>JAEEGL013864012.1_pt1 | contig 11527 bp, 11 predicted proteins | sample 9134231 | NCBI WGS metagenome assembly JAEEGL01 (sample SAMN16246548, study PRJNA631951) | gut metagenome | biome: gut microbiome; feature: rumen; material: fiber-attached | host: Bos | place: Iran: Karaj | collected 2018-10 | reverse complement strand
TGATCGGATGTGTGAGCATGAACGATCGTGCGGGTATGAATATGATCACATGATTGTGCGGGATGGTGCTGTGTGAGGATGCATGGAAGTATATGTTTTAACACGTGTGTGTCGATGTTTTGTGAATGCATGAGTGTAGATGAGGAGAATGTTATATGTCAATGAGTGAACAGGAAAGAGATGAGAAGATTGGAAAGGCCGCGCTGACCTTTTCTGTGCTGGTGTTTGCGATAGGGTTCATATTTGTCGTATCGCTGATATCGCTTGTGGTGTTGTTCATTATGGGTAAGCCTTTGTGGCTCGCCCCGCTCATCGGCATCGGCCTATATCTCGGCTACCGCCTGATCTTAACCCTGATCGTGCGGTTACTTGGTTAGGCTACGTAGGATATTTAGGACGAGTAGGACATTCGACAAATACATGCATATCGGCGCAAAATCGTTCATGTGCATGCAGTCCGAAACAGGCGAATACATGCACATCAACACTAACATGCTCATATGCATGTAGTCTGAAAACAACTTATACATGCATATCCGCACAAACTTACTAATATGCATGCAGGCCGGCGAAAACACATACATGCGTATTAACGCAGAACCGTTCATATGCATGCAACCCCATGAAAACACATACATGCATATCGCTGCAAAACCGTTCATATGCATGCAACCCGACGAAAACTCATACATGCATATCAATGCAAGACTGTTCATATGCATGCAACTACGGGCTAAGATACACGCGAAACCAAGAAACTTGCGAATTGGCGTGTACGGAATTTCAGAAGCATACACGCAAAATGGCAGAAACCCCTGAAATACGTGTAAGCCACCTGACAAGAATACACGCGAAACGAAGAAATTTGTGAATTGGCGTGTACGAAATTTCAGGAGCATACACGTGAAAAGGCGGAAACCCCTGAAATGCGTGTAAGCCACCTGACAAGAATACACGCGAAACGAAGAAATTTGCGAATTGGCGTGTACGAAATTTCAGAAGCATACACGCAAAATGGCAGAAACCCCTGAAATACGTGTAAGCCACCGGACAAGAATACACGCGAAACGAAGAAATTTGCGAATTCGCGTGTACGAAATTTCAGGAGCATACACGCAAAATGGCAGAAACCCCTGAAATACGTGTAAGCCACCTGACAAGAATACACGCGAAACCAAGAAACTTACGAATTCGCGTGTACGAATCCTCAGAAGCATACACGCTAAACGGCGAAAAACACTCATATGCGTGTAAAAATACAAAAAAACTAAAAATACAAGAAAAATCAAGAAATCATTAAGAAAGTAAGAAAGAGGTGTGAGATGAAAGAGTTTTATATTGACAGTGACGGGATAAAGCTTCATGCGAAACTGGACTTTCCGGACGGCGTTGAAAGAGGCCCGCTTTGCATCCTGATCCATGGCTTTACGGGACACATGGAAGAGGAGCATATCATAGCAGCCCAGAAGGCCATCAACGATGCGGGACTTATAGTTCTCAGAGTTGAGATGTACGGTCACGGCGGAAGCGAAGGTGAGTTCAAGAAGCATACCCTCTACAAGTGGGTGACCAATGCGCTTGATGTTGTAACCTATGCCAAGTCGCTTGATTTTGCAACCGACCTGTATCTGTGCGGACATTCACAGGGCGGCCTGCTCACGATGCTCATAGGCGGTATGTGCGCGGATGATTTCAAGGCGATCGTTCCGCTTTCACCTGCATGGATGATTCCCGAGATCGCAAGAGAAGGCTCGATCCTCGGCACATCATTTGATCCCGACCACATCCCTGAGATCATCTATTCAACCGATGACTGGGATCTGTGTGGAGATTATGTAAGAGTAGCGCAGACCATTCATGTGGAGGATGAGATCGCAAGATATAACGGACCGGTCCTCATCATACACGGCAACGAGGATGAAGCGGTTCCGTATGAGTACGGTCCGAAGGCGGCGGAACTTTACAAGAACGCAAAACTCGTCACCATCGAAGGCGACGACCACTGCTATACCAGACATCTCGATCAGGTGTGTGACGCACTCAGAACATTCTTCAAAGAAATCATATAATGCATGACAGTTCGGTTCGATTTCGGCAACGTAGTTGGATCGATTTAGAGATGAACTATCAGTGTGAGATCAATTTCAGAAAGGAGACACCCTATGTTCGGTTTCAAGTATTATACCCCTACCAAAGTTATATTCGGCAAGGATACGGAGTCTCAGGTTGCGGACCTGATAAAAGAATTCGGCGGCAAGAAAGTCCTGATCCATTACGGCGGCGGAAGCGTCATCCGTTCGGGACTTCTTAAGCGCGTGACAGATACACTCGATGCGGCAGGCATACCTTACGTATCACTCGGTGGCGCTGTTCCCAATCCGCATCTGGGTCTTGTATACGAAGGCATCGAGCTTTGCAAAAAAGAAAACGTTGATTTCCTGCTCGCAGTAGGCGGCGGAAGCGCGATCGATTCAGCCAAGGCCATCGGCTACGGCGTGGCAAACGAAGGCGATGTCTGGGATTTCTATGATTATAAACGTCAGGCAAAAGCGTGCCTCCCGTTAGGCGTGATCTTAACACTGGCTGCAACCGGAAGTGAGATGAGCGACTCCTCGGTTATAACCAAAGAAGACGGTCTTGTTAAGCGCGGATATAACAGCGACCTCTGCCGTCCGAAGTTTGCGATCATGAATCCCGAACTGACCAAGACTCTTCCCGATTATCAGACATCGTGCGGATGCACCGATATCATGATGCACACGATGGAGAGATACTTTACAAACGGCGGCAACATGGAGATAACCGATGCGCTTGCCGAGGGACTTCTCCGCACGGTCAAGAAGAATGCGGTCATACTTCACGACGATCCGCAGAACTATGAAGCAAGAGCGGAAGTCATGTGGGCAGGAAGCCTTGCTCATAACGGCCTCACGGGATGCGGAAGTGACGGCGGCGACTGGATGACTCATAAGCTTGAGCATGAACTCGGCGGTCTGTACGACGTAGCTCACGGCGCAGGACTTGCGGCCATATGGGGCAGCTGGGCCAGATATGTATATAAGGACTGCCTCCCGAGATTCAAGAAGTTTGCTTTAAATGTCATGGAAGTTGAGGATTCCGGATCAGACGAAGATATAGCTCTTCGCGGCATCGAGGCTGTGGAAGATTTCTACAGGAGCATCGATATGCCGACCAACCTGCGTGAACTCGGCGTGGAACCGACGGATGAAGAACTCGCGCTCATGGCCGGGAAGTGCGCAATAGGCGTAGGCGGAAGCAAAGGCTCTGCCAAGGTTCTTGATGAAGCAGCGATGCTTGAGATCTACCGCGCCAGCATGTGAGACGATCCCGTTTTTATCAGTTTTAGAAAAGGCGCATATTGTGATAAAATAAAAGGTGACGGTCGGCGTAAACGGATCACAATTATAAGGGGCATGAAAAGATGACATACGAAGAAGTAGTTATGACCGCGCGTGATGCATATGAAAATGCTGATGCAAGACACATATTTGAGCACATTGCCGTTCAGGTCAATGTGACGGGAGAGGGCGCCGGAGCATTCTATATCGAGGTGGCCGAAAGAGCGGTATGCGTTGAACCTTATGACTATTACGACAGAGACGGTCTGGTCACGCTTTCCTCGGATACTGTGGTCCAGCTTGCGAGAGGCAATATAGGTCTTCAGGAATGCCTGGACAGAGGGCTTATCAAGATGGAAGGCAACAAAGAGAAGATATGGCGCCTGGCCGAAGTCATTCTCCATCACAGGAGATAAAAAGATAAAACCCGCCCGCCCGATATGCATGATAAAAAACTGACTTATAAGAACAGGCATGTTATAATATCTGACGGATTTACGAACGGACAGTTTTCATTACATTACCAACGGAGGAACATATGTTAAACATTTCCAAAGAAACAGAAGGAACGAGCCTTAAGTTATCACTCGAAGGCAGGCTCGATACACAGACTGCGCCTGAACTTGACTCGGTAGTTACTTCTTCGCTTGACGGCATAACTGAACTGATCTTTGATGTCAAAGAACTTCAGTACATATCAAGCGCAGGCTTACGGGTTCTTCTTGCAGCTCAGAAAACCATGAACAATGCAGCAGGCAAGATGATCCTTAAGAATGTATCCGAAGAAGTCAAAGAGATATTTGACGTAACCGGATTCACATCAATACTTACCATAGAATAAGGGGGAGCCATGCAGACAGATAAAGTAAAGGTAGACGGTTGGGGAATCGGAAGAGAGGAAGCTTTGGCCGTTACCGAAAGATTCGCGGAATATGAAGGATTGGATCCCAAAGGTGCGCTCCGTATGCGCCTGCTCGCAGAGGAAACTCTCGGAATGGTAACAGCCATAGCTGAAGACTTCAGCGCACTGTTCTGGCTTGAGAGCCTCGGCGATACCGCACAGATACATCTTCTTGCAGAGACCGATATGGATTACCGCAAGAAACGTTCGCTTATAGATGCATCCAAGAGCAAAAGAAACGAAGCAGCCGTAGGCATCATGGGCAAGATCAGGGAGATAGTTGAGACAGGCCTTTATACGATGGATGAGGTTTGTGACGTACAGAGCGAGTTTGACGGCGGAGTAGCCATGGGCTCGATCGGAATGACGGATGTTTCATCCATGCAGGCCAACGATTATCAGTGGTCGCTTGCAAAGTACCGCGACAGCATAGAGAATACCCAGAACGAGAATCCCGAAGCCTGGGATGAACTGGAGAAATCCATCGTTGCAAACATCGCCGATGACGTAAGAGTTTCCGTCAAAGGCAGCAGCGTGGAAGTTGTGATAGACAAGAAGATCCGATAGATAAGGATACAGACCGGGATGTATTTCGGACCTCACAAGCATATTCTGTCAAAAGCTCTCCTGACTGTCACCGCACTTAAGATCGTTGGTGAAATGGTAACGGGTGCCGTGAGAACTATCATACGCAGGGGAGGTCTTGAACCTGATATGGCGGATACTTACATATGGCGGGTGCAGTCAGCAGTCGCCATAATTGTTTTAATCATATCCGCAATGATCTTTATCCGTGTTTTGCAAAAGATAAAGAGGTCCATCGCCGTGGTTCCCGAAGCCGAAAGGATCGAGATGGCCAGGCTTCAGGAAGAAACATTCGGAGTCCGGAACGCTGCGCTAAACGCCGATACGCTCAGGAAACTCACGGAGCTCTGGTTTGCGATCCTGATCGGAGTGCAGTTCATGTATGAGATCTTTTCGGAGGTCTACAGACACTTTGCGCTGGGTTTATACACAGTGACCGTAGCAGGCAATGAGATCTCGAGTGAAGCGTATACGTCGCTTTATAATCTTTCGCACGGGTTTAAATACCAGGGACTGCTGGTAGCTTTGATCCTGGGCGTGATCATGACCGCGATCTTCCTGGACGATGCGACGCTTAAACTCACCGCGATACTTGCGGCGTCGGTTTATCTGCTTTCGTCCATCGTGCCCGAGATGACGACATTAAGAGCCTTTGGCCATGAAATCGGTATCGTATGGAGCTCGGTCATATTCCATATACTCGACACGATAGGAATGGCAGCATTTGCGATCTATTTACGGATCCGTTACAGGGGGATCTGATCCTCTTTTGGAAAAGACCATGTAGCGCGGATCGGAAATTAAAATATAGAAAAGGGATGATCAAATTATGAAAAAGCAAAAAAGAATCACAACGCTTGCTTTGTCGCTGCTTGTCGGATCGATGACGGTCCTGTCCGCATGTTCGGCAACATCCGGAAACTCCAATGCACCGGTTCCGGCCGGCGTATCACCTGATGTCGGCGATGCTGCGAAGTCTCAGAAAGTGGCTCTCATAACGAGCGCCGGCGGGCTTGAAGATGAGTCTTTTAACCAGAGCGCATGGGAAGGTTTGCAGAGGACTTCGGGAACATACGGATGCGGAGAGATCTATCTGGAAACGAGATCCGATACGGTCTTTTCGGATAACCTTGACAAGGCGATCGCAGAGGGCGCTGATCTGTGCTGGGGAATCGGATACAGCTGCGCGGAAGATATGTTAAAAGCCGCAAACGACCATCCCGATATCTCATTCGGCGTTATAGATAATTATTTCGACAACACACCTTCTAACATGACGGGAATCATGTTCAGGGCTCAGGAATCATCTTTTCTCGTCGGATACATAGCAGGAAGCGTGACCAAGAGCGGAAGAGTCGGATTCGTGGGCGGAGTTCCCGGAGAGATCATGGACCAGTTCCAGTACGGCTATGAGGCAGGTGTTGCCTATGCCGCCAAGGAAACCGGCAATGACGTTTTGGTCAAAGCCGTATATGCGGATACATATTCGGATGCGGCAGCAGGCAGGGAACTTGCGGCTGAACTCTACGACGAAGGATGCGACATCGTATTCCAGGCAGCAGGCCAGACCGGAATCGGTGTCATAGATGAAGCCAAGGAACGCGGCAAGTTCGTTATCGGCGTTGACAAGGATCAGTCTTATCTTGCTCCGTTTAACGTGCTGACCAGCGCGCTTAAATACGTGAGCGTTGCTCTTTATACAACTTCGGGAGATTTCCTTTCGGGCAAGAATATAGGCGGACAGACCATCAGCCTCGGACTTGCGGACGGAGCGGTAGGTATAAGCTCGCAGCATAGTCTTTATCCTGATGAGGTATATGAAGCTGCTCTTGCTTTAAAAGACGATATCGTGAACGGAAAGATCAATCCTCCCGCAAGTGAAGAAGACTACGATAAATTCTTAAGTGAGGTTTGCGGACAGGGTACCTGATGAAGAAAGACACAGCCGCGTACAGAAGCAATTTCATAATGCAGGCTGGGATACTGGCGGCTGCCGGTATCATTGTTCGTATCATCGGCCTTTTGTACAGGGCCCCCCTGACCGCCGTCATAGGCGATGAGGGAAACGGGTACTATTCTTTTGCATACAATATTTATACCAATATCCTGCTGATCAGTTCGTATTCGATACCGTCAGCGATCTCAAAGATCATGTCGCAGAAGCTTGCGCTAAAAGAGTATCGCAATGCGAACAGGATCTTCAGGTGCGCGCTCGTGTATGTGACGATCGTCGGCGGAGCGGCGGCGCTGTTTACTTATCTGGCGGCGGGCGCGCTCGTTGTCGACAATGCGGTGCCGGTCCTTCGGATCTTTGCGCCGACCATTCTTTTGTCAGGATTTCTTGGTGTATTCCGTGGTTTTTTCCAGGCACACAGATCGATGGTGCCTACTTCTATATCCCAGATCATAGAACAGATATGCAATGCGGGCGTCAGCATCGGAGCAGCGCTTTTGTTCATACGAATGGCGGGCGGCATCGATGTAGATGAGACGACCAAGGCTGTGAGAGGCGCATCGGGATCTGCGCTCGGTACGGGCAGCGGCGTGCTCATAGCTTTGATCTTCATGCTCTGTGTGTATCTGTATAATCTGCGGACTATCAAAGAACGTTACGAATCGGATACTAATTCCGAGATCGATCCCTACGGGACCATTGCCAAGGACATACTTTTGATCGTAACGCCGTTTATCTTAAGTACATTCATCTATAACTGTTCAACGGCAGTCAATCAGACGATATATGCCAAAACGATGCTCGGACGTTATATGTCGCAGTCGCAGGTATCCATGCTCTACGGAATATATTCGGGCAAGGCTGTCGTACTGCGTAACGTTCCGGTTGCGCTTGCATCGGCCATGTCGAGCGCGATCATCCCTACGGTTGCCGGATCATGGGTTTTAAAAGATTACAAGGAAGCCAGGCGTAAAGTATCGCGTGCGATCAGAGTCACGATGGTGGTTGCGATCCCCTGCGTGTTTGCATTTCTGTTTCTGGCGCGCCCGATAGTAAATCTTCTTTTCCCGCAAAAGTCATCACTCGTTATGGCGAGCCGTCTGCTCATGGCGCTTGCGATCACGGTAGTGTTTTACTGTATTTCGACGATCACGAACGGGGTGCTTCAGAGTATAGGACAGGTGCATAAGCCCGTCATCCATGCGGCGATCGCTCTGGTGGTACAGTCGGTCGTATTGTTCCTGCTTCTTAAGCTTACGCATTTGGGCATCTTTTCGATCGCTATCGCGGACATTGTATTTGCTCTGCTGGTTTGCATCTTAAACGGCAGGTCGCTCCGCTCGGCGATGTCGTATCAGCAGGAGTCGTTTGATACGTTCCTTCTGCCCATTATCTGCTCGGCATTCATGGGCGGACTTGCGAAGCTCGTATATAACCTTGCGTATAAGTATATTAGGAATAACTATGTGGCGGTTGCTCTTGCTGCTCTCATCGGGGCGGTATTCTATGTGATCACGCTCATTCAGTCGGGCGCGGTCAGCGACGAAGAACTGCTTGGCATGAAAGGCGGCAAGACAGCCCTTAATATCATGCACAAGCTTCATCTGATCTCGGATGATCCGAGGCTTCATTTCCTGACGAGACTCGACAGATCGCGTGCGGCGAAACGCGAAGCAAAGAACGGACGCAGGAATTCCGGGAGAGATGCATTGGGCGGACGCGTAGCTGCCGATAGGGACGATTCGGTTGGACGTGAGATTTCGTCTGGGACGGATGCATCCGACCTTGATGTATTATTGGATTTGGATTCCACGGACGGATTGGATAATAAGGATTAAATAATGGCTTTCGACGGTATATGTGTGGCGGCGCTCGCACATGAATTTAACGATAGATTAAAAGACGCGCGCATAAATAAAATATCGCAGCCTGAACCCGAAGAACTGCTGCTCGCGCTTAAGACTTCCGAGGGGCAGGTTAAGCTTTTGATGAGCGCATCAGCCACGCTTCCCCTGATATATCTAACCGATATCAACAAAACTTCGCCGGCCACAGCACCGGCTTTTTGCATGCTCTTAAGAAAGCATCTCACAGGCGCACGTATTATCTCAGTCACGCAGCCTGATTTTGAAAGAGTCTTGATCATTGAACTTGAGCATCGTGATGAGATGGGAGATCTGTGTACCAAGAGACTCATCATAGAGATCATGGGCAAGCACAGCAATATCATCTTTACCGATTCTGAGGGCATGATCTTAGACAGCATCAAACATATATCCGCAGCGGTCAGCTCGGTACGTGAGGTGCTTCCGGGCAGGACATGGTTCATCCCACAGACGCAGGACAAGGTTAAGTCGGATCCGACAGTGGAAGATGAAGCAGGATTTACGTCTAAGATATCTGCATGCGCTGCGCCGGCTGACAAAGCAATCTACACTTCGTATACCGGAATAAGTCCTCTTTTTGCTCAGGAACTGTGTCACGCTTCCGGTGTGAATCCGGATATACCGGCAGCTGAACTTTCATCCGATGAGATCAGGAAACTCTATGCGGAATTTAATGATGCGATGACCAAAGTCCGCGCAGGTGATTTCTCGCCCGAGATCATTTACGAGCACGGAGCGCCCGTTGATTTCTGCGCGCTGCATCTGACCTTATACGAAGCCGGCCCGGGTGCAGCTTCTTCATCCGAAACTGCTTCATCCGAAACAGCTTCATCCGGAATTGCTTCATCCGAAACAGCTTCATCCGCGAATGCTCCGTTTAACGGGTGCAGAAAATACGATTCGATAAGCCGTCTTCTTCAGGATTATTATGCAGAGAAAAACGCATACGTAAACATCCGCCAGCGCTCTGCGGAACTCAGACACATAGTGACCACGGCGCTTGAGAGAAACGTAAAGAAGTATGACCTGCAGATCAAGCAGATCCGCGACACGGAGAAGAAGGATAAATACAGGATATGGGGCGAACTTTTAAATACCTACGGTTATGACGTTAAGCCCGGCGATAAATCTGTGACCGTGCTGAATTACTATACTGAAAAAGAAGAGACGATCCCGCTCGATCCGACGCTCACGGCATCCGAGAATTCGCAGAAGTATTTTGACAGATACAACAAGTTAAAAAGAACATACGAAGCACTCTCAACACTCACAGTGGAAGTTTCAATGGAGATCGAGCATCTTGAGAGCGTGCTCAATTCACTTGATATAGCGCAGAGTGAGGATGACTTAAACCAGATCAGGGAAGAACTGATGGAGAGCGGCCTCATCAGACGGAAGAGCACGCAGAAAAAGGTGAAGATCACAAGCAAGCCTTTTCACTATGTAACGCCCGACGGATTCCACATCTATGTCGGCAAGAATAATCTCCAGAATGATGAACTGACTTTCAAGGTTGCAAACGGAGGAGACTGGTGGTTCCATTCCAAGAAGATCCCCGGCTCCCATGTCATCTTGAAGACCGAGGGAAGAGAAGTGCCCGACCATGTATTTGAACTGGCCGCAGCAGCTGCAGCATACTACTGCAAAGGCGCAGATCAGGACAAGGTCGAGATAGATTATGTTCTCCGCAGGGAAGTAAAAAAGCCCGCTGGAAGTAAGCCGGGCTTTGTCGTTTACTATACAAATTATTCTATGGCGATCGCGCCTGATATCAGCGAGCTTAAGTTAGCAGATCAGTAACATCATTCTCATCACCGGTCACCGATATCACATTCGATCGACGGGCGTTTCTTACACGATAATATTTCTCGCCCAGATTCCTTTTTTGACCATAAATCCGCCGAGCAGACATTTGAATAACTCAAGGCTCTGGATCATCAGCAGCATATGCACGACATCGATCTTTGTAAAACGGCTTATACAAAACGCCAGCGGAACGGATATGCACCAGACGAAGCATGAATCAAATATCATCGTGATTCCCGTACGTCCGCCTGCTCTTATGATGAAATAAGAGGCATGCGTATAAGCGATTATCGGGAAGAAGATGCCCGATATGAATATGAACTGCGAAGCCATGTGTTTGATCTCATCGGACGTATTGTACAGCTGCGGGAAGAACGGTGATAAAACAAGCATGAATATACCGAATATCAGACCGCAGAATACCGTAAAGGCCGTGAGCTTGCGCGCATGGTCTTTGGCCTTATCCATATCGCCCGTACCAAGTATCTGTCCGACCAGGATTCCCACTGCCTCACCCATCGTAAGGAAAGCAACGCCCATTAAGTTAAAGAGCGTGCTCTGGATATTGATCGCAGCAACTGCGCTTAAGGACCTGTAGGAATAGCACTGGTTAAGTACCGTCATTCCGCCTGACCAGAGTCCTTCGTTGATCATAAGAGGCAGTGACTTGACGATGAATTTGCCGACCAGTCTTCCGGGTACGTAGAGCGACTTAAACGCGTCTTTGATGAACGCGTGCTTCTCAGAGTGCGTGCCTGTATAGATCATAAGTATCGCAAGTTCGACAAACCTCGATATGATCGTTGCGTAAGCAGCACCTGCGGCACCGAGAGCGGGAAGCCCCAAGTGTCCGTAGATGAGCACATAGTTGCCGACCAGATTTATGAATACGGCTGCAAAAGACGAATACATGGGAACTTTGGTCTCGCCTGTTTCCCTCAGCGTACTCGCGTAAGCCTGCGTCCATGCGTTGGGTATGAGACCGATCAGCATGATGTTCATGTACACGCGTCCGATCTTAAGCGTCTCGGCTGCG
>JAEEGL011592608.1_pt1 | contig 11527 bp, 9 predicted proteins | sample 9134231 | NCBI WGS metagenome assembly JAEEGL01 (sample SAMN16246548, study PRJNA631951) | gut metagenome | biome: gut microbiome; feature: rumen; material: fiber-attached | host: Bos | place: Iran: Karaj | collected 2018-10 | reverse complement strand
TCCGATTTCAGAGGGATGACGGCCTGTGAAGCAATGAGAATTACCGCGATTGCGGCAATCATTCTGTTCATTTTCATATTAGCCTTATTTTTTACAAAATTACTAATTTTTTCCGTTATATTTGTATGTTTTGTACAAAGTTCAAGCCATGGAAGAGAACACTCAGAACCCCGCTCCGAAAAGAGAACCGGTAATCATATTCAAGAACGCCGACATCATCAACGGCGAAGCTCCCGTCATATATGACCTCAACATGGAAGTATACCCCGGAGACTTCGTCTATATCGTCGGAAAGGTCGGAACCGGAAAGACATCCATAATCCGCACCATGATTGCCGAGAACCCTCTTGTCAAAGGCATAGGAATAGTCTGCGGCTACAGCCTCAACGGCATAAAGGACCGCGAAATCCCGTTCCTGCGCCGCAAGCTCGGAGTAGTTTTCCAGGACTTCCAGCTGCTTATGGACCGCAGCATCTTCGACAACCTCAGCTTCGTGCTTCGCGCGACCGGATGGAAAGACGACGAAAAGATCGCCGCCCGCATAAACGAAGTCCTCGAAGCGGTCGGAATGGTCAACAAGGCCCATAAGATGCCTCACCAGCTCTCCGGAGGCGAGCAGCAGCGTGTCGCCATCGCCCGGTCCCTCCTCAACAAGCCTGAGGTCATAATCGCCGACGAGCCTACCGGCAATCTCGACATCGAGACCGCCGACGGGATCATGCAGCTGCTGACCGGAATCAACAAAGAAGGCACCGCCGTCGTAATGGTCACGCACAACCGCCAGATATTCGAGAAATACCGGGGACGAGTCATGATATGCAAAGGCGAGGCCTGCACTGAACAGAAAGACGACGACGTAATCGACCTCGCCCTGACCATATAGAGATGAACCGCAAAGAAAGATTCGGCCATGTAGTCCGGTGGTTCGAGGACAATGTCCCTGTCGCCGAGACGGAGTTGCACTATGAGACCCCGTTCCAGCTTCTGATCGCCGTCATCCTATCGGCCCAGTGCACCGACCGCCGCGTGAACATGACGACTCCTGCGATAATCGAGCGCTTTCCGGATCCCAGGAGTCTTGCCGCAGCATCTTTCGACGATCTCTTCCCGTTAGTCAAGTCCATCTCCTACCCCAACAACAAGACAAAACATCTTATCGCGATGGCGCAGATGCTTGTCTCCAACTTCGGAGGCGAGGTCCCTTCCGACATCGACGCCCTGATGTCCCTCCCGGGCGTCGGCCGAAAGACCGCCAACGTGATAGCGTCCATAATCTACGACAAACCTGTCATCGCAGTCGACACGCACGTCTTCCGCGTATCTCACAGGATCGGCCTCTCGGCAGGAAAGACTCCGCGCGCCGTCGAACTGGACCTGGAGCGCCACATTCCGGCCGAGAAAAGGGCTATCGCCCACCACTGGCTTATCCTGCACGGCCGATATACATGTACAGCCCGCAATCCGAAATGTTCTTCATGCGGGCTGAACCAATGGTGTATCGATTATCTTAGCCGTCAGGCTTCTTTATGATACTTCAGGATAGGCTGACGCGCAGCTGTCGTCTCATCCGGACGGGTGATCGGGGCGTTGTGCGGAGCTGACTTCAGGAATGAAGGATCCTCTGCCGCCTCTGCAGCGATCTTTCTCATGACCTCGATGAATCCGTCGATCGTTTCCTTGGACTCGGACTCCGTAGGCTCGATCATCAGAGCCTGATGGAAGAGCAGCGGGAAGTAGATCGTAGGAGCATGATATCCGAAATCAAGCAGTCTCTTTGCCACGTCAAGGGTTGTGGCGCCTTCTACGCCCTCCTTCGAGCCATCGTTGACGAGACCGTCGAATACGAATTCATGCTTGCATACTGACGGGATAGGAAGCTTATAGCAGTCCTTGAGGCTCTCCTTGATGTAGTTCGCCGAAAGTACCGAGAACATGCCGGCATACTTGAGATTCTGCTTTCCGAGCATGAGGATATACGCATAGGCACGGAGAATGACTCCAAAGTTGCCATGGAAGCCGGAAACGCGGGTTTCAGGCAGGAACTTCACGAGATGCTCTGCGACTCCTACAGGACCAGCACCGGGACCACCGCCGCCATGAGGCGTCGAGAAGGTCTTGTGCAGGTTGATATGCATAACATCGAAGCCCATGTCTCCCGGACGGACCATACCGAGCATCGGGTTCATGTTGGCGCCGTCGTAGTAGAGCAGGCCGCCGCATGCATGGACGAGTTTCGCGATCTCGCCGATCTCTCTTTCGAAGAGACCGAGAGTATTCGGGTTCGTCATCATGATTCCGGCGATATCGTCTCCGAGCAGCGGTTTCAGGTCCTCCACGTCGACGAGACCGTTGGCGTTAGACTTCACTTCAACGATCTCCAGGCCGCATACGGCTGCGCTGGCAGGGTTGGTGCCATGGGCGCTGTCCGGTACTATGATCCTGGTCCTCTTGTAATCGCCGCGGGCCATATGGTACTGGCGGATCAGCATAAGGCCGGTCAGTTCACCGTGGGCGCCGGCGCATGGGAGGAAGGTGAAGTGTGAGAGTCCTGTAATCTCGGCGAGGGCCTTGTCCATGGCGTCATACACGGCTTTAGCGCCTTTGACGGTAGATTCAGGCTGAAGCGGATGCAAGCCGGTGAAACCAGGCATGGCGGCCACTTCCTCGTTGATCTTAGGGTTGTATTTCATAGTGCAGCTGCCGAGCGGATAGAATCCGGTATCGACGCCGAAGTTCATCTGGGAGAGATTGGTGTAGTGGCGTACCACGTCCACTTCGCTCACCTCAGGCAAATCCGGAGCATTGCCGCGCTTGAGTTCTGCAGGCAATTCCTTGATGCAGATGCCATATTCGTTTTCAGGAAGGGTATAACCGCATCTTCCCGGCTTTGAAAGCTCGAAAATCAGTTTGTCGTAGTACTTCATCGCTATACCTCCTTTACAACAGCTACAAGGGCGTCTATCTCGGCCTTTGTACGCTTTTCGGTTACACAGAAACTAACATATCCTTCCTCGGTGGCAAGGGCTGCGAAGAAACCGGCATCGAGCAGTTTCTGCTGCAGTTTCTCTACGGGAACGAGCGGCTTCAGTACGAATTCCTTGAGGAATGGCTTGTTGAAGACTTCCTCGAACTTACCCGTCTTAAGCAGCTCATCGTGAAGATAATGCGCGCCGCCATAACTCAGGCAATTGACCTTCTTGAGTCCCTTAGGTCCCATAAGCGACATGTAGATTGTCACATAGAGGGCCATGAGGCTTTCATTCGAGCAGATATTGCTGGTGGCTTTCTCGCGGCGGATATGCTGCTCGCGGGCCTGGAGAGTCAGGACGAAGCAGCGCCTTCCCTCCGAATCCACTGTCTGGCCGACGATACGGCCCGGCATCTTGCGGACATAATCGGCACGGCAGGCCATGAATCCGACATAAGGACCGCCGTAGCACATCGGAATTCCGAGAGGCTGGCCGTCGCCGACGGCAACGTCGAAGCCCCATTCGCCAGGAGTCTTGATGACGGCAAGGGCAGAAGGATCGCAATACTCGATTACTATGCCCTTGGCCTCATGGACGGCATCTGCAAAGCCCTCGTAGTTCTCGATGATTCCGTAACGGTTGAGAGCCGGCACTATGATTCCGGCGACATCTCCTGCGGCGAGTTCTGCCTTGAGGCTCTCGAGGCTTGTCTGGCCGTCCTTGGCCTTGATGAAGCCGAGAGGAGTTCCATGAAAGCGCGAGTAAGTCTCTATGACCTTGATGACATTAGGAAGCAAGGTCTCGGAAAGCAGGACGCGGGTCTTTTTCTTCGTACAAGCGACCGCCATCCTGACAGCCTCTGCGGCAGCGGTAGGACCGTCGTACATGGACGCGTTGCTGATATCCATGCCGGTCATCTCGCAGATCATGCTCTGGTACTCGAAGATATAGCGCAGAGTTCCCTGGGAGATTTCTGCCTGGTAAGGAGTATAGGCCGTAAGGAACTCCGAACGGGATGTGATATAAGGGATCACGGACGGAGTATAATGGTCATAGGCTCCGGCTCCTACGAAGACCTTGAGCCTGGTGTTCTTCGAGGCGAGGCCTTCGAAGAATTCGCGGACTTCCTGCTCGGACATGGCGTCCGGAAGGTTATAGTCCCCTTTGTGGATGAACTCGGCCGGAACGTCGCCGTACAGGTCCTCGAGGTTCTTCACCCCTATCCTGTCCAGCATCTGGCGGATATCATCCTCGGTATGTGGAAAATACGGGAAATTACCCATGATTTACTTCTCTATCAGTTTCTTATAGCCTTCTGCATCAAGAAGAGCTTCAAGTTCTGAAGGATCACTGAGCTCGACTTTGATAATCCAGTTTGCGTAAGCGTCCTCATTGATAAGTTCAGGGGCGTCGTCAATCTCGGAGTTTACCTCGATGACCTTTCCGCTTACAGGGCAATAAAGATCGCTGGCGGCCTTCACGCTTTCGAGAGCGCCGAACTCCTCTCCTGCCTCGAATTCGTCGTCAACCTCAGGGAGATCCACGTAAGTGATGTTACCCATTTCGGCCTGGGCGAAATCTGAGACACCGATAGTTGCAACGTTGCCGTCAACCTTTACCCATTCATGCGATTCGCTATAAAGCAAACCTTCAAGTACTTTACTCATTGTGATTGTTTTTTAAATGTTTATAATTACTTTTTGTACCTTGTCTGATAAAATCTCTTCTTGACTACCTTGCCCGGGAATACCTTCTTGCGGATATGGATGAAGAGAGGGGTGCCGAGGGCTGCATAAGCCTTGTCGACGAGGGCGAAGCAGATGCTCTTGTCGAGGGAGATGGAATGATAGCCGGTCGTTACGACTCCCACCTCGGTCCCGTCCTCGAGCTCGACTGGATAACCTGCGCGAGGAATCGCCTTGTCTTCAATCTCTATTCCGACGATCTTGCGGCTGATCGCTCCAGCCTTCTGGGCGACGAGGGCGTCCTTGCCTATGAATTCGTCTTTTTCGAGGGCACAGAACATTCCGAGGCCTGCCATGACCGGAGATATCTCCGCGCTAAGTTCGTCGCCGTACAGAGGCATTCCGGCCTCAAAACGGAGGGTATCGCGACAGCCGAGCCCGCATGGGGTGACTCCGGCTTCGAGAAGCTTGTTCCAGAATTCCACGGTCATCTGCGGATCGGCGTAGATTTCAAAGCCATCCTCTCCGGTATATCCGGTGCGGCTGACGATCACCCTCTTGCCGTCCACCTGGAAGTCGGTATATGTATAGAAAACAAGATCCGCAGCTTTCGCGAAACCAAGTACTTTAACTACGGTTTCCTCAGCCTGCGGTCCCTGGACAGCGATCTGTCCCCATTTTTCAGAACGGTTATCGACGCATACGTCGAAGCCTTCGATATTCTTGCAGAGCCACTCGAAATCCTTATCGATATTGGCGGCATTGACGACCAGAAGATAATGGTCCGGAGTCGTCTCCTTATAGACGAGAAGGTCATCCACGGTACCGCCGTCAGGATAGAGCATCATTCCGTAGAGTATCTGCCCCGGAGCCATGGGCCTTACGTCGTTTGTAAAGATATGGTTGACATATTTTTCAGCATCGGGGCCGCTGACGAAGATCTCACCCATGTGGGAGACGTCGAACATTCCGACTTTATTACGTACAGCGAGGTGCTCCTCGACTATTCCTGAATACTGGATTGGCATGTTGAAGCCGGCGAACGGGCTCATCTTGGCGCCCAGAGCGACATGGCTTCCATACAGCGGAGTGACAAGAAGATTATCTTCCATGATAGTGTTTTATTAGTGTTGAAAAATCAGTCCCCAAATTTAACAAAAAGTAGCGAATTTTTATAGAATTCGCTACAATTATAAAGTAAATCATTTATCACAGTGCAAGTCTGAAACCATATGTGCTTCCTCCGTGCCCCGGAGCCGAGGTCCCTTTATAGTCAATCTTGCAGGACTCCGACTTGGAGGCGGCGCTTCCTCCCTTAAGCGAACAGTCAGCGCACCACTCCCAGGCATTTCCGCTCATGTCGTATATCCCGAGCTCGTTTGGCGACATCGTCTTGACTTTGACCACCCTTACCTTATCATTCGGGCTGTTGCCGTTGAACACGGCCACCGTCCAGATATATTTTCCGCCCGCATACTCATATCCGCGGGAACGGAATCCTCCCTTTGCGGCAGTCTCCCATTCTTCTACCGTAGGGAGCCTGAACTTACGGCCTGTAAGCAGATTGAGTTTCCAGATGAACAGCTGGGCATCATACCATGTCACATTGATTACAGGCTTCTCGGAATCTTCCATATAATTGGCAAGAGGAAGATAGCCCATCACGGCATTCCAGAGCCCTGCGGTAACCTCAGTCTGCCCTATCGAGAAATCACTTCCTTCGACTGCGACCATGGCGAACTTGACGCCTCCGACCTCGAACTTGCAGTTACCGGCACCGCTTTCCTTTTCCACGCTCTCTCCCTTCATGGCATGTACAAGGGCCTCAGGACATGGTTTTCCAGTAAGCACGGCGACCCTGAACTTGGTAGCAGGAGACTTCGTATATCCGGCCAGGCTCTGTCTCTTGTCATACTTACGCACAACCTTTAAATCTCCGGCCGCAGAGCCTGCAGGATTAAGTTCCACATCGTATGGATAGGAGTCGGAGAAGGAATCGGAGCACCATTCAAAAGCGCTCTTGTCGACCACGACCTCCCCGGACTTGCAGGCATACTCCCACATAGCCTCTGTAGGTATGATGAAAGGCACGCCCGTTTTCTTGGAGAGTTCAGCGACAAACTTCTCGCAGTCGTTATATGAAGGCTTTTCCATGGTCTTTCCCGTAACCGCCTTCCAGAGATCCGGAGAAACAGGCATCTCGCTTATCGCAAAACCGTCCAGGAGGGCTATACGATGCATCCTGTCGCTTACGATAGAGACTCCGTCTTTTCTGGTTCCGATAGATACAGCCCCCGGTTCGAGGGTCTTCATGGTGAAGGCCACTCCGTTGACTTCATATGTATCCTTCACCTCGGCGAGAGTCCCGGTAACCGGGGAACCGCCGCAGGAAACAACAGCAAAGGCGATTGCGACATAAGTCAGAATTCTGTTCATAGCGTCGATCATTATGGGTTACAAATTTAAGTAAAAGAATTCATGCAGCATAGCGCGGAGATGCATATTCGTACGGAAATCCTCCTTGGTCCCGCCCTGGCCCGGAGGAACCCCGCCGCAGATATCGATACCGATCACGGCGCGCCTGTCCAGCAACCCCTTGAGCAGGGTCTTCATCTTGTTCCAGTCCATCTCCCCCTGCGTCCAGTCAGCATGGAAATAGAACTTGTCCATGACATCGAGGTCGATGGTCAGAAAGACCGGAAGATTGCTTTCCGAGACAGCGTCGAAGAACTCCTCGTCGTCGACATGGCCCGGAAGGACGGTAACCTTGTCCCCGCACCGGACGCACTCCGACTCGAGGTCCGGGTCGATCCCGGCGACGATTGCATGATCCAGATTCGGATTAGTCCCGAGTGCGGTATATAGCCAGCCCCCGCAATTGAGCATTTCGCTGAAGTCTGATTCATGAGTGTCGGGATGGTTGTCGAACATGACGATATCGAACGGACGGTCTATCAGCCCGGCCCGGATCTTCGAGACATAGTGGTAGTCTCCGGCATCGATCCAGTGCACGGCATCGAACGGCAAACCGGCCAGCCTCCGGGCGATTTCCGTCTGGGCGTCGTCGTCGCAGAAGCAGTTCGTCCCCAGAATGTCCCACATCTCGACCGGACGCACCCATGGAAACAGGGAGAAGCCCTCGGAGTCAAACATTCCCGAGAAATTCAACGCAATATCCTTACTATTAGCTTTCAAAACAACTTTGTTTTAGTCTATAACATTTTTGTTATTCAGCCATTTTCCTAGTCCTGACGGACTCATCACCGAACAGATAACCCTGTCTGTAGCCGCCGGCATCGACAACAATCTTCTCGAATACGATGGCAGGATCAGAAGGCGAAACCACAAGGCTATGGACGCCATCCTCCCCTCTTCCTAGAGGCAGAGTCACTACCGATTCCACTACTCTTCCGGCAACGGTCGGATAATAGACCGTATATATGTTCTCCGGTTTTTCGTTAAGGTTGGCGTTGAAGTTGACCTCCACTGCGGCGCCTCCGTCAAGAGAGACCTTATAGACGAGACCGCCTTTGTTGAGATAGTCGAGCGTCGATTTCACTATGACATGGACATCGACGCTGTCCTTCTCCGGCGAGCTGAACCTGTATTCGAGAGAAGCGCCCTCGACCGGAACGTCATACGGCATGAGGGACATGCCGCCAAGAGTACGTCCCAGGCCTTCGATTTCCGTCCATGAAGCATCGGCAGCGTCGGTGCCCTTGAAGTAATGGGCAGCCTCCATCACGGCAGCACCATCCTCCCCCGAGAAAACATTTCCGCCATCCCCGTCTTCCAGATGGAAGATCGCAGGCATGACATCCGACGGAGCGAAATCGTCGTTCCAATTTTGATACCCGATATGTTTCTGGATCATCATTCCATCCCATTTGCCGCCGGCTATTTCCTTGTTATAAGCGGCGCAGAGTTCGGCATCCCTCCGGAAAGCAGCTTCAACCTTGTCAGCCCAGATGTTGCAGGTCGGGTCACCCTTGCGGTAAAGATCGATATTCATAGCCTGGGCATAATACATCCTGTATATGTTGCACATAGCCTGTATCGGGAAAAGAATCAGTTCCCTGTAGCTGTCGAGGACTTCTTCAGGAAGTCTGAGATACTGATTAAGGGCATCGTTCTCAAGCTCCATATACTGAGCTACGACTTTAGGCCATTCTTCGAGACTGTATGTGCCGCTATCCAACATTTCCGCAGTGCGTCTTCCGGCGTACTTGCAGCAGAGATTCAGTATTCTGGCGGCCTCGGCGCCCTCTTCTTCTCCGAAAGCGGCGTTACAGAAAGCCCTTGTATGGTCGAGAATGTCGTATGCGGTATAGCGCGCAGGGTCCCAGGCCATGTCCATGAACAGGTCTATAGGATATTCCATAGGCTTGAGGTCGCCCACGTTCAGTATCCACATCTTGTCGATTCCGTACTGCGAAGCGAGGACGAGCTGCTCCCACATGTTCTGGATCGGAGTAACGTTGAGCCATTTGGTATTTCTCGGAGCCCCTACGTAATCGACATGGTAATACAGGCCCCAGCCTCCGGGATGGTTCCTTTCCTCTTTGGACGGAACTCTTCTGACATTTCCCCAGTTATCGTCGCAAAGAAGTATGAGGACGTCGTCTGGGACTGTCATTCCTGCGTCATAGTAGTCCAGGACCTCCTTATAGAGCGCCCAGACCTGCGGAGTCTCGGAAGCAGGTTTTCCGGTCTCCTTTGCTATGATCTTGCGCTGGTTGGCGACAATCTTCTTTAGCAACCTCGTATCGGCGTCCGCGCTCATGGCCTCGTCGCCGTCTCCGCGCATCGCTATGGTCACTACGTCCTCCGTGCCCTTCACGCGGCGGATTCCCTCACGGAAGAAGTTGTCCAGGCGTTTCTGGTTGGTGGCATAATTCCACGGGCCGTAGGTCTCGCGGTTGCGGACATATTCCTGATGGTTGCGGGCCATCGGCTCATGGTGCGACGTCCCCATGATCACGCCCATCTCGTCGGCGGTGGAAGAGTTGAGCGGGTCGTCGGCATAGAAGGCCCAGCCCCACATGGCCGGCCACATGAAATTGCCCTTGAGGCGGAGGATAAGCTCGAAGACCTTTGCATAGAACTCATGGCCGCCGTAGTCGGTACCGAAGGTGTTCTTGACCCATGTCGTCAGGCATGGCGCCTCGTCATTGAGGAAAATACCCCTGTACTTTACTACAGGTTCGCCGTCAGTATAAACCCCTTCCCTGAGCCGGATGCTGTCAAGAGACCGATGCTGTATGGCGACGTCGGCCCACCAGTACCATGGGGATACCCCCAGCTGCCCGGATAGTTCATAGATTCCGAAGATAGTTCCCCGCCTGTCGCTTCCGGCAATCACGGTCTTGCCGCCTCCCACAGTAATAGTATATTTCTCAAAGCATTCCTTTAATTGACTTTTGTCAATTGCCGAAGCATCAATAACTTTAGATGAGCCGACAGTGCCGATCAAGATATCGGCCTCCTGCAAGTCATCAGTCAGTTCAGGCATTACGCCGGTCACGGCGAAGATATCCTTGACAAGATTATTGACCGCTATCGAGACTCCCCTTTCGTCATTGGTGTCGTAGCATATAAGGACCTTGTCTCCTTTGGCAAGAGGCATCCCCTCTTTGTCGAAGGAAACGAAACGGTCAGCCGCTCTCAGTCCGGTAACCGCGAGCAGCATCAGAAATGCAATGGCTATTCTTTTCATGTTGTATTTGTTTGTGTGTTCTTGAAATCTATTTTTCTTCAGGCCGGATCGTCGCCACTACGTATTCGGACCTCGTTCCGATGCGGAACTTTCCGCCCCAGATGCCCAGTCCGGAGGTCACGTAGCAGAATGTCCCTCCCTTGCGCAGCGGTCCGTATGAATCCTCGAAAAGCATATCGGTGACCAGCGAAAGCGGCCAGACCTGACCGTGATGTGTATGGCCGCTGAACTGGAAGTCGATTCCGGCATCCACGGCCTCGTCGAGATGGTTCGGCTGATGGTCGAGAAGGATGGTAAAGCCAGACGCGTCCGTCGTCATGGCCTTAAGCGGGGCACGATTTCTCTGACTGGCGTCATTCCGGCCGATTATGGTGAGACCGAGCGTGTCGGTCTTTTCGTCCATCAGCAGCCTGATTCCGGCCTCCCGGCAGAAGCGGATGGCGTTTTCTCTGCCGCTGATGAATTCATGGTTCCCGACGCAGGCGAAGACCGGAGCCTCGATCCGGCGGAACTCATCCGCGTAACCGCCTTCTTCGAGAGGGCGCGCGCTTATGTCGACTATATCGCCGGCGATCAGCACCAGGTCCGGATTCTCGGCGTTGATCATGTCTACCCAGCTGGCCAGTTCAGGCCTGCGGATATGGAAGCCCAGATGCATGTCGCTCAACATCACGAGCTTGACCGGGACCTCGACCTTCGGGCTCCGGAGCTCGATTTCCTGACGGAATTTATGCTTGTAGTGAATATAGCCGGCAGTAAGCAGTATGGCGACGGTCCCGAAGAGAATCGCCGAGCCTACGGCACTGTTTCGAAGAATGTCATGAGGGAGAATGCCGGCGAGCTTAAGCAGCCACATGGCAATTATGGTCAGCAGTGCATAAAGGACGAAAATCAGCCAGCTTGTACCTATCTCATATATTGCAATCGCAAACGGCATCGGGGCGACATCCATGTAACGGCGCAGAAAGAACAAACAACCGAAACAGCACAGTCCCAGGGCTGTGGCAGCAATCTTTAGTCCGCGAGTCGGCAAGATGCACCATATTCTCACAAACAGAAACACTGCCGCGACAAAAATGCCCAGCAGCACCGCAAAAAATCCAAATCTCATATCACCTCTTCCCCTGCAAAAATCCAGCCTTCCCCTCCTAAACCCC
>JAEEGL011391291.1_pt1 | contig 11527 bp, 8 predicted proteins | sample 9134231 | NCBI WGS metagenome assembly JAEEGL01 (sample SAMN16246548, study PRJNA631951) | gut metagenome | biome: gut microbiome; feature: rumen; material: fiber-attached | host: Bos | place: Iran: Karaj | collected 2018-10 | reverse complement strand
GTGGAAGAACAGGTGGTCGAGCCTGTCGAAACTACCGGTTCTGTAGCGAGGGGGAGCCTTCCCCCTACTATATAATTCCACTTACTCTTCGAAAACTCTGCCGGCAGAATCTTCTCGTTTCTTTCAAAAATTCTCTTGTGATTATTGTAGGACGCTTTTGGGAAAATTACCCAGCGCTTGGAATCTTTTTCGAATTCGCCTCGCATACGGCACTCGCTCAATTCCGGGAACTCCATGCTTTCGTAGGCGTGATCTACGCGTGTAGTAGGACGCAGCAGTACCGGAGTATTATATTTTTCAGAAAGTGCAAAAGCCTCCTGAACCATTTCATAGGCTTCGAGAGGAGTAGAAGGATCAAAACATGGCAGCTTTGAATACTGGGCAAAGTTACGGGTGTCCTGTTCAGTCTGGCTGGAAATAGGGCCCGGGTCATCGGCGCTGACAATTACCATTCCGCCTTTTACACCGACATAGCTCAAGCACATTACAGGGTCGCTGGCAACATTAAGGCCTACCTGCTTCATTGTGATGAGAGTGCGGCTGCCTGCATAGCTTGCGCCTGCCGCTACCTCTGCGGCGGCTTTTTCATTTACGGACCATTCAACGTAGGTTCCGGTTTTGCTCTTATATTTGGAAATAAATTCAATAATCTCGCTGGAAGGGGTGCCAGGATAACCGGCAACAAGATTCACTCCAGCCTTGAGGGCACCAAGCGCAATGGCCTGATTTCCCATAATCATCTGTTTTGCCATAAACCTAATTATAAATAAAAAGCATGATACTATCAATAAGAACAAAGCTCTCAATTGAAGTCGCTTCTTTAGTAAATTAAAATTGAACAATTTCAATAATATGGTTTATAATAGAAATTATGAAATGTATAAAATGCAATACGATGCTTCCAGATGAGGCTAATTTTTGTTCTAACTGCGGATATCCGACAAAAGACGTAAAAATCCTTCGTTCCTGTGAAGAATGCGGTAACACGCTCAGTACAATGGATAAGTTCTGTTCAAAATGCGGTGTACCGGTTCGTGTAATTAAGGAAGGCGAAGGTGTTGCAAAGACAGAAGAAAAACCTCGTATTCCGGTTGGAAAAACTCCAAAAATGATTTTAATTCCGGGCGGTCAGTTTGTAATGGGCGGCGGTTCACATAACAGCCTTGTTACTCTTGTAAGTTTTTATTTAAGCGAAGTACCGGTAACTCAGCTTCAGTATGCACATGTAATGGGAAAAAATCCTTCAAAACTTGAAGGTGAAAACCGGCCGGTTGAGAGTGTAAACTGGTGTGAAGCAATCATCTATTGTAATATGCTCAGTAAACTCAACGGACTAATGCCTTGTTACAGCATTGGTACCTCAACCGATTTGAATATGTTCGAAGCAACCAGTCCTGTATGGAAACGTATTAACTGCAATTTTACAGCTAACGGTTTCCGTCTTCCAACAGAAGCTGAATGGGAATATGCCGCTCGTGATGGAAAAACTTCAACTCCTAATCCTTATGCGGGAAGTTCTAACATAAATCAGGTTGCCTGGTATGGCGAAAACAGCGGAATCACAAGCCACGACGTTGCAACAAAAGATCCTAACGGGCTTAAGCTTTATGATATGTGCGGCAATGTTGCTGAATGGTGCTGGGACTATTACCTTCCTAATCTTCCGTCAGGAGCACAGACTAACCCTCACGGACCAAGTACAGGTGATATGCATGTAAAACGTGGCGGCAGCTGGCTTGATGACCCTCAGCAGTGTACCGTTTTCTACCGCAGCGGTAGTGCTCCAAATGGAAAGAGCAGCAGCCTTGGTTTCCGTGTTTGCTGCAGTGCTCTTGGTGAAACTTTGTAATTTTTTAGTGAGGAAATAATATGACAGTTACAGAAAACAAATCAGCAAATTCTCTTGAGCTTGTTATCAGCGGACGTCTTGATACAGGAACTGCTCCAGAACTTGAAGCAAAACTTAAGCAGGTTGCAAAAGATATTCAGACACTTTATTTGAATCTTGCTGGAATTCAGTATGTTTCCAGTGCAGGACTTCGTGTAATTCTTCTTGCACATAAGCTTATGCTTCCAACCGGCGGAAAGATGATTATCCGTCAGCCATCGGCATTCTGTAAGCAGGTACTTGAAGCAACCGGTATGGATGGCATTTTGACAGTAGAGTAGAGATGCTGAAACAAGTTCAGCATGACAGTAATTCGTCATTCCGAACTTGTTTCGGAATCTATCAATTACAACACAATATTTTTAATTATCTTCAAACAATTCTTACCATTCTTATATTCATATTCAACGGAGTCCATGAATTTTTTCGTAAGAAAAATGCCAAGGCCTCCGATATTTCTTTCTTCGGCACTAAGGGTTATATCAGGATCCGCTTTTGCGAGAGGATTAAACTTAATGCCCGAATCACAGAATACAATTCTAACAAGAACCTTGTCATCTCCACTATAGGAAAGATCAGCAGAAATTTCCGCTTCTTCAGAGCCTGAATAATGAGCAATATTTACAAAGATTTCTTCTACCGCTAAATCAATCTGGTTCAGCACCATGGGATCGCAGCCTGATGGCAGTACAGAATGAACAAAATCATTTACTGCCTGCATGTTATCATCACTCGCTTTTACTTTCAGCTCCATTTTCTCTCCTTACTACCTGTCCTTAAACAGCATTTCAAGCATAGTGATATCATCAAACTGAGGAGCGTCCTTTACAAAAGAGTTGATGTCGTTTCGGACAATATCAAGAATCTCGCGGGAGCTTTTATCAGATGCTGATTTCAAAACTGAAAGGAGGCGGTCTTCACCGTAAAGCTCATTATTAGAATCAGTAGCTTCTGTAACTCCATCAGTGTAAATAAAAAGGCGGTCATCTTTTGCGAGGGTAGTGCTGTAGGTTTTATATGGAAGGCCAGGCATTCCGGCAAGCATAAGATTTGGTTTTGTCGAAAGATATTTGATTTCGCCGTTCTGGCAGATGACAGGCGAATTATGACCCGCATTTGCAAACTTCAGTTCACCGGTCGAGATTGTAAGGATTCCCAGCCAGCAGGTAACGAAGAGTCCGCTTTCATTGCCTTCGCAGAGAATTGAATTAACATGTTCAAAGATTTTTGCCGGATCGAATTCATGAGCCGCAGTGTCCTTGAGCAGAGTTTTTGTGATGACCATAAAGAGGGCTGCAGGAACTCCTTTTCCGCTTACATCGCCGACAACTACCGCAAAGTGGTCATCATCAAGCATGTAGAAATCATAAAAATCACCGCCGACTTCCTTAGCCGGTTCCATAGTTGCGAAAAGTTCAATTTCAGGATGATTTTCAAAAGGAGGGAAAACACGAGGCAGCATTTCAGCCTGAATTTTCTTTGCAACGTTCAGTTCAGCGCCAAGCCGCTCTTTTTCTGCAGTAGCATGAGTAAGGTCTTCGATATAACGGTTCATATCAATGCTCATCTTTTCAACAGATTTTGCAAGAGAACCGATTTCATTACGGCCGTGAACCTTTTTAAGAAGACCCGTTGTCTCACCATGATGTTCCGCAAGATGACTGGTTTCTTCGGTTACCAGAAGGATAGGGCGGATAATTCCCATATAAAGGAAGAGGGCATAAAGGGCAACAAAGGCAGCGGTTACCACAAGAGCCCATAAAATAATAGACTGAAGGAAGCGCTTCTTATAAGCTTTTATCTCATGCATCGGTTTGTAAACACTTACAATTGCACAAGGCTTTCCGCTGGAATTATAAAGCGGTACAGAAGAGGTAACGTGTCCTCCGCCTTTTTTATAAGAGAACATACTGTTGCTCTGCCCCTTCTCAAGAATGTTGCGAAGTTTTTCAATATAGTCGGCAGTTTTCTTTTCAAGTGACTGTCTGAAGCCCAGTTCATAAACCTTACTGTTTACTTCCTTGTGATTTACCGTATCAAAAACATAAATTCGATGTGTAAAATCTGCTGTAACCGTCATGACAGCGATATAAACAATTTCAGCAGACTCGGTAATATCAATAAGACGTTTGGTTGTTTCTTCCCATTCTTCGTCTGCACCATTCTGCAGCCAGTGATTAATCTTATCGCCATCAACATATGTAGAAGCTGTCAGCGCAAACTGCTCTGTTACAGTTCCATATATAACTTCAAGTTCCTGCTTAAATTCCCGGTAGCCGTTATAGCTGTTCACAATACACATAACTGCACCAAAAACGAGTGCTCCAAAAATTAATTCAAGAGCAAGCACAGAAATTCTAAGCTTCTTTTTCATTTAAAAGACCTCAAGAGAAATTATACATCATAATTGAGCAAATGGGAAAAAAATGTGTCATCTGTCACCCTCGGGCCTGACCCGGGGGTCTATTTTTGATAAATATCGAGGTGTGCCTGAATGCGGCTCTTTACAAGCTCAGCAATTTCAGTCGTTGACATGCCTTCATATTCTTCAGGAAGAATTGGTTTTAAGTAATGAATCTGAATCGGGAGAGTGGTTTTAAAGCCTTTGTCGAAAATGCGGAAGGAATCGATGATTGCAACCGGTAGAATCGTACAATGTGCGCGCTGAGGGCTCTTAAAACTTCCCGCATGAAATTCTCCGAGAACGCCGTCTTCTTCTTCGTAGCCGCCTTCCGGGAAGATCATATAGTTATAACCGTTTTTGAGGTCGCTTGTAATCTGTGTGTAGGCTTGAATTATGGAATGATTGTCATTCTTAATCAGCTTCTGGCTGCGGATCAGCTTACAGATTTCGCTGATGAAAGGACGGTGTGTTGCAACATCATCAAGAATTACACCAATCTGCTGAGGGAAAGTAGCCCAGATAGCAAGAGGATCGAACTTTTCCTGATGATTAGCGCAGACGTAAAGTCCGCCTTTTGGAGGGATATTTTCAAGGCCATATGCTTCAATCTTAATCTTAGTAGAAGCAAGGGCGTGTTTTACCATTCTAATGCCGTAAGTGTATTTTTCTTCATCAGTATACTTCTTTGGATGTAATGCCATGAACACCATCTTTGGATAGAATACAAGTATTTTGAAGAAATTCTTAGAAATAGCCTTAAATAAAATTGATGCACTACGGTTTTTCTTTTTCATAACACTATGACATAATATAATAGCATTATTCGGTTATTTATTCAAATGGGAGGCTTCTTTTAATTATTTATCTTCTATAGCGTTATTATCGTCCTTTGATTCAAATTTATTTTCCCGCTTATGGGTGTAAATGTAATTGATAATTGCCATCGTAATGATGATGATATAACCGATAAGACTGAGCAGGTCTGGTATCTGGGCGAAGAATACAAAGCCAAATAGTGTCGAGAAAAGGATTTGTGAATAGTCGTAAATCGAAATTTTGTTTGCCGGAGCATGGTAATAAGCCGCAGTTATCGAAAACTGACCGCCCGCCGCACAGGCACCGGCACAGCAGAGCATTCCGGTCTGATAAAGTGTCATGGGATTAAAGCTTGTAATCAGATAAGGAACCGAAAGCATCATCGAAAAGGCCGAGAAAAAGAGAATTATGATTTTTCCGTTACACTTAAGATAGCTGAGTTTTCTGATACTTGCATAGGCAAGTCCTGCTCCGACACCGCCCATAAAAGCCGCAAGGGTAGGCAGCATCTGGGTAAAGTTGAAAGATGGTTTTACAATCAGAATTGAACCCAGAAAGGCTATGATAATACATACAAGTGGAACTGGTCTGATTTTTTCGCGCAGGATTATGAAACAGAAAACAATTGTGAAGAAGGGGGCCATTTTGTTGAGAATTGCCGCATCTGCCAGGAGAATGCGGTCAATTGCGTAAAAGTTTCCGAAAACTCCGACCGAGCCCGCAAACGCCCTCAGAAAAAGAAAAAGCATGGCACCTTTAGGGATTTTAATGGCTTCGCGTCCGTTCTGACGCAGGTCTCTGAGGGTTCCAATCAGGGCGATGATAAAGGCAACAGCGTTTCTGAAAAAGGCCTTTTGAACAAAATGGATGTCACCGGCCAGCTTTACGAAAACTGCCATCAGGGCAAAAAAGAAGGCCGAGCAGATTATAAAGAAAACGCCTTTTGTCGTGTTGGAAATTACTCTCATTAGAAAAAGTATAATGCAAAAAAGGGGAAATGGGTATAGAATGAAAGTATGAAAATGGAAAAAATGCCCGAAATTACCAGAAGAGCCGATGGTGCTGCTTTCTGGAAAAACACTTATGATTCTTTTGAAGCCACAGTTTATGTGCCAAAGTCTGATTTACCCGGAGATATCCTGAATTACGGCTTTATCGCGCCATATCTTCTGGTTTTTGCCGAAAAACATTTTGATTTTGACCAGACGGCGGACTTTGCTAAGGAAAAGGGGCTTGATAAGCTTGCCGCTTCCTATGATTCAAGCGTAGTTTTTATTTGGCCGAAAGGCGGAGTCGACGGCAAAGGCGACGGTTCGGACTGGGCTTCTGCTTCGCCGGACATTCTTTCAGAAATCATTTCGAATTCAAAAATCCATCAGTATCATAAAGATGGTGTGGTAATTGCAAATAACGTTTTCCGCCACAGCATTGACGGTTATTTTATCCGCGGGGCGATTTTCAGATGCACACTTCTGGGTTTTGGAAGCGGTGCGGATTATATTGCGAAAAACTGCCTGAGACATTTTGAAGGCGACGGCCTCTGGGGACGTTCAGACCTTGCTCCGGCTACCTGTGTATTTACGGGGCTTTCGGTTATGCCTGATATCCAGGCTGAGGATATTCCTGTTATTTCTTACGGTAATTCCGATGAAGTGAATGCTGCGTTTGAGGGGAAATGTAAGTATTTCTTGAAAGAAGGTGGTTTCGATACATTCGCTTCGCGAACACTCAACCACCAGTGTGCTTATGACCGCTTTGCTAAACAATTTAGACGTATGAACGGACCGCTCCAGATAGATCCAGACCTCGAAAAAGACGGGCTTGTCAGAGATACAGGAATTGCAGAGGTTAAAACCGCACCGGACAACTGCGGTGACGATAAGGGAACGACTACTCACAAAATCGGGTATTTTGCTTTCTATAACAAAGACATTTTTGAGAAGGCTGAAAAAGAGGGCAGTGCTGGCCTACCTCTTGTACTTGGCTTCCATGGCGGTGGCGACTCCTGTTTCTTCTTTTCGATTATGGCGGGCTGGGCAAAAATTGCACACAGACATAACTTCCTGCTTGTAACAATCGAAAATCATCTGAACAGCACTGCTACAGAGATGGTCGAGCTTGTAGAAATCCTCAAGAAAAAATACCGTATCGACCCTTCCCGCATCTACGCGACAGGCTTTTCGATGGGCGGCTGCAAAACCTGGGATCTTATTCAGGAATATCCTGAGCTTCTGGCCGCTGCGGCTCCAATGGATGCAACTTTTGATGTGGGCTGCAATATTTACGGAAACAAGGTAGAAAAAGAGATTAATACAAGTGTGCCGGTTCCTGTTTTCTATGCGGGCGGCGAAATTACACCGCTTCCAGAGCTTCCTTTCCAGGCCCAGAAGTGTCTGGACCGTATGCTCTATACCCTCAAACTCAACAAGGCAAAGGCCGCTTCCCGCTACGAAACCGAAGTTCACCTCGACAACAAAGACAATTGGGAGAACAAAATCTGGGGTATCAACGGCGACGAAGTGGAAAAACTTTATGATGAAAGCCGCGACGCCACCCTCACAATGCAGAAATTCAGAAGCGAAGACGGCCGCATCCTCAGCATTTTCGCAAGCATAAGCGGTCAGGGCCACGACTGCCGCGAACATACCTGCGAAAATGCCTGGAAGTTTATGAGCCAATTTTATAGATAAACGTACAATTTCAGAATTATGCGTCGTTGTATAATTCGGATTGTATGAAAACAAATATGATAAATATGACGGAAGGAAGTCCTTACCGTCTGCTTATAACATTCTCAATTCCAATGCTTATTGGAAATATTTTCCAGCAGCTTTACAACCTTGCCGACTCTGTAATCGTAGGCCGGCTGGTTGGAGCTCAGGCTCTTGCGGCTGTAGGTGCAACTGGTTCAGTTACCTTCTTCTTTTTTGCCCTTTGTAACGGAATCGGAAGCGCCGGCGGAATCATTACCTCTCACTTCTTCGGCGAAGGCAACGACTCAAAGGTAAAAAACTGTATTGTAAATACAGCCTTCATTATGATTGTTGTGCCTGTAGTGATTGGAACAATTGCCTTTTTCGTAACAAAACCTCTGCTCGTTTTCCTGAAGACTCCGGATTCAATTCTTGCAGAGGCTTCGGCTTATATGAAAATCATGTGTCTGGCCCTGCCGCTTATTTCGGTTTATAACTTTGTTTCTTCAATGCTCCGTGCTCTTGGAGATTCAAAAACTCCGCTCTACTTTTTGATTTTCTCCTGCCTGCTCAACGTAGTTCTTGATATCATTTTTGTATATTTTCTCAAGCAGGGCGTAATCGGTGCGGGAATTGCTACTCTGATTGCTAACTTTGTCTGCGGACTTATGTGCCTTGTTTTTGCCTTTGCGACAAATCCGTATTTCAAGATGAAAAAGCACGACGTACATCTGAACGGCGAAATCATCTGGAAATGTACAAGACTTGGTGTACCTATTTCTTTCCAGTTCTCTATGATTGCAATTTCGTGCATGGCCCTTCAGCGCGTTGTAAATAATTTTGGACCTGTAGCCGTTGCCGCCTTTACCGCTACAAGCCGTGTTGAGCAGCTGATTCATCAGCCTTATCAGACACTCGGCGCAGCCCTTTCTACCTTCAGCGGTCAGAATTACGGCGCAAAGAAAAAGGATCGTCTTATCAGCGGATACAGAAAGAGTCTTTTTATGATGACAATTTTCACCCTCGTGATGATTCCTCTTATTCAGATTTTTGGAACCGCAATTACAAGACTTTTTGTAAAAGACGCAGATGTAGTTGCTATGGGAGCAAAGGCCCTCAGAATTACAAGCTGGTTCTACATCTTCCTTGGTGTGATTTATATTACCCGCGGAGTTTTGAATGGAATCGGTGATGCAACCTTCTCGTTGATTAATGGCGTTACGGAAGTTGTCGGACGTTTTACAGTTCCGTATATTCTGGTTGTAATTCCGTTTATCGGCGTGTGGGGCATCTGGTGGTCTGTCGGCGTTGTGTGGTTTATGGCCGCATTTACAGCAATACTCAGATATTTTTACATGAAAAAGAGGATCTAATGATTAATTCTTTCAATCTCAGCGAAGTAATTTTAGAAGATGATTTTTTTCTGCAGGTGACTCAGAAGGATGTGGATTTTCTGAACACCTTTGACCCGGAGCGTCTGCTTTATAATTTCAGAAAAACAGCAGGGCTGGAGGCTAAATGCAGCGGCCCGTATTCCGGCTGGGAAAATACAAGAATCGGCGGGCATACTTTGGGGCATTACCTTGCGGCAGTTGCGCAGGCTTGTGCCAGTGGTTATGGAGAATGCGGCGGAAAGGACGGGCTTAGTCTACGCAACAGACTGTCGGCTCTTATCCGTGGACTTTCTGAATGTCAGGATGCAATGGGCACAGGCTTTATTTTTGGTGCCACAATGGAGGATCCTTCAAAACCTGAACTTCAGTTTGATAAGCTGGAAGCGGGTAATCCTTCTGATACCTGGGTACCCTGGTACACCATGCATAAAATCCTGAACGGTCTTGTTGAGGTTGTAAAACTCTGCCAGGGAGGAGTAGCGGAGCAGGCCCTTGATATTGCTGAAAAACTCGGCGAGTGGATTTATGGCCGGACTTCCCGCTGGACTGACCAGGAACGCTGTAATGTCCTTTCTGTAGAATACGGAGCCATGAATGACTGCCTTTACGAACTTTATAAGTGTGCAAAGTCCGCAGGCTTTAAAAACGCATCTCACTTCCTGGAGGCTGCGCACGCCTTTGACGAAGAGCCTTTGTTTGAAGCGGTTCTTGCCGGCGGCGAAAACATCCTCAACAACAAGCACGCCAACTGTACAATTCCGAAGTTTGTCGGCGCAATAAACCGCTGCCTTACTCTGGGTGATACAAGCTCTGACAGTAAAAAATATCTTGAATACTGTAAGTCTTTCTGGGAGATGGTTGTTAATCATCATACTTATATCACTGGCGGAAACAGCGAGTGCGAGCATTTCGGTAAAGATGATATTCTTGATGCGGAGCGCAGTAACTGTAACTGTGAAACCTGTAATACACATAACATGCTCAAACTTACCCGTTCACTTTTTATGCTGACTAGTGAAAAAAAATATGCTGACTATTATGAGACAACTTTTGTAAATGCAATCCTTGCTTCGGTAAACCGCGAGACAGGAATGACAACTTACTTCCAGCCTATGGCAACCGGCTGTTTCAAAACCTACTGCAATCCTGATGTAAACAAAAATTACTTCTGGTGCTGTACTGGTACCGGCCTTGAGAATTTCACAAAGCTTGGTGACAGCCTGTATTTTTATGATGATGAAACCCTCTACGTTAATCAGTATGTAAGTTCCTCTGTTAAATGGGCAGAAAAGAATCTGCTGCTTCATCAGAAGTCGGACCTGCCAATGGGGGAAGCGGCAAGTTTTGTTGTAGAGGCCCCTTCGACTCCGCTCAGGGACCGCATGGATTTTACCCTTGCCCTTAGAATTCCTGACTGGTGTGCCGGCAAGCCTACAGTTTTAGTAAATGACGAAACGGTAGAAAATCCCGAAGAAAAAGACGGCTACATTCTGCTTAAACGAAACTGGAAAAACGGCGATACTGCTTCAATCGACCTTCCTATGGAAATCACCGTAAGCACCCTGGCAGATAATCCTGGTTCCGCAGCCTTTAAGTTCGGGCCTGTCGTTCTTGCGGCAGAACTTGGCCGCGATTCAAAAATGACTCTGCGTCAGGTTGGCGTGCAGTGTGATGTCTGCGCAAACAAAATCATCCGCGGAATGGAGCTTCCTCTCAACGGAAACTACGGCGGAACAAGCGGCCTTAAGCCTCTTAAAACAGAAATCCTTCATGTGAAAAATGCCGCCACAGTTGCCGACTTTTTTGCTGATATAAACAAGTGTTTCGAACGCGAACCGGGCACACTCCGCTTTACCCTGAAAGATACTGACTGGCCTGAGCCTTTGATTTTCTCTCCATATTATCTTATCAATAATCAGCGCTATGGCATTTACTGGCTTTTTGATATTGAGGGCGGAACTACCTTTGAAGCAAAATCAGAATCCGAATTAGACAAGTACACAATTATAGAAGGAATTGGTGTTGGTTACGGCGCCCAGACAGAAGGCAACGCGACAACCGCACCATATATGCAGGAGACAGGTACCGGTTCCGTGGGCGAACCTCACGAGCTTACACGTTACGCAAAAGACAAAGGCAGCTTCTCTTACCTTTGTAAGATTCTTCCGGATAAGCAGAATTACCTTCAGTGTAATTTCCTTCGTGATGATAATGGAAAAAGAATTATCATCAGATCTGGCGAGACTCTCATTGCAGATTACATTCTTTCCTGCGATGGTTCGGAAGAAAAGTTCACAAGTATTTTTGAGATTCCGCTGGAGCTTACAAAAGG
>JAEEGL011151726.1_pt1 | contig 11527 bp, 13 predicted proteins | sample 9134231 | NCBI WGS metagenome assembly JAEEGL01 (sample SAMN16246548, study PRJNA631951) | gut metagenome | biome: gut microbiome; feature: rumen; material: fiber-attached | host: Bos | place: Iran: Karaj | collected 2018-10 | reverse complement strand
TTAAGCTCAGGAGCCACCGCCATTGCGTGCAGAACCATGTATTCTCCGTCAGGCAGGCTTTCACTCCAATTTCCGTTTTGATAATTGCCCTGAGGGTCTGCATTGAGCACAAATGCCCCGATGATCTTCCCGTCATCCAGACATATGTACTGGCTTCCCGATGCCGTCATTTCCCGAACGGATGTTTCCGACGGGTAAACACCGTATATCCACTTAGGGTAATTTATATGATTATCCAGCCAGATTACAACCCTGTCGTAAAAGGCTCCGGCTGAAGCTATTTCTTTTTTACCGCATTTATGTATCTCCATTTTCAAACTCTCCTGTCTCTTTCGCTTTTTCCGCAATAACCGAGCCTTTCTGCCATCTTCCGCTCAGATAATAAGCCCATGTAATTGTGCATCCCATTCCGAATCCGAAAATTCCGTTCCACCATATAACCGTATGCCCAAGAAATGTACTGTACCTGAACATATATGTTACAAACACTCTCATACCCAGAGCCGCGGATGCAACGATCATGGGAAAAGCGCTGTGGTTCGCGCCCTGGAAAACTCCGAAAAGCGGAAGATAAACGGAAAGCACTATATTTATCATGGCGATTGTCCTGAGATGGGACAAACAATACACCATTGCTTCATCGCTCAGCCCGAAAAGCTTAATAATACTTCCGGCAAATATCCATACCAGCGCAGATATAACAAGGGTCATCGCAACAGATATGCCGATGGTCTGACGGGCTCCGAGCTTTACTCTTTCTATCTTTCCCGCGCCTATATTCTGTCCCGTATAGGTTGCCAGAGTTGTCTGAAACGCGCTGCACGGAAGATTCAGGTACATTTCGATTCTCTGTCCTACCGTAAAGGATGCGGTCATGGTCTGACCGAAACCGTTAACGGCTCTTTGTATGAATGTAAGCCCGAAAGACACAATAATAAGCTGAAGGGATATGGGAAAACCCACCTCAACCGTCTTCCGCACCGCTTCGGAATCCCATTTGTATTCACTGCGCCTGAAACGGAAAATAGGATATTTCCTTCTCATATAGAAATATGCCGCTATAAAGGACGCCGCCTGGGAAATAACCGTGGCCTCAGCCGCTCCCGCGACTCCCCAGTGAAAACCGGCCACAAAAAGCAGGTCCAGCCCGATATTCAGAACGGAGGATATAAGCAGAAAATAAAGGGTCGCCATACTGTCGCCCACAGCGCGGAGAATTGCCGCAATAATATTGTATCCAAACTGGAATATAAGCCCTGCCGCGTATATCCTGAAATATACAAGAGTCATATCCAGAAAATCTTCGGGAACATTAACAAGATGAGTGTAAGCCGGTCTTGCCACAAAAATTCCTGCCGCCGCGGCTATCGCTCCTAAAATCATCATAAAAAGGATCCCTGCCGAAGCGTTTATCCGAACACGTTTTTCGTCTCCGGCGCCGTAGTGCTGAGCTACAACAACTCCGTTTCCCGCGGAAAATCCCATTGCCAGCGCAAGAAAAAGAAATGTAAAGCTGGCCGTAGTTCCAACCGCCGAAAGAGACGCCTCGCCGGCAAATCTGCCTACAATAATCGTATCCACCGTATTATATAACTGCTGCAAAAGAGAACCTGCCAGCACCGGCAGTGAAAAACGCAATATATGCCGCCACGGTTTGCCCTCTGTCATCATTTTCATTTGTATTTCCATAATCTTGTCACCTATACAATCCATTTTTTAAAGATTACTTAACGGATACCCCGATCATCACCGTTTCCTCGTCCCTGCCGCTCCATACCGAATGGGGGATTTTTCCATTAACCAGAAAAGCCTCGTCCTTTCTGATAATGACCTCTTCATTATCGAGGAGCACCTTTGCCTCTCCTTTGACAACAATGAACAGGTGATTATGCTCATGGGTATGCTTTTCCAGCGGTCCGCCGCCTTTCAGGGTGATATAGGCTATGGATCCGTCTATGATCTCTCCAACGCCGTCAAATAGCTTTTTTGCCTCAAAGTTCACATGGTCCGGCGGTGTCATAAATCCTTCTCTCATCTTAAAAATCCTTTCCTGCGCGTTAAATCATTTCTTCTTTTTGGGCTTTTTGGGCTTCGGCGCCGGAAGCTCCGGATACATGGCGTCCAGCAGATCTTTCAGAAACTCCCTGTCATCGGTGTTGTCCACAAGAATCATTTCCTTCGCGCCTTCGTAAGGCAGCTCATACTCCGCATCGGGCATCATGGAAACAGCCGGTTTAACGGGCTTCACAAGAAAGCGGTCGTCATAGATCCCTCCGATGATTCTGCCTTTATAGTATATGATGTACTCTCCCATCATCGCCCTGTATGTAATGTCCTCAAGTCCGGACAGCTGTTCAAGTATATAATCCAGATATTCTTTTGATGATGCCATAATTCTGCCTCCTTATTTCAGTTTTGCGATCCGAATCCCGTCCCAGTTTCTGTTTTCGCACCAGTATACCCTTTTTTCGCCCACATCGTACACCATGGACACGACCGTGGGACAGACCTCCTGTGAAACGGCCTTCAGAATCTCGAAACAGTCCTTAACGTCAAAATCCTCCGCCGCGCCTTCAAGCATGGACTCCGCCTTTTTATATCTGTCCCATCCCATCCATGGGTGAAGCTCCGAATCCTGCTTAAACGGCGAAAAGTTTGTGATGATCTTATATTCCGGCTTTTCGAAATACAGACTTCCCTGTCCGGGAATAATGTGGAGCACATTTCCGTCCTTGTCCGACAGAGCCGACATGAATGTAACTCCCGGAATGCTGTAAACCGGATTATTTTCCGCGATTTCCCTGATTTTCTTCAGAGTTTTTTTCTGAAGCAGAAGGTCTATATCCAGCATGATTATGTTTTCGCCTTCTCCCGCGGGATCGCTTCTTTCGTCAAAGGGCCAGCATGTGGGCATACCCACAAAATCCCCTCTGGAATTGGCTCCGAAAAGGGGCAGCCAGCCTTCTTTGGGATCGTTAATCTCAATGAAAACGCCGTCAGCCGCCGGACGAACTCTGTATTCCATATCCAATATATCCAGATTCCACCCGACGATGGTTTTTTTCTTATTCACAACAATACTTGTACACATAATAATCCTCTTTTTCAGAAAATAGTGGGTATATCCCCGTGAAGATAAATCCGGAGAAATCCGATTACAAAAAGGTGCGCCGGATAATAGATGTAAAACAGCCATTTCATGCCTTTGGCCTTTCCCCGACTGCCGTTATATTGAGCAAGTATGGGGATCGTGAGGAATGTGAACATCTGAATGGCTCCGTAAATCCTGTCTATGGCAAGGAAATACACTATGGCGTACATAGCCGTCCAGATAACGATATCCCTTGCCTGAAGCCTGAAATTTTTCCTATGCACATACATATAAAAGGGACACATAACAGCAATGCAGGACCAGTCCGAAGGGAACGTTATAAGGCATATGCCGATAATGGCAAGTGTTTTCATTCTTTGGGAAATCCGTTCGCTTTTGCTGATCTGGATGACCACGACTGCCCAGGCCAGAGACCACAAAACGCTTGTCTGGTTGAATACGCCTGTGGAAAGAGGCCTGAAGGGTATTCCGAACGCGAAATTGTAGGTGAAATGGGATATGACCGCGAAAATGAAAAGCCTGAGCCCATAGCCTTTGGCGTCACGGGTATGCTGACAGCCTTCCGCTATGAAAAACCACATTATCGGAGCGGTCAGCCTGCCTATGATGTGCAGTATGACCACATACCAAACGGCCTGTGTGCCCGGGAAAAAGGTCCATGTGAGATGGTCTATCGTCATTGCCGCTATGGCTATGAGCTTTATTTGATTCGCGTTCAGTCGTTTTGTCATTTGTCCCTGTCCTCTTTATCGGTATTTTTCACATTCATCTGTATTTCAATGTTTTTATGGTTTTATTCTGCTTCTTCCAAAGGAACCGTCTCGAATTTATCCGTAATATCAAAATGCGCCTCGGCCTCTTTGATTCCCGCATCCAAAACGTGTCCGCCTCTGGCTCCGTCTCCCGTTATGAAATGGAACTGCCAGCCCTGTTCGCTTCCGTCTCCCCTGTTGCCGGGATCATAAATGCCCACCATAGTACCGTACATTTCGCCGAAATCTATCTCGACCCTGTCCTCCGCAAGGACTTCTTTCAGAGTTTTATACGGCTTTTCCTGCTTATTCTGGCTGCACACATTAACATATGTAAACTGGCCGATGATTTTTACCACGTAAAACATGTCGCTTCCGTTTTCCTCCACCACTTTGTTCAGCTCCTTAAGCAGGGTTTCCATATCCTTTATTTCTTCCAGCCCGATGCGTGTGTCTTCCTCGAAAAATGTGGACTGGGCAAAGGAAATCTTCTCGTCATTCTGAACAACACGGGTGAACCCTTTGCTGTCCGCCTTGTATACCATAGTATTTATAAAAATCAACTCTCCGTCTAATCCTTCAAATGCGCCTATGCCCGTGTTTCCGTAATTATTCATCTCGCCCGCGGTTATAATGCCGTCAAAACCGCCTTCCTCCAGAGCCGCCATAGTCGAAACCTGATACATTGTGTCTCTGTCCTGTTTTTCCTTTTTTTCCGGCAGCAGATCCACTTTGATTTTTTCTTTGGGCGCCTCTGTCCTTCCGCAGGCAGTAATACACAGGCTGACAAGTATACATAATATAATAAAAATCCTTTTTTTCATGATTTTTTCTCCTTCAATACAAAATTACTCCGTCAGTCCGAATCCTCTCTTGTAGAGATACTCGCTTCCATAACTTAATGAGCCGTCAGCGTTTTCCTCAATCACGGGAATGTTCACGGGAAGAACGCCTGCCGGATTATTCCCGCCAAATACGGTTTCCAGAGCCGCGATCACATTGGCGTTAAAAGCAGGTCTCGCGGATGAATCCATAAGATCAGTCGGGTCAAGGCCAAGACCGGAATCCATATATGCAATAAGTATGGCGTCCGCGTCCTGAAAACGAGCCGCGTCGTAAGGAAGATTGTCGCTTATGATTACAAACTTTCCGCCATTGGCGTGAACTCTTTCCATTGCTTCAAAAAGAGCCGTATATCTGTATGATGATTTTGTAAGTATGCTCTGTCCCGTAGAATTTACAAGAGCTATAACAGCATCCGCTCCGCCTATTGCGTTATTTGTTTCCCATGTAACATGGATCTGATTGGCGCCTTCCGCGGAGGAATCGTAATAGTAATCGATTGTAATAAGAGCGTCCTGATTTATGAGGCCATCCTCCTTCATTTTCTCAACAGCATATCTGATGCCTACGCAGTCCGATTCATTAACTCCAAGAAATACCAGATTGGTCATTTCCTTTGAAAGAGGAACGGTTTTATCCTCATTTCTGACCATGGTCACAGCCTGACGGGCAATATCCGCCTCCGTATCATGATGAGCGTCTGAGCCCACTGCTTCCGCGGCCTTCTGAAGTTTAGCTTCCAGATCCTCTTCTCCGAAATTCTCGTCAAGTATGCCGTATTTTTCCTTCAGTCTTATTATACGGGTCACACTTTCGTCTATCCGCTCTTCGGGAATCGTTCCGTCTTCAACCAAAGCGATAAGTCCGTCTATATATTCGTCATAGAGATTTGCCGCATAGTCTCCGTTCAAATCCAATGGAAGAAGAAGAATATCCACACCGGAGTTTATTACCTTTTCGGCGATATTCACCCTGTATTCCGTTGAATCTTCTTCGCCCGCCACAAGACCGGCCGTACGGATCGCGTCCATTTCCAGAGCGTCGGTGACAACAACTCCGTCAAAGCCCAGATCTCCCCTGAGAATCTCCGTAATCATCTTTTTGGACATGGTAGCCGGATAATAGCCTTCCGTCACGCCGTCTCCGTAAATAACCTTGTCGTCAATCAGAGGGTATGTAATGTGGGCCGTCATAATCATTTCCGCGCCCTTATCTATGGCATACCTGAAGGGAACCAGCTCCGTCCCCTTGATCTCTTCATAGGTCTTTTCAACAGAAGGCGTTCCTATGTGGCTGTCCACATCCGTATCACCGTGTCCCGGGAAATGCTTCAGAGTGGGAATTATATCAAAAGCCTTAAGTCCGCCGGAATAAGCAGCTCCAAGCCGGGCAACAGTCTCAGGGTCATCGGAAAACGAACGGATCCCGATTACCGGGTTTGAGGGATTATTATTCACATCCACAACCGGAGCGTAATCCACGTTAAATCCAAGAGCCGAAAGCTCCTCACCTATGATCTGCCCTGTTTTTTCCGCGTTTTCTTCGGACTTCGCTCCCGTTGCTCCAATCGCCATATTTCCGGTCATTCGGGTGCCGCTGATAAGACGGATCACTCGTCCGCCTTCCTGGTCCAAAGGCATAAAATATGGAATATGCGCCGAAACATCGGGAATCAGGAAATTGTTCAGCTGAAGCTCATGGACAAGATTCGCCGTCTGCTCCGTACCCGTTATATTCGCGCCGAAAAGAATTATTCCGCCGTACTGATGAGCCTGCAATACGCTCTTAAGCTCAGGAAACGCATCCAGATCCGTAACATTTTCGCCGTTCCACGTACGTATTGCGGGAATTATCATCTGGGATATTTTCTCGTCCATTGTCATTTGCGAAACAATCTTTTCTGCACGGTCGTTTTTCAAAATCTCCGCCTCAATATTTCCGGCGCTTTCCGAACCTGCGGATGCAGTGTTTTTCACATTATCGGACACCTTTTTATCTGATATAGGCCCGCATCCGGCAAACAAAGCCGCCGCAATAACCATGCACAAAACTGCCATTATCTTTTTCATCTTATTTCCTCCGTATATTATAAATCAATTTTGTCTCAACTATTTTCCGCGCTCAGTCCGCCGGCTCCAGAGTAATCAGCTCCCATTCGCATCGGGCTTCAGTCCGCAGAGGCATACTCCAGCCGCTTTCGCCCGCGGACACATAAAGCCTTGTGCCCGGCTCCTCATATTCACCGTAAGCCGGAAGTCCAAAAACGTTGTATATAAACCGCAGCGGCCACAGCTGTCCCGCGTGGGTATGTCCTGAAAGCTGAAGAGCGGAAACCTCAACTGCAAGCTGAACTTTGTCATAGGGCTGATGGTCGGCCACTATCAACGCTCCACCCTCATATGGATTTTTAAGCTCCGGCCAGTCTTTTCTTTCTCCGCTTCGGCTGGCGTCCTCTCTGCCCAGAAGGATCAGGTCATGGGAAACCTGCTCAAATTCGTCTGCCAGAACCCGAATTCCCGCGCCTTCAACGGCGTCCGCAAGCTCTTCGTCGCTGTATGTGCGTCCTCCGACCAAATCACACTTCAACTGTCTGTCGTGGTTACCGTAAATAAAATACACGGGAGCCTTAAGCTCCGATAAAATTCCGTAAGCCGCTGTCATTTCATCGTAGGACGTAAGCTCGTCCGTAATATCTCCGCCTAAAATCACAAATTCCGGATTTTCGGAATTGACCTGACGGCAGAATTCCCGAAGAGTGTCCATAGACTGGGCATTTCCGGCGTGGATATCCGCCGCGAATGCGAAGGTATGGGACTGTGTCAAGCCTTCCGCTTTCCAAGTATGCTTTTTCACAGTCACACTTCCTGCGTTTGCAGTCCCGTAAAGGAAAATACAAAAACAGAAAACCGCGCTCAGAATGGCCGACGCCGGCAAAACACAATGTCTTAACGTCCTGTCCTTTCCTCTTCCGCAGGATATTCGCCTTATTATGTATTCCGCAATATCAGCCGCCGCATCTCCCATAAGCACGATGTATACAGCCATAACCGCATCATCATACCGTAAAGAAAGGATGCTGGGGAACGAAATCGCAATCAGGGCCGTAACCGGAATCAGTATTACTTTTATAATGAAAACCTGACTGCGGCGAGAGGCTTCTCCTTTTTTCCTGAGAGGGATCTGAATGGCAAAAAGAACCGCCCAAGCCACGATTATTTTCACTATCCAGACCATGAAATCTCTTTGATGCATAACCCGCTCTCCCTGTTGTATTAAAACTTAGCTTATACAAGCCGGATATCAGTGATTAACCAGAGAAAAGGGACACCTCTTTCCTATGCACTGGTTATTGTATTCAGAATATCTGCATACAGTCTCCGTTTTCTCCATTTCTATGCCAAAATGCTCTTTTACAAAATCCACGGCCTCAAGTACAGATAAGAATGAATCCCTCTTACAGCATCTGGGACCGCCGGTTTCCCCGATTTTTTCCAGCGATCTTGCCGTCATTTTGTGCGACAAGGCAAATGGCTCGTTTTTCAGCGGTGTTGATTTAGTTATGATGGAAATAAACATACCCGTGCTGATTCCCGCTCCGCAGGCGCCCCAGAAGCCGCAGGCTCCGCCGGGAACGCTTTGCCCTCTGTTCATCATTTCAATCAGCGCGCTGTGAAGATCAATATCGCCTCCCGCATTTTTGTACGCAGTCAGCAGAGCCGCGCCTGTCATGACATGATGCTCCGGTCCGTGCATATGGCAAAAGGGCATATCCATCATTTTTTCTATTATGAAAACAGGGTCCTTAGATGTTTCCGCCATACACAGCGCCATAATCTCATCCAGTCCCCGTGTGTGGCACTCATTGCACACATAGTGGCCATTTACACATCGGGTCTTGCTTTTTTCCTTTTTATGACATATGGCGCACTCCATAACAGTATCCGCTTCCAGATACTCCAGGGGAGCCCTGCATATCAAACATTCTTCTCTCATTATTCTTCCCTCACGCAGGATCTGAGGCTTTTCAGGTTTCGGAGAGCTTCCTCATTGTTTTCTGTTTCAACTCTGACCTTTTCACAGGTCTCCATTTCACCGCATTCTGCGCAGGTCTCATATCCTCTGCCCACGGCACACGGCCTTATGGGACAAAGGGTGTCGCAGTAACAGGTTTTGATGCCGTCCATTTTGCAGCCTTCGCAGTTTATCATTTCAGGCGTTATTTCAGCGTTGTTAAGCTCCGACCAGAGCTTCGCCGTTTTTGCCCGCAGTTCGTTGTCATTGTTTTTAGTCGCTGTGTAGGCGTCGCAGGTCTCACAGTTGAGCCCGCAGTACGCGATAAATCTGTTCATCTGACTCACCTCGTTTTTAAGCCGGTTTTACGTTATTCAATTTCAAACTCGAAACTTCCGTTTGCGCTCGCCTCGTTTGTTTCCACAATTACATATACTCTTCCGTCTCCGAAAGGTCCGCAGGTTGAGGAAACCTCTTCTCCGCCGTTTATAGTGAACATTTCCGTCTTTGTTCCGTCGCTGTCATAGTACACGGTGATGCTTCCGGATTCCAGACTGGCGGAATAGGTAATCATGCCTTCCGAGTCTTTTTTCGCGTTCAGACCGAAAACCTTTGTGCCGTCAAATTGTTCAAAACTCATAGTGGCCAGATCGGATGTATTGTTCGTATACTTCAATCCTTCCGCGCTGTATTTTGCCGCGTAACCGCCGCCGCATCCCGTAAGACAGGCAGATAACAAAACCGCCGCCGTCAGCAAAATCGCAAATTTCTTTTTCATAGATAAAACTCCTTTCTTTATGCAAGCTTTTGTATTTTTATTTACTAATACGTTTAAAAACATATATAATTTTTAATCTATACCAAATATCCCCATTCATATGCTTTACGATAAACCTCCGTGTCATAGACCAGACCCGCATCCATTACATTTGGCGCGAATATTTTTCCGGACACATGAGAGTCTTCCAGATGCTCAACAAAACCGTCCAGATCTCCCAGAGACCTTTCAATTATATCCAGACCAAGTCCCGCGGAAACAATATAATATACTTCCTTTTTCCCAAGATTCTGCCATATGGGATAGGTCCTGTCTATGAACGCTTTCATCTGGGCGCTGATTCCGTAAAAATATACGGGCGTCGCCAGAACAAGAACATCCGCCTTTTTAAACAACTCCAGAACCATCGCCATATCATCCTTCAAAACGCATGAACCTCCGTTTTTCATGCAGGCGTCACAGGCGCGGCAGAAACCTATATTCATATCCATAATCCGAACAATTTCCGCATTATGCCCCTTTGCCTCGGCTCCCTTTTTAAACTGCTCGCAAAGCATCTGGGAATTCCCGTTTTTCCTCGGGCTAGAGGAAATAATCAATATATTTTTCATAACTCTCTTCCTCACATTGTTTTTAATTCTAATTATCGGTCTGTTTTATTTCGTATTCAAAGAGCTCAAAGTCCACCCAGCCTGTGTTTTCATAGAACATCTCCAAAGTATGAAGCTTTCGGAAACCCAGACTTTTATAAAGACCTTCCGCCGGAAAATTGCCTTTCAAAACATCCAGCCTGATTGCTTTCTGCTTGTTCCGACGCGCTGTATCAATGGCAAACAGCACCATCTGCCTTCCTATTCCTTTCCTTCCGTACGAAGGAAGTACGCCCAGCGCATGGATGACCGTAACCTCATCCGGCTGAGCCTGCGTGGGCCACTGAAAATCCCGATAACTGTCGTTGCCCTCATGGTTAATGACCATGGACGCAATAATCTCGCCCGCATCCATCACAATGTAAAGCTGACCATTGCGGACGGAATCCAATAGAAAATCAGGCGCCGGATAAATGTCCTTTTTCCAGCCCAAATCGTAGTCGCTTGTTTTCAGAGCGTCAATCATAGAGTGATAAAACGCTCTCACATCAGGATACTGTTTTTTCGAAGCTTTTATTATTTCCATGCCTGCCTCCCGCTGTTCATTCATTATGTCTGTTAAGCAGCCTATTCGTTACAAATTCCGTTTCATTCGGTTCAATCAAGCTTATTCCGACGGCGCAGAAGGCACACGGTCTCAATATGCCGTGTCCTCGGAAACTGATTCACGCATTTTATTTTTTCGGCCTTATAGCCTTTTTCCGCCAAAAGGCTCAGATCTCTTGCCAGAGATGTGGGCTTGCAGGAAATGTATATTATCTCGGGAGCGTCAAACTCAACAAGCTTTTCCAGAGCGTTGGGCCGCAGGCCTTCCCTCGGCGGATCCACGATTATGACATCGGGCTTCTCTTCAAGGGTTTCAATGGCCCTGCCCACGTCTCCCGCGATGAACTCACAGTTTTCAATGCCGTTTCGGTCGGCGTTTTCTTTCGCCGCTTCCACAGCCTCTTCCACCAGCTCAACTCCGATTACCTTTTTTGCTTTGGACGACATAATCTGGGCGATGGTGCCTGTTCCGCAGTACAGGTCGAAGATCACGTTCCGTTCGCTGTCTCCGGCGTAGTCCTTCGCCACGGAATACAGGACCTCGGCGCCCTTTGAATTGGTCTGGAAGAACGAGAAAGGCGTTACCTTGAACTCAAGGCCCATTATTTTCTCCGTGAAGAACTCCTTTCCGTATAAAATCCGCATTTCGTCCGCCGCCACCACATCGGCAATATTATCATTGACCGTGTGAAGGATTCCGGTTATCTTTCCGGCAAGCTCAAGGCCAAGAAGAGCGTTCACAAACTCTTCTTCAGCAAGAGATGACTGGGAAGATGTAACCAGATTGACCAGGATCTCGCCTGTCGCCCGGCCTTTCCTTACAACAAGATGCCTG
>JAEEGL017140413.1_pt1 | contig 11528 bp, 10 predicted proteins | sample 9134231 | NCBI WGS metagenome assembly JAEEGL01 (sample SAMN16246548, study PRJNA631951) | gut metagenome | biome: gut microbiome; feature: rumen; material: fiber-attached | host: Bos | place: Iran: Karaj | collected 2018-10 | reverse complement strand
TAACTTCCATCTCGTGTTTGAAATACATTTGAATATCTACTGAAATTTGACTCTTGGGACATAAATATATATCTTTCAGAAAACAATTAAACCAGATCACCTAACAATGCCGGTTAACTTTACCAGTACTTATATTTAAATCAAGTAAATAAAAAATGTAGTAGGGTTATCATCCCTACTACATTTTAAGTTTAATATTAATAGAGTTCTCTAAAGTACGTACTTTGGTGTATGTAAGTCCATTAGTACTCCTTTTTCTCCACCTCTAATAGCTACATTATCATCATAGATAAAAGTAAATACCTTTCCTACACATCCTTCTATAACTGCTTGAGCCATTCGATGTTCTGTAGATGGGCCTCCGTGTAGATAACTCTTGTAAGCGTCTTTATATTCGGTATAACCAGTTACATCAGCACTTTCAACTACAAATGTAAATACCTTATTACCATCTTCATCAATACTTACACTACCTTTACCTTTGTAATTAGCTTTTACTACCTGTGTATCTGTTGTTGTAGCTGATATATGATAATAATAGGTCCAAGTTTCTTCTTTGAAAGAAGTTGAATCCTGAAAATTATAATGGGTAGAAATATCAATTTCACCTTCATCCAAATTTCTGTATTCTTTTACTGTACTAAAAGGAAGAACTCCACTTTGAACCAATATTTCATCCACAAGTATTGATTTACTATCTTCCATACTTTGATCTATTTCTTTACCAGAAAGATTTTTACCATCAAAAAAATCATCTCTATTTGCATTAGCTAATATCATAGAGTTTACTAAAGCTATTTCTTTATCAAAATTTAACTTAGTTTTAACAGTGTCAAAACTATCCTTATACAATTGTTCCAGTTCACGAGCGACAAATCTTTTACTAGTTTCAAGTTCATCATTAAGTTTTTTGTTTTTCTTTCTTTCTTTTTCTGTAGTTTGTTCGAGATATTTTGGATCTAAATATATTTTTGAGTATCTATCCTTTCTAAGTGAGTCTACCATCTGATCAAACATAGGTTGAGCTTTTTCAAGATTTTCTTTTATTTGTTTTAATATGTTATCAATTCGACCTCTGGAATAGTAGTTTATGTTGTCATATAAATCAACCAGAAGCTTATTAGCTTCATGTAGAGGATTTACTCCTTTATGATAGACACCATTAACAGTACCAGAACCAGCAAATATTCCTTCTGGACTAAGCCCCACATATAGTGGCCATGTAACATTTTTAAGATGATTATATTTACTAAAAATCTTATCATTAAGATCATCTAAGGTATGTGTATCTTTAATGATTAATCTGTTTAATACATGCATTCTCGTAACAATATTAAACTTTTGGGAAACCACTATATCAGTAGGCTCATTTTGTTCGTTATTGATATTTGTAGATTCTTCTACATTAGAAGAATCTGTTGTTGATATTGTATATTCTTCTACCTCAATAGCTTCTTGTACATCGCTATCTTCATCTAGTAAGGATGAATCATCCGAAGAACTTTCTTGTTCATCTACTTCATCATATTCAGGATAAGTATAATCTTTATTTAAACTAAAGACGATTTCTTTTCCTACGAGATTTTTAGATCCAAAATCATATGGAGAAATACTCATAGATTCATCAGAAAGACGAGTTATAACTTTATAACTAGGGGTAAATTTAACTTTATCAGTTATATATACCAAACCATTGCTATCAGCTTTCCAATCTGTTTTATTAAACACTGCTTTATTATTAAAAGAGTCTAAAACTTCTTGTGGCACACGTATTAACGATCTATCTAAATTATATTCATGTATTAAAACTCTATTTGGATCGCCATTTATATTTTCAACTTCTTCATACGATACATCATCATATCGTTGGCCTACGCTATTGAAACAATCACTATCTTTGTATAAGTTATAAACATAATCTGCTATATCACTGTAAAAAGTAAAAACAGACTCATAATATAATCCCATGTCTTTATCAAATAAACATTTGTTACCACGAAAACGTTTACTCATATAAAAATTATCAGGACGATCTTCCTCTTCAGGCATATCTGGAATAAGCATACCGCAAGAAATTAAAAGTTCTGACATTAGTAAATATGACACGATAAAAACTATGTGTTTTCTCATAATCCAATCCTTTCTCGTAAAAAGCACATATTTTTATCATATTGTAGACAATTTGTCAATTTATAAAATATCAAAAAATTATATTGTATTATTAGGAAGTTGTATCGGATCCCGGTAAAAGCTATCTAAATTTATAAAAGATCGAGGGAATCCAATGGAGAGTTAAAGACAGGTGATATCGATAGATTTAAGTAAAAAAAAGCATATTAGACAGTTAGTCTAATATGCTCTTGGTCATTTATCTTAAAAAAACTATTTCTTATCAACTTTCATTTTATTTACTTCTATAGTTTTTTCACTGTTTTGATCAGTTTCTGATCCTGTTGCTCCAGATCCTGGTTCAGATCCTGTTACTTCTTCTTCTCCAACTGCTTCTATAGTTTGGGAGTTAGGATTTGAGTTTTCACTGATTGATATTTTTATACGAGCTTTTCCATCTTTATCTTTTGAGACAACTTGGCTAGATGTACCTTCATACACTATCAGTTTATCTCCTTTTTTTCCTGCAAATCCCAGATAGAAATCATACTGACATCCTTCTGTTAATTGAACTGTTGCATAAGGATCTGCTCCAGAAAAATTTCTCCATTCTCCTGCTTCAGGTACTTTAGCTTCCCTACATTCTTTTCCTTGATTAGCATCAACCTTTGAAGTTGTAGCAGCTAATTTTATCTTAGTTAATTTGATACCTTCTACACTAGGAGCTTTTACTGTAATAGAAGAAGTTTGACTTTGTTGAGCGGTCTTCTTTTTCTTAAAACAAGATGTTAGTCCACAGCTAACTCCAAGTCCTAACATCAACACTAAAACTACTCTGATACCTCTAGCTATACTGTTATATCCATTTTTTCTCATTACACTTCCCTCACTGTTAAATTAAACTATTTCTTATATTATAAACCTAATTTATTATTATTATCACAAAAGAGTTTTTCTTAAAGAAACTACCCTTGAGATTGACTCATTTAAAATATTTCTAAAAGCCGGGGATCTTCCTGCCTCTGTATCTAGAGCTTCAACAGCTAATCTGTATCTATCTAACCCCTTACATACCAGTAGTAAGTCTATCCCAGCTACTACAGAACTTACTATAGCTTCCTGCCAATCTTTAATATCATCACTTCTACAACACCCCTTCATCAACATATCATCAGATACTACTATTCCATTATACCCTAATTTTTCTCTTAAAATATCTTTAATTATAATTTTTGAACTACTTGCAGAAAAGGATGGATCTATTTTTGAATAAACAGCATGGGATACCATTACCATTTTAACTGGATACTCCGAGATTATTTTCTGATACGGATAGATATCCTCACTGAAAAGCTCTTCATAACTTTTATCAATTGTTACTACATCAGTATGGGTATCTAACTTGGAGCTACCAAGTCCTGGAAAATGTTTCAAACATCCCAGCACCCATTCTTCAAGCCCAAGGTAGAAAGCTTTTGCTCTTAGATACACTCTATCTTTATCTTCAGAAAAACATCTATCTCCTATAGATAGACTCACGTCCTTATTATATATATCTAAAACTGGAGCAAAATCTACGTTTATACCAAGCTTAGATAATTCCTGACCCAAAGTTTTTCCATATGAATAAATATTTGATAGGGATTTTTCATCCACTCTTCCTTCTTCAATATCGAAACAAGGACCAAGATTAATTACAGTAGAAAGTCTAGATACCCTACCACCTTCTTGATCTATTGCTATTATACTTTTTAGTGAATCAAATAACTGACAGGTTTTTGATAAACCCAAAACGTTAGAAGAATCTTCCAGGATATTTCGTTTAAAAAAAATAAAGCCCGCAGGGGGCTTTTTAGCGTAAAAGGATCTCTCATCTCGCAAGAGATCTACACCGTCTATGGCAGCTATTACTATAGAATTAGAATTCATCTTGTATGCTACTACAGACTCTATAAGTTATTCATCGATAATTTGAAGAATATATCTTTTAGATAATTTTGCAGCAGCACAATTTAGAATAGTTCTGATAGCATCTGCTGTTCTTCCTTGTCTTCCTATTACTTTACCGATGTCTTCTTTAGCAACCTTTAGTTCTATAATATTAGTTTGATTGCCTTCGATCTCACTAATTTCAATACGATCTAATTCATCAACTAAAGCTTTTGCAACAAACTCAACCAAATCTTTCATTGAAGTTTCACTTTTTCCCATTTTCACATCCATATCTACTATCGTAGAAAAAATCTCTCGAAAGAGAAAGTGATTAACACCTGGATATAGAGGTACAATACCCCCTACAACCACCCAATTTTAATTTTATCGGATTTTTTTTAAATATGGAAGTTTTTTAAGAAAATTTTTTTACTCTCAAAAATCTACTTATACATAATCCCCATGTTTAATCTTTTCAACTATTATCTTCTCTGGCATAGATACATCCTTAGGATCTACCATAAAATAAGATTGCTGTTCGCATCTACGCTTATTTTTAAGTAACCATTTTAATATTTCTGCTAGCCCCTTATTCTCTTTATTCTTAAAGAAAGGATCGTTCTCCAGAGCATCCTTAGCCTTTTTCAAAGCTCTAACATCAGCTGTGTTAGTATCCTTAACAGGGTAGTCATGAAGATCATATTTTTTAATATCTGAAGGAAGTACCCCTAAAAACCTTACATCCGGTGCAGAAAAATCCGAGTTTCTTATAAGAGATGAGGCTGACCCAGCCTTTAAGGTCCTATAAATATTTTGTACCGTATAGGCATCAAGATCCCCAAAGAAATACAGTGGTACTTTAAGTTGATCTTGAATACGCTTCGCCCAACCTCGTACTGCGTTAGAAGGTACCCCTTGAGCACCTATCAGAATACTTTTATGCCTTTTAGTAAAACCGTTAGCTACCAGGGTATTAGCTGTACCTTCTGATTCTACAATGAGACAAAAATCAATCTTTCCCTTACTGGATAGTTTTAGATTTTGAGGTCTATTTTTAGGTTGAAAAGGAGAGGTACCAAGTTGAGATAGATCAATTCGAGCGGTAGTTCCATCATTTAGAGTTTCAGTTACTATAAGCTGTTGAGAGTAGGTTTGCCCTCCTCTATCATTAGCATAACAATTTAACTCCTCTCTGTAGCATTCAAGCATCTCACATATAAAATCTACTATAGAATCTGATTCATCCTGAGCTGAAAAATCCAGTGGTTTAAGTTGAGGATTAAATTTAACTTCACCCTTACTGATATAGTAGAGCTCCCTTTTAGTATTTACAGCTCCGGTGGTAATATTTCTCAGAAGAATCTCAAGCATAAAGATAGCTCGAGCCATCTTCTGAATAGATCCCACATTAAGCTCCGTTCTTACCTTTTTTCCTCCAGGAGTTAAATACCCATTTTTAATACTGTATATAGCATTATCCAAGGTACACTTGGTAGCCTCAAGTACCGGACGCCTTCCTCTTTCTAGATCTGAGAAAATCTTATTACATATAGCAAAACAATGAGCTTTTATCTCATCTGAAGTCTTTGTAGAATACTTAACCATTCAATCTATCTCCGTTTCAATATCTGTAGTTTTTATATATTATTTTTTCTTTTTAACACTCTTTTTACCTGAAGAGTTTTTTTTTGCTTTTTCAGTCTTTTTTACTTCTTGCTTAGTTTCAACTAAATCTTCTTCTAACTTAATTTCTAGATCTTCCCCAACAACTTCTCCACTATCTATCTGTTCTTCTCTTCCGGTATTACCATCATCATCACCATCTTCATCTTCTAATCCTTCAGATTCATCAAAAAGCATCTGATTTTTAATAAGATACTTACTCAGGGCTTTATCAGCTTGGGTTAGACTTTCTTGAGCCTTTTTAGTATCCCTTCCTAGAATACGCTCAAGTCCTTGTTCAGCTTTAATTTTACGTTCCTCGCTAGCTCCTAGAATTCTTACCAAGGTATCTACTAAAATTGGAGAAAACCTTTCAAGGTGTTGTAATCTATTTTCAAGTTCTTTTTCTTTACTTTCTTTATTGATATGCTTTGAAAGTTTCTGTCCTGCTTGAATCAGAGCCCGTCTTATTTCTTCTACCAACTCTTCTGAGGCATCTATAGTTTCTTTAGAAGCGTTTTTAAACTTAATAAAAGGAGATACTACACTTACTGCTATTATATATGGACCTGTTGGCAGGGACCCCCTTCCCTGTTTTAGTCCATAGGTTCTCCAATTAACTGTACTTATAGCTTTAACAATAGCACATCCTGATTTATCAAACTGTAGCGGTACTCGGTTTGCAAATCTTAAAACTGTTACAGGATCTTCTTGATCTGAGGCTTTTCCTTTTTCTTTAAGTCTAGCAATAGCTACTTCCACTTGAACTGGTTTAAAATCACATATCACAGGCTTTCTAGTAAGTACTGCAAAAAAATCTATACTTCCAAGTCTAACGATACTTTTAGCCAGTGCTTCCTCTCCTACAGATAATACAGACTGAGTAGAAGGAGCTTTAAGTGCTGCTTTTTGAATAAAACTAAAGATTTTATGAAACTCCTGATCTGAAATAGAAGTAAGAGGAGTTTTCGAATCAATTCCCACATGTTCACAAAGCTCTTTTATTATAGAATCAGATACTCTAGAAAACCCTGATTTTAACCACTGTCCGAGACTTACCTTACCATAAAGTTTTGCATGGGATATAAACTCCCCAAGCTTCATAGTATGAGGATGAGGTTCTGTAGCTTCAGGAACCTTCACACAAACACTACTTACTCTTTCTAGTACTTGTTCTGGATCATCTTGAATTTTATACTTAAGAGTCAAATGAGGATTTAAAAGTGCTGTTCCTCTGATATAGCTAAGAATTCCTCCTTCTCCATTAAGTTGAATTCTTCCATCTATTACGAATTCTACACTTAGTCCACTTGGTCTATCCCAAGGGATAGTAGTTTTATTTTTGAGTACCCCCTTGTTATTTCTTAAATCAATACTTATCTCAGCTGATACCGCAAGGCGTTGTCCTGCTCTTTTAGAAATTACTTTTACCCCAGTAGCAGTAGTTTGAAGAGCCCAAGTAGTTACAGCACTGATACCAATTCCTTGTTGTCCACGGGAGCATCTTCCCCGTCCAAATTTAGATGAAGCAAGGTATTCACCAAATACTTTAGGTAAATCTTTTACATCAATTCCAGGACCGTTATCATCTACTATAATTCTTATCTTATCTGTATTTTTAGTAGATCCTACCCCAACCTTTTCAATTCTAAGATTTACATCAGGCAAAATCCCAGCCTCTTCACAAGCATCCAAGGAATTATCTACAGCCTCTTTAATAGAGGTTAAAACCGCCTTAGTAGCAGAAGAAAAACCTACTTGTTGTAGGTTTTTAGAAAAATATTCAGCAGTAGAACTAGTTGTTATTTTTTTAGATGATCTTAGTGATTTTTTTACCTTCTCAACCATAATTTAGCAGACTCACTCCTATTAAAAATCAACCCAAATCCGCATAGTAAATCAGATTCATTACCTAGAACTATACTTATCTATTACGTATAGCCCATTTTATCCGTTTTTTTTACCTTTAGTCAACCCATGACTTTTTTTAGAATTTTTTTAAAAAGTTCTTGTAATCTAAAAAAAAATAATGCAATCTAAATTCACTAGATCGATTTGATCTAATTTCCTCTGCGTGGGGGTATAGCTCAGATGGTAGAGCGTTGGATTTGCATTCCAAAGGCCAGGAGTTCGATCCTCCTTACCTCCACCATTTCCTTGTGATTTCCTCTTTTATTCGTATTTATCCTACGTTTTAGGTATATCATAACACTTTTAGTTGGTGTTAATCTTTTAAGCATCTATAATTAACAATAGAGTTTTTAGTTGTTATAATAAAATGATCAGGTAGAAGAATGTAGATAAGAATTTAAACTCGTTATCAATGTAGGATATTATTATATCAGGAGATTTCATGAGTAAAGGATTACACTTATTTTTAAGATTCGTTTTGTTATTATCTCTATTATTATCAATATCCTCATGTTCTCATAAGGGGGACTCCGATGAGACCTCTCCTGCCGGGATAGAATCTTGGTCTTGTTCCTATGCTAAAGATATAATAGCTGAAGCAACCAACTTAGGTACCTTTGTAAATAGAAATCAAAAATATAAAAATTTTGAATTATATGACGTATACGTAACAAAAGATAGCATCAGTAGCAGTGCTCCTGATGTTTATGATCCTTATGATGGAGAACTTCCTCCTAAATATAAATTTTACCCAACACTTAAAGAAGTTAATTATTCCTATAAAGATCTAGCTCAACTGAAAAAATTAGCTAATGTACCTTCAAAAAATGAGGACGCAAAAATCAAAGAACTAACAACCAAAAATAACATTAATGAATATCATTATCACTACGAAAGAGAAGTATATGGTTACAATTTTATAGATACAGGATCGAACCACTGTGATGTTGAAGTGTTTGAATATTCTACTTTTCCTGGTAACCATAGATTTTTTTATAGATTATCCGACGTACAAGAACCTTTTACTTTAAACAAACTATTCTCCAAACACTGTAAGACTAAGCATGAACTCATTCCTGTATCAGATAAGAGTGTAATACTAAAACAAGAATCATATGCTGAAAACTGTATATATGGATACGTAAAACTCACTAGTGATTCTATAGCTCCACCTTTTGTAGATGAAAGATGTGGTACGTCAGCAGAATATTTGAGCCTTACATTTAGCGAGGATAATGTTGACGAGTCGGTATCCATACTCGATCGAAACCTATCAGAGGTCTCAAAATATAGTTGTACTAATGTAGATAGATAATTAAAGAATAAAACAATTACACTTAAGCTGGGACTTATAAAACAGAAGAGCTCCCCGAATAGGGTGGTATTTTTTCATATTAATTTATCTAAATAAAAAAATGCCTACATATCAATACTACTTGGATTTAAGGGTTCTTCTAATAAAAAAATAAAAAATAAAAAATAAAAAATAATAATTCTATCTTATAAATTCCCTACACTCATGTCCTGTAAGCCTACAATTAGAAGAACTAAAACTTATATCTTTAAGATTATTCATTCCTGGAAATATTGAGGATCTTGCAATACGAGTTACTCCAGTTAGAAGTAAAAAATGAATACAAGCATCATTTGTTTTAAAGTTTAAATAAAAATCTTTCAGAACTTCAAGTAACTCTTGAAGTTCTTCACTCGATTTCTCACCAATATTACTTAATATTGGATAATCATACTCATCTATTAATACTACAGCTTTTTGTCCTGATTTTTTTATCTGTTTTAAAAGAGTAGACTTATATCCTAGATTAGCTATTTTAAAAGTTTAAAGTCCTACTAAACCTTCCCGTCTCTTATTAATCGGTTTAAAAACTCCTACAACCCTCCAAAACATCTTCATAGGTTTCTTCAAAGTTTCCGGTATACCAAGGATCACGGATCCCTCTCAGGTTTTCACTGTATTCCAGTAAAAGATGGATTTTATTATCCGTGTCTTGACCTACTATATCTAAAACATCCTCTCTATTAGATTCTTCCATAATGAGTATATAATCGAAGTGATCATAATCAGTTTTTCTAATAACCCTGGCGTAGTGCTCACTAAAAGGAATTTTATGCTGTTTTAATATTGTTCTTGTACCATGATGGATTCCAGCGTGAACCATCTCGTTATATCTTTCAGTACCCGCTGAATCTATTTCAAATTTATCCCCCACTCCTGCCTGATCAACCAAATAGTTAAAAACAAACTGAGCCATAGGAGATCTACAAATATTACCTAAACATACAAATAAAACTTTTATCATAATATCTTTCTATGTTCCTTATTAGTATAAAAATATAGCTTTCTTCTAATTTTACATAGTATTTCAAAAAAGATAGAATATAGATAGTTTAAGTTTATAAATTTTTTTCTTATCTGTGAGTAAGACATGAAAAGATGGATCAAAGCGATACTTATTTTACCGTTTAACGTTCTAATAGTTATCCCTTGTATTCTTTTATATATTACTAACTATAGATACAATCCTCCTAGTCTTTTTCAACTTATTTCAGGAATTATCCTTTTAAGAGTTGGGGGAGGACTTGCAATCTGGACTATGGTTCTATTTAAAAAAGTAGGTAGAGGAACTCCAGCCCCTTGGGATCCTCCCCGTCATCTTGTAACAAGAGGTCCATATAAATTTGTAAGAAATCCTATGATTACTGGAGTCGTAATAATTCTTATAGCCGAATCTCTACTTCTTAGTAGTAATGTTCTTTTATATTACACCATTTTATTTTTTATTATTAATACCTTCTACTTTAAACTCTTTGAAGAAAAAGCACTCACAAAGAAATTCGGAACCGAATATACCGAATATAAAAAGAATGTTCCTATGTGGGGAATAAAGTTAAACAGAATAAAACTTCCTGGGTTTTTTACATAAAAAAAAGACTGGTCAAAAACCAGCCTAATCCATCCTCTTTATAAAAAGAGTCCTATATTTAAATTAATCTAATCTTCCTATCCAACCTGTGTTTCAGATACTTGAGACTCACTAGAATCTGAAGCATAATCTTCATCACCACAAGAAATCAAAGATAGTGACAGTGATAAAACTAGGAATAAAATTGTAATAAGTTTTTTCATAACTCCCTCTTCGTTTCTGTCTCAACCAATTGATGATCTTAATGACAGACCTTATATCAGATACCATATAAAAAATCAATGATTAAAAAATACTCTTTTTATAAAATGACTTTATTATCATAACATACTAAAAAATAAACTATTTTTATTAATTAACCTTGTTATTAATCCTTTTTCCCTCTACCATACCTGTAATGGAGGGGTTGTGGCTTATACTAAAACATCTTTTTCAAACTGGTTTCAGACTATATCAAATCTAGGAACAATTCCTACTCTTACGGTAGTATATGGAGACTGTGAGTATCTAAAATTTAAAACAACCACTATTCTTAAAAATCTAGAAAATATCTCTACGGTATCTTTAACTTCTAAAATAAGTACCGATGAATTTACAACTATTAATCAAACAAGTGCTTTGTTTGATTCTGGTTCTTTCTACATTATAGAAGAGGCTGATTCTAAAAGCCTTCAAAACCTTTTAAAACTTCTTTCTTCTATAAAACCTGAATCAAATAAAATATGTTTTATTCTAAAAGATAAGGTGGATAAAACTTCGGAAAAATTACTCGAGGCCTCACTAGCTAAAATTCTTCCAATAGGATGTTTTACACCTTACGAAAATGATATACCCTCTTTTATAGATTTTTGTTCCAAACAGTATAATCTATCGATCTCATTTAAAGCTAAATCCTACATTCTTTCTAGTCTTGGAGTGGATCTAGCTCTGATAGATAACGAGATAAAAAAGATTGCTATGATCTATCCTGAT
>JAEEGL016907848.1_pt1 | contig 11528 bp, 5 predicted proteins | sample 9134231 | NCBI WGS metagenome assembly JAEEGL01 (sample SAMN16246548, study PRJNA631951) | gut metagenome | biome: gut microbiome; feature: rumen; material: fiber-attached | host: Bos | place: Iran: Karaj | collected 2018-10 | reverse complement strand
GCTATACCGCAATCTCGCCAGGGAGATCGGCGAATACAAGGCCTATCTCTGGCGCGTGCGCCTCTTTACCGGATATACGCCGGAAAGCCTGCGCGCGCTTGCCAGGGAGGCGATTGCGCAGGCGCTTGCCGCCGGTGGCGGGCTGCGGCAGGATGTGAACGCGCCGACCGAGAAGCGTGGACTCGTCATCACGCCCGAGATCAAGGACCTGTTCAACGAGTTTCGCAAGGCTGGCATCGCGGTCTATATCGTCAGCGGTTCGTTCACGGAAGTCCTGAAAGCCGCCACCTCGCCGGATTTCGGGCTGGATCTTCCGCAAGACAACGTGTTCGGCTGCAGCCTGAAAAGCGATTCATGCGGGCGCTACATGCCGGAGATGGCCGATGGCGGCGTCAAGTACGGATGCAAGCCGGAATTCATCCGTGCCAACATCGCGCCGCGCCACCATGGCGCCGAACCCGTGCTCACGGCGGGTGACTCGATGGGCGACTATGGGATGCTTACGGAATTCAAGGATCTCCAGCTCGCGCTGGTCTTTCGCCGCAAATGGAAGAATCCGCAGATGCGCGAACTTGTTGAACGTGGCGGTCGTGTCGTAGCGCAAGGGCGCGACGAAGTGCGCGGATGTTTCATACCTTCGCAGGAGAGTGTCGAACCCGGGATTGAGACCGTGTACCCGTTCCGACCGTAAAGTAGTTGAAGTAGGGTGCTGGGATTTGGTATCATAGCGGCAGGAGAATGATAGACATGAACATGACAAGACGTGTATTTCTGGGTTCGGCGGCGATGGCCGCCGGTGGTGCGGTGGCGGGCGGCGGCCCGGTGGCGCGGAACAAGGACGGTCTCATCTGGGCGGCCCTGCTGCACATGGGCACGAACATGTGGTGCGACCAGATCCCGGATTCGTGGGGACCGTACAAGGGCGAAGACCTCAAGCTGGTATGCGCGGCGGACCACGTGCGTTTCGACGAGAAGGTGTGGCGCGTGCTGACAGACCGTATGGTCAAGGCCGGCATGAACATGGTCATAATCGATCTCGGCGAGGCGGTACGGTATCCAAGCCATCCCGAACTTGCGGTCAAGGGCAGCTGGGACGTCGAACGCTTCCGCAAGGAGCTTGGACGCCTCCGCAAGATGGGGCTTGAGCCGATCCCGAAGATGAACTTCTCGGCGGCGCACGACACGTGGCTCCGCGAGTACGAGCGCATGCTGTCGACCGAGAAATACTACCAGGTATGCTCGGATCTCATACGCGACGTCGCGGAGATATTCGACCGTCCGCGCTTCATGCACCTGGGCTATGACGAGGAGACGACCGGTCACCAGAGAAAATACAAGTACTGCGTGGTCAGGCAGGGCGACCTGTGGTGGCACGACTTCCTGTGGTTCGTGAAGGAGACGGAAAAGACGGGGATGCGTCCGTGGATATGGAGCGACTACGTGTGGCACCACCCCGACCTTTTCTTCAAGCGGATGCCGAAGAGCGTCCTGCAATCCAACTGGTACTACGGCGCGGACTTCGATTATGACGTACTTAAGGCAAAGGGCAGATTGAATCACGTCAAGGCATACGAGGATCTCGACAAGGCGGGTTTCGACCAGGTGCCCACGGGGTCCAACTGGAGCAATGACGAAAACTTTGCGGGAACGGTGAGACACTGCCGGAAGGTCTGTTCGCCCGACAGGCTGAAGGGATTCATGATGGCGCCGTGGTTCTTCACGCTGCCGGGATGGGAGAAGAAGAACCTCGAGGCTATCGACCAGGTGGGTGCGGTGATCAAAGGCGCGTGAACGGCATCCCATGAAGTTTCTGTGCATATGCCTTTCGCCGGCGATCGACACGACGGTGAAGATGGGGAAGTGGCCGACCGACGGTTGCGTCATAAAGGATGCCGTTGACATCTCCGCGCCTGGCGGAAAGGGGCTCAACGTGGCCAGGTGGCTCGCGGTGCGCGGTGCCTCCGTTGCCTGCGCCGGACTTCTCGGCGAGGACAACGCGGCCGTCTTCGCGAAGGAACTCGCAAGGTACTCCATCGAGGACCGTTTCATGCGCGTTCCCGGCGCGACGCGCGTCAACGAGATGTTCGTGACCCCGCAGGGCAGTTTCAAGGTGAACCGCCCGGCCGGCAACGGTGGGCTTGCCGATGCCGGAGAACTCGATATCTCGTTTGACGGGTTCGATGTCGTGGTGATGAGCGGAAGCCTGCCGGCGGGATGGCCTGCGGATACGTACATGCATCTCGCCGTGGCGGCGAAGCGCACGGGCGCGCAGGTGATCCTCGACGCCAGCGGCGCGGCGCTTGCGGAAGGGGTGAAGGCTAGGCCTGACGTCATAAAGCCCAATGCGGACGAATGCGAGGCGCTTGTCGGATTCGTGCCGAAGACGCCGGAGGATTTTGCCAGGGCGACGGCCGCGCTGAAGAAGAGCTGCGGCTATCCGATAATTTCCGACGGCGGGGCAGGCTGCTGGTTCGATGGCGTTTTCGCCGCCGCGCCGGAGGTCGACGTCCTCGACACGACCGCCGCGGGCGACACGTTGCTCGCGGAATGGTGCTGGCGGCGGTTCGGCGATGCGGAAAACGCAAATGGCGGCGCTGTTGACGCGGCCCGCTGGGCCGTGGCCGCAGGCTCCGCGGCATGCACCATGCCGGGCGGCGAACCGCCGCCGCAGGAAGTCGTAGGGAAAATCTTCAGGACCATGAAAGGAACCGACAACAATGCCTAGTCTTGCTGATATGCGCACGAAGGCCAAAGAAGCAGGCCTCATGAAACTCGACAAGCTGATCGCGACGCGTCAGCGCATCCCCGACTGCACGATACCGATCCCCATCGAGGAACTTTGCCAGCGCTACGAAAAGCTCTATACCGGCTGCATCAATGATGTGATGCGCGAGCTGTGCCTGCTGAACCAGAACCTGCCGAGCGACATAATGCCGCTGCGCGACGAGATGGTCGTGTGCGGCGAGGCGTTCTGCGTCAAGTCCGCGCCGAATTGCATGATCGAAGGCGAGATGACCTTCCGGGCCCAGATGCTTGACGATTTCAAGCCTAACGGCGTCGTCGTGTGGGATACGAGCGAGGATACCGAGGCTTCCCTATGGGGCGGCGTCATGACGGCGACGGCCATCACGAAGGGCATCCGCGGCGCCGTCATCGCGGGCGGCATCCGCGACACGAAGCAGATTCTCGAGCAGAAGTTCCCCGTGTTCTACAAGTATCGCACGTCCAACGGTTCGCTTGGCCGATGCATGATAACGCACTATCAGGTGCCGATCAGGATCGGCAAGGTGACGGTACGGCCAGGCGACATCATCTTCGGCGACATCGATGGCGTGCTCTGCATCCCGCGTGAGATCGCATACGACGTCCTTCGCCGCGCCGAGGGCATAGAGCGAAACGAGATCGACATCTTCAGCTGGGTCCGCCAGGGCGATACCATCAGCGAGATCATCGACAAGGGTGGATACTTCTGAGTCGAAGGGTTGAAGAGCCAGGGGACGAATCGGCAGCAGCGCATTTCTTGCGCGGAAGGGGAACATGAAGAAACATGCAATGTTTGGATTGGTCGCGCTGGCGCTCGCGGCGGCGGCGGACGACTCGTTGATGCTGATACGTTTGCGCGGACCGCACACCTCGGACGACGCGCAGTGGGCGAAGACCTTCAAGGTGCTTTCCGCCAACAGGGCCGCATGCGACGAGGTATGGTTCTCCACGGGCATCGGCTTTCCGGAGATGGCCTGGCACGAACATCATGTAAAGAGGCTTTCCCGATATGCGGAGCAGTTGCGCAGCATAGGCGTTGTTCCGAGTCTGCAGATACAGGCGACGCTAGGGCATTCGGACAACAGCACGCTCATAGAAGGCGCGGGCGGCAAGACGTGGGGCGGCTTCACCGGCCGAAGCGGGCTTGAATGCAAGGCCTGCAACTGTCCGCGCCAGCCGGCGTTCATCGCCTATGTCCGCGAGATGGCGCGGCTCTACGCTTCGTTTAGGCCGGCGTGGGTGTGGATCGACGACGACCTGCGCATAAACAACCATCGTCCCGGATCATCGGGATCCGACATCGGCTGCTGGTGTCCGACTTGTCTCGCGGCGTTCAACGCAGAGACGGGCGGCACATGGACGCGCGAGAAATTGGCGCAGGCCGTCGCGAAGGATTCGGCGACTTACGACGCGTGGGAACGTTTCAGCTTTTCCAGTGTCGCCGAGGTGGCGCGTGTCATCGCGGCGGCGATACACGAGGTCTCGCCCGGGACGCGGCTGGCATACCAGCACGGGCCTTGGCGCAACGACGCCCAGCTGGCCATCTTCAAGGCGATGCATGAGGCGACCGGCCTTCCGGTGGGGTCGCGTCCGGGTGGTGGCGCCTATTACGACTACAACCCCAACGACCAGATGGTCAAGGCGTTAGATGCCGCACGTCAGCGTCGCTGCCTCAGGGATGTCGAATGGATTTCCGCCTGGTGTCCGGAAGTGGAGACGTTTCCCCGTGCATTCGCGAGCCGGACCGCGCAAGGACTGTTGAACGAGGCGTTTGCCAGTCTTGCCTTTGGCATGAACTGCCTGAGCTTCCTCATAATGGACACGCGTTACGAGTCGGACGACTGGTACGGCGAGGCGCTGCTTGCGCCGCTTGCCGCCGAAAAGCCGGTGCTCGAAACATACCGCCGCCACAATGCGGGAACGGTTCCTGCCGGCCTTTTCGATGCGACCAAGGCGTCATCGGGGGCGTTGTACCGTTTCGCGCTGTCGGGCGTGCCGGTGCTGCCGGGCCCGGGCCGGGCGTACGGCGAAGTGACCGATGACGACCTTTCGTTCAACATATCGACGATGTCGTCTTCAGGCATCCTCGAACTGCGCCGCAAGATGGATGCACGTTCCGGCGGCAAGATGCCGGTCGTGGTGGAGACGCCGTCCATCGGACTTGTCGTGCCGCGCGTGGCGGAGGATGGGACATTGCGCAGCGTCGCTCTCGTCAATGCGCGCATCGACGAACAGAAGCCGGTCGTGCTACGTTTACGCGGGGTGCCGCCCGGCGCCAAGGCGACATGGTGGGCGTTTCACGGCAAGCCTGTAATGTTGCCTCTCGGGCGTCTTCCCGGCGGAGATGCATCCGTCACGATTCCGGCCATCACCGCCTGGAACTGCGGATGGCTGCAGATAGCCGGGGACCCTGCACGCTGAAGCTGATGGTCCCCAGGCGCCGGTGCCTTGCGCGAAAGCGGGGATTGTGGTAAAATTCTGATGTTTTCGTCGGGGTGGATAAATTCCCCGCACATGTGCCAATGGATTGGAGTAGATCATGGATCTGAATAGACTTATGCAAGCCGGTCGTTGCGGCATGTCCGTCAGGGCGTTTCCGGCCATTGCCGTTTGCGTGTTCTCGGTGATCGCTTTTGCCGGCACGAAGACGTGGAATCCTACGGTCGCAGACGGCGGCGTGTACAAATGGAACAACGCGGCAAACTGGCTTGAAGGCGGCGCGGCGACCACCGTACCCGCAAACGGCGACATCCTGGAATTCGATTCGTCATCTGCCGCAATCGAAACGGTAAACGACTGCACCGGACTTGAGCTCGCGGGCATGACGTTCACGGGCGCAAATGCCATCACGCTTTCCGGCAACAAGATAAACGTGGCGGCGGGCGGCGTATTCTCCGCAGATTCCACGGCAATAATCACGCTCGCCCTGCCGATGGATCTGAACGGCATGACCACGTTCTCGTCCACGGGCGCCAGGGGTTCGGGCGCCACCTACGAGTTCACGGGTTCGATAGGCGGCGCGGGCGGCATAGAGACGGGCGGCGAATGGTCCGGCACATACAACTTCCGTGCGGCAAACACGTATTCCGGGCGGACGTATCTCACAAACGGCATCGCGTTCCATGTCTACGACGGCGGCGCGTTCGGCAGCGCGTCATCCGACACGTACTACAGCATCCGCAGATATCCTACCGCCATTTCCAGCAATGACCCAATAGCTCCTCTATACTTCCATGGCGTGACGATCGACGAGCCCTTCAAGGTTTGGGGGTACCAGTCGAAGAGCCTTATCTTCCCCGCAAACACCACGAATATCCTGAACGGCGACATCTATTCGTCTGACGTCGGCAACGTCGAGCGATGGTCTTTGGAGAACAAGACGCGCGTCGTCTGCAATGGCGTCGTGGACTTGACTTCTACCGCGCAGTTGAACATAAGCGACAATTCCGAACTCGTGTTCTCGAATACCGTGGTGCTGAACAGAGCATCGAACGGTGTGCGCAACGCGCCTTCGTCCAATGGTGTCATCCGTTATGCCGGCGACATCGACATAGGCAATGCCAATTTCATAGTGTTTTCCACGGGCCGTGTGATACTGGACAAGACTGACATCTTCGGCGTTAACGGCGGCAAGGTTTCATACTCTGCGAACGGCACGCTAGAGGTACATGGTGGACACCAGTATTTCAAGACTCTCACCGGTAATGCGCAGACTACGGCCACGCTTACGAGCAACGACGGAACAGAGGTCGAACTTCTCAATAGCGGCAGCAACTACGCAGGCAAGTTCACCGGCGACATAAAGGTCGATATCGCGGCTGGCGCGAAGTATACTCCAGCCGGACAGTCCGTGACCTGCCTATTGACGAACGGTGTCGAGGTCGCGCGCTTTCTCTCGTATGGTGCGACCGGCAGCGGAGCGGACGTTATCGACGACAACCACTTCGCTGGAACTGGCAAGTTCTTTGTCGAGGGTGCCCAGTACAAGACCTGGACCGGTCCGGCGTCTGGCGGCAGCCTTGATTCGGATGCGAACTGGTCTCCATACGGCGCACCTGTCATCGGCGACTACGTGACGATAACCGGTTGCACGGCAGGCGCCGCATTCACGAATGCGCAGGCTGGGCGCCAGATCGGCGGCCTTACGCTTTCCGGGGCAGGTAATATTTCGTTCACAGGCGCGGCTCTTGCCTTGACTAACGGTGCCGTCGTGTCGGTGGACGGTTCCGCGCCGACCGTCACGTTCAATCTCCCCATTGAGCTGCAGGGGACGGGCGGCGTCACATTCAAGGCTGCAGCTTCCGATTCCGTTCTCTATTTCCCGGCGGTGATATCGGGTACGGCGCCTCTCGTCACATCCGGGCCGGGGACCATCCATTTCTCGGGCGAGAACACCTTTGACGGCGATTTCACGATCCGCAACAAGAACTTCTATGTCGAAAGCAACGGGGCGTTGGGCAGTGCGGCCGGCAAGACGACGCTGTACCGCCGGGACTATCCAAGCGGACAGCGAATCTATTTCACCGGTGTAACGAACTCCGAGACAGTTGTCGTGAATGGTGACGGGTCGTCCAAGCATTGCATCATGTCTGGCGCTAACGTGTTCAACGGTGGATGGTCCAGGACAAACGAACAGATGCGTTTCGGCGTGTGCAACAACTCGTACACGGAATTCAACCACGATTTCGGGGACATCAACTTCTTGACTGTCGATCCGGAGGAGAACAACACTTCTGGTGCGGTCATGGTCTTCAACGCCACGTTCACGTCCGGGCAGCCCCGTTTCGGCGGTGGAGGGACTTACATCTTCAAGCAGCCCGTAACCATGTCGCGCAACACGACGGGATACGGCTTCACGTATAACCTCAACGGCGGTACGATCAGGCTTGATGGCGACTATATCCTCGGCCAGGGCAACATGTGTCCGGCGTTGTCGGTCAAGAACTCCTGTGTCAACGGTACGGTCGATCTGTACGGCCACGATGAAGAGGTCGCGAACGTGTCCGGCAATCCTAGTTCGGGCGGGTCGGTCACGATAACCTCGTCTACGGGTCCGGCGACGTTGCACGTGCTCAATAACCTCAACAACGTGTTGAACAGCGGCGTCTATGCCGGTAGGTTCTCGGGCGAGCTTTCCGTGTCGGTTGAAGGAAATTCCGCGCTGGACGCGCTGACGCTCTCTGGGGCATCGGATTCCACCGGTACCTTGATTGCCACAAACGGCGGCAAGGTCGTAATGCAGTCCGGTGCCTCCTGGGCGGGCGATGTCAAGATATGCAGCGGTTCGCGGATAGAGATCGCAAACGCCTATACGGCCGTTTCAGAAACTTCGCATGTGACGGTGGAGACCGGCGGCAAGATGAAACTGACGTCCGGCGAACTCACGGTGGCTTCGCTCACCTTGGGCGGCGACCCTTGCGCGACCGGAACTTCGTATGGACCTGAAGGCAGCGGCGCTGATGTTGAAAGCGGCCTTTTGGAAGGCGCGGGTACGATTCGCGTCATATCGCCCATACAGGGTACGACGCGTACTTGGCAAGGTCCGCAGGGCGGCAACTGGAACACGGCGGCGAACTGGTCGCCGGCGGGCGTGCCGTCCGAAAGGGATACGCTTGTGTTCGATTCGTCTTCCGCCGAGATATCGTCGGTGAACGACATCGCGGGCTTGACGCTTTCCGGCATCTCGTTCGCGGGAACGCATTCCATAGCGCTTTCCGGCATGGCCGTGTCGTTCAGGGACGGCGCGGGGATGGCGGCTACGTCCTGCAGCGCCGAGATTACGCTTGGCCTTACGCTGTCTGTTCCCACTGGCATGTCCGCTGCGATCACGGCTACGTCCAACACCACCGGTGCCGTGACATGGGAACTCACGGCGCCGTTCTCCGGCGCGGGCGACATCCATTTCGGCGGAGACTATTCCGCAACGGTCAATTTCCGTACGGACAGCCCGTCCTACGATGGCGCGCTGTATCTTACGAACGCGGCGGTGTACCATGTCTGGACGGATGGAGCGTTCGGTTCGACGGTCGGTCCCACGTTTCATGGCGTCATGATCGGCAACAACGTTGTCAACGTGGAGAAATTCATTTCTCCGATATGGTTCCACGGCGTCACGCTTTCCGAAAACATCGCCGTTCGGGGGCTCACGTCCTTCGACCTTTGCTTTGCGAATGGAACGACCAACACGTTCAACGGTACGATCGATGCGTGGGGGGATAGAACCGTCGAAGGCAACGCCGTCACGGAACGCTGGTGGTTCGGAACCAACTCGTGGACGCGCTTCAACGGCCCCGTCGGAATGAAGAGCCTTCCAGGAACGGGGGAATTCTGCTACCTGATAATGTTCGGCCAGCCAGGAAGCCTGGTTGATATGAACAACTCGTGCGACGGTTATCGTCTGCGACAGCGTATGGTGGCTGGGGGTGTTCTTTCAATCAACCATCCGCTAGATACCAAGACGGCATATCTTGGCGCTTTCTGGTATGGCACCATAGCCTTCGGTTGCACAAACGCGCTTTATGCGGATCCAACCAAGCCTGTTTGCTTGAACTTTGGCACCCGTACCGTGAACACCGTAGACCTTGCAGGCTTCGATCAGATTTTCGGCAGGTTGACGGAAGAGTACGACAACGCGGAGATGAGTTTTGCCACGTTCACCAATTCCGGCGAGAGGGCCACCATGACGCTTGCGCTGCCGGCAGACTTCACGCTCACGGCCAAACTTGCCGGCGATCTGGGGCTGTGCCTCGCATCCAACGTGACGTACACTATTGACGCGCCTGTTTACGCGACAGGACCGCTCTCGCTCACCAACGGCGCCACGCTTCTCTTCGCCGGTTCGACCGCAACGCGTCACTGGGGCGGCACGGAAGTCTCCGTCGCGGGTGGTTCGCGTCTTGTCCTTGACGATGTCCGCTTGAATTCGGATGCCGCCTTGGCCGTCAGCGGCGGCGGCAAGATTGTGCTCGCGGATGGCGTGCGGCAGGGCGTCGCTTCGCTCTCGCTGGACGGATCGGCGGCATCGGAGCTTCGCAGCTACGGTTCCTCGCAGTCGGCGGCGGACGTGAAGGACGACACTTATTTCGAGGGCAAGGGTGTCATCTATGTGGCGGGTACGATGTCGGGTGTCGAGCGCAAGTGGAACGGTTCTTCCGGCGGCAGCTGGAGCGTTGCCGGAAACTGGCTGCCCGTTGGCGTGCCCCAGACGGGCGACACGCTCGTGTTTGACGCGACTTCGGCGGCGGTGGATGCCGTGAATGATCTCAGCCTTTTCTACGCGGAATCAATTGTGTTGAGGGGCTCGAATGCAATCCGCCTTTCAGGAAACGCATTGGGGGTGTTCGATCTTGGCGGTATTTCCGCAGCTGACGGCACAACCGCCACTTTTGAACTTGATCTGGTTCTTTGCGGCACGAGCAGCAGCCTTGCCGTCGATATCATGCCGGATGTAAACTCGACGTTCGTCTTCTCGGGCGTGATCGGCGGCGACGCGCACATCAACGTGGGTGGGGCCGGTACGGTCGAATTCCGTGGCGTCAACACGTTCGACGGCATCCTTACCGTCACAAACGGCACGTTCAACGCCTACGGCGACGCGGCATTCGGCTCGACGGCCGGCAAGACCGTATTCCGTGCGCCCACAGGCGTCAATTGCACATATTGGTTCAACAACGTGTGCACGGCGGACGATATCGAATGGTTCCAGACCGATGGGGAACATCATGGATATTTCGCCACCGGCACGACCAACGCCTTCAACGGCACATTCACCGGCATCGGTGGACAACCCCGCGTCACGATGTACCCGAATGCGTTCTTGACGTTCGGAGGAATCGTGTCCAACGTGAACTTCTGCACCATACAATCTAGCGTTGGATCGGTTGTTGACGTCCGTGCGCCTTTCTACTGCAGCCAGTTGCGTCTTTCGGGAAATGGATCGTTGTATGTACGCGACAGGCTGATAGAGGGGTCGGACTCGTACTCGTTGGCGTTTGGCGCCGGGCAGCAGAAGATATACCTGATGCAGACGAACGTTCTCTGCCTTGTCGATTCCCTGGCGAGCCGCTTTGGATCGGCCGTGTTGAGCTTGGACAACGGCACCGTGGATCTTTGCGGAAACAGCCAGAAGGCATCCTGCTTCATCGGCGCCGACACCGTCGTCGTCACCAACTCCGGAGAGTCGGCGACATTGCATGTGCTGCAGACGATCCGCGGCAACCAGAACCCGAGTCTGGCCTCCGTGTACGCCGGAGAATTCCGCGGCGTGGTGTCCGGGCCGGTCACATTGTCCGTGGAAGGCAGCCCCGATCCTGTTAAAATCGTGATGTCCGCGACCGAAACGCTCATCCCGACGCAGTGGCTGACGGGCGTCTCGACGTCCTTGGACGCTCTCATCGCCACCAACAGCGCGATCGTCGCGTTCAAGGATGGCGGCAGGTGGTCCGGCACGAACGTCACGGTGCACGCGGGCTCGAAGATCGTCGTCGATTCCAACAAGACTTTGGCGCGTGCAGCGGACGTGTATCTTGAATCGGACGGCAAGCTGGTCCTGCCGGAGGGCGTTACGCAGCGCTGCCGCTATCTCTATATCAATGGCGTACGCCAAGGCAAGGGTACTTGGGGTTCCGGCGAGGCTGGTTCACCTGCCGTCGATACCGTCGATGCGACGCACTTCGAAGGAAAGGGCGTCTTCCGCGCCGTGGGCGAGATCGGCACCGCGTTAAGTTTCAGATAAATGCAGGGTGGATAACTTCCGCGCACATGTG
>JAEEGL016553651.1_pt1 | contig 11528 bp, 6 predicted proteins | sample 9134231 | NCBI WGS metagenome assembly JAEEGL01 (sample SAMN16246548, study PRJNA631951) | gut metagenome | biome: gut microbiome; feature: rumen; material: fiber-attached | host: Bos | place: Iran: Karaj | collected 2018-10 | reverse complement strand
GTTACTGATTTCCATATTAGTAGATTATTGTTAATTAAAAAAAGCGGAGAGAGGGGGATTCGAACCCCCGGTAGGGAATTGTACCCCTACGACAGTTTAGCAAACTGTTGGTTTCAGCCACTCACCCATCTCTCCAAGACGCAGTTAAAGCCGAATCACAAATTGGTCGGTCTCCAGGGGATCGAACCCTGGACCCACTGATTAAGAGTCAGTTGCTCTACCAACTGAGCTAGAGACCGAAACTTTGTTGAGAACGTCTGTCTTATTTTGACGGTGCAAAGGTAGATACTAAAATTTAATTTGCCAAATTTTTTTGGAACTTTTTTTATTTTTTTTTTACTTTGCATTTCAAACGACTTACGGACATGAAACGGATTATACTACTAACTACCTTGATTTTAGCGTGTTGCGGCGTATCTACGGCGCAATTGGAGACAGCCGTCTGGTATTTCGGACGCAACGCCGGACTCGATTTCAACACGCCCGAGCCAAAAGTGCTGCTCGACGGGCAGATACGCGACGGCGTCACCGACATCGACGACGGCTCCGGGCGCAAGAGGCTCTACGGCGAAGGAATGGCCTCTTTTAGCGATTCGCTCGGCCACATCCGCCTTTACACCAACGGTCAGACTGTCTGGAACGCCGAACACAATGTGATGCCTAATGGAACAGGGCTGCTCGGACACACATCCAGCACCGAATCGGCGATTATCGTGCCTTGGCCCGGCGACCCCGACAGGTATTTCGTCTTTGTAATCGACGCAGAGTTTGGCGACAACGGGCTGTCGTATTCCGTGGTGGACATGAAACTCGACGGTGGGCGCGGCGACATCGTGGAGGGGCAGAAAAACATCATGCTCGAGAGTCTCGCACACAACGGCACATACGTCTGCGAAAAAGTTACAGCCATCAAGCACGCCAACGGTCATGACTTCTGGCTGCTGACACGCACCGCGCCGGGCAATAATGTGGTGCGTTATCTCGTGGACCACGACGGCATCAACATCGCCTCCCGCACCGAATTCCCAGTCAGTGCGCTCGACATCAGGGAGCAGGGGCAGTGGAACCCAATCACGGGCGACATAGAGGAAGGCTTCGACCCCACGCTCTCCATTGGCTACATGCGCGTGGCACCCAACGGACGGCTCATCGCATGCGCCAACGGCGGCGCGTCGCTGACTGCCGACATCGACGGCGAAGAAAAATACGTCAACGTCCTCGAAATATTCAAATTCGACCCCCGCGACGGCAGCGTAGAGACATACGTAACGCATCTTGACACCGTGGCGTTCCTGTACGGCGTGGAGTTTTCGAGCGACGTCTCCAAACTTTATTATTCATCACGGCGCAAGATTTTCCAGCTCGACCTCATGTCGGACGACCCGGTGGAGATTTCCAAGTCTGCCACGTTCATCGGCGAATACCCGCAGCAGGGCAAGGTGGACACGCTGCTGCTCGGCGCGTTGCAACTCGCCATCAACGGCAAGATTTACGTGGCGCAGGACGGCTACCCATACCTCGGCGTCATAGAGAATCCGCGCGAAAAAGGCGCTGCATGCAATTATGTGATTGACGGCACATATTTGGAGGGCAACATCTCCCGCGTCGGGCTGCCCAATTTCATCCCGACGTACCTCCTGCCGCCTGACTTCGAAATCGCCGGCAACTGCACCAACTCCCGGACAACCTTTACGTGCACCGACGACAGGAATATTGAATCTTATCTTTGGAGGCTGACGTCCACTTCGGGCGAACTGCTTGCCGAATCCACCGACAGGGAGTTTGCAGCATCGCTCGTCGAGCCAGGCAAATACAGGATTTCATTAGAAGTGGTCGTGGACGGCTTCAGCCACGTCGACTACAGATTTTTTGAAGTCTACAAGCCTCCGGTGCTCGACCTTGGCGACGACATCCAGATATGCAGTTATGACGAGGCTGTAATCATCGCGCCCAAGTCCGACAACGACTACACATTCCGCTGGACCGACGGCAACGGCGACGACCTCCACGTCAACAAAACTATGGAAGCAAGGGGCATCCTCACCGACAACCACACCAAATGTTTTGCCGAGGACGCAGTAAGCGTAATCGCAATCGACCCCGTGGAGTTTTCGATGCCCGACGCGCTCGAATTTTGCAGCGGCAAGTCGGTGGCGACTGAAGTGGTAATTGCCCCAAAAATAACTGACTTCCAATGGATTGACATCGAAAGCAAAGACCTCAAACGAATATTTGACAAGCCCGGCTTATACTCGGCAAAGTCGGTGGACGAGGAGGGCTGCGAGTTTTCGCGGACTATCAAAATCACCGAAAATCCGTTGCCGTCAATTGATTTTGAGGGCGACAACATCATCTGCACCAACAGGCAGCGCATACTCGACTGTGGTGTCGCCGAGGCTGATTATCAATGGAATACGGGCGCGAACACACGCACCATCAAGCCCGACGCAGCAGGCTGGTACAAGGTGACAGTCACCGACCCGAAAGGCTGTGTATCAACGGATTCCATCGAGATGGAACTAAAAACGCCGCCGCTCATATCGCTCCCGCCCGACACCGTGATGTGCGACGGCAACGTCCTTCCGCTCAACGTAGCATGGCACGACGCCTACAATTATATTTGGCAGGATATGAGTGGGGGAGAGGAGTACGTGGTGGAGCAGCCCGGCACATTCACGGTTGCGGTCAGCAACTATTGCGGCGAGACACGCGACGAAATTAATGTGCGTTACAGGTACTGCGGCGAGTTCGTCTTCCCAAACATCATCACGCCCAACGGCGACGGCATCAACGACTTTTTCAAGATAAAAGGACTCGACGAATTTGTAAACGGCTGGCACATCGACATTTTTAACCGCGAAGGGCGCAGGATTTTCCATTCAAACAACTATCAAAACGAATGGAACGCCCCCGACGTATCCGACGGAGTGTATTATTACATTTTTTATAAGGACAACGACCGATACAGCGGCAATATCAGCGTCTTTCATTAATGCATAATTGCCACCTGGCGGACGCCATAATTATGAATTATGAATTATGAATTATTTGACAATGATTTCCTTCACCACGTCGCCACCGACAGCGTCGTTGAGGAGTTTTTGAAGCGAGGACTTGCGCATGGAAATTTCGTTGCGGATGATAGCCGAGCGGAATTTTACAGTCAATACACCGTCCTTCAAGAAAATGTCGGTGGTGTTACGCGCTATCATAGGTCCTACAATCTTGTCCCATTCCTGCGTAACACGTATCTCCTTGACACGCTTGTCGGCGCCAATGGCGACAAGATACTGCTGCAACACGCTGCCTAATGTTTCTGGGTCTTTCCGCCTCATTGAGAATTGTGAATTATGAATTATGAATTATGAATTATGAATTGTGAATTGTCACTTTCCCGCCACTTTCAACGCGAGCCCGATGACAAGGATGTCGTTGCCACGGTTGGAGCCGCGCCAGTTGTCAAATTCCTGCTCATAAGCCTTTCGTTGGTCGAGCATTGGCGCATTGGCGTTTTTCATAAAGAGCTGACGCAGATATTGGTCGCCATAACGCGCGTTTGACGAGCCGCCGCGCTGATTGGCGTACCCGTCGGTCTTGAGATAAAGCTTGTCGTCCTTTTCGAGTTCGATGGTTTCGGTGGTGTAATTCTTGCGCCTGCCAAACGACACCGCAAAATTCATCTTGTCGCCGCAAAATTCGTGTACATCCACCTCGCGCCGGCTGGTGCCTGGGTAAGCCTTGCGTATCAGGCAGAGGCTTCCATATGCGCCGGCGTAGGAGAGGGTGCGCTCCTTTTGGTTGATGATGCACACAGTGAAATTCACCGGAATATCCTCGTCAGCGTCGTGCCTGATGCCGTCGCGCTCGGCTGCGTGGGCATACCGGGTGCGGAGGGAGTCGAGTATTTCGCCCGCCTGAATGTTGGCGAGACCTTTTTTAAAGATGATGTCTTCGAGCATCGCCACATTCTGAACGCCCTTGACGAAGCCCGCCGCGCCCGAAATGCCACAGTTGCCACAGGCGGCGAGAATGTGGTCGCCGTCGCCGGTTATCTTGTAAAAATCGCCGCCAAGCGCGTCAAAAGGCTTGTACAGCAGAAAAAAGTCCGAAAACAGCGGCTTAATCTGTCCGGGCTCGGTGAATACGGTGCGCTGGAGCGAAACAAGGTTTTGCACCATGCACGAATAGCGTAGGCGGTGGCTTTCGAGCGACGTCCTGAGCCTGTTGGCGTCCTGCTCCCACGACGAAGCGAAGCGGCGGAGCGACTCGGCTTCCTTGGCGGCGGCTGAGGCTGCGTCCTCGGCTTTTTTCAACTTCTCAGAGAGCGACGCAACATCGCCCTTAAGGTTGTTGTGGATGTTTTTCCATTGCAGGCGTTGACGGCCGCCCGACACGCGCTCCTTCAAGTACAATCCGACTGCCGCAAGCGCGACCGCCGACATTATAATAAGTGTGATGGTCATGTATTCTCTATAAAATTAGGCGGCGGGCAACAGTGCCAAACCGCGCCGCAAAGTTAAATCATTGCATTTACAATGCAAAATCTAAATCAACGCCAATACATGTCGTTTTTTGGGTGTCAATACTTATCAATCTGCAAATCAACGGATTAAACGGCATTATTTTTTTTGACCTACAATTAGCATAAAAAAAATCTCAAAAAGATTTCCGTAATTAAAAAATATTGAGTAATTTTAGCCACAATTTTTAAAGGCTGTCCCATTCGCCGCCAGCATTTTTTGGCATCAATATTGTTTGAATGGTATTGACGCCAGGGCATGCGCCACAGGCAATCGTGACAACAAAAATGGAAACTGAACAATGTCAAACAAACACCATAAGAATATCGGCAACGCAAGTACCTCAGTGCTGAGGTGCCTGATTGTTGTTTTTTTACTGATGCTCGCCATGACGGGGGCGCAGCAAGTCGCTTATGGTCAGGCATCTCAGGAAGTCATCAAGGCCAACCTCATCCTATCCTGCTCCGAATCGGTGGAATGGAAGAACTACAAGTCGCCCACCGAATTTTCCATCGGCGTATACGGAGCGATGCCGGAAGAGCTGATCCCAATCAAAGAGCTCGCCAAGAGCCGCCGCATCAACGGCAGGCCGATCGTCATCAAGACATTCCGCCGTCCAAAAGACATCCTGCCCACCGACGTAGTATTTGTAAGCAACCGCGCCAACGAAGAGCTCGACGCAATATACCCAACTTTCGAGGCAAGCAAGTCGCTCGTAATCACCGACCGTGCGCCATCCGACAAGCATTTCATGCTCAACATACTGCTCCACGACAACGACAAGCAGTTTGAAATCAACAACGTAAACGCAAAAAAATCAGACTGCATCATCACCGACAAGATGATGAGCCAGGGCGGCTCCACGCTCGACCTCCGCGTCCTTTACAACAAGAAGTCGCAGGAACTCAAAGTGAAAGAGGAACGACTCAAGATTCAGGAGGAAGAACTTAAAAAGCGTCAGAGCGAGCTTGAGGAGCAGATGAGGACAAACGAACAGCTGAAAACCGAAAACTCCGCACTCGCCAAGCAGCTCAAGGCCACCGAGGACGAAATCGAGGCGCAGAAGACCACTGCAGCCATCCTCATCGCGCAAGTGAACGACCAGCAGGCAAGGCTCGCTCTAAACCAAAAGCAGCTCCGCGAACAGGAAGAAAAAATCAACACCAAACAGGAGCAGGTGGAGCAGGCCAACCGCGACCTCCGCTCCAAGGACGAAGAACTCTCCGACCGCGAGGAAAAAATCAGGCAGCAGGAATCACAAATCGCCACACAGGACAACACCCTCAACCAACAAAACACCGCAATCACAGGCGTGGTGATATTCATAGTAGTCGTAATATTCCTCATCATACTCATCATCAGGGCCATCCGCGCCCGCGCCCGCGCCAACATCGCGCTCCGCCGCAAAAACAAGGAGCTCAACCAGCAGAAGGAGGAAATCGACAACCAGGCAAAACAGCTCGAAGGCATCAACAAGGAACTCGAAAAACTCTCCATCGTGGCGGGAAAGACGCAGAATGCAATCGTCATCATGGACCGAAACGGATACTTCGAGTGGGTGAACGCCGGATTCACAAGGTTCTTCGGATACACATTGCAGCTCCTCCGCAACGAGCGCGACGAAAACATCGTTAACGTCAGCGGCAACAAGAGCATCCGCAACATATTATTTAAATGTGTCAGCAACAAGCAGACCATCGTATTCGAAAACGACAGCATCACGCGCTCCGGCAAGAAGGTGGCGACGCAGACCACCCTGACGCCAATCCTCAACGACAAGGGCGACGTGACACAGCTCGTGGCGATATATTCGGACATCAACACCCTCAAAGAGCAGGAGGCCGCCATCCGAAGCCAGAACGAGGAGCTGATGCAGCAGAAAAACACCCTCGAACTCCAGAAGACGCAGATTGAGGAGCAGACCAAGAGCATCAAGCGAGGCATCGACTACGCGCAGACAATACAGCGCACAATCCTGCCACCAAACGAATTTATAAGCAAATACTTCGACTGCTTCGTCCTGTTCCGCCCAAAAGACATAGTGAGCGGCGACTTCTACTGGTTTTCGACGGCGCAGGACGGCGACAGGAACTACCAGTTCATCGGCGACTTCGACTGCACGGGACACGGCGTGCCGGGCGCGTTCATGAGCCTCATAGGCAACCGCGTGCTCAACGAAGTAATCAACGTGCGAAACACTTATTCGCCCCGCGACATCATGGACGCGCTCAACGCCGGCATCATCAAGGCGCTCAAGCAGGAGCAGAGCACCAACAACGACGGCATGGACACCTGCCTCTGCCGCGTCGAAAAAGTTTCCGACAACGACTACAAGGTGGTATTCTGCGGCGCAAAACGTCCGTTGTACTACCTGCCTGCCGGAGCGGAGGAAGTGCAGCAGCTCAAGGGCGACCGCAAGTCGATAGGCGGCACGCAGAAGAAAAGGGGCAACGTACAGTTCACCGACCAGGAAATCATACTGCACAGCGGCGACTCGATGTTCCTGTGCAGCGACGGCATATCAGACCAATGCGACCACGAGCGCAAAAAGTTTGGCTCCGAAAGGTTTGTCAACATGATTTACCAATACAGGAACGAACCCATGGAGCAGCAGGGCGACCTTTTCTCAAAGGAGCTTGACGACTTCCGTGGCAACGAAGAACAACGCGACGACATATCCGTAATAGGCATAAAATTCAGATAGACAATGGGCAAGAAAACACACATATTAATGCAGCGCATCACACTGATATTGGCACTTGCGGCGGCGGCGATCATGGCGCCTGGCACCGCAGAGGCTCAAATCAGCCAGGAGGCATTGCGCGCCCACTGGATTCTCACATTGTCGGAATACGTCGACTGGCCGGGCAACGACTACACCGAGGAGTACACCGTAGGCGTATACGGCACCACCGCGCCCGAATACAACGAACTCCTCAAAATGAAGGAGACCAGCAAGATAAAAGGCAAGCCGTTCACAGTCCTCCAGTTCAAGAAAGTGAGGGAAATAGTGCCGACGCACATACTCTTCATCAACTCCAATTACAATAGCGACGCCATCGCCATCAGCAACAAGCTCAAGACCGACAGCACACTTATTATAGTGTCAGACACCTCAAAGGACAAAAACCTCCAGCAGGCGTTCATGATCAACCTCCTGCTCAAAGGACGCTCCAACCAATTCCAGGTCAACAGCGGCAAGGCGGCGTCGGTGGGCATCGACATCTCCGACAAGGTGCTGGCGCAGGGCGGCACCAAAATCGACCTGCTCACCCTCGTGGAGACCAAGGACAAGGAACTCCAAGAGCAAGAGAACCTCCTGATGCTGCAAGAAAGGAAACTCAAAGAACAACAGAAGGAACTCATGGCGCAGGTGCTGCAAAACGACATCGAGCAAAACAACATCCTCATGACCAAATACGAACTCGAAACCAAAGAGTCGGAAATCGAGGAGCAGAAGAAGAGGGCAGACAAGCTGCTGCATGACGCCGAAAACCTCAAAGAGCAGCTTTTCAGAAACAACATCAAGCTCAAGCAGCAGGAAAAATTAATCAAAGAAAAGCAAGACCAGCTCGACGAGTCCACCGATGCGCTCGCCGAACAGCAAAAACGCATCAAAGAGCGTGAGACACAGATTGTCAGGCACGAGAAGAAACTTAAGGAACAGGAAGGTCAGATCGACAGCAACCTGCGCCTAATAGTGATAGCGTCGATATTCGCCGGCATCATCCTCCTGCTCGTCATACTTGCAATGATTTCCAGCATCTCGCGCAAGAGGAAAAACCGCCAGCTCGCCGCACTCAACGACGAAGTGGACCGACAGAAAGACCACATCCTCGCGCAGTCGGAACAGCTCAAGCAAATCAACAAGGAACTCGAAAAGCTCTCAATCGTGGCTTCCCAGACCGACAACGGAGTCGTCATCATGGACGACATCGGCAACGTCGAGTGGGTCAACAAGGGCTTCAACAACATGTACGGATATACACTCAGGGATCTGAAGGTAAACTCCACCGACAGCCTCACAGGCTTCTATTCGTCCAACCCCGACATCATGTCCATCAAGGACGAATGTCTCAGCACATCGCAGCCGAGGGTGTTTGAATGTGAGATTGTCACCAAGCAGGGAAAGTCGATATGGATACAGTCTACCCTGACTCCAATCCTCGACGAAAACAACAACATCGCCCGCCTTGTAACCATCGACACCGACATCACTCAGATCAAGGAACAGGAACAAGCGATTATGAAGCAGGGCGAGACCCTCGCATTGCAGCGCGACGAGCTCGCACAGCAGAACGAGTTTATCTCCGAGCAGAACGCGCACATCAACACAAGCCTCACATACGCCAAGACCATCCAGGAGATTGTGATGCCGCTCGAAGTAAACATCACCAAATATTTCAGGTACTTCGGCATATTCATCCCGCTGCAGATAGTCAGCGGCGACTTCTACTGGTTTACGCGCGTGCCGGACGACGAAAGGCTCGCTTTCACCGCCGCAGTCGACTGCACGGGTCACGGCGTGCCGGGTGCATTCATGTGCATGATTTCCACACGTCTGCTCTCCGAAATCATCGTGGAGCACAAGGTGTACGACACAGCCAAAATCCTCGAGCACCTCAATACGGGACTCGTGGCGGCACTCAAACAGGAGGAGACCGACAACAACGACAGCCTTGAAATATGCATCTGCAAGTTTTGCAGAACGGGCGAGCGCGACTACGAAATGTCGTTCTCGGGAGCGAAACGCCCGCTCTACGTATACCACGACGACAACAAGCAGCTCGACACTCTCAAGGGCGACCGTAAGACCATCGGCGGCATAATGTCGAGGCGCAACACACTGACCTTCACGTCTGAAACGATGCCGCTCCACAGCGGCGACAAGATTTACATGACGACCGACGGTCTGATTAACCAGTTTGACAGCAGCAACAAAAAATATGGCAGCGACCGTTTTGTATCGCTCCTCAAGGAGATTTCCCCGAAAGAACTGCCCGAACAGAAGGCAATCATCGAGGAGGAATACGAATCGTACCGAGGCAGCGCGGAGCAAAACGACGACATCACCGTATTTGCTGTACAGTTGATATGATTAAATAACTAAAAAAACATACCATGGCATTAGTTGAAAACGGGAAGGACATTTTTGAGACCATGTTTGAAAACAACGTGGTCGTGTGTTACATTGGCCCATTCGACGGGCAAATCCTTTCTTTGTTGGCCTCCAATATCGAGGACTCCCTCTGGGACGACCCTAAGCGCGGCAAGAAATTCTTCAAGATATTCATCGAGCTTAGCCAAAATATCTATCTGTATTCCAAGGAAAAAGTGGACGGACTGGATTCTGCCGGCGTCGGCCTGATCATCATAAAGGAGTACGACGACTACTTCCAGTTTATCACCGGCAACTTGGTGGACCACAACGACTACGTGAAGCTCTCCGACAAGTGCGCCCAGATAGTCTCCAAGTCGAGGGACGAGCTCAGAGAGTTCAAACGCCAGCAGAGGTCGCTCTCCCGCCCGGACTCCAACAACGGCAACATCGGCATCATACAATCGACGATACTGAGCGGTTACCCGCCCGCATACACGTTCCACAAGATAGACGACGACAATTATTTTTATATACTCTCCATCAGGATTGACAAGTAATTTCTGCTCCAATTTACATAAACCGCCGCAAAAAAAAATGCGGCGGTTTTAATTTTTCAGTAAGGCAAATTGTCGGAATCGCGGATTTCTTCGAGTTCGAGCCAGCGTGTTTCCTTGGCGTCGAGGTCGGCGAGGATTGCGTCCATGCGCTGCGAGAGACGGGTGATTTCGGCGACGTCGGTGGTGCCGCCCGACAGCTGCGCCTCTATTTCTGATTTTTCTGTTTCAAGGGCGGCGATGTCTTTTTCGAGCTGCTGGTATTCGAGGTTTAGCTTGTAGGTGAAATTCTTCTTGTGGCGTTCTGCCTGCCTGGCGTCTGACTTTTTGGGCGTTGACGGCTCGTCCTGACGCCCCTGCTGCCTTTCGTCCTCCTTTTGGGTGAGGTATACGGTGTAGTTGCCCGGGAAATTGCGGATGCGCCCGCCGTCCTCAAAGACGAGCAGATGCTCCGCCACCTTGTCGAGGAAGTAGCGGTCGTGCGAGACCACTATCAGGCAGCCGCCAAAGGCGTTGAGGAAGTCCTCCAGGACGTTGAGCGTTATGATGTCGAGGTCGTTGGTAGGCTCGTCGAGGATGAGGAGGTTGGGGTTTTGCATCAAGACCGTCATCAGGTAGAGCCTGCGCCGCTCGCCGCCGCTCAATTTTGCCACGGGCGTGTATTGCATCTTGGGCGGGAAGAGGAAGTATTCGAGAAACTGCGACGCCGACATCCTGCGCCCGTCGCCAAGCACCACTACCTCGGCGATGTCCTTGATGATGTCGATGACGCGCTGGCTTTCGTCATATTCGATGCCAGTCTGACGGTAATATCCCGGCACCACAGTCTCGCCACGCTCCACGACGCCCGCATCAGGCTGCAACCGTCCAATTATTATATTAAGAAGCGTGGTCTTGCCGCAGCCGTTGACGCCGCAGATGCCGATTTTGTCGTTGCGCTGAAACGAATACGAAAAGTCGTCTATCAACGTGCGCCCGTCAAACGACTTGCAGACGTGCTTGAGTTCAATCACCTTGTTGCCAAGGCGGTGGAGCGTGCCTGTGGCGATGTCAACCTTGCGGTTGTCGATGCGGCGCGAGGCAAATTCCTTCAATTCATAAAAACTGTCGATCCTGTACTTGGCCTTGCCGCCCCGCGCCTTGGGCATCCTCGAAATCCACTCAGATTCGCGGCGCAGGAGGTTGTTGGCCTTGTCGATGGCGGCGGCGAGGTTCTGGATGCGCTCTTCGCGCTTGCGGAGATAATAGGCGTAATTGCCTGAATAAGTGTATGTTGTATTGTCCTCAATCTCAATGATGCAGTCGCAGACGTTGTCGAGGAAATAGCGGTCGTGCGTCACCATGAGGAGCGTG
>JAEEGL015993563.1_pt1 | contig 11528 bp, 7 predicted proteins | sample 9134231 | NCBI WGS metagenome assembly JAEEGL01 (sample SAMN16246548, study PRJNA631951) | gut metagenome | biome: gut microbiome; feature: rumen; material: fiber-attached | host: Bos | place: Iran: Karaj | collected 2018-10 | reverse complement strand
CTCTTAAATAATGATGGCTATCTAGCTATAAGAACAATGCAACGTTCTCATTTCCCAGACAATTTATTGGGGACAGATCCTTCTAATGGGGTAACATTACCTGATTTTATTAAAACAGCTGAAGCTTTTGGATTCTCATGCTCAAAAATTACAGAGCAAAGTTCACTAGATAAAAAAATACAACGCTTTTTTAGTAAAAAAGCACCGTGTTTTTTAGAGGTTGTTTTAGATCCTGAACAAGGCTTTGAGCCAAAGCTTTCAGCAAGAATGAATCCAGATGGATCTATGCAAACACCTGCTTTGCAAGATATGGCACCGTTTTTGTCAGAAAATGAGTTGAAGGAAAATTTACTGTTCTAAAAGGCTTAATATGAAGATAAGTATTGTCACAAGCTGTTATAACGAAGAGGGAAACATTGAGAGCTTTTATAATGAAGTTCGTTCTGCAATGTCTCTTGTCGTTGATAAATATGATTGGGAATTGATAATTGCTGATAATTTTTCAACAGATCGAACAAGAGAGATAATTAGAGAAATTGCGTCAAGGGATAGGAGAGTAAAGTATATCTTCAATGCTAATAATTTTGGTGTAGTTCGATCGTCAACGAACGCTCTTTATGCTGCAAGTGGTGATGCTATAGTTACACTTTGCTCTGATTTACAAGATCCTCCGTCACTTATTCCAGAACTCATAAAAAAATGGGAAGAAGGGAATAAAGTTGTTTGCGCAATAAAAAGGAATTATGGCGGAAGTTTTTTTATGAATACTCTTAGAAAGTTGTATTATAGGATATTGAGTTCTATATCTGAAATTCCACTTATAAAAAACTTTCACGGTTATGGATTGTATGACAAAGCTGTTATTGAGGCAGTAAAGAGTTATAAAGATCCTTACCCATATATGAGAGGACTTATTAGCGAAATCGGTTTTACGAGGACAGAAGTATTGTATGACCAAGCTAAGAGGAAAGCTGGTAAAAGTTCATACAGTATTTTTTCTTATTACGAATTTGCTATTAATGGATGTGTAAATTATTCTAAATTTCCACTTCATATTGCTGTTTATTTAGGAACTATTCTTGCGATTTTAAGCCTTTTTACAGCGTTTGGTTATTTTATATATAAGCTATTGTATTGGGATTCTTTTCAAGTTGGTTCTGCACCTTTGATTATTGGACTATTTTTCTTTTCTGCAGTACAGCTTATTTTTCTTGGGTTAATTGGTGAATATATTGGAGCAATTTGGACTCAGGTAAAAAACAAACCATTAGTTATTGAAGAAGAAAGGGGAAACTTCTAAAAATTGGTAGATTAGTATGCGTAATTTATACAATAAAATTCTAGTTTATCATCAAGCGGCAATAGGTGATATGGTTATGGCAATATCTGCTATGCAGGCAATTCGAGCTAATTTTCCGAATTCACAAATAGATTTATTGGCTATATCAAGCGTTAAAGGATCTATCCAAAGATCTCTAATAGAACCACTTAATATTTTTAACAATACATTTTTTATTGAACATTTTGGATCTTCTTTGAAACGTTTGCCTCCAAAGATTAAAATTACAAAAAAAATACTTTCCGCAAGGTACGATACAGTCTTTATGTTATCTTATGGGCCAAAGTGGTATGAGTATATGCTTTTTCAGTTATCTCATATAAAGAATATAATTAGTCTCTCAGATTGGAGCTGTGGACAAGTGAATAGGTGTTATTGTGATGTCTTTCTTGATAAATTAGAATATTATGGCTTAAAAACTAAAAAATTTCGCGGAATTCCTAATTTACATTTAAGTGATACAGAAATTGAAAATGGTAATATATTTTATAACTCTTTGGATATTCCTCAAGGATCTATTCCAATTTTATGTTGTATAACAGCTGGGAAACGTTCTAGTTTGTATTCATATGAGAAGTATAAAAATATTATTTTAAAAATAAAAAAAGAATATAACATTTATCCTGTTTTTATCTGTTCAGAGGAAGAAATTAGTTCTGTTAACTTATTTATTGAATCATTAAAACCTAGTTGTGAGGCTGGAATTCTTACTTCAAAAGGAAATCTTAGAGAGTTGGTATGCGCTATAAAAAACTTTAGGTTTTATCTTGGGAACGACACTGGTTCAATTCATCTTGCCGCCCTTGCTGGACTACGATGTATTGGGGTATATTCGTCTAGCACATTAGGGAAGTCATTTTATCCTATTGGTGAGGGGCATATTATAATACAGAATCATATACTTGAATGTTGTGGTTGTTACAGAGATGTATGTCCATATGGAGAGGTTTCACCATGTATCGATTTGATTAGTGAAGATGATGTAGTGGATAAAGTTCGAGAAATGATATTAACGTGTTGTTGATTGCAAAATGTAAAAAAAAATGATTTTTTGTAGCTGTTTGAAATATAAATTATGTGAAATACTGATTTATGAGTATTGAATTACAAACAAAACCTTTTTTTTCTATTCTTGTCCCTGTTTACAATGGTGAGAAATATCTTGAAAAGTGCCTTGAATCAGTTTTAGATCAAAAATTTCAAGATTTTGAGATTATCGTATGTGATGATGGCTCAAGTGATAATACATCTAATATTTTGGACAATTATTCAAAAAAAGAGCCTCGTTTAAGATTTTTTAGTCATAAAGAAAACATATCTCTTTTTGTTTCAAGAAAAGATTTGATAAGAGAAGCAAAAGGTGAGTATGTAGCGTTTGTTGATGTTGACGATACAATTAAAAAAGATTTTTTGAAGTCAGCAAAAAAGTATTTAGATCGTCAGAAAGTTGATATATTGGCGTATCAAGCATATAGACCATGCTTAGGATGGGGGAAAAAACTTTTTTCAGGAAGAGAAATATTTAATTTTTTTTGTAATTATTTATCCGATTTTATGCCTGTCTGGTCTAAGGTTTACAGGAAATCTTTTATTATTGAAAATCTTCCAGCTGATGTAGATTTATTTTATGGTGAAGACCTGTTGTTTAATCTGAATTTTTTTTACCACGCTGAATCATTTCTGTATGTAAAAAAAATTTTGTATAATCATAGTATTGGCACAGGTGATAGCCAGAAAAAGTTTTTCCAAAAAGAATCTTTTGAAAAGATTAATAAAGAAAGTCACTTGTTAGCACAGGCTATATCTGATTTTTTGAAGGAAAGGAATGTTGCCAGTAATTACGTTGATATAATCCAGCATTGTGTGTCTGATCAGTTTTTTTTGTTCCCATTGGTCAATTTTGAAAAAGTGAATGGGATAACGAAGCATCAAATTTTAGCTACTATATTTGATGGAAGAACCAACGAAGAAGTTGCTAGTATTTTTTGTGATACAAAGTTTTTAACGTCTTCTACCCCTCTTCGAGAAGGGATTTTTATATTTATTTTTTATATTAAGAGTTTAATTAGAAGATATAAAGGAAGACTTTTGTAAAAAAGAAGTTTGCTGATAATTTTTGTCTGTTCATATCTCAATTTTTAATGTTAAAAATATATTGGTATTTTCAGAACAACGATGAAAGAGGAATATAGGTAATTTATATACAAATGCAGCAAAATGGTTTCATTTATAAAATAAAAAAATTTTTTAAGCATAGCTTGGTGAAAAGTTATCTAAAAAATAGTTTTTGGATGATACTTGCTCGTGGATGTTGGATTATTTCTGCACTTTCAATTGGGATTGTTGTGGCAAGAAAACTCGGCCCAAGAGATTTTGGAATTGTTAACTATGTTGTTGCATTTGTTGGTATTTTTTCAATTTTTGTTCATCTGGGTGTTGGAAGTGTTGTAACTCGTGACTTAATTAATAATACTGAGAAAGTTCCACGAATTCTTGGCAATTATACACTCTTTAGATTCCTTGCAACTTTATTGATGTTTTTTTGTTTTTTTATTGCGCTTTATTTTGTCAAAGATTCAGAGATTCAAAAATACTGCCTCATTGTATCTATCGGTTACATATTCTCTCCTCTTCTTTCAGTAGGAGTATATTATTCGGCATTTGTCAAAAATCACTATAATGCATTTTCAGAATTAATCAGCTGTTTTGTTTATAACGGCTTACGTCTGTGTGCTGTCTTATTGTCACTTCCTCTTATATATTATATCTGCATTGAATCATTACAGCTGGCTATTTTGGCTTTATCTTTTTTTATTTTTTATTGTTTAAAATGTGGCAACCCTTTTAGATGGAGTTCTTCACTGCGTGAATCTCTTGCACTGATATTGCCTGCACTTCCTTTGTCAATGGTTGCTATACTTGGTATGTTATATGACAGAGTTGACACATTGATGTTAAAATATTTTCAAAATTACGAGGAAGTTGCCTATTATTCCGTTGCCACAAGAGCCACAGAAAATTTAGCTTTATTTATTTCGTCAGTTTTTGTACCAGTTTTTGTTAGTGCTGTTATTTCTGGGTTCAAAAATGGTCCTGATGAATACAAAAAGCAGCTTCACCGTTATTATTTTTTACTTGTATCGGTTGCTTTTATGCTAATTGTTCCAAGCATGATTTTTGGATACCCAATAATAAGGTTTCTATATGGGGAACAATTTTTACCGTCAGTAAAAGTTTTTTATATTTGCGTTTTAACCCTGATTTTTACTGCTATTAATAATGCTTTTTATTCTCATGCTATCAATGAGAATCGTATGTTGACTATATTATTTGTTTCGCTTTCAGGCGTTATAATTAATATTGCAATAAATTTATATACGATTCCACATTATGCGGCGTTTGGGGCTGCTATTAGTAGTCTGATATCGATGCCACTAGGTTTTATTTTTGTTCTGCTGTTGACAAAAAAAGGACGTGAAGACTTGTCCTTTATTTTATATAGTATCAGCCATCTTCCTTCATTTAAATTTTCCAAAGAGGCTGCAGATGACGGAGAGTAAAAAAAAGAGGATTTGTTTGTTTAGCTCCATATTTTCAACTTCAGGTGGTGTTGAGGCAACGGTTGCAGATCTCGCAAATTTTTTATGCAAAAATGGTTACGATGTTGAGCTTTTTTCTCTTTCAGGAACATCAAAAAGCCAATTTTCATTAGACAATAATATACAAATTCGATCAATTTCTTTACCTAATGTACATTTTGTTCAGTTTTTTGCTCAAGTTTTAGCGCTCTTTTATCTCTTATTTTCTAAGTATGATGTTATTATATCGAATAGCTATGTATCCAATTTAATCGCCTGTTGTGTAAGAGTTCTAACTGCTAAAAAAGTTTTTATAAGGGAATTTAGTAATGGTCTTTTTCTTTTAGATGAATGCTCAAAATTGCGTTTGTGGTTAATGAAAACCTTTTATCCCTACTGTGATTATTCAATATGTTTGTCCCCAGAGGTGAGTGAATTTTATCGAAATCATTTTTTAATTCCTGAAAAAAAATGTATTTGGATGCCTATTCCCTTAAGGAGTAGTTTTATTGCTGAAACTGGTAAAAAAGCTAAATATCATAATTATCTTTTATATGTCGGAAGGTTAGAACAGGAAAAGGGGGTTTTACGTTTAATTAGATTATTTAAGCAAGTACACGATGTTTTCCCCAATGAATCATTAGTTATATGCGGAGATGGAAGCTTGAGGGGAGAGATGGAAAAACTTGCTATTGAGTATGATATAGCTGAATACGTTATGTTTGAAGGTGTAATCAGTGATCTTGCTCCATACTACAAATATGCAGATGCTACTTTAGTTACATCGTATAGAGAAGGACAATGTTTGATAATATTTGAATCAATGGTATGTGGTACACCAGTGATTGCATTTAATTGTAGCACAAGTTTTAAGATGGTAATTAGTAAAGACAATGGGGTTTTAGTTGAAAACGGAGATGAAAAATCTTTTGTTGAAGAAACAATTATTCTTTTGTCTGATAGAGATAAACGTAAAAGGTGTTCTGACGAGTGTAAAAAATCAGTTGATAATTTTTTACCAGAGAAAGTATATAAAAATATGTTAGAAATTTTAGAAAATGTTTGATCATGGTTAATAAAGTTGTCGCTACGGGTGCTACAGGTGTTATTGGAGTTGCTTTAATAAAAAAGCTCTTATCAGAGGGGGTAAAAACACTCGTTTTATGTAATCCTAAATCTAAGAGAGTATCAAGGTTTCCTAAAAGTAATCTCTTGACAGTTGAGTATTGTTCATTAGATGAACTTAACACCCTTTCACTTAATGAAGCTGATTTCGATACATTCTTTCACTTAGGTTGGCTTGGAACAGATAAAGGGTCAAGGGATAATCCACTCATTCAAAATTTAAATATAGAGTTTACCATGAGTGCCATAAAACTTGCTAAAAGACTCGGGTGCAAAACTTTTATTGGTGCAGGATCTCAAGCAGAATATGGGCGTACTAACTCTGTAATTTCTGAAGAATCTGTGTGTAAACCTGAAACAGCTTATGGTTGTGCTAAGTATGAAACGGGAAAAAATATTTTAATAAAAGCTCAAGAATTATCTATACGTGCAATTTGGGCACGTTTCTTCAGCGTTTATGGACCTTATGACGGGGATAATACCTTAATCTCATATTTGATTAGGGAGTTTTCCTCTCATCGATCCCCGAAGCTTACTGCTTGCACACAGATTTGGAACTATCTTTATTCAGATGATGCAGCTGATGCTCTTTTTAAGTTGGCAAATTCTGAGGAAGCTAATGGAATTTACTGTATCGCAAGTGAGGATACTAGGATGCTTAAAGAATTTGTTCTTGAACTTAAAAACGTCATGGCGTCAAATACAACGATAGATTTTGGTGCCATTCAGTATCCTGAGGGACAAGTTATGTCACTAAAACCAGATATATCAAAATTAAAACAGGATACTAATTTTTCCCCCAAAACGTCATTTAGGGATGGGGTATCTCAAGTTATCAAATATATGGATGAAGGTCATTTTTAAGCTTTTTATTCTAATTGAGTTATCAACGTTCATGAATTCTCAAAAGTTCAGGCTTTCTAGGTAAAACAAGAAAAAACCGTAAAACCAAAAGGAGTGGGGATAGAGATTTTCTGTGTACCAATAGCCATTTCTTTTTGCTATATTAGCTCCGTTTATTACTTATGTGTAAAGTTTATGAAAATTTTTAATACAATATTTTATATTTTGGCAGCACAGGTCCTTGTGTTTTCTCTATTCACTGGACACGCTGATGTTTATTATATTGTATCATGGGGGATAAATCTTCTAGATTCAGTATTCGAAGGAGAACTGGCCAGTTATGCTGACAACTTGAAGAATCTGAAAATTCCAACCAATTATTCATTTTCCACAAATTTTTTGACATCTGTCTTATTACTTCCGATATATACCTTTTTTCACAATGAACTCCCTTTTAATAGCATTGTCTACTGTGTTTACTATAAGTTTATTGTTGCTGTTGTGACGATCTTTTCATCGGTATTGGTAGGGAAAATTGCACTAAATCTTAATTTTAGAATACAGGAAGCAAAGTTAGCACAGATTGCATACCTTTGTTCTTTTTTTGTTCAACCGATTAGCCTTTTGTTTGGACAAATTGACTTCATAGGTAACTTTTTTTTGATTTATGGCTTGTATTATTTGACGATGAATAGACTTTCCGCAGCTACATGGATGTTTTCATTGTCACTTTGTGGTAAGCCTTTTTCTGCGATTATCGTTATTCCCATCTATTGTATTTTGTTCTTCAGGTTTAAGAGAAAAATTATTTCAACTTCTCTGATTTTGACATTACCAGCTGTTCTTACTAATTTGTTTGCTTATATTTTTGTGAATAATTACTTTATTCATGGCCAAGAAATAAGTAAAAGATTTAATTTTTTTGGGAAACTAGTTAGTAATAACCACTATTGCATATTTATCATTTGCTCGATTTTATGCCTGATTTTTTTAATTAGAAGTAAGAAAATATGTTATGACTATGTTAAGATATTTACCTTTCCACTTTTGATTTTTGCATTATTTGCAACTCAGGAAATACATCACTCTTGGGAATTATATGAAGCAACCTCGATTATAATTTTGCTTCTTCTTCTTCTTAGATACAATCAATCTTTGTGTTTATTTAGTTATTTATTTATATGTTTCCTTCAATTCTTTAAGTATTTCACGGTTGGCGCTGTAGATAGTTACTATACAAGAATTTTTGATATATGTCTTTTTAAGAGCTCTTTCACTATTCATTTTTGGAATATGCTGGCCTACTATTTTGGTTTATTTAATGCGTATCCATTTAGATTAGTTTTTTTGATTACTATTTGCCTTCTTGTGCTAGTTGTTAATTTAAGAAGGACAGAAATTACGTCATGCCAAAGCTCAAGTAGTCTTGAAACATGTAAAAAAGCTTGTGTAGTTTGCCTAATACCACTTATTTGCTATTTTACCGTAGTTTTTAACTTTCTTGAGCTAAAATAGCTAGCCTTGCTGTTCTTCAACAGGGAAGGTACTGAAGAAATTCTCCAGATCTTTCTTGGTCAGACTTAGGTTCGAGAGACCATTGTTGTTTACAAGTGCATCAACAATCTGCGCTTTCTTGCTCTTTAGATCCATAATTTTTTGTTCGACAGAATCTTCAGTTACAAGCCTATAGACAGAAACTTTCTTTGTTTGACCTATTCTATGAGCTCGGTCTACAGCTTGGCTTTCAACAGCTGGATTCCACCATGGATCGTAAATAATGACTGTATCGGCTGCTGTTAAATTTAAACCAGTTCCACCAGCCCTTAAACTTATAACAAATAAACGTTGATCTTCGTCGTTATTAAAACGATCTACCAATTCCTGACGATTCTTTGTTGCACCATCCAAATACAAATACTTAAAGGACTGACTATCCAACCAATTACAAATAATATTTAACATGGCTTTGAATTGGCTAAAGAGTAAGATTTTACGCTTTGCTTCAAGAGCTTCAGTTACAAGATCCTTCAAGAGATTAAATTTCCCTGACTCACACTCCTCAAGATCACTAAATGCTTCAATTGAGTTAGGGTGGTTACAAACCTGTCTAAGCCGTAGCAAAGCAGCCAAAATAGACATCGTTGCGCCAGCAATACCTTTCTTTTCAACTTCAGCGAAGATCTTTGGTTTAACTTCATTTAGAATGCTCAGGTAAACATTACGTTGAGATGGCGTCATAGGAACGCGTAGGACAGATTCAACCTTTGGTGGTAAATCCTTTTCTACTTCAGATTTGACACGTCTTAATAAGAATGGCTTTGTCTTAGAATTTAGAACCTGTCCCATTTCTGTTGATGGACCAAGCTCTAAAATTGGTCTTTCAATGTAATTCTTAAAGAAATCGTGCGTTCCAAGATAGCCTGGCATTAAGAAATCCATAATCGACCAGAGTTCCATCGGTCTATTTTCTGTAGGAGTACCTGATAGTGCTAGGCGACGTTTGGTTGTAAGAGCTTTGGCTGCCTTTGTTGTCGCAGCTTGAGGGTTCTTAATATTTTGAGCTTCATCAAGGATTAGATAGCTCCACTCAAAACGTTCAAGATCATAGCGATCAAGACGCAAAAGAGCGTAAGATGTTATGATCAAGTCGTATTGGTCTAGCTTTTCAAAGTATTGTTTTCTGTCTGGTCCATGCAAAAGTAAGACTTTAAGGTCTGGTGTAAAACGGTGTGCTTCATAAAGCCAGTTTGTAATAACAGAGGTCGGGGCAACAATTAGAGCTGGATTCTTTAATTTGCGTGAAGCAACAGTAGAATACTTCAACCTTTGAAGTAATGCTAAGGTTTGGACAGTTTTTCCAAGACCCATCTCATCAGCTAAAATACCATCAAGGCTGTATTCAGCTAAAAAGTTAAGCCAACTTAAACCTTCTTTTTGGTAAGGACGTAACTTGCCACAGAATTTTTTGCTCGGTTCAACTGGAGTGATAGTCTTAAAATTCTGAAGTTTTGCCGTTAATTTTTTGAGCTTTTGATCTGTTTGAACGTTGACGTTCGGATCCATCATTCTAGCAAAACTAACAGCTTGTGCTGCACTGATCTTGGCAGAGATAGATTTACTAAATTTGTAGTTTGGTTCAAGAATTCCGAGTGTCGTTTTTAGTTGTGCTAAGCCACCACCAGGAACCTTTGCATAAGCTCCGCTATCGAGTTTGATCCAACGATCTGTCGCTGAACGTAAGTTTCTAAAGATCATACTGAGTGGCACGGAGGCGTTATTTTGCATAAGTGAAATGTCACACTCGAACCAATCAATATTTCCACCAGTTTTAGCAGCCTTTTTATCGCGCTTCTGTGATAGTGCGATGCTAAGAGAGAGGTTTGCAAAGCGCATGGTCTTTTTAATAATTGAAAGTCCATTAACTTGCCAACTCTTTGGAAAGGGGCTTTCCGCCATTGAGATTAGGTCAAGAGCTGCATCACCTGAAATTGTATAAGTCGATTCATCTCCTTTTTTGCTAAAATTTAACTTTGTAAGAAGTTCTCGACATTGATCTTCATACTCTCTATTTGGAATATAAACTACATTTTCTCCAGTAGGTGGGATCGGATAATCAAACTTCAAGAACAGAATAAGCTCAAGAAGGTTATCCGAGGCAAAATGTTCATTGGAGCTGTCTTTTTGGATTATATCAACAACAGGGATTGGATCTTTGATCTCACACTCTGGTTGCGCATCCCTATTAACTATCATTGGAGCGTAATAGTCTGGCTCACCTTGAAATACCTCTAAAATAGGGCCCATTTGGCTCTTAGGAATTGTTATTGAGGCGGAATATGGAAATATTGAAGCGAGTTTTGCAGCCTTCTCGCCCACTTTGTAAACTGTATTTGCTACAACTAACCAATAAGGATTAGTCCCTAGTAAAGCTGAATCTTTAATTTGTCTTGTTCCATCGGGTAGAAGCCACCATAAAACCAACTCTGCCGCGTTGTCTAACCATTCTGTTGTGATGGTTGCATCAGCTAGTTCTGATGAAAAAACAACTTTCTTATTGTTATTTAATGAAATTACCTTAGGGTATTCCTGTATGGTACCTAGAATTAACTCTATGCCTTTGCTTGTACTTACCTGCCACAGGTTTCGCTCGTCGTCCCAGTGCCCCTCATCATCAAGCATTTGAAGGAAAATACGATCAATAGCTTTTGAAGAGGTATGTTCTGAAATATTTAAATAAGCAGGATATTGAATTTCACCATCAAAAAGTACCTGAACACCAAGTCTTTCAGATTGAAGATCCAGCTTAATAGTAACTTGTGGATAATATGGTTTTATCTTTTCTTTTGGATCTTCAACGTGTTGAATATCCCTTAAAATATTGGCAATCTCATTTGGAGAACTTGTGTTTATACGATAATTGTCCTGAATTGAAAGCTCACTAAAAGCATCAACTAATTCATTATCAACAGCAGCTGTTAAGAGTGCTACAACGTGTGGACACCACTGTTCTTCAAGTTCTTCAGCCGATGAACAACTACAACTTGCCACAAGTGTCCCAGCTGACTTAATTTTAACACTGACCTGAAAAAGTTCATCTTTGTAATTAACTACACCTTGGATAAGGTTTCTATCACGGCTAATTT
>JAEEGL014546359.1_pt1 | contig 11528 bp, 9 predicted proteins | sample 9134231 | NCBI WGS metagenome assembly JAEEGL01 (sample SAMN16246548, study PRJNA631951) | gut metagenome | biome: gut microbiome; feature: rumen; material: fiber-attached | host: Bos | place: Iran: Karaj | collected 2018-10 | reverse complement strand
GGTAATTTTTCTGTTTATGGAAAATCAATTACAATGATTGACGTTGGGGGCGACTATTTAGACTTTTTTAAGGTCGATGATAGCAGTTTTTCTGTACTTCTTGGAGATGTTGCCGGTCATGGTGTGGGTGCTGCAGTAATTATGGCTATGGCTAAGGCAGCTATTCTTGGCGGTGGGGATTCTTTAAAATCTCCTGCAGCGATGTTAAATAATCTGCATAAAATGATTTTAGCAACGAAGACTAGTAAACAGAAAAAAATAATGACTTTCCAGTATTTGCATGTAAATTCTGAAACTGGTGAAAATCTATATGGCAATGCCGGTGCTTGTTCGCCTTTTCTCATAAGACCTTCTGAAAATATTGCAGTAGAAATAAAGATGGCTGGAGCTGCTTTAGGGGCTTTTAAGCGAGCTGTTTATACAGAAATGGCTTTGGATTTTAGACCAGGTGATGCTATTGTTTTCTATACTGACGGTATTGTTGAATGCAAAAACCAAAAAGGTGAAATGCTAGGTTATGAACGATTGAAGACTACCTTGCTGCAATGTTGGGATGCGAATCCGGAAATATACTATAATAATATATTAAAAGCATATTATGAATATGTCGGTGATGATGCAGAAGCTGGCGATGATTTAACATTTGTCATTCTTGTTTATAATGAAAAAAAAGAAATAATAGCAGAAAGTCCCAATGAACTTATAGTTGCTTCTAATACTTAAAGGTAAAGATACGAAGTTGATAATGATTAATTATACTCGCATTAAATTAAAAAACAGTATAAATAAAATCATAAACCTTTTTGTTGTTCTTTTTTGTTTCGTTCTATTCCCTGCTTTTTTATTTTATTATTCTTTAGATTTTATTTTTGAGAGAAATAAAGATAAACTCAAAGAGAGCAGACTTTCAGAAATGAATGAAAAGTTAGAACATTTAAATAAATATTCTAACAATAAAAGATATTTTCATTTTCTTTTAACTAAGATATCTTATTATGCTCAAAAAGTAGAAAATCCTGAAATTTATATAGAAAAAAATATTAATAATCTGAAGAAAAAATATCCTGACAAAATTCAGTTTATTGTTTGGAATTCTGAAGGAAAAGTAATTAATAAACTTAGTGACAGAATTAATTTTAGTTATATTTTAAAGAAATTATATCTTAGCTTAAAAGAAGTAACAAATAAATTAGCCGTAGATTACTCTTTTAGCATTTCCAATCTTGATTCAATAAAAAATAATTATAATATGTTCCGTTCTTTTTTCGGGAAAGTATATATTTCTGAAAACCTTAGGTTGCCTCAAAGCAGAGGTTTTGATGCCGGTCCTTTTTTAACTGAATTAGGTCACGGTCTTACTTATGCTTGGTATTCTATAAACGATAAGATTAGTATTTTGTGTTTCCTCTCTGATGATCTTCTTGCCGGATTTTCCGGATTAGAAAAAATATCAGAGGAATTAAACAGTAATGATAATACGTTTATAACAGGATATTCCACTAATCAGAATTATACTGACCCTGTGTCTGTTTTCCCAAAATCATATTATTCCGACTTACAGATTGCTTTAACTTCATTTGTTAATGCTGGAAATAGTATTTATGAAAATGATAAGGCATTAGTTAAAATGTCTATGCCGGAACCGTCTATTGTAACTTTTTGCTTCCTGCCAAAAACAGATTCAAAATGGAACTATGAATTTAATAGAAATTTATATTTTTTTGTTCTTTTATCAGTTCTTTTGTTATTCTATGTATTGTGGGGAATCTTTTATTATTATAAACGCCATTTCTTTTCTATTAGATGGAAACTCTCTGCTTTGTTTATATTTGCAAACTTGGCTCCAATATCTGTAATTGGTTTTATTGCTGCTGATTATTTAGAAAGCCAAAGATTATCTATAAAAAATGAGATTATTAGTGATTTGGAAAAGTCTGTTAGAGAATTAGAAACTCGTTACAGATCTTTTATTGATGATTATGGACAACGTTTAAATTTTACTGTTACTGAATTGGCTAAGACGATTGGAAACAATTCTATTCATAAGACAGAAATCGAAAAATTAAAAAAGCTATATAATGAATTTAATGCTTTTGAACTATATATTGTTGCAAGTAATAGTCAAATGATTGCCTATAAAAGAGATGAAAATAAAGCTAAACAGCGTATCAGTTATGTAACCAATCTTGGCAAATCTATTTTGGATTATGCCAATGATCAGTCTGATAAAATAAGCAATGGCTCTGATACGACAGGTTCTAAACAAGTAGATACAGAATATTTGAGAGTTTTCATTAATAACCTTGGAGTAGTCTCTGATTTCAATATCGGTGACATTGCAAGAATATATTTTAGCTATATATTTGGAGATAGAATCAATTATAATAATAATTATGTGTTTTTAATGTTTTGGGACAGGGAATATCTACAGAATTTGTTTTTGAGGGAAACCTATAAGACTTTATATAAAATTATTCCAGATGCTCGTTTTTTCTTTAAATCTAATATCAGCAATAATTCTTATGGTGATATAGAGTTAGAAAAGGTGTTTAATTCTGTTCTTCAAAGTCGTTCAGGAATAGATAAAAAAGTTGTTGGAACAACTGATTTATTTAAAGAAAAATACATTTATGTGTGTGTTAATGGAAATGTTTTAAAAGATTGGGTTCTTGTCTCTGCTTATCCCGAAGAAAAAATCAATTCAACAATAAGATTAATAATTATACAAATAATAGCAGGTGTTTTTCTTAGTATTCTTTTGACATTTATAATAATACATTTTCTTTCTTTGCATTTCTTAAATCCAATTCACAGATTAGGCGAAGCTGCACTCGCAATAGAAAACAGAAATTTTTCTTATAAAATTCCTGTTTCAGATCAAGATGAATTTGGTCATTTGGAAGATGTTTTTAATCATGTTATTGAAGGCTTAGCTGATTTTGAAGTAGCAAAAATAGTTCAGGAAAGCTTATTCCCCTCAAATAAACTTTTATTGCAACCTTTTGAAATTTTCGGCAAAAGTACTGTAGCGACCACTCTTGGTGGTGATTATTATGATTATTTTAAAATCAATGAAAAAAAATTAGGAATTGTTATAGCAAAAGTTTCTGTTAAAGGTATTCCTGCAGGTTTAATTATGGCTATGGCTAAGTCAGTTATATTATCTTCTTCGGAAGAAATTAAGCTTAATCCTGCCAAGCTAGCAGCAAAGTTAAATAAAATGTTTTTAAGCTTAGAAGGAAAAAGTTTAAATCATGTTATGACGTTTCAGTATTTTGTTTTGGATGCAGATAACGGTGTTTTGACATTTGTTAATGCTGGTCATTGTTCTCCTGTTATTTTTGACAGTAAAACAAATACAACAAAATCTATTGATTATATATCTCCTCCTTTAGGTGAATCTATTGATTCAAAATACGATAACTACGAATTTTATCTTTTGGAAAAGCAATCTTTGATATTATATACTGATGCTGTTAAAAAAGGTCTTAATAATTCTACTAGCGGTTTAGATAATGAAGGATTTTATAACTCATTAAAACATTCTTATGATAATGATTCAGAAAAATATTATAATAATATTTTTAATATATTTTATAATTCTGATTCAAAAAACTTATTTGATATTACTCTTATAATTGTGAATAGGGATTAATATGGTAAATAATAATAAAAAAATAAAATATTTTGGCAACAAATATATTGTTTTTATTTTAATTATTTTTGTATTTGTTTTATTGCCAGCTTTAATTTTATCTTATTCTGTTTATAGATATTTTCAAATAAGAGAACAAGAAAATGCTTTGAATTTTAAGGGGGATATAAATCGTATTGTAACCGAATTAAGGAATAATCTTGTTTGTGAAAAATATTTTTGCCATTTTTTCCATGATTATTCTTTTTCTGAAATGAATAATAAAAATTCAAATATTAAAAGCTCTGTTGAATTTTGTAAGAACCTTAAAAGATTATATGGTGACGATATAGATTTTATAGTGATGGATAACAATGCGGTTATTGAGTATAATACTAATCCAAAATCATATAATTATACAAAAAAAGAATGGTTAGAGACTTTAAATTTTGCAAAAGCCAGTATTAAACTTTTTTCTGGATATTATTCTTTAGAAGCTCGTAAATATGATAGTGGAGCTTTTGATAATAAAGGTATTAAATCCGCTAGAAAAATATTAGGCTCTAGAATAGAATTTAGTTCCTTTTTTACTCTTTTTCAGGATAATGACTATCAGTTAATGAGAGCAGACAGTTCTGATTCTATACCTCCTTGCGGAGTTTATGATTTTAAATGGGGGGGTATTTTTGTATTTTTTTCTAGAAAATTGCTTAGTGATTCTTTGCATCTTAGAAGTGTACTTTCTGAGAATTTATCTGGTAAAAACCTGATTGCCGGTTTATATAATATTGAAAATATTAAAGATAATTTTTGGGTTAGTAATGAATCTCATGATTTAGGTAATCTGCAAAATATTGTTGAAAAATATGATTTATTAGAAAAAAATTTTGTTGAAACAAATACTCTGTATTATAGTAGCCAATTCTTAACAAAAAATAAGAGATTTTTTATTATTTCTTATAAAGAAAATTCACTTTTTGATATTTGTTGGAAATCATTTTTAGTTTTTATTATTTATTTAATTTTTTCTATTCCAATTATTAGATATTTTTGGAATACCATTATTGCAGAAATACCTGGTAAAGCTGGTATACAATTAAAACTTGCTTTTTTGTTTCTTTTTGCTGTTGGAATTCCTCTCCTTTCGTTGGCTGTCATTTCCTATGAATATCAAATGCGTAAGAGACTTATTCTTATAGAAGAAGCAAAGACATTTATTACCGACAATCTTTTTGAACTTGATCAAAGGTATTTATCTTATTTAACCAAAGTTAGAACTGATTTAGATAAATATTTGGATAATTGGTCTCTGAAAATAAAAAAAGATGGTTTAACCCTTAAATCAGTTAAGGAACTGGAAAATAAACTTATAGATTATAATAGTTGGGATTATTTTTGTGTTGCAAGTGAAGCCCAAATAATTGCTTCATTTGATGGGTTTATCAAATATACTGGTCCTTTAGACCAAATTGTTTTTGATGAGGCTAATTCTGTTTTTAATAAAAAATCTAATCAATTTAGAGCTTATTTACTTAGGCTACTGAATTTAATTTTGAAAAAACTTTGCAGTGATTTAAATAATACCACTATTCCTGCTATGATTCTAAGTAAGATAGAAATATTTGTTGAAACTATAATGCAGAAATCTTTTCCTGAAATACTTTATTCTATTGTACAAACTAAGGATAATATCAATGAGTTTGGTTTTAAAAACTATTATAATGTTTCTTATTTTAAATTTATCTCTGTTTTTGATGAAAAATATACTGATTATATTTGTTTGATTACATGGCTTCCCAAAGATATTCAAAGGGATTTTCTGATGAAAACTATAGATAAAATTAATAGAAATCCTGTTAAATTTAAATTGGTTTCATATGAACGGGGTAAAAGAGAGCTTTCTCCAATGTATTATTCTGATAATCAGATTTTACTTAAATTTATTAGAAGAGCTTCAGAAAAACCTACCGATGAACTTGAAATATTAAATGTAGATGGTGAAGACTACATCGCTGTTAGTGTTATTGGTCATAATATTTCTGAATTTAATTTTGTTGGATTATATCCTATTAAAAACATAGATTCTTTTATAAATTATAAAAGCTTGGTTTTGTGGATTTTAGGAGTTTTTTGTCTTCTTTTATCTATTTCTTTAGCTCAATTATTAACTAGAAGTTTTGTTAAACCTTTGATTAACTTACAAGAAGGTGCATATGCAATAGAAAATCGAAATTTTGATCATAGAATTTCTAATCTTGGTAGCGATGAATTTGGTGAAGTTGGTAATATTTTTAATAATATGATGGTAGGGCTTAAAGAACTTGAAGTTGCTAGAATTGTTCAGGAGAGCATGTTCCCGAAGCCAGATTTTAAACAGGGTAATTTTTCTGTTTATGGAAAATCCATTACTATGATAGATGTAGGTGGGGATTATTTAGACTTTTTTAAAGTTGATGATAATAGTTTTTCTGTGCTTCTTGGAGATGTTGCTGGTCATGGTGTTGGAGCTGCCATGATTATGGCTATGGCCAAGGCTTCTATTTTGTCATCTGCCGAATTATGGAAATCACCATCTTCAATGTTGAATTTGCTTCATAAAGTAATTTTGGGGGCAAAAACGGCTAAACAACGTAAAATTATGACTTTTCAATATTTGCATATTAATTCAAATACAGGTGAGAATCTTTATGGCAATGCTGGTGCCTGTTCTCCTTTTTGGGTTAGATATTCTGAAAATCTAATTGAAGAAGTTAAAATGTCTGGTGCTGCTTTGGGGGCCTTCAAAAAAGCTGCATATAAGGAAAAGCCATTAGATTTAAAACCTGGTGATGCTCTTGTTTTTTATACTGATGGAATTGTTGAGTGTAAAAATAAAAGTGGCGAAATGCTTGGATATGATAATTTAAAATCTATTATTCTTCAAAGCTGGGATGCAAATCCTGAAATTTATTACAATAATATTCTAAAAGCTTATTATGAATATGTTGGTAAAAACGCAGAAGCTGGAGATGATTTAACTTTTGTGGTTTTAATGTTTAATCAGACCAACATTAAAAATGAATGATTTATTTGATTATTGATGTTCTTCCTGAGTTTGACCCTTTTCGGTTAGAGTGTTAATATTATTTTAAAAATAAGTTTTTTCTTATTGTTTAATTTAGCCACAGAAATGAGTTGATGATTATATGGATGAAAATAGAATGTATGAAGTTGAGAAGCGAATAGCATATTTAGAAAAATTTATTGAAGAATTAAATGAAGTTATTATAAATCATGAGCGCATAATAGAGGCGCTAAAAGCAGAAATAATTGAATTAAAAAATAAAGACGAACAGTCTCCATTATTGGAAAACAGACCTCACAACGAAAAACCACCGCATTATTGATTATAGGTTTTGGCGGGCTTTAATATTTTTATTAAAGAAAAGCTAAGAAAATAGAAATTATTCCAACTACTATTAGTGCAAGAACAACAAGCATAGTTATCAGTTTTTGACGGGCATATTTAAGACCTTCAGGAGATCTTTCGGCATATTCGATGGCTTTCGATGCTATTTCTAGAGGATATTTCTCTTTCATCATTCTTCTGATAGCTTTAGCGCGCCCATTAATGCGCACTTTGTCAGAAGTTGACCATAGATAATTTCCTACAAGTTTATATGCTTTCTGAAGGCCATCTTCTCCAATAGAGTCCAAAATCATTTGTTTTTTATCTATTGGCTTATATATGTTATGTTCGTTTTGTTTTGGTTTAACATTGCTTGGAGAACCTGGCGGGTTCTTTGGCTGAGATTGAGTTTGAACCTGAGTCTGATTCTGATTCTGATTCTCTGATTGAGGTTGAGGTGTAGTTGGAGGTTGTCCAACAACTTTGTTATTTGCACGTTCTCGGCCTTTTTGGTCTAAGATTTTAAACCTCGGTCCTCCTTCAACTGTTCGTATATATTTTTGAATAGACGCACAATCGGGACACTGAATGTACGGAGCATTATAACCCTCCGGAACGTCTATTTCTAACTTACAGTTATCGCAAATAACTTTTGTCATTATTCTATTTCCTCATTTCTTTAATTTACAATATTTTATAGGAAAATCAACAAAAAATATTTTGAAATTTTCGCTTGATTTTCGCCTTTTATTCGCCTATAATTATTTTTATGAACAAAAGGAGGTTTTAGATGTCACCAAACCCATTAACTCCGAAACAGCAAAATGTTCTTGCTTTTATACAAAATTATATGTCGATAAATAACTATGCCCCTACAATTGCTGAAATATGCCATGGGCTTAAGCTATCTTCAACCTCCACTGTTCACAAACATTTGAAAACTCTTATTGAAAAAGGCTATCTCGATTCTATGCCTGGTCGTACAAGAGGTTTGTCTATGAAGTATGAGCCGGTTCAACAAACAGCATGTGTTGAAGTTCCTTTATTGGGGCGTGTTGCTGCTGGTTTTCCGATTGAAATGAATGAGATTCCTGATACCGTATCTTTGCCAGAAACTATGCTCGGTCGTGGTGAGACTTTCGTTCTAGAGGTAAAGGGAGAATCCATGATTGATGAGGCAATAAAAGACGGTGATTATGTCATTGTGGAAAAAAGAGAATCAGCTCGAAACGGTGATATGGTTATTGCTTGCATAGACAATAATGAGGTTACCTTAAAAAGAATATACAGAGAAGGCAGCAGAATTCGTCTTCAGCCTTCTAACCCAACTATGAAGCCTATAATAATTGAAAACCAGGATGTAACGATTAAAGGTATAGTTATAGGAATTTTACGAAAATATAAACATTTTTAAACGGAAGGAGGAAAACAACAATGACTGCTTGCGATATTAATATAAATAAAACAGATATTTTCTTACAGATTAATTCTATTAATAGAGCTGTTTTAAAGCTAAATATTGAACAGCTTGAAGATGAAATTTTAGGTTTTGAAGACGCTCTACATGATGTTTTAGCTCATCCAGAAAAATCCTCTTTCGAATATTTAGAAACTATCAAAGAAAAATTCGCTAAACTTAAAGCTCTAAAAGAAAAGTTAGCCGTTCTTGAGCAGTAGTTTTGGCTTAATGAATCATCTAATACTTCCTACTCACCACTAACCACTCGTCACTCACCACTTACCACTTATCAATCACAACCTACCACTCACCACCAATCACCCATCACTTCTCCCTTTCTAATAAAATAATTGTGGTTGATTCACAGAAACTATATAATATATAAAAACAATCACATAAGGAGAAAGAAATGACTGAAGTTTATATATTGAGTGCCGCTAGAACTGCAATAGGTACAATAATGGGTTCACTCAAAAATGTTCCTGCTGTTAAATTAGGTTCTATTGTTATTAAAGAAGCTTTGAGCAGGGCTTCTGTAAAACCTGAAATGGTAGACGAAGTCGTTATGGGCAATGTTTTAACTGCTGGTGAAGGGCAGGGACCAGGCAGACAAGCCGCTATCAATGCTGGCATTCCAAATTCTGTTCCAGCTTGGTCTATTAATCAGGTTTGCGGTTCTGGTTTAAAGTCTGTTTTTGTAGCTGCAGATATGATTAAGTCTGGTAGTGCAGATTGTATTGTGGCAGGTGGCATGGAAAACATGAGCATGGCTCCACATGTGGCTACTATTCGCGGTGGAATTAAACTTGGACCTATGACTTTCGCAGATTCTGCTGTTCTAGACGGTTTAACTGATGCTTTCTCCGGTGAACATATGGGTATTACAGCAGAAAGAGTTGCTGAAAAATACAATTTAACAAGAGAAGAAATAGATAAGTTTTCTTACGAAAGTCATCAAAAGGCAGCAAAGGCCTGGCAAGAAGGCAAATTCAATGAAGAAGTTGTTCCGGTAGAAATACCTCAAAGAAAAGGTGACCCTGTTATTTTCAAGAAAGACGAGCATTTCAGACCTGATACAAGCTTAGAAGCTTTAGCTAAGTTAAAACCAGCTTTTAAGAAAGATGGCATTGTTACTGCTGGTAATGCTTCTGGTGTAAATGATGGCGCAGCTGCTCTTGTTTTGGCTTCTTCTGATTTTGTAAAAAAGAATAATCTTAAACCCTTAGCAAAAATAGTTTCTTATGCAACTACTGGTTTAGATCCTGCTGTTATGGGCTTAGGCCCGATTACTTCCAGTAGAAAGGCTATAGAAAAAGCTGGCTGGCAAGTAAAAGACTTAGATAGAGTAGAAGCTAATGAAGCTTTTGCAACTCAGTCATTAGCTGTAATTAAAGATTTGAAGTTAGACCCATCAATAGTTAATGTTAATGGCGGTGCAGTTGCTTTAGGTCACCCAATAGGCTGTTCAGGTGCAAGAATTCTTGTAACTCTTCTGTATGAACTTAAGCATTCTGGTTTGAATAAAGGGTTGGCTACACTTTGTGTCGGTGGTGGTATGGGTGTTGCTATTTGCGTTGAATTAATCAGAAAAGACTAATGTTGAGCAGAAATTATCCTCTTTTGATATTGGTAAGGGATAAACAATGAAATTGTTGATTGTATCAGATATCCATGGCTCTGAAACTGCTGCCATAAAAGCTGTTGATTTATATAAAAAATATAATTGTGATTATATTGTTCTTCTAGGTGATGTCCTGTATCATGGTCCTCGTAATCCTCTCCCGGACGGGCATAATCCAAAAGGTGTTGCCAATGCTCTTAATGCTGTTAAAGATAAAATTCTTTCTGTAAGAGGCAACTGTGATGCAGAGATTGACCAGATGCTTTTGGAATTTCCTTGTATGGCAGACTATGTAATGCTTGTTGATGGTGATAAGAAGCTTTTCTTCACTCATGGACATCATTATAGCCCCGATAATTTGCCCAATCTTTATGGGTTAAGCTATTTCTTTTCTGGGCACACACATGTTTCTGGAATAACAAGAAATCAAGATTTGATTATTTGTAATCCGGGTTCTTGTGCTTTGCCTAAAGATGGTAAAGCGCCTTCTGTCGCATTATATGACAATGGAAAATTGAGTATCATTTTCTTCGATTAATATCTTTTATTCATCTTTTTTTATAAAAAAGTTGAAAATAGTTGTTTTAGAATTTAAACTAGTTTTTAGTAATATTTGTTTGGGAGAATCACATGAACTTTAAACGTTTTGCCTTATTGTTTGTTGTGTTGTTTGCTTGCGTATCCTGTACGCTTTCTGCTGCTGAAATTAAAAAGTTTAACGCTTATTATACTATTTCAGTAGAAGATATCGAAAAATCTCTTCCAGCAGAACCAATAGCAATTGGTCTTGATGTTGATGACACAGCTCTTTTCTCATCACCAGGTTTCTACTATGCTTTCAACAATACTGACGGCCCAAATGGTGAAAACATATATGGTCCTAAACCTTTGAGCAATATGAAGTTCTGGGATGATCAATGCACAAAATTCGATAAACTAAGTATTCCTAAAGCTTCTGCAAAGAGACTTATTGATATGCACAAAAAACGTGGAGATAAGATTTTCTTTATTACTGCCAGACCAGAAGCTCCTGCTAATGAAGTTCTTTCTGATTTGCTCCACAAAGCTTTCGGCTTAGGGCCAGAACAGCCTAAGGCTATTTTCACTGGTTATAAGAGCAAAGCTATATTTATTAAGAAAAATAACGTTAAAATATATTACGGCGATTCCGACAGTGACATTACCGAAGCTTGGGATGCCGGAATCAGAGCTATCAGATTTTTACGTTCTCCGCTTTCTACCAACAAGGGCAAATATAACCCCGGCAAATATGGTGAAGCAGTTCTTGAAAATTCTGTAGACTAATTATAAAATTTGTTGACATTAAGCATTTAAGAGTGTACAATTCACCCCATTATGGAAAACTGCTTATTTTGTAAAATTATCAATGGTGAAATACCTTCTTCAATCGTTTATCAAAACGATG
>JAEEGL014447550.1_pt1 | contig 11528 bp, 10 predicted proteins | sample 9134231 | NCBI WGS metagenome assembly JAEEGL01 (sample SAMN16246548, study PRJNA631951) | gut metagenome | biome: gut microbiome; feature: rumen; material: fiber-attached | host: Bos | place: Iran: Karaj | collected 2018-10 | reverse complement strand
CTAAAACAGGTATCAAGACGTAGAGCAGATGAAAAGCCATATTGCCAGTGAGCATGGCGCAAATGCTGGTGACAACGGCTACGCCGATGATACAAAGACCAGAGATAAAGAGCGACATGCCTATGCCCTCTGATACTGACTTGCGGCTGCGCTCTATCTGCTCAGTGATGATTTCCAGACTGCGCTCAGCAGTCAAGTTGTTGTTGTTGTCCATTGTTGTTTGCTTTTTGATGAATTGGGAAATAATGTTTTTAACTCTCTTTTGTGCCCCATCCTCCCTCCTGCAGAAAGGTCGGACAAGGCACGATTCATCCGGATTGCACTGCAAAGATAAATAAGTTTATGTTATAAACCAAATTAAATTGCAAATCTTCCTACACAATTAGCATTTTTTAACGAATGACGGCAGTTCGGATTCCCCTCCCCTCTTGTTTAGATTGAGAAAAGGGGAGGTTACCAATGGCATTATTGCCACTAAAAAGATGGAAATCTTATGCAATGTACGAATGAGATATTATGGTTTCACTGCCTTTCATTGCCTTTATATCCCATTATTGTTTTCACATTTGTTTCACCCTAAAAGAAATCAGAGAATCACGAAACTCGCAACTCTCTGATTTTCTTGGTAGCGGGAGCCGGGATTGAACCGGCGACCTCATGATTATGAATCATCAAGAATAGGGTTTTACAAGATTTCAGAAATTTTCAGAAGATTTTATAAATTATTGTGCATCAATATTTTGCGCTATCATATAGTTTTTATAACTTTGCAGTGAAAATCTATGCAATGTGGATTTTTTGTATCAGATTTGTATCGTAAACTATCATATATCTCCCCAAATACACCTCAATGAAGACAACATCGATACCCATTTATAGAAGAGCAAAAGAGGGAAAAGTACTATTGACAATGACCCTTGACCATCGTAATGGCACAAGCAAGGCGATGCCTGTCTGCGTCCGTGTCGGCATAGGCACTCTCCGGCGTTACTTCCTAATGCCAGGAGAGCGACACACGTTGGAAGAGTTTGCCAGCATCATCAATGAGGGCAACCGTAAACAAGGGCGCAAACGTAAGGAGTTCGACGACTTTTTTGAAAAAGCAAAAAGAGAAGTCAAAAAACTAACAGGAGACACCGAACTATCTCCCACAGAATTTATGGAGATACTGAGGGATAACATGAATGGGATCAAAAAAGAGGATAAGGCCAAAGGATCTACAATTTACAGCGTCTGGGAAAATCTGTTGAAAGAGTTGGAAGATTCTGGCCGGATTGGCACCCGAAACTCTTATTTGATAGCATTGAAGCGTTTCAAACAGGATATGGGCGAAAAGGTAGGCAATGCCTCCGTCAACCAAGACCTCATCAACAAATGGGTTTCGAAGATGGAGAGCCCCAAGGAAGGGAAGCCGATGAGTCCGGCCACCATAGGCATTTATCTTCGTGCTTTCAGGGTGGTAGTTCGCAGAGCAGCATCAGAAGGCGTGATACTTTCCGACAAGCTCGACATGTTCAAGGGGGTGAAAGAAGTCAACCGAAAGGGAAATAGAAAAGAATGGTGCCTCAACGTGGAAAAGATGACACGCCTCTACAAGTTTTTCGAGGCCAATGACACGACCGACGAGAATGGAAAAGAACGTTTCGAACCTCAATATAGGCAAAGGCTCTTTGAATCTTTAGGCATGTTTCTCTTCTCCTACATGGCCAATGGAGCCAACATGGCCGACCTAGCACTGTTGCGATACAACGACTTTTACTACCACCACGAAGAAAAGGCCATGAGGTTCACCCGGAAAAAGACCATGAGGGAATCGGACGGTGTGGAAGTCATCTTCCCCATCCTGCCCCAGATGCAAGTCATTCTCGACCGCATTGCCAACGACCCCAGAAAAGGCGGGCTTGTTTTCAATATCATCAATGAGGGGATGACAGAAGAGCGCATCACCGCCGTCGTAGCTTGTGAAAATTCCAATATTGCCGACCGCATGGAGGTCATTACATCGCTGATAGGCATGGAAGAGAAGCCTACACCTACCTGGTGCCGACACTCCTACGCCACCAACCTGCGTGATGCCGGGGTGTCCACCGAATACATCTCCACGATGATGGGACACACCATCACCTCTGGTAGTGCCACCACGCTCAACTACCTCTCGCGCTACAGTATGGACATGATGGTGGCCAATAACTCCAAGTTGCTTTCTCGGAGCAAACAGGACCAAAGCAAGGAGGCACTGCTCAATCGCCTGATGGAGATGGACAGGGAGAGGCAGGAAATCATGACCAAACTGATGGAGATCAAATGAAACAAAAAGATGGTCAGTTATTTGTGTATCGCGTGATTTTTCGTACCTTTGCATCAAGATTTAGTATTGCCAAAGGCAAGACGGCTATGACAAAGATAAAAAACGAGGCTGCCTATCAGGCGGCATTGAGAAGGGTCGAACAACTGGAGGAACTGGTGAATGATGACAATCCTGTAATGGATGATAACGCCAAGGAACTCGACATGCTCGTCGATATGATCGAGGAATACGAGGACATTCACTATCCCATCGGAAAAAAGTTGAGATAATTTAGCACCTTCTCGGTTTCTTTTTGTAATTTTGCGGCATCGATATGATGATCTAAGGCACGACGGCTTAGGCGCCCCTTGACTTCATATTGTAGACTTCCAGATGATGGGTTGCCTGCGACCGCGCCGCTCCTCTCGCTGGTAGTCGTTTTTTCAACATGGTCGTGCGGGTGAGAGTTACGGCTTTCGCCGAATGCTGCGATTCCGACTTTCCTTTTTTTCCTCGCCATTGGCAATGGTCATCGTTTCTGGATAAGCATTTTTCTGAAACCATGCAGAATAGGTAGAATTTTTGGATACCGCTTTCCAAACTTGATCCAGCAACCATTGCGCGATGGCATTACGCTGTGAATTGCCTTTTGCCAGGCTGATAGCCTTGTCAACGATAGAAGCCTGAACCGAAGTGAACCTCCGGGCAGCAGAAGTCGTGCTAAGCGCATAAATGGCATCGTATGCATCCTTGATAATGGGGTGGGAAAGCCCTATGGCATCCAACAGTCCCTCCATGGCTTTGTTCCTTTTTTTAAGTTCGGCCATTGTTCTGCCTCCTGCAGCAATAGTCTGGTTTTGCTGGCTGATGGTTTTCTCATACTGCCCATACCGTGGCTCAGCAGTATTTTTCTCATAGTGCTGCATTCCTTTCAACTCCGACTCTTTCCTGATGGCTGGCAGGGTTACACCAACCGTGGATTTCAGCCTCTTCTGTAAAGAGCGGTAGAAGGTCTCAAGGTCTTTTGGCTCCGGTTGGTGGTCGCTTGATATACCATTGAGCGTGTTCCACACATCTTTCATCAGCGGCAGGATAATGGCGTTGAAAATACTTTTTTGTTCTTTCTTCACAGCATCATTCTTGTCTTTTTCCAACTGCTGGATACGGTTTTCAAGTTCTCTTCGCCTCCTTGCATCCTCCTCTAATTGCTGCCGAAATTTAGTGCCGTCATCGGCTTTGGCTGCATTCACCTTGGCGATTTCGCCTTTCAACTCTCTTATCTCATCATCCTTTGCCGATTGATTGAATACGCCTAAGACTTTTTGTTTGATTGCTTTCTTTGTGGACATGGAAGCGACCTCTGCCTGAACCTTTTCCAGCTCACTTTTCTTATCCTTTACTTTCTCATTGGTGCCATCCAATTCCTGTTTTGCATTCTTGATGTTTTCTTTGACACATTTCAGTTCTTCCTTGGCTTTCCTCAATTTGTATTCAGTTGCCGACAATCCTTCGATGCCTGTGTCTTCCTTCGGCGTGCCTCGTTCCATGCCTAAACTCTCAGCAAGAACAGTCTGCATCTCCCGGCAGTCCGTGGGGGTGAGACGCACGGCCTTGCCTATGTCGTGGTCGAACCAGTCGACGATGATATGGGCATGGTGGTTGGGCACCCACTCGTTGGCGTCCTTGTCGTAATGGCCTTCGTCATGATGGAGGTCGATGGAGATGACCTTGATTCCCTTGATGGCCAGCCAGCGGTTGAAGTTGTCGAAATCCTCTATCTTCGTGTCAGGCTTAATGGGCGGACACGCCTCACGGATGGGAGATGCCTTTTCCTGCATCTTCCGCCCGGTTTTGGCTTTAGCCTCCTCCGCCGCCTGCCTTTCTATTTTTGCCAAACTCATGCCTTTGTATTCGGAATTGTCCCAATACAAATTCAAATGGGCAAGTTCCTCGCGGTAATGTGTTTGCCCATATTTCTTCTTCAAGGCTTCTGTGTAAGCCTTGCGACGTCGATTGTGTGCTTCTGCTTGCTCGACGTTGCATCGTCTGAATTTTGCACCAGTTTTTGCCATAGGTATAAAAAATTAAATCAGGTTTAGTTTGGCAGTAGGCGGCGAAAAAGGGGATGCAAGGGGAACACCTTGCCCCCTCGGGAGAGCCCACACACTACGGATGTAGTGTTAGTGGGCTAACACTTGTTCAAGATGTGTGCCCCTCTACAAGACTATGCAAAGATAATCTTAAGTTTTCATCTGACAATGGATGCTGTGTGTTTTTTGGCTTAAGTTAACACGCTGCGTCCTTTGGCGGATGAATCATTATCTTGGCATGATGAGGGGCATGTTCTTGAAAAAGTGATTCGTCGTTGGCTGGCCGTGATTGGAATGCGGAGCAGAAAAATGCTGGAGCAATTAGGCAATATAGCAATAGGGAAAAGAATTTTCTTTCCCTAATGCTTGTTACTACTATTTTTCGTACCTTTGTCGAAAAATTAGATTATGACCAATCAAAAGCAAACCGTAGCCGCTGCAGAATTTGCAAAACGGTGGGAAGGGAAAGGATACGAGAAAGGCGAAAGCCAGGTGTTCTGGACAGAACTGCTGACGGAGGTGTTTGGTGTCGAAAATCCTTCCACCTTCCTGACTTTCGAACAGCAGGCACGGCTCGACCATACCTCGTTCATCGACGTGATGATTCCTTCGACACACGTCATGATTGAGCAGAAGTCCATCGACAAGGACATCAACAAGCCTATCCGACAGAGCGACGGCACGCTGCTCACGCCGTTCCAACAGGCTCAGCGGTATTCGGCGGTGCTGCCTTACTCGCAACGTCCGCGCTGGATTGTCATCTGCAACTTCAAGGAGTTTGCTGTTCATGACATGGAGAACCCTAACGGGGAGCCATACATCATCCAACTGAAAGACCTTGGGCGTGAATACTACCGCCTGAAATTCCTCGTTGAGCAGGGCAACGAACACCTGCAAAAGGAGATGGAGGTGTCGATGAAGGCTGGGGAGATTGTGGGCAAACTCTACGATGCCTTCATCAAGCAGTACATCGACCCTACAAAGCCTTCCTCCATGCGGTCGCTGAACATCCTTTGCGTCCGGCTGGTGTTCTGCCTCTATGCCGAGGATGCGGGCATCTTTGGCAAGCACGACATGTTCCATGACTACATGGTGCAGTTCGACACGGAGGCCATGAGGGCGGAACTGATACGCCTTTTCCAGGTGCTCAACACCAGGCCGGAGGACAGGGACCCGTACCTCAGGAGCGACCTCGCGGCGTGCCCCTACGCCAATGGCGGCTTGTTCGCCGAAGAGAGAGAGAGTCCCCGTTTCACCGACGAAATCCGCACTTTGTTGCTACAGCACGCGTCGATGGACTTTGACTGGAGCATGATTTCCCCCACCATTTTCGGTGCTGTGTTTGAGAGCACGCTGAATCCCGAAACCAGACGGTCGGGAGGTATGCACTACACGTCCATCGAGAACATCCACAAGGTCATCGACCCACTCTTTCTCGATGACCTTAACAGGGAGTTTGAGACCATCATGGAAGAGAAGGTCATAAAGACCCGGAACAAGAAACTGTTGGCCTTCCAGGACAAGTTGGCATCCCTGACCTTCTTTGACCCTGCCTGTGGCTCCGGCAACTTCCTGACGGAAACATACCTGTCCCTTCGCCGGTTGGAGAACAAGGTCATCAACGAACTTTACGGAAACCAGGTGGTGATGGGTACGTTCATCATCCGCGTCAGCATCCAACAGTTCTACGGCATAGAGATCAACGACTTCGCCGTGACGGTGGCCACCACCGCCCTTTGGATTTCCGAGGCGCAGATGCTGGCCGAGACGGAGAGAATCATCCAACAGGATCTCGACTTCCTGCCGCTGAAGGCTTTCAACAACATCCACGAGGGGAACGCCCTGAGAACGGACTGGGAGTCGGTCGTTCCCAAGGACAAACTGAACTACATCGTCGGCAACCCTCCGTTTGTAGGGGCAAGGATGAAGAGCGACGCTCAGGCTGCAGACATGATTGAGATTTTTGGCAAAAAATGGAAGAACGTCGGGAATCTCGACTATGTGGCGGCATGGTACAAGAAATGTGCCGACATGATGGCCGGGACTGACATTCATGCCGCCCTGGTGTCCACCAATTCCATTTGCCAAGGTGAACAAGTGGCCAATCTCTGGGCACCTTTGTATGCTGCCGGATTGAGAATCAACTTTGCTTATCGCACCTTCAGGTGGGATAGCGAGGCGTCAGCCAAGGCGCATGTCCACGTCATCATCATAGGGTTTAGTTATAACAACAATGGTCAAAAGCGAATTTTCGACAACGGCAATATCATCAACGTTGGAAACATCAATGCCTATCTAACTGATGCACCTGACGTTTTCATGTATAGCCGACATCATCCATTGGCTAATATACCGGAAATTGGAATAGGAAACAAGCCTATAGATGGTGGAAACTACCTCTTTGAGAAAGAGGAAATGGAGGAGTTTATCAAACAAGAGCCTAAATCGGCTGCATATTTCAAACCATGGTACGGGTCAGTGGAGTTTATTCACCAAAAGCCACGATATTGCCTTTGGCTGGGTGACTGCACACCAAACGAACTTCGACAAATGCCGCGTTGTGTTAAATGCATCGAGGCGGTAAGGCAAATTAGGTTGGATAGTAAGAGTGCCGGCACAAGAAAACTTGCCGAACGTCCGACAAGATTCCATGTCGAGAATATGCCCAAGGGACATTTCATTATTGTTCCTAAAGTCTCATCCGAACGTCGCCGCTATGTACCAATGGGATTTATGTCCCCAAATGTTATGGCGAGCGACCTGGTATTCATTATTCCCGATGCCACTCTCTACCACTTCGGGGTACTTGAGTCCAACGTCCACATGGCTTGGATGCGAGCCGTATGTGGCAGGTTGGAAATGCGCTACCGTTACAGCGCGAATATCGTCTATAACAACTTCCCCTGGCCGACTCCCACTGCTGAGCAGCAATCAAAAATCGAGCAGACGGCACAGGCCATCCTCGACGTGAGGGCCAACTACCCTGACAGCAGCCTGGCCGACCTCTACGATCCGAACATCATGCCTTACGACCTACTGCAGGCTCACCGCAACAACGACCGAGCCGTGATGGCCGCCTATGGTTTTCCGATAAAGATGTCCGAATCGGAGTGTGTCGCAGCCCTCTTCAATCTCTACTCAGAAATTACAATGACAAAAGAGTAAACATTATGGGAAAAAGGTATTTATTTGGCAAAGAAAAAGGAGAAAGCCCCATGAGCATTTTTGTCTATATGAAATCAGACTATTTGGGCTGGGACGAAATGCGATATGTGGACGGAAGACGGCATATTGATGACGTGATAATGGATGTTGAAAAGCATATCGAAATCTTTTACGATTCCTATGACCACGAAATCGAAATATCATCTGAAGAGGGAAGTGAATCATTTTGGTGGGGTTATCGCAATTTGATTGACAAATACTATCGCCAAATCAAACAGCCACTCCCTAAATTTAATAGAGAGCGAAAAATGCTTCGTAAAAAACATTACAAAGCAGGTGAAAAAGCGATAATTGATAATTGGTTCATTGAAATAGAATTGCACTTCTATGCAGAATGTACCGTAGAATATAAGCCGATGGATACGCCTTTATTTGATTATATTTTCAAATTTGGCAGTGACATAAACATTTGAAAAAACTCAAAAAAAATGAAAATGAAACACACAAAGATTTTTTTGATGGCATTATCAATCATCGCCACACTGATTGCATGTAATGCAAAACCAGGTGAACGCACTCGTTTTGTAAATGAGACTTATCCTCTCGAAATCTATGTAAAGTCTTTTCTTGATAATCATAAAGATTTCAACACTAATGATATTACAAGGGAGAACGCAAATAGCGAGTTTGAGAAACAAATTCTTGACACTTTGAAGAATGATAACCTTCTTAAAGGCTTACCAGTGCGATTAGAAAGAATTGGGAAAACTAAAGGTTCATACATCGCACAGTTCCGTTCTTGGATCCATCCAAGCGGATTTGAGTTTAAGAGTCCTATTGACGATGTGTACTTTGATATTGTTGGCACCATCCCTGATTCATTGGCAACTAAAATTAGTGATAATGAATATTATGTTATCGACGGTAGTTTTATCTCAAAACTAAATAGTATAGAAGAAATTGAAGTTCTGCTTGGGAAAAACACATCGGCATATACAAACACAATATCAATTCAAACTGATAACATATGGGAAGAGAAAGTAGAAGTAAATATAGGCATTCTCTTTTTCGACATTATTTCAATTGAACCGTTCTTAGGTAGAAAAACCATTGAAGAAAAGTATTAGCATCAGATTGTGTCAAAGGCTCGTCCTTTCTGTAGGGAAATAGAAAAACGTTAAATTAACACGACCTGTTTTTCTTTCCCTTTTGGTGGTCGCAAAGCGACCTATGGCAATAGGGAAGAAAAATGTTTTAGTGTCAGATATCATTTGGTGTCAATAAGGTGTCATTGACACCAAGTGCCAGTGTCATTGAAAGTGTCAGTCAACCCTCCCCCCCTATATATAGGGGGGAGGTTATGACACTAAAAAAATGGTGCCAAACTATAAAGATCGTTCTTGTGTGTTAGGATGCCTGCTTCCTTCGCCTGCTTAATTCTTCTTTTAGCTGTCGATTCGCTTATTTGATATATTTCCTTCAGTTGAGTTACAAGTGATGTGTGAGAAAGCGTATCTTTACACTCTTCGAAAGCCTTATTCATCATCTCATTGAGAGCATGTTCTTTATTATCATTAGGTTTCCCAGTCTGCTTAGATGTTGGAACGACATGTCCAAATTCATCGAAAGTGAATGAAACAACGGAAGCCAATGCTGTATCGTTGCTTTTATCCATCTTGATTTTATGAACATTTCCTTCGCACACTACGGTGAACCGCGTTGTGCCAATCCGTTCTAATTCAGTACCAATAGCGTAGCGCATATGATCGTCTTTTTTATTGGTGTGCAGCATCGCGAAAACAGAAGCCCCGTTGTCTGCAAGCCCTCGTAGAAGGTCGGTCACCGAACAAAAATCTTTATTCGGGTCTGAAGTGAAATCAAAAATCCCATCAATGACTATTAAATCGTAATTGTCAAGTTGAGCCAATGCATAGGCATCGAAAAGCCTATCGATGGTGGACTCTTGACGCAGCAACGAGAAATACACATTGTGGTTTTCTAATTTTTCGTCATAACCAATATCCGCCACTTGTCTGAAAATTGACATTTTCTGCTTGCACGAGAATGGACCTTTCTCAGTGTCCAACCATAATACTTTTCGACAAGGGGTCACACACTTAATCCCAAGGAACTCTATTTGGCCAATGAGAACTCCAACGAAGATGGCAAGGGCGGTTGTTTTTCCTGCACCAGGTTTCCCTGCTATTGCTGTTACTTCTCCACTTGGCACGCAATCTACGCCATTAATATTGAATCTAAATCTTGGTTTAGTGATTTTTTCGTCTAAATCATCGAACCATCCTCGATGGATTAGGCTAAGAAATCTCAGATTCCAATCAGTGGGCGGTTTCAGACCTTTTTTATGAAAAAAATCCGAAATATTCTTGTAACTTTCTGAAAATTTCTCTACCTTTGCGGTGTCTTTGGTGGTGGGGGCTTCGGCTTTTGCCACTTTTTTTGTGTCCATGTTCATCTCCTCCATCCCTTAATTCGATGTTCTTTTTGCTCTTCCATCTGGAGAGGAATGCCGTCAGGATAAATTCTGTTGATGAGTTCGCCCATCGAAAGACTACCCAACTTGAAATCCTTCGCGGTCCGCTCGTCTATCACCCGGTCAGCAGTCCGGCCATCACGGGCAACGTAAGCCCTCCAGTCGCCACCGACACAGCGGACGGTGGCAAATGTTCCGGCTATGGTTTTCAGCGCTCTCTCAGCCTTTTCCGACTCAGCAGTAGACAGGTCTCTAATGAGGTCGATGACCAGTCGTTGGGCCTCGATGGTGCGCCATGCAACAGCTGTTTCCACCTTCTTCTGCCCCTCGTTAGGGTAGATGGAACGGAAATAGGCGTTGACGGTTGCCACCATTTCCTGGGATGGATTTTCATGCTGTGATTTCGCGAAGGCTTTCACTTCATTTCGAGCCTCTTTCATGTAGTCCCTGTTGGTCATTCCTCCACCTCCTTTCTCTGCTTTTTCTGGGGAATGCGAAAACCACCCGACCCGAGCAATGCTTCTACATCGAGGCGCGGATAGAGATTTTTCCGACCCAACTTGATTTTCCGAATAACGCCGCTTTTTTCCAGTCGCCAAAGGGTGGATTCGGTAATATGAGCGAGCTGGCAAAGTTCGGCTCGGGTGTAATACGGCGAATCATCTGAATTTTCAGAGGGTTTCGGAGAAGGCTGCAAGGAGGTCGAAACAGCATCCTTGACGATTTCGCCGAGCAATTGTTCCAAACCTAATTCCTTGAACAAGAAAAGGAAAGTGTCTGCTAACGTTGAATTAGCATTTATTTTTTTACAATTCATGTCAATAATTCTTTTTTTTAAGTTTAAGTCCGCTAACGAATTAAAGATTTGTTTCTGGCAAAAGCCAGCGACCTTAAAGAAAAAAAATTAAAGAAATAGAATTAAAGAAATTCACTCACCATGTTATGGGCAAAGTGCGACTTTGGGAATATTTCGAGTTTTTGCTCAGATTCCGAAGAAGACAACATTCCAGTTGCAGGGCAAAAATAATACATAATTATCAATTCTCCAAATAGTATTGGCATTTTTAGCATTTTTTTGCTCCAGTGCGAACCGATTGTTAAAATCGCAATGATTTGCACCACCATATAATATATAAGCGGCCTTGGTATTCTCTTGCTATAGAAAACATATAATGAGAATGGCATCCAACAAACTAAAAAAGGAACAACGATGAGATACCCACCTGAAACATCGTGAAGAAAACATGATTGCACAACGTTTCAAAAGGCATCCAATCACGCGATTTTGTATCAGATTTGTATCGTAAGGGTGAAAAAGAAAAAAAGAGTTACTTTCGCAACTCTCTGATACTCATTGTAGCGGGAGCCGGGATTGAACCGGCGACCTCATGATTATGAATCATGCGCTCTAACCAGCTGAGCTATCCCGCCATCATGTTTTAAGCGGGTGCAAAGGTAAGCATTTTTTTGTTATCGCCAAAAATATTTTCTTTTT
>JAEEGL014035211.1_pt1 | contig 11528 bp, 13 predicted proteins | sample 9134231 | NCBI WGS metagenome assembly JAEEGL01 (sample SAMN16246548, study PRJNA631951) | gut metagenome | biome: gut microbiome; feature: rumen; material: fiber-attached | host: Bos | place: Iran: Karaj | collected 2018-10 | reverse complement strand
TTATTAACTTAGTTATTGACAGTACTACTTTTAAAGAAAACAAAGATATAGCTAAGAAAGAATATGAAAAGATATATAAGAAACTATCTAAGAAGTATAGTGGTAGTGAATTAGAATATAAAGTTAAAGAAAAGATGTATGCACTAGGTTTCAACAATTATAGTGAATAAAAAAAGTTCAAGAATTAATCTTGAACTTTTTTTTTAATTAAAATTGATATGTATAGTTTTCGTATTGATTACTTAATTCAGTATCTTCAATAGTCATTCCAGCATCTTTTCTCATTTCGATTAATGCTATTGTACTAAAGTTTTCAGTATTATTAATCTTTTGAGTTACTAATGTATCAATTATTTCATCTTTAACATCTTCAAGTGGTTCTTTATCATATTCTTGAGTTTTAAGAATAATATGATATCCATATTGAGTTTTAACAGGTTCTTTTGTATATTCATTAACTTTTAATGCATATGCAGCTGATTCAAATTCAGGAACCATTTCACCATGTCCAAATCTTCCAAGTGCACCACCATTTGATGCAGAACCATCTTTAGAATATTCTTTAGCTAGTTCAGCGAAATCTTGACCTTCATCTAACTTCTTAATAACTTCTTTAGCAGTTTCTAATGCTTTGTTTTGTGCAGCAGTTATTTCGTCTTGTGAAGCTCCAGTTTCATATTCAGCAGTAATTAAAATATGACTTGCTTCAATATCAGCTATAAAATCATTATTATAATAACTTTCAATATCACTATCAGTAATTAAAGTTTTAGCATAATCTTTAGTAGCTTGACTTCTTCTATAATTTAATCTAAATAATGAATCAAGTTCACTTTCTTCTTTAACTCCATAACGAGCTCTTAAATATTGATTATATGAAGAATATTGACTCTTATATAATAAATCATACATCATACTTTCATTATTCTTTTGTTCTGCTATATAATCTTTTTCTTCACTAGTTGAATCATATTTTTCATCAAGTATTTTCTCATCAACCATATCTATAAGAATACTTAATCCATATTGATCCTTTAATGAATTATATAAATCATCAATAGCTATTCCATCTTTATCAAGACTTACAACAGCGTCTTTTCCATTTTCTAGTTTTGGTACTTTTTTACATCCAGTAAATACTACTGCGACAATTAACACTAATAATATTGTTTTTATATATTTATTCATGTTATCTCCTTTCTTTTTCAACTAATATAATAACAAATATTTAGAAATTATACAATAAATTAGTAATTAATGAGTACTTTTTCATAAAACTTGATTTTTTTCATCTATTATGTATAATATAAGTGATTTTTTTAAAGGGGAGAAGTGTGTATGAGTATACTGGAAGAAGGATATAAAAGCTTTAGAAAAGAATATCGTGCTCTTGATAAACTTTTAAGCGAAATAGAAAAAGGAAATTATGAGACTATTACTGAATTTGAAGCATTCTTTTTAAGTGCTAAACTTAAAACAGATAGTGCAATAGATACATTATTATCTTCATTTAGTTTTCCACAATTAGAAGAAGAAATGTATAACATGTTTAAAAGAAATGCACAAGATGCTACAGAAACATTTTTACTTGCAAGTTTAATAGATAGTAAAATTAATTCTAGAATACATAGTAGTTTATCTTTAGAAGATAGAACATCATTTAGAGAAGAACATGCTAGATATTTATTAGCTATATATATGTACTATATAAAGAATAACGAATTAAAAGAACAAGTTAGAAAAGACTTACATAAATTTATGTTAATAACACTAGCAGAATCTCAATTTATTAGAAATAATTTTAGTGGTAACTATGAAGAAGCTATGAAAGTAAGTAATCCAGATGCTCATTTTGGACCAATAAAAGCTAATTTAGTAGCAGAAAAAGAATATTTTGATCAATTAAATAAATTAATTAATTCTACAAATGGTGATGAAATGTTTGAAGGATTAGTAAATGAAGACTTAGTTGAAGCTAAAAAGATTAAAACACAGTTAGATTTTGCAGCATTATGTATGAAAATGGAAGATAGAGGTATTAAATATCCAGTATCAATCGTACAAGCATCTGATTTTACTGAAGATTTAATGGCAAAGGCATCTAGTTTAGTTAAAGACTTTAAAAGAGATGACGCTAATAAGAATGCAGCTAGAAGAATAATAAGACTATAAAACATATATATAATAAGGAGTTTAAGATATACTTAAACTCTTTTTTTTAATTTAAACACAAAAAAAGAAGTACCTTCCCCCTGAGAAAGGTACCTCATAAAAAGAATAAAAAGGGGTTGGCTAGTGTGATACTAGCGACCAATTCGCCATTTACGAATTGGTGATTTCTATCTTAATTCAAAGGTAAAGTTTTGTCAAGCAAAAGTATATTATTTTTATTTAGAATTTACTTTTCTTATTTTTACGCTTATATTAAAGATGAAAAGATAGAAGGGAGGTTTGTGTTTCTATGAGGAGTAACGTTTTGTTTATTATAATAATCGGGGTCGTATCTCTTTTTATTACTATTCCACATATTGATGCATTAAAAACAAGTATTAACATAACAAAAGAGAAAGATATTTTTGTAGCAAGAACAAAGGAAACTCCTAAAAAGAACCAGTTAATTGGCACTTATACAACGGAAAAAAATAAAAGTGTTAAATTAATACTGGGAGAAGATGGAAATTATTCTTTAACAATTGATGTTTGTGAGAATTATTTAGTATTATCGGGAACATATGAATTGAGAGATTCAGTGTTAAAACTTCACAATACATCAAATTATCATAGTGATTTAAATAACAACGAAGAATTAACTTTCACAATTATTGATGATAAAAACTTAAAACTAGATGAATCACTTGTTTGTACTACACAAAATACATTGTTTGTTAAATAAACAATGTATTTTTTCTTTTAAAATATAAGAAAATGTGATATAATACGCGATAGGAAGCGAGTGATTGAGTTGGATAAATTATCTAAAGTAAAAGGTGTTGGACCAAAATCAGAAGCACTATTAAATAAAATGGATATTTATGACATAGATGATTTATTAACTCATTATCCTTTTAGATACGATGTATTAAGAAGAACGGATTTAAGAAATGTAAATAATCCTGATGAAAAGATTGTTGTAGACGGTAAAGTAGAAAGTGTTCCTTTAGTAATTAGATTTAGAGGAGGAACTAATAAACTTAATTTTAGATTAAGTACACAAAATGGAATGGTTGGAGTATCTATCTTTGGAAGAGCATTCTTAAAACAAAATCTACCTATTGGAGAAAAAATAATAGTAATAGGTAAATATGATCCTTCAAAGAATATAATTACTGCATCAGATATTAAGTTTGGTGTATTAACTAATCAAGATAGAATAGAGTCAGTTTATCATTCAACTAGTGGATTAAGTCAAAAAGTATTATCTAATATGATTAATAATGCTTTATTAACATATGGAAATGTAATAAATGATAATGTACCTAAATACTTATTAGATAAATATAATTTCTTAAATAAAAAGACTGCATTAAATATAGTACATAATCCACCTAATTATGAGAAATTAAAAGAAGCTAGTATTAGATTAAAATATGAAGAATTATTTGAATTCATGTTTAAGATTAATTATCTTAGAGAATCAAATAAAAAGAATAATGCTGGTATACCTAGAAAAACAGATAAGAATATAGATGATTTTATTAAAAAGTTACCATTTGAACTTACTAATGATCAAAAGAATGCTTTAAATGAAATAATAAGTGATTTATCTAGTGATCACAGAATGAATAGATTATTACAAGGTGATGTAGGTAGTGGTAAGACTATAGTAGCAATACTTGCAATGTATTATAACTATTTATGTGGTTATCAAAGTGCTTTAATGGCTCCTACAGAGATTTTAGCAGTACAACACTATAATAATATTAAAGAACTATTTAGTGGAACTGGAGTCGTTGTAGAGCTTCTAACAGGGGCAATATCAAAGAAAGATAAACAACCAATATACGAAGACTTAAAGAATGGTTCTATACATATAATTGTAGGTACACATGCTTTAATACAAGAAGAAGTTGAATATAAGAATTTAGGATTAGTAGTAACAGATGAACAACATAGATTTGGAGTTAATCAAAGATTAAATCTTAAGAATAAAGGAATTAAACCAGATGTACTATATATGAGTGCAACACCAATTCCAAGAACTTATGCATTAACTATATATGGAGATATGGATATATCTATAATAAAAGAAATGCCTAAAGGAAGACTTCCAGTTAAAACTAAAGTATTTAATATTAGTGAAATGAAGAATGTTTATAAATTAATGGAAGAAGAATTAATAAATAATCATCAAATATATGTAATTGCACCATTAATTGAAGAAAACGAAGAATTAGATTTAACTAATGTATATACTTTAAGAGATAAGATTAATTTAATATTTGGTAATAAATATAGAATAGATTTAGTACATGGTAAGATGAAACCTAAAGAAAAAGATTTAATCATGGAAGAATTTAAACAAAATAAAGTAAATATATTAATAAGTACTACTGTAATAGAAGTAGGAGTAGATGTATCTAATGCTACTATGATGGTAATATTTGATGCTAATAGATTTGGTCTTTCTACATTACATCAGTTAAGAGGTAGAGTAGGAAGAAGTTCATTACAATCTAAATGTTTATTAATTAGTAATAAAGAAGATGAAAAACGTCTTGAAATAATGGAAAATGTTAATGATGGATTTGAAATTAGTGAAGAAGATTTTAAATTACGTGGATCTGGAGATTTGTTTGGTACTAAACAAAGTGGAGATATGACATTTAAAATGGCTAATTTAAAAAGTGATTATAAGATATTATTACAAGCTAAGAAAGATTCTCAAGAATATCTAAATAATCACGATTATGATAATGATCCATTAAAGGAAAGATTAATTGATTCAATAGGAACAGATTAAAAAAAATAAAGATTTCTCTTTATTTTTTTTGTGTATTAGTATTTGTTGTAGTGTTTATACTTGTATTTGTTGCTTTAAATGTATCAACTAATTTAAAGTACTCACTCTTATTATCAGGTCCTTCAATTCCAATGTAGTGAACTATCTTATCTACTTTGAAGCACCAGATTGATAACCATTTCTTAGCAGGTTCATAATATCCGTATACTTGGAAGGCTTCATAACCACCAATTTTTACTTTAGAACCTTTAACATCTTTAATTCCAAGTTTTTGGAATTCAGTAGCTTTTGATTTAGCCCATGTTTCTGCATCAACTTCAGTAGCACTTAAAGCATCCATTGTAAGAATGTAAGAAGTATTAACATCTGAATATTGAAGACCACGAACATTTCCTTTAGAATCTTTAAACTTAACCCAATCAGAAGGGATAGTTAAGTATCCTAATGAATTATTACCAATAACTTGGTAATCGTTTTGAACAACTTCAGTATTAGTAACAACTTTCTCTTTAGAACCACCAGAAGTTAAATTAATAATTAATATAGTAATACCTACTATAATAGCAATTAATAAGATAACACCAAAAGCAATTAATTTATATAATCTATTATCAGGAACAAACTTAGTATTCTTTTTAGGTCTAATTACAGGACCATTATTATTATAATTATTCATACTATTGTAGTTGTTATAATTATTTTGATTTTGCATCATTCTATATTGTTCCAAATATTCAGCATTTTGTCTTGCTATATTTCTTTTATTTCTTTTCGTATTAGCTTCAACGAATTGAGGATCAGTATAATTGTTATAATATTGATTATTATACTGGTTATTATCATAGTATTGATTATTATCATATGGATCGTTGTTATAATTATTATAGTTATTATTATAATTATTGTAAGCCATTGTATATCACTCCTACTATAAAGATTTTAACATAATTATTATAATAATTCTATATATAATTTATAACATTATTTTTTTTATAAAAAAATAAAAAATACTTTACGATATTTATTGATTTTAAATATTTCCCAAGAAAAATAAAACTCAAATAATTATTGAGTAGAGTAGAATTATATATACACTTTTTAACATTTTAAGTTTACATAAGCCGTTATTTTGTATTGAATTTATAGCATTTTTTGTAATTGACTTTTAAGAAAATACATATTATCATTAAGTTGCATGATGATAAAACATTGTGCGTTTCGCTCTTACGGTTTATTGTGAGAGTGTATTCAACCAAAACCCCCTGAAGACCATGTCGTGAGACATGGTCACTTTTGTTTGTTTTAAAGTAGTTGGATCTATTAAAGTATTTTTAGGTACTATACTAGGTACGTAAAATCCTAAAAATCCACTTTTTTGATAAAGATGATAAAAGTTTAATAAAATTTAAAATAAACTAAAAAAGAACATAAATGAACCAAAAAGGTTGATTTATTTTTTTTATTATGATATTATTAAATTGACTGATAGATACATCAGTTAAAGAAAGAGGTATTAATATGGAAAGAGATAGTAGAAAGTTAAGTATTTTGCTTAAAAAAATTAGAATTAATAATGGAGAAATGCTAATGGATATGGCAAATAAACTTAAGATTTCTTCTACATTCTTATCAGCCATTGAGAATGGTAAAAAGAAAGTACCAGATGATTTTAAAGACAAGTTATGTGCTAATTATATATTATCTGAAGATGAGATTAAAGATTTAAATGAAGGAATTGTCATCAATAATGATAAAGTAGATTTAACATTATCAGAATTATCAGGTTCAAGAAGAGAATTAGCCATATCACTTGGAAGATCATTTGATACCTTATCTGATGAAGCAGTTGATGAATTATTAAACATTATTGGTAAGGAGTAAGATTTTTATGAGCAGCAAGGAATTTATATGTGATCCACAAAGTAGGGAAGATTTTAGAAAGTTTGCTAAGGCAATAAGAAGGAAGTATGGATATGAAAAAGAAATATATTTTCCAATTGAGAAATTATTTGATCAAATGTCCATAGATTTTGATTTTGACTATGAACTTGTTGAAGATGAAGAATTTAAGCCAAATGAATTTGCTATTACATCTTTAAATGAAAATAAGATATATTTTAGGACATCACTTTATGAAAAAGCTATGGAAGGTGATGGTTTTGGTAGAATGACTCTAGCACATGAATTAGAGCACATCTTATCATTTAAATTATTTGGTATTCGATTATATAGAAAGACTTTTCCTAATAATAAAGCTTATAAAGATCCTGAATGGCATGCAAAATGTTTTGGAGGAGAACTTCTTATGGACTATGAAATGACAGAAGGTATGACTATTGAAGAAATAGTTGAAAAATGTGGCGTAACAGCTGATGCTGCTATGTATAGAGTAATTAAATATTAAAGAAAGGAATGATGCTTATTAGAACAAATATTTATAACTCAAAAAAAAGACATTCCGTTACTGCAATAACGAAATGTCATGAATACCATGATCAAATAGATCAAGTTACATCTTTATTATATCATGGTAACCTTAAAAATCAAACTCAGAATTCTGAATTTGGAAAAAAAACTAAAGAAAGAGAGGATATATCATGATATCAAGAGAATTGTGTTGTCTTCATATGAGGTCTCCATATGAAGATAAGCGATGAAGAATTAAAGAAGAGACTAAATTTAAATGTTTTAAACTTATTAAATAATACTACTACATTTGGATGGTTAGATATTCCTAAAATGTATTGTAAAAATATAACAGAAGTAGATTATATAGCTTTATATACAGAACCAGGATTATATACTAAGTATCCAAATACATTGATTAGTTTTTATAATTATGATATTAAATTTGATAATATTGGTGGATTATATAATGCTATATATTATGATGATAAGAAATTACTTAATAAGTTTAAAGAAAGATTCAAAGAGTGCACATTATTTATTAGTCCAGATTATAGTGAATGTGGCGATGTGCATGCTATAGAAAATCTATATAGAATATATAAAGCTAGAGTTGTTTCTATATGGCTAACTATGGAGTGCGATGCCATTGTAATACCTAATATTACTTATTCAAATAGAAAAATGTTTGAATATATGTTGTTTGGATTAGAAGATGTTGAAACGGTAGCATTTGGAACTAAAGGTAACGTAAATGATGAAGAAGAAAGACTATTACTAATTGATGCTATTAAATATACTGTAGATCATTTATCTAAATTAAAAACTATTATAGTATATAGTAGTTGTAAAAAGGATGAAACGATATTAGAAATATTTAAATATGCATTAGATAATAATATTAAAGTTATTATTCCTAGTAATACCCTTCAATTGAGAAATAAGGAGGGAAAGTATGGGAAGATATAGTAGTAGTGGTCAAGCACATGGTACATCTGGATCACCTCAAATTTCACTTGGACAAGGAGGATTATCTTCTAAAGTTGGTGAATTGTATGATAAAATGGTGTCAGGTAATAATTATAAATTATCTAAATATGATCAAAGTAAACATATTAAAGGAAGTAGTAATTATAATCCAAATAAGAGTGAATTCTATGGTAATATAGATAAAGCTCAAAAATTAATTAATACACACAAAGGCAAAGGCGAAAAAATTAATGATAATAAAGAAAGAGTTGATTTTGGCGAAGTTATAGGTGGGTATGTTAATAGTAAGGGAGAAAAAATAGATACAACAGTAGGGATAATACATACTTCTGCAAAAAAAGGTTCTCATATTGTACCCGCTAGGCCAAAAAAATATAAGGAGGATAAATAAGATGAAATTATTAGAAAAAGAAAAAAATATTGAGTATTTATTTGAATTTTTTGATGTTCATGAAAATGAAATAGTAAAAGTTGTCTTTAAAGATAAAATCATTGAAGAAGCACAATTAGATACAATGTATGAAAATGAAGAAGATGAAGACGAATACAATGTTATTTTGATGAGAAATCTAAAAGATAATTCATTATTTGAAATTTCTTATAAAAATGTTCCTTTAGAAATAATTATTAATGGTACTAATATTATTAAATAAAATTTCATAAAAAAATATGACTAAGTTCACTAAAAGACATGGGCATATTTTTTTTCTAATTTCATATTTATTTTTTTTACAAGTGAAAGTCAAATTTTTAAAATTACCAAATGAACTACCATTTGGTTAAGATTTGATATTTTTTGAAAAATATAAACATTTTTAAAAAAATCTAAATGACCTTAAATATAAGGCTTTTACACTTGAAAAGATCAAAAAGAAGAAATAGTTAAAAGCTATAATTCTCAGTTAATAAAAGTTAAAAGAAAAGCATTTAAAGACCTCATATAACAATATGAGGTCTTTATTTTTATAATAGGCTATAATTCTTATTATAAAAAAACATTATTTCTAATGTTTGTTTACATATTATTTTTTTTATTAATTCTATTTTCACGAATAATTTGTATCAAAAACATTGGTGATAATAATATTGCTATAAATGTCAAAGTTATAGCCATAAAATTTGCAATCATATAAAATGGTGGCATACACTCGTGATCACATAATGTTCCAAGTCCACAATTTGAAGGACCTCCTTTATTTGCAACACATGAATTAAACGATAACTTCATAATTCCAACTACTATCCATAATATAATTATAAAAATTCCCCATTTAATTACTAACTTAGCTGTCCCTTGTCTATAGTTTGTTTTTGATATATCTTTATCTATCTCATCGATAATTGACTCGTTTTTTGTTTCATCATTTTCAGTACCACAACGAAGGCAATAACTTCCTTCATGAATTCTATTTCCACAATTTTTACATATCATTTTATAACCTCTATTTTATTATATCATAAATAAAGATAATATATTAAAAGAAAAGACTGATGAATATATTAGTATTTTTGAAGAAAATAAAACTAAATTTGAAACTGTTAAATGGACGTTTGATAAAGACTTCAATTTTATAAGTACTGAAAATCTAGGATAGCTTATGCTATTCTTTTTTTATATTCATCCCTAGATACTAAAGATTAACTATATCGGCCTTTATCTATGGTTGATATTTGATTTTTTGGCCATTTTGTGGTATAATATAGCACAACTATTGAGGAGAATCTCATTAGTTTATAAAGGAGGCTATGTTATATGGGATATAGTAGTTATGACTTTAAAGACAAAGTTAAGATTGGAGTATCAATTGCAGCTGTTGCTGCTATGCTTGGATATGGTGGATTTGTTTTAGTTGGAAGTATATCTGGACAAATAGGTAGTAACCATGAAGTTGTTGATTTAAAGAAAAACTTCAATGTTTATATTGAACAAACTCCAAACACAGTATCATTAGTTAAAGTTGCTAATTTTACAGATTATCAAGGAAATACAGTTGAATTTGAAACTTGTGATGGATTAAGAGTAATCACTTCTATTGAACAAGGAACACTTTCAAACAAATCTAGTTATGATAAAGCATTAAAATTAGCAGAAGCTCAAGCTAAAGGAAAGGAATATGGAGTAATTTGTTATGACAAATTACAAGGTAATGAATTAACTTTAGAAAAAGGATCTTGGAATAAGAAATTACATAGTTTTGATTATTCATTTGATAAAGCAATTGAGATTTCTGATGATGGAACTGTAATAGTATATGATGTTCAGTCTTGGAAAGACTGGGATGAAGATGATAAAGTACAATTTGTTACTTTTGATGATGAACCACTATTAAGAACATATAAACATATTAAATTAGTAGATACTAGAAATGCAGATGAAGGTGCTTTTGATAATTATGTATTATCACTAGCAGGTAGTCCAGAAAAAATAGTTCGTTATGAAGATATAATGAAATCTAAAAATAACACACAAGAAAAAGCAAAAATATTATCTCTTGCGTAATAATTAAAAGAAAATAGTAATAAGACCTTATCTTAGGATAAGGTCTTTTTTGTTTACATTTAGTATCATTTATTTAATTGACAAATGTATTAATTGTAATTTATGCTTAAATTGAAAATAGAGAGAAGTGTTTGTATGGATAATAATGATCAAAATAATACAAATGAAGAAAAACTATGTGAAGTATGTGGAAAACCATTAAGTATTTATGGCTTTTGTCCATATTGTAAATTAGAAGAAATTAATAAACAAGCAGAAGAGGAAGAAAATCAACCTAAAGAAATAAAAAGAGAAACTCATAAAATAGCAAGTTTTCTATATATAGTATCAATTATTAATTTGCTTGTTTGCATAGAATTTGGCTATTTATTTTGTTTTGCAGCAGGTTTAGCTGGGGAAGCCAATCCACTTGTTTTTGGATTCGCATATTTTATTTTTTCTCTTTTAGCATTTTTGGCATTTAGAAAATATGACACAATGGATGAAGAAGAGTTAAAGAAAGCAATGTTAAAACTTCTTCTAGCAATCTTTATTGCATTTATTATATACGTAGGTAATACATAACATTTGACTAGTTTAATTGCATTTTTATTAATAATTTTATAGAAAGAGAAATCTTTCTATTTTTTGTGTTATAATTTTATTATCGGAAAGGAGCGCTTATATGGAGAT
>JAEEGL012989781.1_pt1 | contig 11528 bp, 9 predicted proteins | sample 9134231 | NCBI WGS metagenome assembly JAEEGL01 (sample SAMN16246548, study PRJNA631951) | gut metagenome | biome: gut microbiome; feature: rumen; material: fiber-attached | host: Bos | place: Iran: Karaj | collected 2018-10 | reverse complement strand
TGACAAAGCATCTCTTGGATACAGAAGCCCTGTAGAATACCGGGAATGCATGTTAGCTGCATAGAAAAAACCACAGCATAATTGCTGTGGAAAAAAGTCTAACTTTTTGGGGTCACCTCAATGATGGGTGCGCTGTTTATTTTAACTTAAGTTTGGTAAAGTATTATCTTAAATGTTTTTCTATGAGATCCATGAAGGTGTCCACATATTCTGCCTTGGTGAAGATGGCACGGGCCAGGATGTCATTTCCGCCGCCTTTGCCGTTATAGATGGAGGCGTTCTCTTTGACGAGCTTGCCGCAGTTTATGTGTCCGTCAGACACGAGAAGGGCAGTATTTGATGGCTCGTGTACCAGGAAAAGAAGCTTGGGAACAGAAGGACTGACAGCTCTTGCCAGCTGTGTCAGATCGTCTAATGACAATATATTATAGCGTTCTGAGGGAAGACTTCCTTCATAAGATCCTGCCTTGATCGCATCGATTATGCGCTTTCCTTCACGGGCGATGACTTCCTTCTTGAGCATGGCTGCCTGGAAAGATTTCTCTTTGTTCTTATCCACCTGGGCATCGTATTTAGACAATATGTCTTCAGTACCGGCGCTCAGCCTCCTGCCAAGGGTGTGGAGGGTCTCCATCTCTTCCTGGTATTTGACGAAGGCACGTCTTCCTGCTTCAAAATATATGCGGTACATACCTTTGTTGGATTCGAGCTTGAAAGCCTTGATTAGACCGACCTGGGCTGTGGATTTAAGGTGAGTGCCGCAGCAGGCTACGCATCCCCAGTCATTTTCCCTGGAGCCGATACCTACCAGAGTGATATCATCCTCGATGGTGAGAGGCTTTCTCATGGGTTCGTTCTTAGCTTCATCGAAGGAATCAAAGTGCCTTACAAGCATGGGAAGATCCTGGTAGATGACTTCGTTTGATTTAAGTTCTGCTTCCTTGACCATGTCCCAGGTTATGTTATCCACCTTGGCTCTGTCCTCGAGGGCTATGTCGATGGTCATGTAATCGTCTCCCATGTGGAATCCGCGGTTAGTTCCGCCGAACTCACGGTCAAAGATGCCGGTGAAAATGTGTTCCCCGGTATGGCGCTGCATGCTGTCGAAACGTCTGTCCCAGTCAAGGACAAGAGTGCACAGCTGTCCCTCCTTCAGCGAACCGCCGTCATCCAAAACATTCAAAATCTCACCGTCGGATTCTATTACCTTGATGAGAGGGATGGCTTTCATAGTGCGTCCCTGATCGTCTTTGGGGATAACCTTACCCAGATCCCAAGGCTGTCCGCCGCCTTCGGGGAAGAATACAGTCTGGTCGAAAATTACCGCATTATGGCCTTCGTAGGGTAAAATTGAGAGGATTTTTGCCTCTGTTTGTTGTAAATATGTATTTTCTTTAAAAAGTCTTTTTGTCTTCATCACACAATCTCCTTGTTTCCAAAGTATAACATAAATGTAAGAAAAAATAAACCACAGAAAAGAACAAAATAATTGTGGATAACTTTTTCTTGACAAAAGTTATTAACATGCTCTATCCTTGATTTTCAAGGGTTTAAGGCGTTTTTTGTTTTCCACAGGCCCCTGTTGAAAAAATTGTATACGATTTTGACATCTGCTGTTGATAACCCTCGGAGCCTTTGAAATAAGCCACTTGGCGAATTGTTGAAAACTCTTCGACAAAAAAGAACAAAGGTTGACATAAATTACCAAAGTGTTAAAATCTTTTTGATACAAAAAGATTTATTATAAAAAAATAAAATAAATATACTTTGAAAGGAAGAAAACAATGTTTTTTGATCCATTTGATTTTTACGGAAACGGTAACGGATTAGGAAATGGCTATGGCTATGGATACGGAGACTCTTATGGTGGTGCTTTAGGCGGCATCATGCAATCCTTTTATTGGATCGTAGGTCTTTTGATCGCTGCTGTTGTCATCGGGATCGTTCTTAACTTCACCTTCCTCAGAAAAAAGAATGAAGGCAGATTCCACGGCTTCTGGGGTAAGGTATATAATTGCTTCTGCATGAATCGCTTCTATACAGAGGGAATAATCAAACTTCTGAATGTCATCACTTTCTTTATCCTGACCTTCCTGGGCATATACATGATCTTTACCGGAGGAGTTGTGAGCGGCATTCTGGTCATCGTTCTTGGTAACCTGGCAGCCAGGGTAGGCTATGAGCTGGTCATCATGTTCGCCATCATGTGCCGTAAGGCCGTATCGGTGGACAAGAGACTTTCCAAGGTGGAGAAATTCTATGATGATATGGAAGAGTGGGATGCGGACGACGAAGAGGCTTCAAGCTGGGACTCACAAGAGGCTGAAGAAACTAAGGAAGAAGAACCTGTCGTGATCGTGTCAGCACCAGCTCCTGAAGCAGGTGAAAGCGGAACTTCAGAAGATGCGGTGGAGATGGCAGCCTTTGCAGGAGCTGCTGCAGAACCTGCGCCTGAAATCGATGCCCTCAAGGAGAAACTCCAGGAGACCTTTGGAGATCCCAACGCGCCTAAATACGGTTACGATGAAGAGTGCAAGACCTGTGACAATTGGAGCGCTGAAGAGGAAGACTGCTACTGCGAAGATGACTGCCTGACCTGTGATAAACCTGATCAGGATAAAAAGGTCGATGAAGTCGAAGCGGAGCCTGCTGAAGCTGCACCCGCTGAAGAGACTAAGCCCGTTGATAACATGGATTTCAACTGGGAAAGAGGTAACGAAGCAGCAGCTGCTGAAGAAGCCGGAGAAAGCGACGTTGTCATCGAGAAGATCGAACTTTCTGAAAAGTGAATATAATATTGTAATAAATCAGAGCACCTGGGTTGTCCCGGGTGCTCTTTTGTATTCTGAAAACTTGACATAAGGTTGAAATAATATTAAAATATTATTAAATTAAGGATATATCCTGGTGCAGGATAATGCATTGTGCAGATTTAAAGGTGGATACTATGACAATAGATGATATGATCAGAAGGAAGAGGGAACTGGGCTATTCTTTTAAAATGATAGCGGAGCTGGCGGATCTTCCTTTGGGCACGGTACAGAAGGTGCTGGGCGGATACATCAAATCACCGAGGAAGCAGACTGTGGATGCTTTGGAACGCGTACTCAGAGAAGATCATTTAAGCAGAGGATCATATTTAAGAGAGACTCCGGGTCTTAACATATACGGAAGCGGTGCGGCAGATATGGAGCGGTACACCATCGAAGACTATTATAGCTTACCTGAAGGTGAAAGGGCAGAACTGATCGACGGCCGCATTTGCAGTTTGGCTGCACCTTCAGCTGTTCACCAGGTGATCGTAGCTCAGGTATTTACAATGATCAATGATTTCATAAAGAATAACGGAGGGGATTGTGTGCCTTTTATTTCTCCGGTAGATGTAAGGATCAAAGCTGATGACTATAACATGGTTGAACCGGATCTTATCGTGGTCTGTGACAGAGAGAAAATTACAGAGGCCAGGATAGAAGGCGCGCCGGACCTGGTGGTCGAAGTCACATCACCGTCTACAGCCTGGATGGATAATAATATCAAGCGCCGGCTGTATCGGGAAGCCGGAGTCAGAGAGTACTGGACCATAGATCCGCAGGCCGAAACAGTGGTGGTTCAGAGGTTCGGCGAAGGGAATGATCCGGGTGGTAAAACATACTTTGCTAAGGGGGAAATCGCTGCCGAGATCTATTCTTTTGATGACAGGATCACAGCTGGTATTTTTCATAAGCCCTGCGACATTGATTTCTCTGAAATCAGGAAAGTTCTTACGAGGACTTTTGGTAACTATCGATAAGATGGTATTTGCAGATATTTCTCCCACAACCGGAAGGATATATGTTAAAATAACTATAATGAAGTGTTTCGGTGCGATTTGGGTACCGCATATTCAGAAAGGATCATAATGATAAAAAGAATCGGGACGAAAATTTTTTGCTTGATCATGGCCATAAGTTTTATCATGGCTTATTGTCCCATGATGTCTGTCTATGCCATGGACGATCCGGATAATCCGCCGGCCACGGACACGGACGAACCGACAGAGGATCAGCAGGAAGAGGAGAATACCGACTATAAATACGATAATCCGAAATATTCTCGCTACAGAGTGACCAAGGTTGACGAGAAGGGCACTCATGAGATGTACACGGCGTCTGACGAGAGGCGTGCAGCCTGCCGTAAGATGAACCGGATGGCCAATGTGAGCTGGACTGTTCCTGCTGCTTTCAGGTACGAATATGCCAATGATAAGAAGATCAAGCTCAAGGAGGACATAACTTATTACGGCCTGCCATATACTCAGTTCAACAGGATCTACCATGGCTACGGTCAGGATGTGGTCCAGCAGAGGATGAACGATGCATCGGCTAAGACAGATGTGGTGAAGGGTGTGGACTGTTCTTCGGCTGTAGCTTATGCTTTGAGGGTCGGCAGCGGTATGGAGGAAAGCACCACTTATCTAATGGGAAGCACTAAGCCCTATGTTACCTATTCATACCTTTTCGACGGTATGCGCGATAATTCAGGAACTGACATTTCGCGCACCGGCAAGATCATCATTTATCGCGATGATCTCCATTATGTGGGTTGGTACGGCAAGTATAAGGACTGCGCACAGGCGGCTACGACCACGGAGATAGTAGAGAAGCTGGTCAAGAGCTATCCCAAGGGCTCCGGAGATATTTACTCCAATGTCTATGCCAAGGTGCGTCCGGGAGATGTGATACTGAGAATAAACGACGTGGACGGCCATGTGCTTCTGGCGACTGGAGTCAAGGTGGTCTATAAGGATGGGAAGATAGATCCGGATAAGAGTAAGGTGCTTTTTACCGACCAGAATCATCCTGAGATCAGGATGGTCAAGACGGAGGGCTGGTCCAGTTCCTGGCGCAGGAACTATAACGGACCCAACGCCAGCTTCAGCAGACTCAAGAGTTTAGGATATCTGCCCATCACGGCTTATGACATGGGGACCACCTTCAAGATCAGCTACAGCGCCAAGGGTGCCGTAGGGAAACCTGATAAGCAGATAAAGAATATATATGAAAGCATCAAACTCAGCGATGCAGTGCCGGAGAAGGCAGGCTACACCTTCGTTGGCTGGAAGCCAAAGTATGATCCCATAGAGAGGATCTACAAGCCGGGTGCTTACTATAACGAAGACATGGATGAGACTCTTATCGCAGTCTGGGAAAAGACTCCTGAAGAGGAGCCTGTGGATCCGGGCGAAGGTGAAGAGCAGGAGATCGTAGATGTTCCTGCCAAGTCCATCAAAGTGATACTTTCCAAGAAAAGTTTCGTGTATAATGGTAAGGTCAGGAAACCCGCTCTCGTGGTCAAGTGCCAGGGAGAGACACTGGAACCGGATCAATATAAAGTGACCTATGATAAGGGCAGGAAGGCCGTAGGCAGTTATGGAGTGACTGCAACACTGAAGGGCAGCCTCAGGGGCACCAAGACGGCGTACTTCACCATCAAACCTAAGCAAGTCACAGGCCTGAAGCTCACTTCCCCGAAAGCGAAGCAGATCAAAATAACATATTCTGCGGCAACCGGCGGAGTGAAGTATCAGATCGCCTACAGGCTCAAAGGCAAGTCCAAGTGGACCAAAGTATACGACAAGGATAACAAGAGGACCCTGAAGAGCCTTAAAGCAGCCAAGACCTATCAGGTAAAGGTAAGAGCGTATAAGAAAGTTAAAGATAAAGTATATTATGGCAGCTGGTCAAAGATAAAATCAGTCACGACCCGCCGCTGATAAATATAAAGAAGGAAATTTTTTGGAGTAATATAGAAGGAACTTAGGAGGAAAAGAAATGAAGCCGAGACTTTTGATCTTCGTCGCTGTAGTCATGACATTGTTCCTGGCCCTCGCGGCGGTCGCTTATGCTGATGGTAATACTTTGGATTTCAGCGAACCCAATGTGGAACTGGGTATTGAGGACTTTGATCTCGATGAGGGAATAGTCAAATACGAAAGCACTGTTGTATATGTTGAGAACCGCAACGCGGATATAACCAGGATGACTGTAGAAGACACCAAAGTCGTCGTCTGCAGCTTCGATGAGAATGAGATCCACATCCATGGCGTGGGGCCCGGCAAGACGACCATTACGGTAACTTCCAGCAACAATGCTATCGGAGTCCTTAACGTTGAAGTTAAGGTGCCTGAAACTTATGCATTTTCTTTGGACTATGATGATGATAAGCACCTTGAAGAAATTTACGTGGATTCATTTGATCCGGAACGCGACAGCACTATAGTGCAGCTCAACGGTCTGGTCACAGAAGTAAGAAGTGAGGACGAAAGCATCGTATCAATAGATGATTATGAGGATTATAAATACGGCGGCGCCATCGGGGCCTTTACCTATACGCCCAAGGCTGCCGGTAAGACTGAGTTCGTCATAAAAGATTTCTTCGGGAATGAGCTCAGGATACCTGTTGAGTTTACCCAGAAAGGTCTGGATGAAGCCAGATATTTGCCATTCTTTATCGCATATGAATCCAACATCTTCTCTGTTGCGGGTGAGAATTACATCAGAGCAAGCTTGCCTGATGATGAGTATTTAGGCATTACAGAAGAGGATCTTAAGAATATCACCATTTCTGCGTCCGGAGATGGCGTTGACGTGGTCGATGTGGCAGGGGAGAAGGACGCCTCTGAGGCGGAAAGCATATGGTATAATTATGAAGCAAAACTCGGAAGAAAAGCCATATGGAAAGAGAAATTCAAAGTCACTTTGAAACTCGGAGAAGCTTCATTTACAACAGATATTATTTCCAAGAAGAGCGTTGATACGAAGAATGTCAAAGCGACAGTCAGTGACGTAATATATACCGGTAAAAGCCGCGAGCCGAAGCCTGTTGTGAAGATCAATGGAGTTTCCCTGAAGATCGATAAGGACTTTTCCTTCTGGTGCGATAATAACAAGAACGTAGGAAAAGCTAACATGGTTATTTATGACACCAAGACATGTCCTTATTCTTTCTATAAAGAGCTCAGCTTCAAGATCAACCCCAAGGGAACGACCATGAACAAACCTACCGCTCAGAAAAAGGCCCTGACTGCGAAATGGAAGACTTTATCCACCAAAATGTCCAAATCAAGGATCACAGGATATCAGGTCCAGGTCGCTACCAACTCCAAGTTCACTAAGAATAAGAAGCTTGTTACAGTTAAGGGATATACCAAGAAATCAGTTAAGGTCACCAAACTCAAAGCTAAAACCACATACTATGTAAGAGTCAGAACTTACATGAAGGTCAAAGGCAAGAATTACTACTCCAAGTGGAGCGCCTACAAGAAGATCAAAACAAGATAAAATATTTTTCAAAAAATATTAAAGCCGCTGCGTAAAAACAGCGGTTTTTTGCATTATCTCAAAAAAGGCTATCAAGGTGATCTTTTTAGCAAGGAGGTATGTATTATGTTTAAAAAGAGATTGATCAGCGTCTTATTAGTGTTGACCTTAGTTTTAACAAGTGCAGGCTTTGTATTTGCAGATGAACAGGCTCCTGCAGGCGAAGAACCTGTAGTTACAGAAGAACCTGCTCCTGCTGAAGACCCTGTAACTGCTGAGGAGCCGGCACCTAAGCTTGACCAAGTGATCACAGCTCCGGAGCTTAAGACTATAACCATTACTAAGACTGCTAAAGTCGGAGCCAAACTTACCGCAGGAGATGGAGCATTGACCTATGCTACATCAGATAAGAAGGTAGCAACCGTAACTAAGTCAGGCATTATCAAGGCAAAGGCTGTAGGAACCGCAACCATTACTGTTACTGCTTCCGAGACCGAAGCTTACAATGCACAGGTGATCGAAGTGACCGTTAAAGTTATCCCTAAGGGAATTGCTGTACAGAAAGTATTCAGCAAGAAGTCAGCTAAGCTTACTGCAAAATGGGCTGCTGTAAAGAAGATCGATGGATTTGAGATCCAGTACACCAATAAGGACAAGACTTTCAAGAAAGCTAAGAAAACCAAGGTAAAGAATCCTAAGGCAACCAAGGTTACCGTAGAGAAGCTTAAAAAGCACCAGAAATACTTTGTAAGAGTTCGTACTTACAAGGTAGTAAATGGTGAGACATACTATTCCAATTGGTCAAAGGTAAAATCAGTTAAAGTGAAATAATTAAAGGATAATCGTCGGGGAATTGCCCTTAAGACAGATTATAACAGCACAGCGTCCGAGTTTTTTTCTTAAATAACGTTTTTTTCGTTTCTTTTGAAGGGAAATAGGTTATAATCTCATTATCTGATAATAGAAAGAGAATCTTATTCGATAATGGAAAAGGAAAAGATAACGATCCCGCCGGACCTGATGCCCAGAGTGGCAGCTGGAGATGAAGAGGCATTCGAACAATTATATAATCTGACGTACCGAGCGTTGTTTTCTTTCCTTTTATCGCTTACGAAGGATAAGGACGATACCAGGGATATAATGCAGGAGACCTACTTAAGGGTCTTTGGCTCAGCCAATCTTTATAAAGATAAAGGTAATCCCATGGCTTGGATCATGAAAATCGCAAAAAACATCTATCTCATGGAAAAGCGCAAACCAGTCAACAGATTACAACTCTCGACGGATTATGATAAATTGTCCGGAAGCATTCCGTATGACAGTATAGGAACTACAGAAAGAAGGATATTTCTGGAACAGATATTTGAGATAATATCCGATGAGGAACGACATATCATTTTACTGCATCTGGTTTCAGACCTGACCTTTAAGGATATATCAGAAATCCTCGGATTGCCTCTCAGCACTGTTACTTCGAAATATCAGCGCGCATTGGCCAAACTCAACAAGATCGCCAAGTAGGGAGCACAAAATGGAAGAAAAAATCAAAGAAAACTTAATATCGAGTTTTGATGAAATGGCTCCTTATGATTTTGACGAGATCATGAAGCATAAGCTTGTAAGAGTCGAAACGGAGAGCGAGCTTTTGGGCCTCGAGCCGGAGATTTCTGAGGATCACGCAGAAGTCAGGACCTCCGTCTCAAATGTCAGGGCCATAAGAAGGGGCCTCAAATATGTTGCTGCGCTGGCTGCAGTTTTGGTTTTGGTATTTTCAGCTTACATGGTTGACCGGTTCAGGATCACAGATGAACTTTGTCTGGATGTGAATCCGTCTGTATGCATATCCTTGAACAGGGCAGGCCATGTGGTGAAAACCGAAGGAATGAACGGAGATGGCGAAATCGTTGTTGCTTCAGTCAAGAAGTCGCTCAACGGGGTCAAAGATCCTGTGAACGCAGTAAGATTGCTTGTGGAAGAGATCGGCCGCGAGGGTTATTTTGGAAACGATTCTGCAGATATCATAATATCCATGGGCTTTTCAAAAAAAGAAAAGAAGGATATTCTTGATTCTGTCGTCAAGTCTCTGGAAGAATTCACCGACAAAAACGGCTTGCAGAAAACTTTGATCATTCAGGTATATCAGAAGAGCAAGGAACTCGAAAAGAAATCATCAGCTTCCGCTGTTTCGCCCGGAAAGTATGTTTTCCTGTCCAGGATAGCTGAAAAAACAGACGTTGACGTGGAGGAATTCAAGGATAAGTCGGTCAGGGAAATCAAGGAATACATAAAGTCAAATAAAGATTTTTATGAATCAGATGAGTTCACCATAATCGAGGAAATACCTGATAGTTCCGCTGAAGTCGATGAAAAAGAAGATCCGGCTTCTGAAGACGAGAAGGATAACAAGGAAGTAAAGAATAAGGACAAAGATCCTTCCGGCAATGAAGGGGAGAATGAAGATTCGACTGCTTCCTCCGGAAACAATAAGGGTAAGTCCGATAATTCCAAAGCATCTGAAGGTAAGAAATCTACGGATAAGAAATCAGCGGCTGCTGATAAAAAGAAAAATTCTTCGGATAAAAAGTCTGATAAGGCAGCTGACCCTGAAAAGAAGAAATCCGAAGGTAAGAAACCTGACAAAGAAAAAGCCGACAAAGAAAAGTCCAAAGAAAAAAAGTCCAAGGATAATAAATCTTCAGAAAAGGACAAGAAAAGTAATAAGGAAAAGACTGATAAAACATCCCAAAACGAGGAGCCGTCTGAAAATGATGGCAGTCCTGAAACTGAGGGGAATGGAGCCGACCCTCAATCTGAAAACAATGATCCTCCGGAGCCGGAGCCTGATCCGGAAGCCGAAGGATCTGAGTGATCATACCAAAGAAAGCGCCCGTCCTGTTGGAACGGGCGCTTTTGATTTTCAATTATGGAGCGATCCGGGTCAAAGTCCTGCCTGAGCTCTGAGAGTTTCAGCCTTATCGGTGTGCTCCCATGGAAGATCCACATCGGTTCTGCCGAAGTGACCGTAAGCTGCAGTCTGACGGTAGATAGGTCTTCTGAGATCCAGGGACCTGATGATGCCGCCGGGAGTGAACTCGAAGTTCTTGCGGACCAGCTCAGCGATCTTCTCATCGTCGATGACTCCGGTGCCTTCTGTATCTACCAGGATGGATACAGGTTCTGCGATACCGATGGCATAAGCCAGCTGGATCTCACATTTCTTAGCCAGTCCTGCGGCAACAACGTTCTTTGCAGCATATCTTGCAGCATATGACGCTGAGCGGTCTACCTTTGTAGGATCCTTGCCGGAGAAGGCGCCGCCGCCGTGGCGAGCGTATCCGCCGTAGGTGTCTACGATGATCTTACGACCTGTAAGGCCTGAATCACCGTGAGGTCCGCCGATTACGAAGCGGCCGGTGGGATTTACATAGTATTTGGTCTCGTCATCCAGAAGCTCAGCCGGGATGATGGGTTTGATGACGTACTCCATGAGGTCTTTCTTGATCTGCTCCTGGGTAACGTCGGGATCATGCTGAGTTGAAATGAGCACGGTATCGATCCTCTTTACTTCATCTCCGTCGTACTCAACGGTGACCTGAGTCTTGCCGTCGGGTCTTAAGTATTTAAGCGTACCGTCTTTTCTGACCTGAGCCAGTCTGAAGGCCAGCTTGTGGGCCAGTGAGATGGCCATGGGCATGAGTTCCGGAGTTTCATCGCAGGCATAGCCGAACATGAGACCTTGGTCTCCGGCGCCACCGACCTCGTCGTTGGTTCCCATGGCGATATCCGTGGACTGCTCATCGATGGCGGTCAGGATAGCGCAGGTGTTTCCGTCGAAACCGTATTCGCCCTTGTCATAACCTATGTCCTTGATGACCTGACGGGCAACTCCGGGGATGTCCACGTAAGCGGATGTGGTGATCTCGCCCATGATCATGGCATATCCTGTGGTAGCAGTTGTCTCGCAGGCAACTCGGCCGTTCGGATCGTTCTTAAGTATTTCGTCCAGAATGGCATCTGATATCTGGTCGCAGACTTTATCAGGATGTCCTTCTGTAACTGATTCTGATGTAAAAAGTTTTTTCATCTCTTCCTCCTTTTATTTTTCCTTTTGCCTTAAATTTCCTGTATTTCCATTAAAACTGCCTCTCCGAAGAGAGGCATGGAATTCGTCTGATTCGTCCTCATCTTTCGGATCACAGGATCACGTAGGATTTAGCACCTTCGAAAAGA
>JAEEGL012739527.1_pt1 | contig 11528 bp, 12 predicted proteins | sample 9134231 | NCBI WGS metagenome assembly JAEEGL01 (sample SAMN16246548, study PRJNA631951) | gut metagenome | biome: gut microbiome; feature: rumen; material: fiber-attached | host: Bos | place: Iran: Karaj | collected 2018-10 | reverse complement strand
GAAAATCCTTATGGCTAATCAATTGTAACAGTCTGCTTGGTCTCGATCGATTTCTGCTCCTTTGAAGGAAGTACGATATTCAGCATACCGTTTTCGAATTTGGCCTTGACGTCTTCAGCCTTGATGTTTTCGCCTACATAGAAGCTTCTTGAGCATGATCCGAATCTTCTTTCAGATCTGATCAGGTTGCCCTTGGTATCTTTTTCTTCGTTGGAAATGTTGTGAGTTGCCTTGATGTTCAGATAACCATCCATGATCTCCATCTGGACATCTTCTTTGTTGTATCCAGGTAACTCTATATCAAGATTGTAGTAACCATCTTTCTCGTAAACATCAGTTCTCATTGCACTGCCTGTGAAGGTAGGTTCCTTGGCGAAGAATCCATCGAACATGTCATCAAAAATACCTAAATTTCTTGGAAAATATTTCATAATTACAAACCTCCTTTTGGGCCTTTTATTTACCCTTCATCTATATGATAGCATAATTATTAGCACTGTCAAGCATAAAGTGCTAGCAAGAGTGATATTTAAGTGCTAAGGAATAGAAGACTGTCAAATGATTATACAGACGCTGTATTATTTATATAAGAGAAGGTGAAGAAAATGAAAATCAATAGGAAATTCTGGATCGCCATGCTGATATTCGGCCTGATGGGTCAGATCGCCTGGGTCGTTGAAAACATGTATTTCAACGTGTTCATCTATAAGATGTTCCATGCCTCGGCTGCTGATATCTCCAATATGGTCATGGCCTCGGCTGTCACAGCAGCAGTCACCACACTGGTGATGGGTACTCTTTCAGACAAGTTGGGGAAAAGGAAAGCTTTCATGTCCTGGGGCTATATCATCTGGGGCGTGACGATCATTTCTTTTGCCTATATAAGGAATGTAACGCTGACGATCGTGATGGACTGTGTCATGACATTTTTCGGTTCAACTGCCAATGATGCCGCATACAATGCCTGGCTGACTGACAGGGGCGACAGTACGAACAGGGGCAGGATCGAAGGAATCAATTCCATGATGCCACTCATCTCGATACTCATCGTTTTTGGCGGTTTCATGAGTTACAATCTTGATACGATGAGCGCCTGGAAGACCATCTACTACATCATCGGCGTAACGACCACACTCATTGGTATAAGCGGTCTGTTCATAATCGAAGATGATCCCGATCTCAAGCCAAGCAAGGATCCATTTATTGATACCCTGATCTATTCTTTCAGATCCAAGACCTTCAAGGAAAACAGATATCTGTATTATATCCTTCTGGCATTTGCGATCTTTGGTACTTCGATCCAGATCTTCATGCCTTATCTGATCATCTATTATGAAAAGACTTTGATGCTCGATAATTATGTGCTGATCATGGCACCGGCGATCATCGTTGCGGCGATCGTGACAGCTCTGTATGGCAAAGTCTACGACAGCAGAGGTTTTGATCTTGCGATAAAGTTCCCGATCCTTTTCCTGATCCTTGGTTATATCCTGTTATTCGCATCAAGGAATATCATCATCGTATTCATCGGCTCGATGCTGATGATGTCGGGATATCTGTGCGGAATGTCCGTATTTGGCGCCATGATCAGATCTCTGATCCCGGAGAACCGTTCCGGTCAATTCCAGGGCGTGAGGATCATCTCACAGGTCTTTATTCCGGGACTTATCGGACCAGCGATCGGTGCTGCCGTTTTGAAGGATGCGGAAGTGATCGTCAATTCCGATGGCACGACCAGTTTTTTGCCTAATGCCAATATCTTCTCGAGCGCTCTTGCCGTCATCATCGTGCTGGCGATCGTTCTGATGGTCATAAAAAAGAAGAAACTTTATAATTACTGAATCAAAAACATATTAACTGATAAAATGAAAATATGAGTAGATCAAGAAACGCGATCATCTGTGAAAGGCTGGCCAGAAGGATCATCCTGCCTAAGGGCAAGACGATGACGGAGGTCATGCTGGCATATAAAAGAGCGCGTAAAAAACAGAGATACAACCTGCCATTATTCATGAAGATGTCTCAGAATGTTGATGACGTCTTTTCTCATGATATGAAACTCTTCTACATGAATGTGGAAAGCGATTCCGATACGCTGGTCATCTATCTTCATGGTGGAGCCTATGTGCAGGAGATGCTGGTATTTCACTGGCTGATGCTCGATAAGATCACCTCCGTATCAAAGTCGAGATTCATCATCCCGGATTATCCTCTGGCACCATTCTCCGATTTCAAAGACTGCTACAAAAAGATGACAAGATTCTATAAGAAGATCCTGGAATATTATCCTGATAAAAAGATCATCTTCATGGGCGATTCGGCAGGTGGAGGCTTATGTGCAGGTTTATGCATGTATTTTGCTAAGCAGGGACTTCGTCAGCCGGACAAACTGATCCTGCTTTCACCGTGGGTCGATCTTGTAATGGACAACCAGGAGATCAATAACTATATCAAGGATGATCCGATGCTCAAGTACAAGGAACTGAAAGTTGACGCAAGTTATTGGGCTAATGGGGCCAGACTCAATGATTATCGTCTATCTCCGATATATGGCGATGTCTCATGTCTCAAGGATGTGACGATCTTTGTCGGAACCCATGAATTCTTTTATCCGGACATCATGAAATTCGCTGACAAACTTAAGGAAAACAAAGTAAAAAACAAGGTGTATATCGGCGAAGGTCTCAACCATGTCTATCCGGTATTTCCTATTCCGGAAGCCCGTGAGGCCATCAGAAAGATCGGTCAGATAATCGACAGCTGATACATGAAAAATCAGAAAAAAATGCTTTCAGGGCCGGCCTAAAACGGCCTTTATTTTATGGTAGCGTTATCAAAGGTTAACAGTGCTCACAAATATAGAAAATTGAAAACAAAGTCTATATAATTTATGTATAAATATTTTTGTCAGGGACAGAAATGTTTATTTATGATATGAGCTTAAATATCTATCTCATCACTGCTGTCATAGGAATTTTGTGCTCGGGAGTATTTACGTTTATCGATATCAAGATAAGTGCAGGTATACTTCTTAGTACATTATTTTCTTTATTGAACATGGTCTTGCTTTCCATCACGATGAGATTCGCGATACAGGGAGAAAACGGACAGTATGGCATCATGATGCTTGGCAATATCATAAGGTATACATTGTTGTTCATATGCATGTTCATAGCTTATAAACTTCCACAGTATTTTTCACTGATAGGAGTTGCGATAGGGATGACGCTGTTCCTGTTCGCCTTAGTGATCGATGCGATCAAAAAAAGAAAGGGGTGAGTGACATAGAAATTCAAACAGCGGTATTTTCGATAATCATCGTTACGCTTTTTATGGCGCTGCTTCTGGTTTTTATCAACCGCAAACTGGTAAAATTCGATCCACTCAGCAAGCCGACCGGTGTCGTGCTTTTGATCATCATGTATGCACAGATGATCGACGACATGGTCAAGGCCAAGACGAATGAAAAGGTCGCGAAATATCTGACCCCTTATATCATGACGGTCGCGGCATATATCTTCTTAGCCAATATCTCGGGGCTGTTCTCCATTGAACCGCCGACTTCCAACTATTCGGTCACGCTGGCCCTGGCGGCCATCACCTGTATCCTGATCGAAGTCTTCTCGTTCAAGGCCAGAGGCCCTAAGGGCTATGTCAAGAGTTGGATGGAACCGTTTGCTCCGTTTCTGGTCATGAACATCATGTCCAAGTTCTCGACATTATTGTCGTTGTCACTGCGTCTTTTCGGCAATATCATTTCCGGATCGATCCTGATGACAGTCATCTATTCGATGCTGGGGAACATCTCCAAGATGATCCCATTCATCGGTGACTTCAATATCGTGGGTGTTGCCATAGCACCAGTCCTGCATTTCTACTTCGATCTGTTCTCAGGAGTCATGCAGGCATTCATCTTCATTACATTGACGATTTCATTTATAGGTAAGGAATTACCTGAGGAAAAATAGGAGGAAAATTATGGAAAAAGCATTAATGGCATTTGCAGCAGCTCTTTGTGTCTGTGGCGGTTGTGTCACAGGTATCATGGAAGGTAAAGTCGCTGTTCAGGCTGTCGAGTCGATCGGAAAGAATCCGGATGCATCAGATAAGATCCAGTCTATGGCTATCATCGGTGCAGCTATCTCCGAGACCTGTGCTATTTACTGTCTGCTTGTTGCATTTTTGATCATCTTCGTCCTGGGAGCATAGTAAGATGCAGTTACCTGATGTATTTGGCTTGCTGTTCCCGAACATCTGGACGGTGATCAGCCAGTTATGTGCTACAGCAGTACTGTTTTTCCTGATGTATAAGCTGGCCTATAAGCCGGTCAAGAAGATCCTGGACACCAGAAGCGATTATGAACAGTCAAGGATCAGTGAAGCTGATGCTTTGAAGCAGGAGACGGAAAAGCTCAACGAACAGGCCAAGGAAAGTATCGTTGAGGCCAACAAGTCGGCTGAAGATATCGTCGTATCCGCCCGTGAAGAAGCAGAGACCATCAAGAAGGAACTTGTGGAACAGGGCAAGGAACAGAGCAGACAGCTTCTGGAAAACGCACAGAAAGAGATCGAAGTGCAAAGAAACAAGATGCTTCAGGATCTGCATGCGGAGATCGTCGATGCGACTATTGCCGCTACGGAAAAGATGCTGAAGGTCAAGATCGAAAACCAGGAAGATAAGGATAATATCGATACGTTCGTCAAGGAAGTAATCAGCAAATGAGTATCAGAGGTTATGCCAGAAATCTGATGGAACTGGCTAATCAGGAAAACATTGTCGAAAGCTGCTACAGCGAGATCAAGGCGATCAACGACGAGTTGAACAACAATCCCGAACTGTCGCGCTATCTGGTTTCCGCTGATCACAGTTCCGAAGATAAAAAGAGAAAACTTCAGGAAGTTTTTAATAATGAATTGGATAACTCCATCCTGCATGGCTTATTCCTGGTCATAGATAATCTTCCGAAGAAACACATGGAGCTTGAACTGATCCATGAGTTTTTGGATTACTACTATCAGTCTAGAGGCATCATATTCGGTACTGTCTATTCGGCGGAAAAGATGACTCCGCAGGAGATCAATACTGTCGAAGTAGCTTTCTCACATAAGCTGGGCAAGACGATCAGAGTCGAAAACAAGGTCGATCCTGAACTGATCGGCGGTATCAAGGTCAGTATCAACGAGAACGTCTGGGACGGTACCTACAGAGCCAAACTTGACGATCTAAAGAATCAGCTGTTGAATAACGAAGTCGAAAAAGCTCCGGAGAAACTCGGTGAAGAACTGAAAAACGAGGTTGACGGTTATACGGCCTTCGGTGTCAAACAGGAATCAAATAAAACGATCGGTTTTGTAAAAAGCATTGCCGATGGCGTCGCCAATATCTCAGGCATCTATGATGCGATGGCCGGTGAACTTCTGGATCTTGGTTCGACCAAAGCCATGGTCATGGACCTTGAAGAAGACAATATCGCAGCTGTGCTTTTAGGCAACGACAAGGATATCGTCAAGGGCAGGGAAGTCAAGGCGACCGGCAAGGTCGTTGAAGTACCGGTCGGCGATGAGCTTTTAGGCCGAGTCGTTGACGCTTTAGGCAGACCGATCGACGGCAAAGGAAACATCAGGACCTATGCGACCAGACAGATCGAGCTTCCGGCACCAGGCATCATCGATCGCTCTCCGGTCAACGAACCGTTACAGACCGGCATCAAGATCATCGACTCGATGATCCCGATCGGCAAGGGTCAAAGAGAGCTGATCATCGGCGATAGACAGACCGGCAAGACAGCGATCGCGATCGATACGATCATCAATCAGAAAGGTCGCAACGTCAAATGCATATATGTGGCGATCGGCCAGAAGAATTCCACCGTAGCCCAGATCATCGAGAAGCTCTACAGTTTCGGTTCGATGGAATATACGACGGTCGTCGTTGCAGGTGCTTCGGAACTTCCGTCATTACAATACATTGCCCCATATTCCGGCTGCGCGATCGGTGAATACTGGATGAATCAGGGCGAAGATGTCCTGATCGTCTATGACGACCTGAGCAAGCATGCCGTAGCTTATAGAACACTATCACTATTGCTTAGAAGGCCTCCAGGAAGAGAAGCTTTCCCTGGCGATGTCTTCTATCTGCATTCAAGACTCCTGGAAAGGAGCGGTAAACTTTCAGAAAGACTCGGAAGCGGTTCTTTGACGGCACTGCCGATCATTGAGACTCAGGCCGGTGATATCTCGGCCTATATCCCGACCAACGTCATTTCCATTACCGACGGTCAGATCTTCCTTCAGAGCGAACTGTTCAACTCCGGTATCAGACCGGCCATCGATTATGGTCTCTCTGTATCGCGTGTTGGTTCCGCTGCCCAAATCAAGGCGATGAAGCAGGTCTCTTCTTCGCTCAAACTTGACCTGTCGCAATATCAGGAAGTTCTGGATTTCGCCCAGTTCGGCTCGGATCTTGATCCTTCGACCAGAGCCAGGATCAATCATGGACGTCATCTGGTCGAACTGCTCAAACAGCCGCAGTATCAGCCGATGAGCACTGCTGATCAGATATTGCTTCTGTTTGCGAATAAACTGAATCTGCTGGATGATATTCCGCTTGAAAGGATCAGGGATTACGAAAAGAACCTTTTAAGTGAGATGAACCTCGTTCACCCCGATATCATCGAAGAGATCAATGGAGAAGGAAAGATCGACAACAGACTCAATGAGCGTCTGAGCGAGATCATTACGAATTTCACGATCAGATTCAGAGACCTGTAGAAAGAGAAAAATGCCCGGAGCGATAAGTGCCATCAAAAAAAGACTGCAGACAGTCAATTCGACCAAAAAACTGACCAAGGCTACGGAACTCGTGGCTACCGTCAAACTGCAGAAATATAATTTCAAGACCAGGCAGAACGAAGAGTATGCGCAAAATCTGCTGCGTTTTATTTCGGCTGCTTTGAAAGGCAAAGGTCCGGAAATTGAGAATAACGGTTTCCTGCTTCAGGGAAAGACCGATAACCCTCTGTACATCGTCATCACTTCCAATTCCGGCCTATGCGGAAGCTACAATCTCGAAGTGCTGAAATTTGCGGAAGAACACATGCCTAAGGATGTACCGGTCTTTGCGATCGGCACGATCGGTTACAACTGGCTGATGAAGAACGACTATCTGGTCGTCAAGAAGTATGATGAACTTGAAGACCTGCAGCCGCACATCCTCAACCAGCTGATAAACAACCTGCTGATACTGTTCAGGGATTACGAGATCTCCGAGATCAATGTCATCTATACCAAATATATAAATACACTGACTTATAAACCTACCCTGACTAAACTGCTTCCTTTTGAAGCCGAACAGCTCGAAGGTGAGGATGAGATCCTGCTTGAGCCTTCAAGAGATGAAGTGCTCAACACGCTGATCCCGATGTATGTCTCATCGCAGCTGTATGTCATGTTTCTGGAGTCGAAGACTTCGGAGAATGCAGCACGAAGGAATGCGATGAATATGGCCAACAAGAATGCGGATGAACTGATCAGTGAACTTTCGCTCAACTACAACAAGGCCAGACAGGCCGCGATCACGCAGGAGATGAACGAGATCGTAGCTTCGACAAGAAGATAGAAAGGAAAAACGATTATGAATGAAAATATTGGTGAAGTAGTACAGGTCATCGGACCGGTCGTAGACATCCGTTTTGTGGATCAGCTGCCAAAACTGTATAACGCGATCGTTATTCCTTTTAATGACGATTGCATAACCTGTGAAGTTGAACAGGGCCTGTGTGACGACAAGGTCAGATGCATCTCGCTGTCTCAGACCAACGGCCTCACCAGAGGCATGAGAGCCATCGATACCGGCAAGGCCATTGAAGTTCCGGTAGGAAAAGAGATCTTAGGCAGAATGTTCAATCTGCTGGGCAAACCGATCGATGGACTCGAAGAGATCAAAGATGTCAAGAAAGACATCATCCATAAACCGGCTCCTTCATTTGAGGATCAGCAGACGACTGTCGAGATCCTGGAGACCGGTATCAAGGTCGTCGACCTGCTTTGTCCTTATATCAAGGGCGGCAAGATCGGCTTATTCGGCGGTGCCGGTGTCGGCAAGACTGTTTTGATGCAGGAACTGATCAGATCAATCGCGGTCGAACACAACGGCTTATCCGTCGTGGCAGGTGTCGGCGAACGTACCAGAGAAGGCAACGATCTCTATTATGAGATGAAGGAAAGCGGCGTTCTGGAAAAGACGGTGCTGGTCTATGGCCAGATGAACGAATCACCGGGTGCCAGGATGAGAGTTGCCTTAAGTGCCCTGACAATGGCGGAATACTTCCGTGATGTCGACAATCAGGATGTATTGCTGTTTATTGATAATATCTTCAGATTCTCGCAGGCCGGTTCAGAAGTCTCGGCACTGCTGGGAAGGATGCCTTCAGCGGTCGGCTATCAGCCAACACTGGCTACGGAAATGGGCGAATTGCAGGAAAGGATCACTTCGACCAAGAACGGATCCATCACTTCGGTCCAGGCTATCTATGTGCCGGCCGATGACCTGACGGACCCGGCTCCGGCTACAGCCTTTGCGCACCTGGATGCCAAGACGGTCCTTGATCGTAAGATCGCTTCATCCGGACTTTATCCGGCCGTCGATCCGCTGCAGTCAAGTTCAAGAGCGCTTGATCCGAATATCGTCGGCGCAGATCATTATGACACCGCTCTGGCAGTATTGATGATCTTGCAGAAATATCACGACTTGCAGGATATCATCGCCATCCTGGGCATCGATGAACTGTCCGATGAAGACAAGGCGATCGTCAATCGTGCCCGAAGGATCAGAAACTTCCTTTCGCAGCCTTTTGCGGTAGCCGAAAAATTCTCCGGCATCGAAGGCCGTTTTGTCAGGATCGAAGACACGATCCGCTCATTCAAGGCGATCTTGAGCGGCCGCTATGACAGCTATCCTGAAGAAGCCTTCACGTACTGCGGCGCGATCGAAGATGTTGAAGAAAAAGCCAAAGGAATGAAACATGGAGTTTAAAGTCGACTTCATCACCTATGAAGGTGTCTATAAAACACTGATGACAGAAAAGCTCAATGTACCGACATCTGATGGCAGAAGGACGATCCTTTCCAATCACATGCCGATAATCATGCCGTTACAGATCGGGGTCGTCGAGACCAAGGAAGGCAAGGAACTCAAACATTACGCAGTGAACAATGGCGTATTGTATTTCAAGGATAATATCGCCGAGATCGTGGCGGACAGCGTCATCGACGTCAACGATATCGACATCGAACAGGCGATCAGGGAAAAGGAAATGGCTGAAAAGAACATCAGCAAGACCAGGCGTGAATACGAAAAGATCCGTGACCGCAACAAGCTTGAAGTTGCCAAGAATCTGATCAGTGCCGCAAAGAAATATCTGGATCAATAACTTCCTCAGGGAAGTTATTTTTATTATTGATCAAAGAAGATGTCATATGTGAATAATGTTGCCTGTCTACAACATTTGTCGTATAAATAATGTAAATAAAGTGTTAAGTGAGGTTTAAAAATAAAGAAAAAGAATTTGGAATTAGCAGATAACAGACTTAAGAGTATCAGCGGTGGCTTTGCAAACATCTTCGAGTATTACGGTGTCTGGGATAAGCTGAGCCAGGAGGAGAAGGACCTGGTCAACAGTATGATCAAAAGAGATAGAGAACTGGCTGATCCAAGTGTTCCTTTTGAAACCTGGCTTGAACATGCCAAATATCAGGATCAGACAGAAAGAAGGATCCTGCTCAAGTATGGGATCACCTGCATCCCTACAGATGATCTTTAAACCGAATGCTTATACGATCTGAAAAAGAGAAATAATTCTTTAAAAAAAGCAGGAAACATTCCTGCTTTTTCATATGTCTGAGTTTAAAAACAGCTATTCAATCCCCTCAAGGAATATCTCCGCAAGATAGGCGATCTCGCAGCTTGGAACAGAAAGGTCAAAAGTGTTTTCCGCAGCTGATAGAGATTTGGCGATGATGTCCATGAGATTGTGATTTTCCGCTGTGAATTTATTCAGCTGATAATAGTTTAATGGCTGTCTTTTTATGATCCTTTCCAGCATGTGCACACCATGGGAGAGGTATTTGACGACGATGTCTCTTGACTTGATGATCTTGAGTTCATTGAGGATCTCATCAAGGGACAGCAGCAGGACACTAACGGCTTTTTCCGGGTTGACATGCGTGAGCGTCCTGCTTAAGACATCGTCGGTGAAGCGCCTGATGAATCCTTCTTCTGATTCTTTTCTTTCGTCATGATCAGCGATTATCCTGACATTGAGGCCGATGCTGTCGATCGAGACGGATCTGTTCAGCTGATCGATACAGCTGATTATCATCTCATAGCTCAGCGGTGAAATGACCTTGCATTTATGGCCCGTCTTTTCCTTGACGAGATTTTCGATATCTTTTAGCGGAAGAGAATCCGTGATGATGATCGTTCCCAGATCGTTTTCGATCGCCGAGACTTTGTTGAAGATGAGTTCGAGTAAGTCGTTGTATTGCAGGAAATCATGATAATCGACAGCTTCGACCCTGATCCTGTTTGCTTCGGCATATCCTGAACAGAGATCTCTATACTGGGTAGCGATGCTTTCACCTCGGCTGACGATGAGGACCCCGGCCTTGTGATGATCAAAATAGCTGGTCGCTTTCTTCAGATAGCGGCATATATAAAACGTTACTGCCGGATCAGCGATGTCAAGCTGTTCACAGATCCTTACGGCACTTTCGTATTCAATGCGATCTTCATCTTCATGATCTGTAAAAGATAATGCCGGCCTGTTCTCCAGGTAACTTGAAACAGTGACCATCATGGCATAGAGGATGCGGTTGTTTTCCGATATCCTGCTGTAATAGGGATTGGAAAAGATCTCCTTGAGGAAGATGAGTCTTACCGGATTGGCCACAAAGGATCTAAGCTTGTGATAGTGAGCTTCATCGCAATGTAAGACCGTTTCGATACTTTCATCGATATAATGATCGACATCTGCGAGCCGTTCATCATTCAGATAAAGCTGTCTTGAAAAATCGATCAGGTTCTTTTCGTTATACTTATCCTGGATCGATCTGAAGAATTCAAAACTTTCACAATGACCGTTGCTTTCACAAAGCAGATAATCTTTCTCAAACAGATTCAGAGCACTGATATAGAAAGGATCGTTTCCGAAATCGCCGGTCGAAGATATCAGGTCCAGAGGCAGATGATTGATACTGATATAAAGGGCTTTTTCCAGTTCGCTGTTTTGATGCCTCAAGGCATTGGCACAGGTTATGCGGATATAATTTACCAGTTGTCGTTCATTTTCCTCGTAGTGGTATTGAAGGAATATGGAAATGATCGACTTATTGAGAACGATACTTGTATTCAAAGAGACAGCTTCATCGGTAAAGATCGAAAGGATCATCTCGATCTTTTCATAGACGTTGCGATTGTTGAAAGAAGGAAGTTCGACGATGACTGGAAAGATACCGTTGTAGAATTCCAG
>JAEEGL012385119.1_pt1 | contig 11528 bp, 10 predicted proteins | sample 9134231 | NCBI WGS metagenome assembly JAEEGL01 (sample SAMN16246548, study PRJNA631951) | gut metagenome | biome: gut microbiome; feature: rumen; material: fiber-attached | host: Bos | place: Iran: Karaj | collected 2018-10 | reverse complement strand
CAAATTAATCGACCGATTTTCCTCGCACTTTTGTTCGCTTGTACTTATCGTTTGCTGTTCAATTTTCAATGACCTTTGCCGGCCTCTCGGCGACAGCTCGAATATTATACCACTTCCTCCATCCCTTGTCAACACTTTTTTCCCTTTTTTTGCACTTTTTTCGGGTTTTTTCGGACAAAAAAGCGGACCCGGAAAAAAGGATGTGAAAGAGTTCGGAAAACGGTCAGTCCACCCTGCATCTGCGCTCGCCCGAAAGGAAAGCGCGGATATTTAAAATGACCTCGTCGAGACATCGACGGCGGGACTCGGCCGAGCCCCACGCCATGTGAGGCGTGAGAATGACGTTGTCGAGGTCGCGCAGGGCAAAGAAAGGATGATCCTCGCGAAAGGGTTCGGAAGAATAGACGTCGCAGCCGAATCCTCCGATCTTTCCCGAGAGAACGGCGTCCGCGACCGCCTTTTCGTCGGTGACGGCTCCGCGGGCGACGTTGATAAATATCACGCCGTCCTTCATTGACGCGAACCTCTCTGCCGAAAAGATACCGCGGGTCTCCGGGTTGAGCGGAAGATGGACGGAAATGATATCCGATTCACGGCAGAGCGTGCCGAGATCGGTGCAGACCCCGTCGAAGGAAGGAGTGCGGCGGAAGGCGATCACGCGGCATCCGAGCGACCGGGCGATATCTGCGACTCTGCGCCCGATGTTTCCGTATCCGGCGACGCCCCAGGTCATCCCCTGCATCTCGTGAAAGACCGGAGTCAGTCTGTTAGCCGAACTGCCGGCGGAATAACGTCCGCTTCTGACAAAATCCGAATATTCCTTCATCCGGCAGCAGAGAGAAAGCGCCATTGCGGCGGTCAGCTGAGCGACTCCCGCCGTCGAATAACCGACGACGTTGCAGACGGCGATACCGCGGGAGCGGCAGTAAGACAGATCGATATTGTCGTATCCGGTGGCAAAAAAGCAGATAAGACGCAGCTTTTTCGCCCCGTCAAGTTCTCTCTGTCCCAGTTTTACTTTGTTAAGCAGGCAGATATCGGCGTCGGCAAGCCGGGCGGACACTTCGTTCGCGCCGGTAAGGGCATACCGCCTGACCGTTCCGACCGCCGAAAGAGGGGACAGGTCCAGATCCTCTCCGAAGGTTGCCGCGTCGAGCACGGCTATTACCGGACGTTTTTTGTCTGTTTTCATTTTCAAGTCTTCCCGTCGAACGTTTCTTTTCATTATATTATATCATACACGGGACGTTTTAACAATACGCTTTTCCCGCGGCAAGCGTTTTTTATTGATATAATCCGCCGTTTGTAGTATAATATAGGTGAATAAACACGACAAGGCGGTATTGATATGACTGCAAGAAAAAAAGTGCTGACTGTCAGTTCGGCAAATATGGATTTCGTAATGAGCGTGCGCAGAGTTCCCGAAGCGGGAGAGACCCTGCAGGATCCGGGAACCTACTCTTTTATACCGGGAGGAAAAGGCGCCAACGCCGCCGTTTCCTTCAGACGCCTCGGCGGAGACAGCGTCTTCTGCACCCGCCTCGGAAACGACCAGAACGGAGCGAGACTGCGTCAGATATACAACGCTGAAGGCATCGACACGAGATTTATCGCGACCGACCCCCAGGCGCCGACGGGACTTGCCGCTATTATGGTGGAACCGACGGGACAGAACAGGATAATCGTTTTCCCGGGAGCCAATCTTATGATTTGCGAGAAGGACATCGACGCCGCCATGCTGTCAAAACCCGACGCCCTCTTCATGCAGCTGGAGATCTCCCGTGAGGCGGTCCTTACCGCGGCAAGATACGCGTCCGAAAGGCAGGTCCCCATCTTCCTCGACGCGGGTCCCGCCGATCCTTCCTTCCCTCTTTCCGAGCTGCCTCCCCTTGAAGTCTTCTCTCCCAACGAGACCGAAACCGAGATATTCACCGGCATACGTCCTTCGGATCCCGATGCCTGCCTGCGTGCGGCGATCGCTCTTTCGGCAAAGGTCGAGGCGCATTATTACGTGATAAAACTCGGCGGCAGAGGATGCTATATCTACGACGGAAAGTATTATCACTGCCTGCCGGCATACGATCTGCCCGTCGTCGACACAACGGCGGCCGGAGACGCCTTCACCTCGGCTCTGACGCTCGAATATCTGCGTTCGGGAGACATCGAAAGAGCCGGAAAGTACGCGAACATTGTCGGCTCTCTTTCGGTCGGCGTCAGGGGTGCCCTGCCGTCACTGCCGACCGAAGCCGCGGTCGAGCGTTTCGCCGCGGAAAACGGCATTTTCGACTGATATGTACTCCTTCTCTCCTCCGCCGGAAAAATCCCGGGGGATTGCCTTTTCAATCCTGTCTTTAGCGCTTTCCGCGGCTTTTTTCGTCACTGCCGCCCGAGCCGGGGACGTCGCGCGGATACTGCTTAACTGCCTCGGTATTTGCGTTATCGGCGTTTCGGTACTGATAATCCCGCGCGCCTTTTTCACCGTTTACACCTACTCGCTGGAAAAAACCGATACTCCGGGAGAGTACGATTTCGTCGTGACCGAGCGAATCGGGAAAACGCTGAGAACCGTCTGCCGGGTCGGGGCTTCGGGAGGAACGCTTTCGGAAAAGCGTGAAAAAAAGACGGTCCGGATCTATTCCTACCGTCCTGCTCTTTCCTCTTTCGCGACCGTTTATTTCGAACCGCGCGAGGCGGACGGAGAATACCTGATCGCCTTTTGTCCCGACGACGAGATGAAAAGACTGATGTATATGCTTCAATGACCGTTTGCCCTGACGCATGCGCCGGACGCCCGAGATTCGGGCGTCCGGCGCATACTATGATGAAACGGTTGTTACAGGTATATCGTCTCCCCTGCTCCGAGGACTCTGCGCTTTCCGTCTTTCGTGACGTACAGATCGATATCGGACGGATTGTATACACGGTCTTTTTCCGTCCTGACCGATTTCACCGCGTCCTCGTAGGAGAAGATCTCGCCCACCGACGCGTACCAGAAATCCTCCGGACGGTTTCCGTATTTCTCGCAGAAATCGATGAGGACGTCCCATCTGCCGGCGTTTTCGAAATCGTGCGAATGAACGCCGAAGCAGTAGAATTTCAGCTGCCCGTCGTCGGGAAGCGCCTCGTATTCGGCGGCAGTTTCGGTCATGCAGGTGTAGTTAGCGGTGTAGGACCATTCCGTCCTGTCGGCGGGAAGCGAATAGCCGGTTGATCCGCGCACGTTGCCGGTTTTTCTTATGGCAGCGAAACCGAGCTTTTTCAGCCGGTCGATCACTTCGGCGTTGTCCTGCTTCCCGCAGGGCCAGACGTATCCCGTGATCTTTCCCTTGCCGAACACCTCCTCCAGCTCCCGCTGGCAGTCGAGAACGCATTTTATGTATCTTTCGGCGTCCGCGATATAAGTCCATGCGTAGGTGTAGATGCGGAATATTCCCTCTTCGTCGGTAGGATAGACGAGACTTCTGTCAGCCGTCGCCTCGTCGAACGGCACGTCCGCAAAGGCGTATTCCTTCCCGTCGGCAAAAGCGTAGGCGTGATATCTGCAGTGATTGGATATCTCGTATCCGCGGTAGAGCCGGCGGTAATCGTCGGCGCTCATATAGGACTTGAGCGGCGTCCGGAGATTGAACGTTCCCTTTATCCCCGCCGGCTTGACGTAATTCATAAACTTCCTGTCGAGAACGACGTTTCCGTCGTCTATGGTAAACGTGATGCTTTTTCTAACCCATCCGGGGTACCAGTTCAGATCGATCATAACCTTTTCTCCTGACTTTTTCTTATTCAACCGCGCGTGATATACCGGAATACTTTTCCGCGATTTTTTTCATGTCTTCCAGCATGTCCGCCTTCCTCCGCGGATCGCGAAGAAGCGCCGCCGGGTGAAATACCGCGGTCATAAGGAAATTTCCCTTTTCGACCCACTGACCGTGCATCTCGCTGATACGGTATTTCGGATCGATAAGGCGTATTGCCGCTATCCTGCCCAGACAGACGATGATCCCCGGACGTATTATCTTCACCTGCTCGCGCAGATATCCGATGCAGGCGTCCTCCTCCGCCGGAAGCGGATCGCGGTTTTTCGGTGGGCGGCACTTGAGGATGTTGGCGATATATACGTCCTCTCTGGGTATGCCGACCGCCGCCAGATATTTGTCGAGCAGCTGTCCGGCTCTTCCCACGAAAGGAGTCCCCGAAAGATCCTCCTGCTCGCCGGGGGCTTCTCCGACGAACATAAGACGCGCGTCGGGATTGCCGGTGCCGAATACGCAGTTTGTCCTTGACGAAGCGAGGGGACAGCGGACGCAGCCGGCGCAGACTTCGTTTATCCCGCAGAGAGCGGCTTCCTTCTCTTCCCGTCTTCCCATCGCTTCAGTTTATTCCGAAAAGCTTTGCCGAATTGCTCCAGAAGATCTTTTCGATATCATCCTTCCCGAATCCGAGCTTATGCATGGCGCGGATCGCCGACGCCATCTCTTCGTAGATGAAGAAGGTGATTCTGTCCGCCTCCGGGTAGTCGATCTCCCGCATGTGTCCGTCTTTGAGAACGATCTCCGAAGGACCGAGAAGTCCCTTCGGAACCTCGTTGATATAAAATCCGTTTTCCGAGCGGCGTCTCGCCTTCATCCGGAAGATCGGGAAATCCGAGCCGTAGATAAAGCGGTCGGGTCCGAATTTTTCGAGCACCCGCTCCATGACGTTCTGATTGGTGTTGGCGGTGAAATCCCAGATAGTCGTTTTGCTGTCCTTCAGAAAATCGAGAGCGTCTCCCACGTCCTCGTCGGCGTAGGCGCGCCCGAGGTGGGCGATGATCAGGCGGACGTTCGGGTATTTTTCCTCTATCTCGGCGATCTGACGGTAGTTGACCGGATCGGCAAGTCTTCCCGGGCGCGGTATGTGGAGCTGGACAATCCAGCCGTGTCTGTCTGCCAGCGCGAGATGCTCGTGAGTCAGAAAATCAAAGATGCGTATCTCGCTGTCCGGAATATAATCCGGAGCGTAGGAAAGATAGACCTTCAGTCCCCTGAAAGCCGGGCTGGAAGCTACGCCGCGTTCCACCTCATCCGCCGACTGTGAGGGATGGGATACGTAAAGAGCGGGAAAGCCAAGCTTTTCGGCGCAGGCGGCGACGTAGGGGTTGGCGCGCGAAAGATCGATATTTACGCTCACCTGGGAGTAAAGGCAGCTCGTCACCCGGTTGTCCGGAAACAGCTCGGCGTCGGTCTGCACAAGATCCTCCACCGGGTTGTCTTTCGCCACCAGCGCCGGCCAGGTTGAGGGGGATCTTCTCTTTTTGCCGTTGTTGAGTATCAGATCCGACTTCCAGATATGAGTGTGGCAGTCGAATATCCTTTCGGGAAGCCAGGGCTTCAGTTGAGTTTCATAGAATTCTCTGTCGTAGGGTCTTACGTCAAGCAGTCCCATTTCGTCTCCTTTTTGCCTTCAGGCATTTTAATCACTGTCAATATTATACACTTATCCTGAGCAAATTTCAATATCAAATCAAAAGTCTTGACTGATTACCTGAAATGAATTATAATAATATAATAATCAAAAAAGAAAAACGGATAAAAAAATGAACTATCTTTCTACCGTCCGGCTGGGCAGGCTTGCCGATTCGCAGCCCGAGGGACTGCCGGCGGCGCGCCTCGCCGTCACAGGAGACTGCGCGACGCAGCATATTTCAAAAGCGATACGGGGAACCGCGGTCAGCCGCGGGCTCGATCTTAAGGTCTTTGACGCCGACTACGACCAGATCCTCGCCCAGACCTCCGACCCGGACAGCGAACTTTACGCCTTCCGCCCCGATTACGTCTTCATACTGAACTGCACCGAAAAACTTTACGCGCGTTTCGTCCGCACGCCGGAGAGCGAGCGCGAAGGCTTCGCCGACCGGGAATACGCATCGATCTCCGCCCGCTGGAAAGATCTTTCCGGAAGAGTCGGAGCGGTCATTCAGTCGCTTTTTATCGAATACGACGACCGCACGATGGGCAGTTTTTCCTCCCGCACCCGGTCATCATTCATATACCAGCTGCGGCGGCTGAACCAGCTCCTCGCCGACGGAGCTGCCGAGCGCGGCGTTTACACCGTCGACCTTCAGTTTTACGCGTCGGAGGACGGTTTTTCCTCCTTCAAGAACGAAAAGATGTACCGCGTCGCTCGCATCCCCTTCTCGAACACGGCGATACCGATAATTGCCGGAGCCGTCTGCGACGTCATTTTCGCACTGCGCGGAAAGATCGTCAAATGCGTCGTCCTGGACCTCGACAACACCCTCTGGGGCGGTGTCGTCGGCGACGACGGGACGGAAGGGATCGAGCTCGGCGAGCTCGGGACCGGAAGAGCCTTCACCGCCTTTCAGACCTGGCTTCTCGAACTGAAAAACAAGGGAATCATCCTTTGCGTCTGCTCGAAAAACGACGAGGACAAGGCGAAGGATCCCTTTATCAACCATCCGGATACCGTGCTGCGGCTCGAGGATTTCGCCGTATTCACGGCAAACTGGGATCCGAAACCCGACAATATCCGCCGTATGCGCGAAATACTCAACATCGGCATCGACAGCATGGTCTTCATCGACGACAACCCCTTCGAGCGCGAAGCGGTGCGCACCATGCTACCGGGGATAATCGTTCCCGAGATGCCGGAGGACCCGGCGGAATACGTGAACTTCCTGCGCTCGGAGGGACTGTTCGAGGCGGTATCACACTCTGCGGAGGACGCCTCCCGCACCGAGATGTACCGCGCCGAGGCGGGACGCGCCGAGGCAGCGTCGGCGGCAGGATCCTACGAGGACTATCTGAACGCCCTTGAAATGAAGGCCGTCTGCGCTCCATTTGAAAAATTCTGGTTCCCGCGGATATCCCAGCTTTCACAGCGCTCGAATCAGTTCAATCTCCGGACCGTCAGATATACCGAGGCACAGATCGCCGATATCTCCGCCGATCCCCGCTGCGTCACCCGCTATTTCACCCTCCGCGACCGGTTCGGCGACAGCGGACTGATCAGCGCGGTGATAATGAGGGAGATATCTCCGGACACCCTCTTTATCGACACCTGGATAATGAGCTGCCGCGTACTCAAGCGCACAATGGAGGAGTTCATCATCAACTCGGTCATATCGGCCGCGTCCGAAAAAGGATACAAAAAAGTGATCGGCGAATATCTTCCGACCAAGAAAAACGGTATGGTCGCCGATATCTACCCGCGCATGGGCTTCACCCCGGAGGGAGACGGAAAATATTCCGCCGACGTCGGAACATTCGAGCCCCGCAAAACGTTTATAACGGTTTCAGAATAAACACGCCCGAACGACGAAAGGATCAACGGCAATGGCAAAAAAATACACGCGTGAAGAAATACTCGACAAACTGAACGGGATATTCTCGTTCGTGCTCGATACCGACGTATCGCTTGAAGAAAAAACGACCGCGGCCGACGTGGAGGGATGGGATTCGCTGACTCACGTCACCCTTATCGGAGAAGTCGAGGATGAGTTCGGCTTCCGCTTTATGATGAAAGAGGTCGTGGGAATGAAAAACGTCGGCGAAATGGTCGACATAATCGCGCAGAGAGCGACAAGATAAACCGCCCGGGAGCATTCGGATGCTTTTTTCAACGCTTATTTTCGTCTATCTTTTTCTCGCCGTACTCCTGATCCTCTACTACGGTCCGGCGAGAAAAAGCCAGTATTGGCAGAATATCATTCTGACGGTATTCTCGCTTCTCTTTTACTCGTTCGGAGAGCCGGTATACGTGCTTCTGATGATCGGGCTCGTCTTTTTCAATTTCATCTTCGGCAAACTCTGCGCCGCCGACGGAGACGAACCTCCCACGGCAAAGAAAAAGCTCTTCCTCGCTATCGCGGTGCTCGGGAACCTCGGAACGCTCGGTTTTTTCAAATACACAAACTTCATAATCACCAATATCAACGCCCTGTCGGGATCGGAGATCGCCCTCGTTAAACTGGCGATGCCGATAGGAATAAGCTTTTTCACCTTCCAGGCCATGTCCTACGTCATCGACACCTACCGAGGCGTGACAAAATGCCAGGATTCGTTCGTCCGGCTGCTTCTTTACGTTTCCTTCTTCCCTCAGCTCATCGCCGGACCGATCGTCAGATATCAGGACATCGAGGCGCAGCTCGAGCAGCGGGATCATTCGATCAATCACATCAACGACGGCGTCTTCCGCTTCGCACTCGGCCTTGCCAAAAAGGTGATCATCGCCGACAGCTGCGACAGCGTCGTGCATTCGCTTTTCGGAATAAAGGATGAGACCCTGGTCCTGGCGGGCTGGATGGGAGTCGTCTTTTATTCGCTCCAGCTTTATTTCGATTTTTCGGGCTACAGCGATATGGCGATCGGACTCGGAAAGATCTTCGGGTTCGATTTCCCCGAAAACTTCAACTATCCTTTCGCCAGCAGAAGCGTCACCGAGTACTGGAGACGCTGGCACATCACTCTCGGCACCTGGTTCAAGGACTACCTTTTTTATCCCGTTCTCAACACCCGCGGGGTGAAAAAACTGTCGCGGACGCTGATGAAAAAGAAAAAAAGGGACGCCGCGAAATACCTGCCGACGGTCATCGCCCTTTTTGCCGTCTGGCTGGCCACGGGACTCTGGCACGGAGCCAACTGGAATTTCGTCCTCTGGGGAATCTACTATTTTATCCTGCTTACGGCGGATATGCTCTGGATCGACAAACTGCGCAAAAAGCTGGGCAGCGGCTGGGGAGAGCGGATCTTCTCGCGCGGCACCTTCCTGCTCGCCACCTTTTTCGGCATGGCTCTCTTCTATTTTGAAACCGACACCTTCGCAAATATAGGACGTCTTTTCGGCATTGGAGTCACCGGATTCACAAGCCACGACGTGAACGCCTTTATCTGCCAGAACTTCTGGCTTCTCATCGCGGGAATAATTCTCTCACTCCCGACCGTTCCCTTCCTTTACGGAAAACTTAAGGAAAGAGTAAAAGTCACCCCGGCTGCCGAGAGGATAGTCAAAACGCTGCTTGCCGTCGCCTTCATTGCGCTGGCGACGGTCCGGATGGCGGGAAACACCTACACCCCCTTCCTTTACACACGGTTTTAAGGAGTACAGACGAAGATGGACAGAAAAACCGTCGAAAACAAAAAAAGACGATCCCCGAAAAAGCCGGGATTCGTCGTCAACGCCGTCTGCCTTTCCGTCGTTGCGATACTCTTCTTCGGAGTCGCGGTTCTGAATCTGTTTCAGTTTTCGCGTCCCGTCTATTCGGAATCCGAAAAGAGGGATCTGGCGCGTTTCCCGGAGTTTTCCTTCTCCGCCCTCTTTGACGGATCGTATTTCAAAGGAATATCCGATTTCATTTCCGACACCTTCTGGCAGCGCGACGCCCTCGTTTCGGCGTCCCGTAAGATGGAGGAACTGAAGGGATTTCAGTACCGTGTAAACGGAGAGCCATACGTCGTGATCGACGTCGACGATCCGGTGGAATCGAGACCCGAAACGACCGATTACGACCCGAATCAGTTCAGCCACATAACCCTTCCTCCCGAGATCACGACGCGGGAAGAGGAGACGACCTCCGGGGATACCGGAACTCTTCCGCCCGATATTACCACGGAGGAGGGTCAGGGAACTTCGGGCGATCCTCCCGTGACGACCTCTCCCCCGGTGACGACCCCTGAGCCGTTCGTACTCAGATCGATCTCCCTCTCGGCGTCGAGCGTCGAACTCAAGCCGGGCGGATCGGGACTTCTGTCGGTTACGCTGACTTCGACGGGGGACGGCACCCCGCCTCCCGTGGAATGGACGACGTCAGACGCGTCGGTGGTCCAGGTGACGCCGACGAATAACGGCGCCTCGCTGTACGCCACCGGCAAGGGCAGCGCGACGGTCACCGCGAAGTGCGGTTCGCTTGTCGCCGCCTGCGCTGTAACGGTCAAAGAGCAGGAGCACGTAGGCCCGACGACCGACGACGTTCAGGAGATCCAGGGCGGAGTCTTCCGCTATCAGGACCGTCTGTATCAGCCGGTAAACTACGGCGACAGTCTGCTTGTAAGTCTCGGCAAGGAGTATTCCAAGATGGCGGAATACTACCGCCGTCTCTTCGGATGCCGGGTATCGATGGTCGCGGCGCCTCACGCCGTCATGCTTCTCGACGTCAACCAGATACCGAAAGCCGGGCGTGACCAGGGCGAAATGCTCAACGTTATGGCGACCGCCTACGACTCAACTATCAATTTCGTCAACATCTACAACGAGATGTACGCCCACAGGGACGAATACCTCTATTTCAAATCCGACCATCACTGGACGGGGCTCGGCGCCTATTACGGATATTCGGCGTTCATGAAATCTCTCGGCGAAACTCCGTACCCGCTTGACAGCTTCAATTACAAGCTGGTGCGCGAATCGGTCGTCGGCACGTACGGAGCGATCCTTCCCGCCTACGCCCTGAACGGAATCACCGACAAATTCGAGATTTGGGCGCCCACCAAGGAACTGACGATGACCGTCACCTACGTTCCGAGCGACGGCATTCCGCCGTCCACCTACTCTTCTGCGATACTCGACCGCGTCTTCCCCGGTTCTTACATGGCGTTCCTGTCGGGAGACAGACCGATGGTCGTCATCAACGTTCCGGAAAACCCGCAGGACAAAAAAATACTCGTCCTGCACGATTCCTACGGAAACGCGATGATCCCCTATCTCGCTCAGCATTACGGAACCATCGTCGCCGTCGACCCGAGATACTATTTCAGCTCTTTCAGCCAGAACCTGCAGGATCAGTTCAAGGACTACGGCTTTACCGACGTTCTCTTCCTGATGAATATTATGATGGCGAACAGCGACGTCTGGCTCAAAATGTACTATAACGTCATCGGCGTCAGATAATCAGACACAACCGAACAAACCGGCGCGGACCGGACGGCAGATCATTCTGTCCGTCCGGTCCGCGCCGGGCTTTAGATCTCACGGGAGTGGTATAGTTGCCGGTTGGCAGTTAATACTAAATAAACAAGATTCCTGATCCGTCAACTGCACCTGAATGATCGCCGCGACCCTTGCCTTCTCCTCGGGGAGAAGGTGGACGCGGAGCGGCCGGATGAGGGGGGCGAGTCGAATCGATACCGAATCGGAACCGCCAAAGGCTTCGCGCCTGCCGTCGCTCGCAGTGAAGACGCGCCTTCGGCGCTGGTGAAGACGTGCTTCGCACCGGTGAAGACGCGCCTTCGGCGCTAATGAAGTGTCCGGCTCACGCCGGACGTGAAAAGAAACCGAAGAAAAATCGACAGCGCCACCCGAAGAACCGCCGCATCCTTAGGCTCCCTCCGGGAGGGAGCTGTCACGCGCTCGTCGCGTGACTGAAGGAGCACGCGTAATTCAACGAGCCGGCAGTTTTAAACGTTCGTGCCGCCAAAGCGTGCGACACCGATTGCCTTCTCCGGCTGGAGAAGGTGCCGCGCGAACGCGAGGCGGATGAGGGTTACCTGAACGATTAGATATCTCTAAAGATAGCGGCGCTTTGTTTGGCAGGCAGT
>JAEEGL012305235.1_pt1 | contig 11528 bp, 8 predicted proteins | sample 9134231 | NCBI WGS metagenome assembly JAEEGL01 (sample SAMN16246548, study PRJNA631951) | gut metagenome | biome: gut microbiome; feature: rumen; material: fiber-attached | host: Bos | place: Iran: Karaj | collected 2018-10 | reverse complement strand
ATAATCGTTGGCAACGGTGGTAAAAGGATGCGAGTGAGAATGTTTTACCCACTAAACAATGAACGATTATGGAAATCAAGAAGATCGAGAACAAAGATTATGTGATGCTCCCACGTTTGCAGCATCCAGGTTTGAAACCCTTGCACGTTGAGCGCGATGCGTTCAAGGAAGAATTGAAACATGTCGATGGCCATGGCGACTACTGGCTGTTATACCAGCAGGCGAAGCCCCATGTCGTAGCCCATGTGCAACTCCCCAAGACAGAGACAGAATTTGATAACATTCTGAGCTTCTGCCTGACACAGAACCACTGGTGCGAGTACATCGAGGGCGATCTCACCTTCCTCTGTGTTATTGCAGGCTATAACGCAGATGAGCTGACGCCCAAGTATCCAAACTTCATCAAAGAGCGAGTTTTAGCCCTTTGCGCTGCCACAAGGTGGTGGTATGAGTATGGAAAGCAATGATATTTATTAAATATCATGAATTTTTTTGTAGATTTTAAAAAAAACATTATCTTTGCACGTAGAAACTTAAAATTATATATGGCAACTAAAGAAGGTTTCGTCTATATCTTCACTAATGAAAGCTTTCGAGACGGATGGGTGAAGATCGGGAAGACTCAAGATATAAAGCGCAGATTAAAGGATCTGGACAACACTTCTTGTCCTCTTCCCTTTAAGGTGTTTGCTACAATGAAGACCTGTAAATACAATGAGGCTGAAGAGCTGGTTCAGGAGTTTATTGCACATTTTAATTCCGATTTACGTATCCGACCTAATCGTGAATATTTCAAGGTGTCACCTGAAGAGGCATTAAAGATATTCTATCAGGTTAAGAAAGTGATAGATGATGCTGAGATAGAGGTCTTTGCGAATGGAAAATCAACTAACGCAACTAAGAGGTGCAAGAAGGATATAAAGACATCTCCCCATCTTATCCCCTGTTTCTATACGAGGAATTCAGATGCTAAAGGTCTGCTCAATCCTGAAACAGAAGAACTTATTGTGTTAGAGGGTAGTAAAATAAATCCTGGTGATTTGCCTAATCTGAGTCCAGAGCAGAAAGCAAAGCGTATGGAGCTGATAGCAAAGTGCACAAGACATCAAGGCGAAGAACTTGTTCTAATAAAGGATATATCTTTCAAATCTCCTAGTGGCGCAGCGAAATTCTGTTGTGGTGGCTCTTCAAATGGTTGGAATAAATGGAAGGATGAACAAGGAAATCCAATTGAAAAGTATCGTAAGTAATTACTAATTGGATATAAATGGAACTGATTAACAATATCAACAAGACGCTGCGAGATGATTTACTCTACCAGATGAAATCTGGGAGCAAGTTATCTATTGCTGCTTCATGTTTTTCCATTTATGCTTTCCAGGAACTGAAGGAAACTCTCAAAGACATAAAAGAGCTACGTTTCATATTTACCTCTCCTACATTTACCACTGAGAAGGCTTCGAAACAACAGCGTGAGTTCTATATCCCTCGTCTGGATCGAGAGCGCACACTATATGGTTCAGAATTTGAGGTTAAGTTACGCAATGAGCTTACGCAAAAGGCCATAGCTCGCGAATGTGCCGATTGGATAAGGGCTAAAGCATGCTTCAAATCAAATACCAACAACGATAATATGACTGGTTTTATCACTCTAGATGATGCTAGTTATTATCCCGTTAGTGGTTTTACTACAGTTGATCTTGGATGCGAAAAGGGCAATAATGCTTATACAATGATTCAAAAGTTAGAATCGCCTTCATCTAAAGATTTTATTGACCTTTTCAATGAATTATGGAATAATAATAGTCGCTTACAAGTAGTGACTGATGAGGTTATTGATAGCATCAGTAATGCCTACAAGGAGAATGCCCCCAATTTTTTGTATTTTGTAGCTCTATATAACATCTTCCATGAGTTTTTAGAAGATATCAGTGAGGATGAATTACCTAAAGAAGGAACAGGATTTAAGAATTCTTTTATCTGGAACAAACTCTACAACTTCCAGCGAGATGCAGCATTGGCAGTCATCAACAAGTTAGAGAAATACAAAGGTTGCATTCTTGCAGATAGTGTGGGACTTGGTAAGACATTCTCCGCTCTTGCTGTCATAAAGTACTATCAGGAGCGAAATGATAGAATATTAGTTCTTTGCCCCAAAAAACTATATGAGAACTGGAATACCTATCGCCAGAATTACATAAATAACCCCCTTGTAAAAGATCGTTTTAATTATGACGTTTTATTCCACACAGACCTGAGTCGTGAGCAGGGTTTTAGTAATGACTTAGATCTTGAACGAGTAAATTGGGGGACTTATGACTTGGTAGTCATCGATGAGAGTCACAATTTCCGCAATGGTGGTAAGATCTCTACAGACGAGAATGGTGAGAACCCTCGCGAAAATCGTTATTTGCGATTGATGAATAAGGTGGTAAAAGCAGGTGTTAAGACAAAAGTACTCATGCTATCAGCTACTCCTGTAAATAATCGCTTTGGCGATTTGAAGAATCAGCTACAGTTGGCTTATGAGGGTAAGGCTAAGGAGTTTGATGAGTTGCTACCTACAGATAGAGGTATAGAAGATATCTTCCGTCAGGCACAGACTGCTTATAATGTTTGGGCCAACTTCTCTCCAGAAGAGCGTACAACAGAGCGTTTGTTGAGAATGCTCGATTTTGATTTCTTTAAACTTCTGGATGCTGTTACCATAGCCCGAAGTCGTAAGCATATCCAGCAGTATTATGATACCACTGATATTGGTACATTCCCAGAGCGTCTGAAGCCTATTTCACGCCAACCTCATCTGACAGATCTCGACTCTGCCATCAATTACAACGAGATATTTGAAGAACTACAGTCGCTTCATCTGGCCATCTATGCGCCATCAGCGTTTATATTGGATAGCCAGTTGTATAAGTATCAGGAAGAAGAGAGTACCACAGGACATCGATTGAGTATCGAAGATCGTGAGAGAGGGATCCAGCGCCTTATGAATATGCAACTTTTGAAGCGTTTAGAATCTTCCGTAAATTCATTCCGTCTTACACTGAACCGAATCAGCGAATACATGGATGAAACTCTCAATTCTATTGAGAAATTCAAGAAAGGCGAGACACGAGTATCTGTAGATGATTATGAAAGTGCAGATGTAGATGAGGACGAACAGGACTTCACGATAGGTAAGAAGAAAAACCGAATCCTCTTGGAAGATATGGACTATATATCTTGGCAGAAGGAAATAGAGAGCGACCTGGCAACTATCAGGCTCTTATTAACTATGTTGGAGAGCATTACGCCTGAACATGATTCAAAATTACAACAACTCGTTGCAGATTTGAAACATAAGTTTGCCAATCCCATCAATGGAAATAATAAGAAGGTGTTGATATTTACCGCCTTCTCTGATACAGCGGAATACCTTTATACTTGCCTGGCAGACAAGATAAAATCTGAATATGGGCTGAATGTGGCTTTGGTAACAGGTAATGTTGAAGCTCGTAGTACCATGAAACTACGTGAGAAGCTTGACTTCAATAAAGTGCTGACACTTTTCTCGCCAATTTCAAAGGAGCGTGAAGCCATTTACCCCCATTTATTTGAGGAGATTGATGTCCTGATAGCTACTGACTGTATCTCTGAAGGTCAGAACCTGCAGGATTGTGATTATCTGATAAACTATGATATTCATTGGAACCCTGTTCGCATCATTCAGCGTTTTGGGCGTATAGATCGAATTGGATCCAAGAATGCTCAAATTCAGTTAGTTAACTACTGGCCTGATATGACCCTTGATGAATACATCAATCTGAAGGGTAGAGTAGAAGCACGTATGAAGGTAACAGTGATGACTGCAACAGGTGACGATAACTTGTTGTCACCAGAGGAAAAAGATGATCTTGAATATCGTCGCCAGCAGTTGCAACGCTTACAAGAAGATGTTGTCGATTTGGAAGAGATGAATAGTGGTGTCAGTATCATGGACTTAGGTCTGAATGAGTTCCGTCTTGACTTGCTGGAGTACATGAATGGCAATCACGATGTAGAACATACCCCTTTTGGACTTCATGCGGTGGTTCATGCTTCAGAACAAGCCCCGGCAGGAACTGTATTTGTGTTGAAGAATCGAACAGCAGGGGTTAATATCGACCACAAGAATCAGTTGCATCCTTTCTATATGGTTTATATCTCTGATGAAGAAGAGGTTATTGTAGATCATTTGCATCCCAAAGATCTACTTGATAAAATGCGCCTGCTATGTAAGCCAATAACCAAGCCAGATGTTAAACTCTGTAGCCAATTCAATAAGGAAACCCGCGATGGTTTGAAGATGGATAAGTATTCTGACCTGCTGAGCAAAGCCATCAACTCTATTATTTCAGTTAAAGAGCAATCCAGCATCGACAGTTTCTTGGATGGCTTTGTTGGCGAACTCTTCGAAGAGCACTATGTAGGCTTAGATGATTTTGAATTAATTTGTTTCTTAGTGATTAAATAGCCGATGTACGGACTTCCTGATAATTGCATCATAAATAAGCCACTCTACAAGAAGGCTGTATTTGAGAAGTTCAATCTCAAATCAGCTGAACGTGACCGTTTTGATGCAGATATCAGTAAAATGGCTATTGTGGCATACGTATCTCCTTCAAAGATTCCAGCTCTTCATGAAGGCCAGCATGTGAAAGAGTTTTATGTACTCCAGATACAACTAAAGCATAAGGATTATGAAACCAAGAATATTCTGATGCTGAATAAACTCATCCCTCAAAAAATGGTATTTGCATTAGAGTATGCTAATAACATCCAGTTTTGTATTTTCCATACTCGCCTTCAACAATCAGAATGGGCACATGCTACAGATGCAACTATTCCCATAAAGGGCTTAACTTTGGATGATGTGTGGAATAACATTGTTGCAGAAATCGGAGGATTAAGCAATGATGCAGAAGAAACATTAGAGCAGCAAATCATTGAAAGAGAGGAACGTGAGAATCTTCTTAAACAAATTGAAGCCCTCGAAAAGCGTTGTCGTCTCGAAAAGCAAAAGCATAAGAAATACGAACAGCACCAGCAATTATTGAAATTAAAAGAACTATTATAATATGGATAAATTAAACATGCAAACCACAAACATGGTGGATGAAAATATCAAAAAGATTGGGGAATTGTTTCCTAATTGCCTAACAGAAACGTTGGATGAGAAAGGCCGTCCTCAAATGTCTATTGATTTTGACCAACTTAGACAAGAACTTTCACAGAATATTGTTGAAGGTCCAGAAGAACGTTATCAGTTTACTTGGCCCGATAAACGTAATGCTATTCGTTTGGCAAATGTTCCTACTACTGACACACTACGCCCTTGTCGCAAAGAGAGTGTAGACTTTGATAATACAAAGAACCTCTATATTGAGGGTGATAATCTTGGAGTGTTAAAGTTGTTACGGCAGAACTATCTTGGGAAGATCAAGATGATATATATTGATCCTCCTTATAACACTGGTAAGGATTTTATTTATCCTGATGATTTTTCTACAGACAAAAAAGAATACATCAATAATAGCGGTCAATACGATGATGCAGGGAACAGAATGTATGAAATTACAGAAAGCGATGGAAGATACCATACAGAATGGTTAAATAATATTTATCCTCGTCTTAAAGTTGCTAAAGATTTATTATGTAATGATGGAGTCGTCTTCATTTCCATTGATGATAATGAAGTCTCTAACCTAAAAAAGGTATGTGACGAAATATTTGGCCCCAAATCCTTTATTGATATATATAACTGGGCCAAAACAGAAACTCCAGAAAACTTGTCTGTAAAAAGTAGACAAATAATAGAATATGTTTTGTGCTACCAAAAGAACAAGGATGAAAAAAAATTTCGTGGTATAAAAAAATCCTCATCGAGTTCAAACGGATTGCTTAATCAACCTAATCCTGTAGGTGTATTAAATTTCAAGGCTAATAATGTCCATACTAAAATTCCAGATGGAATTATTCCAGCAGGAATGTACGGCACTGATGCTTATGATGTAGAATTACTCAATGATGTCGAAGTTAAAGATGGCTTATTCGTACAAGATTTTGCTCTTAAAGCAAAGTTCAAATGGCAACAATCGTATTTGGATAATGAAATTAAGAATGGAACAATTATCAATATACCCACTATTAAGTTTAGCCCCTCTTACGACAAGACGGAATATGCGCCAGAAGTACCAACGAATCTTATCAACAGCAAAGTTGGAGTTGGAACTAATGAAAATGCAGGAGAGTATCAACTGAAACTTTTTGATAAAAAGGTGTTTAACTTTCCTAAGCCTGTTAGTTTAGTTAAGTATCTAATGGGTTTTAATGATAATGATAATGAAAACTTTATTATACTTGATTTCTACTCTGGTTCAGCAACTTCTGCAGAGGCTTCAATGCAATATAATTTTGATCTGGGTGAAAACAAGGTGAAGTTTATTCTCGTTCAAATACAAGAAGACTTAAATAAATCTTTAGAAAGTTCGAAGAGTAAGAGTCAGAAGGAAATTATACAAAACGCAATAGATTTCCTTAATTCACAGAAACGGCCATTGAATATTTGTGAGTTAGGTAAGGAACGTATTCGTCGAGCTGGTAATAAGATCAAATCAGAGAATCCATTAACCACACAAGACCTAGACACAGGTTTTCGAGTATTGAAATTGGATAGTTCTAATATGAACGATGTATTCTACACTCCAGAAGCATTTACAGAGAAAGATCTGTTTGAGGACAATATTAAAGGAGATCGTACTGAAGAAGATTTGTTATTCCAAGTAATGATAGAACTTGGCATTGAACTTTCTGCAAAGATTGGAAAAACGAGCATTGCCGGAAAAACAGTATGGAGTGTGAACGATGGATATCTGATGGCATGTTTCGATGAAGGTGTGAATGAATCTACGATAAAAGAAGTGGCTCAACAGAAGCCTTTCTATTTTGTGATGCGTGATAGCAGCCTTGCCACTGATAATGTAGCCGATAACTTCGAGCAGATTTGGAGTGAATATAGTAACGATACAGTAAGAAAGATATTATGAGTCATCAACTGAAATTTACAACAGACTCAATTGATGTTTGTATAAATAATTATGAGCCTTATTCTTTTGAATATGATGGCTGGACTGTGTCTGATAAATATGTGCACAACGAAAAAAATAATCGTGGATCTTATTATCAAATAGTTATTACTTCGCCATCATTCTATAAAGAGGAGATGTTGAATAATTATGTAATTATAGGACAGGATATTATTAATTTAATAACTCAGTTAATTCCTGTTTGTGGAATTCCATCATTAAACAATCCCAAATTTAAGAACTTCATAAAAGATCAAAATATCATTGACCCAAAATCATCACCTCAAGGATGGAGTTCAGATTATATTAATGTATTAGAACAAATTAAAGCCGAAAAGGGGGAGAAGATTCACGTTTCATATGAATTTATGGGAATATGTAGATTCTCAACTATAAATTATACTCCTTTAAAAGATCTTCATCTTATGCTGGATAAATATGATATCCTCCCAGAAGATGTAAGATTCTTATTATTCTTAAACTATTCTATTTTAACATCTGACAATTTTAATGTATTCATGTTAATTGGTAAGGCCTTAGAAATTATTAATGCAATGTATCCATTTCAGCATAATCATGGCAAACCGGATAAACGAATAGAAGAGCATTTTCCAGAGCTTATTGATACATTTCAAGGTATTACGATAAAAAATTTGATGGACCTTTCTAATAATCGTCAGGAAACTAGACATTTTCTTGATAAAAAGAAACATCTTCCGCATGAATCCCTAACAAGGGATGAGAGAATAAATCTATATAGATGCTCTACATGTTTAATGTTGAATGTGTTAAGAATTAAATTTGGTTTGTCACCATATAAGATAGAAAGTGTATGAAATTTAAATTTAAGATACAACAATATCAGACGGACGCTGTAGATGCTACAGTGAATGTGTTCGCTGGGCAGCCATCTAAGACTCTTACAGAATATCGTCGCGATTTGGGTAAGCGCGAAAGTGGTATCATCACTTTTGATGAGGAATATGTGGGTTATCGTAATGCTGGAGTAGAGCTTCTGGGCCATCAGCTACTTGCCAATATTCAGCAGCAACAAGCTATTTATAATATCCCCAAATCCACGAAGTTGAGTCAACCAGATGGATTAGGCGCATGTTCGCTGGATATAGAAATGGAAACGGGTACTGGTAAGACATACGTCTATATCAAAACCATGTTCGAATTGAATAAGCGTTATGGCTGGAGTAAGTTTATCGTGGTGGTGCCTAGTATTGCCATTCGTGAGGGCGTTTCCAAGAGTTTCCAGATGCTAGCAGATCATTTCCAGGAGCTTTATGGTAAGCAGGCGATTCCTTTCGTATATAATAGTAGCAATCTGCATGAAATAGATGATTTCTCGAGTAGTGGTGACATCCGTGTGATGATTATCAACACCCAGGCTTTCAATACCTCATTCAATGAAGACAAGAATGTAGAAGGCAGAAAGGGTGATGCTGCAGCACGTATCATATACACAAGGCGTGATGATTTCCAAAGTCGTAGACCTATTGATGTGATAGCAGCTAACCGTCCTATCGTCATTATGGATGAGCCTCAGAAAATGGAAGGTGCAGCTACACAAAAAGCACTGAAGAACTTTAGACCTCTGTTTATGCTTAACTATTCTGCAACTCATAAGACTTCTCACAACTGTGTTTATGCATTGGATGCACTGGATGCATATCGTCAGCGATTAGTGAAGAGGATTCAAGTAAAGGGTATCACTCTGCAGAACCTTTTAGGTAATCAGAGCTATATCTATTTTGATAGTATTGTTCTTTCAAAAAACCATGCACCCATTGTAAAGCTGGAGATTGAGATAAAGGGTGCTTCGGCTACTCGTAGGCAGATATGTAACTTTGAACAGAATGATTCCCTTTATGATGCGAGTCATCTTCCTGCATACAAAGACTTTGTAATCACTGAGATTAATCCTCTCACAAACACTATTTATTTTATGAATGGCGACTCTCTTCGAAAGGGTGAAGTGATGGGTGATGTCTCTGAGAAGCAACTTCAAATTATACAGATTCGAGAGACTATCAAATCACACTTTGAGAAAGAAGAAATGCTATTTAAACAAGGCATCAAAACACTTTCTCTATTCTTTATTGATGAAGTTGCTAATTATAAGAGTTACGATGATCAAGGCGAAGTAGTGAAAGGCGATCTATGGAATATCTTCGAGAAAGAATATAATTATTATCTGAATGAACACCTTTCTCTCTTTGATGATGACTATCAGCGGTATTTGAAGCGATTCTCTGCCAATGAAGTGCATAATGGATATTTCTCAATTGACAAAAAAGGTAAGGCACAAAATAGTAAAGAGAAGGATAGTGAAGAGAATAGACCTGCATATGACCTAATACTAAAAGATAAGGAGCGATTGTTGAGTTTTGATGAGCCAACGCGTTTCATTTTCTCTCATTCGGCTCTTCGAGAAGGATGGGATAATCCAAATGTATTCCAAATATGTACATTGAGACATGCTAGTAGTAATGTGGCCAAGCGTCAGGAGGTTGGTCGAGGTCTTCGAATCTGTGTCAATCATGATGGTACTCGTATGGATAAAGAACTATTGGGTGATGCCGTTCATGATATTAATCTTCTGACGGTAATTGCTAATGAGAGCTATAGTACATTTGCAACAGCTCTACAAAGCGAGACGAAAGAAGCTCTGCGTGAACGCCCAGCTGTTGCATCTGTTTCATTCTTCGAAGGTCGAAAGTTTATGATAGATTCAGAAGAGCATGTGATATCCGAAATGGAGGCAACAGCCATCATTAATTACCTCTTTGAGAATGATTATGTGGATGATAAAGGTAATATCCAGCAGAGTTATCATGAGGATTTGAAAAATGGTAAGTTGGCTCCTTTAAGCAAGAAGCTGGCTCCTATGGGAGAACAAATCCATAAGCTGGTACAAGGAATCTTCGATCCTTCTGCTTTGGATGATATGATAGAGGATGCCAATGGACAGGCAGAGGTGGTGAATGATCATTTGAATGATAATGCTGCCAAAGATGAATTCAAACGCTTGTGGGAAGAAATAAATCATCGCTATGTATATACAGTTCATTATGATAGTGAGGAATTGATTAAAAAAGCGATTGCCTCAATAGATAGTAATCTGCGTGTGACCCAGCTTAAATATGTCGTTACTGCAGGTGAACAAGGTGAGAATGATCTGGATTTTACTGGCAAACAGAGAACTCGCACTCAGGAAATGCGTGAAGTATCAACCAGTGATGTACCTTATGATTTAGTAGGCGAAATAGCGAGAGGCGCTACTTTAACTCGTCGCACTGTGGTTCGCATTCTAAAGGGTATTAATTCGGCAAAACTCTATTTGTTTAAGAATAACCCAGAAGAGTTTATAAGAAATGTGATACGTCTGATTAAGGACCAAAAAGCCACGATGATTGTAGAGCATATATCATATAATCGCACAGAACAGAAGTTTGATATGAGTATCTTCACCAATGAGAAGAATAGGCAAAGTGCAGACAAGGCATATCAGGCAGAGAAGCATATTATGGACTATGTGTTTACTGATAGCAAGGGCGAACTTAAGTTTGCAAAGGATATGGATGCAGCCAATGAAGTAGCTGTCTATGCACGATTACCACGAACATTCAAGATACCTACTCCTGTAGGCCATTATGCTCCAGACTGGGCAGTTGCATTCCATGATAATATGGGTGTAAAACACATCTTCTTTGTGGCTGAAACAAAGGGTAGTTTGCAATCTATGGACTTAAAGGGTGCAGAGAAAGCTAAAATTGCGTGTGCTAAGAAACTCTTTAATGAGGTATCAACGAGCAAAGTTCGATATCATGAAGTGACAGATTATCAGAACATGCTGGATGAGATAAATAGTTTATTGTAATTTTGTAATAATTATGAAAAAGTGGTTAGTTTTTGTATTAGGTGTCGTGACAGGCTTTATTCTTGCAGTGTTATTGGCGTTCTTATTGAATAGTAAATCAAAGTCTGGCCCAGATGTAATTGGCGAATCAGGGACAGAGACTGAAGAATCTAGTGATGGGATAAAATTGTTTGATGAACCTGGTGATATAATAGAAGAGAATTCGTTTGAAGTTTTTCAAGTAATCGCAGAAAATGCTGCGTTAGTTAAAGGTAAAGGAGGTGGCCGTAGTATATATAGAGGTCCAGTCTATTTAATTGTTAACTATGATAAAAAATATTATTATGATGATGAAAAAATAGAAACTCCTAAAGGAAAAGTTGTCAGGCAGATAGGTATTTACCAATATCCTACAAAAAATGATTTCGTCAAAACCGTGCCGATTATTGAGATTATGGATGAATAAATTCCAATTATGGCTCGCAGGTTGCGGGCCTTTTTTTTGTGGAAATACTTGCAAGTATGGGGAAATCTTTATATCTTTGAGCTACGCT
>JAEEGL011212489.1_pt1 | contig 11528 bp, 10 predicted proteins | sample 9134231 | NCBI WGS metagenome assembly JAEEGL01 (sample SAMN16246548, study PRJNA631951) | gut metagenome | biome: gut microbiome; feature: rumen; material: fiber-attached | host: Bos | place: Iran: Karaj | collected 2018-10 | reverse complement strand
GTCGGACAGGATTACCGGGCAGGCCATAACATGTAATATCTTACCATCTAAATCCACCAAAGGAATAGATGCGTATTGTTACTCAAATACTGCATTAAATAATTCCAGGTCATTTGGCGTATTCTCCGCAACCGGAAATGCAAAGGACGGCTTCAATTATGGGGTTTGCGCAACATTGCTCGGAATGAATGACGGAACCGGTCTCTTTGCAACGTCCGGAAGCTTTCCAGAAGGTTATGAACTGGTTGGTAAGTGGGCCGGATATTTTGATGGAGACGTCAAGGTAGTAGGTAATCTGACTGCAACATCAGTCAATACAAGTTCTGATTCAAGATTGAAAAAGGATATCCGCCAGATAGAAAACGGGAGTCTTGATAAGATAATGGAGATGAACACCGTCCGCTATTACCTTAAGAACCCTGAGGTAAACCTGTGGAACTCTACAGAGAAGCACTATTTATATGACCCGGATTCTCCCATACTCAAGCAGGAGCATTTTGGCCTCATAGCCCAGGAGCTTATGGCAATTTATCCCGAACTGGTTACTGAAGGCAGTGACGGTTATTATGCTGTAAATTATCTGGAGATTGTGCCACTCTTGATTAAGTCCATTCAGGAACTGAAAGCCGAAGTTGATGAACTTAAGGGAATGAATGCAGAGAAGACCATTGAAAGAAACCTGACAAACATCTCCGGAATCAATTCGGAAGATGCCGTTCTGTTCCAGAACAACCCCAATCCATTCTCAGAAAGCACATCCATAAGATGTTTTGTGCCGACTTCCGTCAATGATGCCGATATCTATATTTATAACATGAACGGGGAGCAGATAGACAAGCTTTCCATCAGTGAAAGAGGCGATGTGTCAGTCCCGATCAACGGTTATAAGCTGGAAGCAGGAATGTACTTGTATTCGCTGATTACAGATGGCAACCTTATAGATACTAAACGTATGGTCCTGACAAAATAACCTAATTATCCTGTGTTCAATAATAATCAGCTATGTTCCATACTAAGAAATACTTTTTAGTGATAATTATCATCTTATGTATATGCTCAATACATACGATAGCGCAGACAGATTTTTATTATTACAAAGGTGAAAAAATCCCATTAAAAGAAAATGAGAATAAAGTATGTTTGAGCATACCTAAAGACAAAGACAATTTATTTGAAATAATTCAAGCAAACGTGAAGGTTCAGGATAAACTTAATGACGATATATTTGATGTATTAATAATTGATTGTCAGGATGTTGAAAAGTTATCTTCAATGGATTTTTGGGAAAAATTCTCAAATAATGTGTTGTTGACTCCATGCTATAATACAGCGAACGATCAAGAACTATATTCAACGCCATATTTGAATGTTCGATTAAAGAAAGAGTCGGATTTACCCTTGCTTGAATCATATGCAAAAAGATATGGTCTAAAAATTGTAAGACAAGATCCTTTAATGCCTTTATGGTATATTTTATCTATTACTGATTATCATGAAATAAATACACTGGAATGCGCAAATATAATATATGAGAGTGGGGTATTTGCCGAATCAATACCAGATTTGTCCTCTAAGGATATGCATTGTTCCAATGACCCTTTATTTGATATGCAATGGGGGCTCCATAATAACAATTATCCAGATATAGACATATCAGTATCTCCAGCATGGAATTATGCCACAGGGAAAAACGTCAAAATAGCGATTATTGATACAGGCGTAGATATGGACCATATTGATTTGGCATCTAATATCAGTGACTTAAGTTTCGATACAGAAACATCTACTTCTCCAAGTGTAGTCTACTATTCTCACGCTACTCATTGTGCTGGAATAGCCGCCGCTGTAAAAGATAATAGTGTTCAGATTGCAGGAGTAGCACCTGAAGCGACAATAGTATCAATCAGTAATACATTGGGTTCATCATGTAATATGCAATTGAAATTGGCAGACGGCATTGTTTGGGCCTATCAGCATGGTGTTGACATTATTTCAAATTCGTGGTATTCTTCATCATCTCATCCAGCTATTGATGAGTCAATACACGAGGCCTTCAAATACGGTCGTCAAGGAAAAGGGTGTGTAATTGTTTTTTCTTCTGGCAATAATTATAGTAATATGGCTAGTTATCCTGCCAACTGCAATGATACGATTATTGTTGTAGGAGCAATTAACGAAAGTGGTGTAAGAGCAAATTTTTCTAACTATGGTATGGAACTGGATGTGGTAGCACCTGGAGTTAATATCCTTTCTACTCTTCCTAACGACCAAGTTGGTTATGATGATGGAACATCTATGGCATGTCCTCATGTCGCAGGAGTTGCAGCGTTGATATTGGAACGAAATCCAAATCTAACGGTGATGCAAGTGAAAAAAGCAATTAATAGAAATGCAAAAAAAATATCATACGTAGATTTTAATGTTATACAGCCGGATGGTTTATGGAATTTCGAATATGGATATGGGCTTGTAGACGCATATAATTCTGTAGTTAATACTCCAAGTGTTGTCTTTATTCAGAATGACACGATAACTGGCACGCAAACCATCATCTCAGATACCATTTATATAGGTAGAGATGTAACCGATAGGTTAGAATATGGTGATGTTATTCTTGGCCAAGGTAATATTACTATTAACACAAAGAAAGCTGTAATTAAGAACTCAACGACTGTCCCATTAGGTACATATTTAGAAATTGAGACCCCCTAATTTACTAAAAAACAGTTTAATTGTATTAAAAATATGGTAACAAGGTTTCATGAAAAAAGACAGGACAAAAAAACAGCATTATATTGAGAAGTATGATACTTTACCTGAATCTGTAAGCATAAGTGCGGACGATTCATTAGATGATGTTTTCAATGTTTGCCGGATGAACTTTGAAAGCAGCATAGGTTATGCAACACTGACCAGGGGGTTGGTCGTCAGGAAGATCAGCCCAAATGATTCATCTGTCATAAAACATGATATCGGTACATGTTTCAAGAGTTTATATCAGGCGCTTCATGCTAAAGAGCATGTTCTAAGTAAAAGCGAATTTGAATGTTTGATATGTTTCTTGCTGGAATATGACAACAAGGATACCAGCCTGATACTGGCTAAGGGTTATACAACAATAACCAGCGTAAAGACTCGTATAAAAAACAAGATTCCACAAGAACTTGCACTCAAGATCTATACTAAATAAAAGCCTTTCTGTCAATGAGATTCCATCGCATTATTGGCAATATCGGAGTGATTTTAACATTTTCAGCACTTTTCAGCACGTTTTTTTTCTTACTAAACAAAATATTGATTATCTATGCGGTAGTTTTATTCGATAAGACGAAAACAAAACCAACAGAGAACAATTTATTAACATAAAGAATTATCACTATGAGCAGAAAACAGATTTTGAGCATATTACTCTTAATATTTTGCTCAACAAATGTAATGGCACAAGCGGATTTCTATTACTATAACGGTAATAAGATTCCTATCACTCTTAATGAGAATAAGGTTTGTGTCAGCATTCCCAAAGAAAGTGATATCGTAAGCCAGAGGATACAAGAAAATGTCAATATACTGCATACAATTGCAGATGGGACTTTTGATATCATTGTTATTTCCAAGTCAGACTATGAGAGTTTGAGAGCACAGGACTCATGGCAGGAAGACTTAAAATCTGTAATTATTACCCCATGTTATTTTTTGAATGATAACGCAGAGGCCGTAGTTACTCCATATTTGAACGTCGAATTAAAAAAAGAACAGGACATAGACTTGCTGAATACATTTGCTCAGGACTATAAACTAAACAACAAGGGGCATTCTAAATATTTGCCCTTATGGTATGTTCTTTCAGTTACCCCAGAAAGTGAAAAAAATCCGTTGGAGTATGCAAATCTGTTGTATGAAACTGGATATTTTGTAGCTTCAGTGCCAGATTTTGCTAATTTAGTTTCACAGACCACGTATGGACAACTGTTCACACCTCTTGGGTTGGGAATGGAAAAATGTGAACGGATGGGTCCTAACCCCTGTCCACAAATGCACGTTGAAGGTGATACGGTTTATGTTTGCACTAATCAGGGACTTTATTCAAAAGATTTATCTAACGACACAAGTTCATGGCAATTAGTAGGATTTGAAGATATTCCTCTTCTTGACTATGTCCGTAGAGGACAAGACATACTGGCTTTACGTTATAACGTAAACGGTAGTTTCCTTTTATTGTCGCATGATGGAGGAAAGACATTTGAAGACATTACGCCAGACATGTTTATAGAACCGCTTTACCCAATAATTGATGCTTCATACAATTATAGGGGTAATATAATGAATAACCTTGCTCAACATCCTACTGATCCCAACATAATACTCGTATCATCCCTTACTTTGGGCTTATTCCAATCTACGGACTTTGGACAGACTTGGAGTAGACTGTCAACTGTTCCTACAACAGGTTTTGCCGGATATCATCCTTTAAATCCGGATATTATCTATCAAAGTGGACAAACATCAGCTTGGATCCCTTACATTAATGTAAGTTATGATTGCGGACAGACATGGAATGTAATTAATCCTTATGATAACGGCGATAACTGCATAAACAGAATAGCATTCCATCCAGAGACTCAAGACAAATGGATTGTTGGAGGAAATGGTATTGTCTTTAAATCAACAGATAATGGGCAATCATGGAAAATGCAAAAAGATAGTTTATTTGTTGGTTGGAAATTCACTGCTTATGATAACGCTGATAGCGATATTCTTTATATGGCTGGTAGAGGTAGTGACATCCACGTTATGTGTTCTAAGGACGAAGGAGAAACATGGAGCATTCCTATAACTTTGCCAAAAAGAAAAACCAGTGAGACTGAGATAGAATATTTGAATGACTTTAGACAATACGGTGACAAGCTACTGATCTACACTGAATCTGATGTATATGTAGTATTAAAGGATCAGTTGCTTGCTGAAAGTACCTTCCCTGTCAATACAGTTACCGGTATAGAGCAACAGATAGCCGTACTGGAGACAGGAGTAAGCTACTATGATTTGACTGGCAGGAAGATGGAACGTCCCAATGGTTTTACCATTGTTGTCACTAACTATTCAGACGGAAGTACAAAGGTTAAGAAAGTATTGTATTAACGCAGGTAAATAATAAAAAAGCGGGCTGACCTTCTCGGGCAGCCCGCTTTTTTATTGATGGAACTTAAGTAAAATCGACAAGGATTCTGAATACGCGGCTGGGAGCTTCCACCCATTTCTGCATGGCATGGAGCGCGTTCTCAGGTTTTACTACGGCCGATATAAGCTCATCCTTGGGGCAGGTGCCGCGTTGCAGGTAGCGTATTACCGCTTCAAAGTCAGCGGGCATGGCGTTACGTGATCCGTGAATGTTTATCTCCTTCTTGACAAACAGAGCGGTTTGGAACGTTACATCATTCTTGGAATAACCTATGCAGACTACGCGGCCGCTGAATGCAACCTCAGCAATTGCTGCCTGATATGTAGGTACGCTGCCTACGGCTTCAATCACCACAGTCGGACCTAATCCGCCGGTGAAATCGATGATTTTTGCATGAAGGTCCTGCTCTTTGGAGTTGATGGTATGGGTGGCTCCAAGACGCCTGGCCAGAGCAAGCTTGTCATTGTCCAGATCTACGGCAATCACCGTAGCGCCCCGTAAGGAGGCTCGAACTATGGCACCTACGCCAATCATTCCGCAACCGAATACCAGAACGGTATCGGAGTCTGTAACCTGGGCCCTGGAAACAGCGTGGAATCCTACGCTCATGGGTTCAATCAGTGCACAGTCACGCAGTGCTATTCCGGGAGCAGGAATTACTTTGGCCCAGGGCAGCACCATGTAGTCACGCATGGCACCGTCACGCTGTACGCCCAGTGTCTCATTGAACTCACATGCATTGGGATGGCCCGCACGGCAGGCTGCGCAATGACCGCAGTTGGTATAGGGATTGACCGTTACTGTCATGCCCGGTTTAAGGAAGTCTGGTACATCCGGGCCTACGCTGTCTATTGTGGCACCGATCTCATGACCGGGTATTACAGTTTCCTTGGCCATCAGGTTACGGCCCAGAAATGTATTCAGGTCTGATCCGCAAAAGCCTACATATCCTATTTTAAGAAGCACCTGTCCGGCACCTGCCTGTGGCTTCTGTGCCTCCTCAACTATCATCTCTCCCTGTGCGGGGATTCTAATCTGTCTCATTATCTTAGTCTTTTACTACGTGTCCCTTCCATCCGTACCAGGCGCATACTGCAAAGCAGATAAGCGGAATGATATATGCCAGCTCATGGTTTGTAGTGAGTGATACCTGGAACTTGGCTGTGAGCAGCGGCAGTATGGAGTTGCCCACAATGGCCATCACCAGGAATGCCGATCCGCTCTTGGTCTCACCCTTAAGGTCTGTCAGTGCCAGTGAGAACTGTGTGGGGTACATGATTGACATGAAGAATGATATGCCCATCATGGCGTAGATGGCGGTCATACCCTCTGACAGGCAAATGACTGCGCATAGAACCACATTGGCCAGTCCGTATACCACAAGCATGTTCTTGGGCTGGAACTTACCCATGAGCCATGCACCTATCCAACGGCCCAGCAGGAATGCCAGCATATAGAAACCGAACAGCGTGGTGGCCTGGTCATGGTTAAGTCCTGCGTACTTGACGCAATAGACTATGAACAGGCTGTTCACTGCGGTCTGACCGCCGTTGTAGAAGAACTGTGCAATGACACCGTTACGCAGATGGCGGCGCTTAAGTACACTGAAAGAAATCAGTTTGCCATTGTTTGAGGTGTCATCATCCTCGGCCTGGATACGCGGCAGTTTGGTGAATGCCATCACTACGGCAATAAGTATAAGTACTATGCCGAAAATGGTATAAGTCAGTTTGAAGTTGTGAATCTCGGCATCGGGCAGGGCGTTGGTAGCAGCATCATCAATAAGAATCAGCTTGCTCAAGAACATGGCGGCTATGAATGCGCCCAGTCCGTTGAATGCCTGTGCCAGGTTGAGGCGGCGAGGTGCGGTGGCCGGATCACCCAACTCAGTTACATAGGGGTTGGCGGCTGTCTCCAGGAAGCACATGCCTATGGCTACAATAAAGAATGCGCAAAGGTAGAGCGGGAAGCTGTGCAGTGATGTAACCGGCAGGAACAGAAGTCCGCCTGCGGCTGAGATAAGAAGTCCCAATACGATACCGGCCTTGTAGCTGAAACGCTTCATGAACATGGCAATGGGGATTGGGAACAGGAAATAAGCAAACCAGTATGATGTCTCTACGAACTCGGCGCTGGCCTGATCGATGTTGAAGAGTGACATCATCTTGTTGACCACTGGCGACAGCAGGTTGTTGCTGATTGCCCAGAGAAAGAAAAGGCTGAATACCATGGCCAATGCCACAGTGTTCTTTGTTGATTTTGGATTATTGCTCATTCTGACATGTTTTTAATATAAGGTAAATCAATTTCTGTATCTATTCCGTAGAATCTTACGGCGTTGAGTCCCAGGAACAATTCCTTGGATTTTTCGGTGAAATCGGGGTTTTTCAGTATGAAATCATAAGACATGCGGTAGGTTATGGCGGTTATGGTGCGAGGATAGTCCGATCCCCACATCAGCTTGTCCATTCCTACCTCATCGGCTGCTTGGAGTATTGCTCTTACTGCACCTTTGAACGGGTAGAATTCATCGTTGAAAAGCCAGGTTATGCCTCCTGATTCTATCATCACGTTCTTGTGGCGTGCCAGACGTATCTGCTCCATCCATCCCGGAACGGTCACCATTCCGAAATGTCCCACAGCTATCTTAAGGTCCGGGCACTCCTGTATGACCTCTTCCATTTCGGGTACCTGGACAGCTCCGTCCTCCAGAGTTATCGAGAGGAATACTCCTTTCTGTTCCATCAGACGGAACATCTCCATCATTTCAGGACAGGTCAGGCTTATGCGGCCATCGGGGGTCTGAAGACGATGTCCCGGTATGGCTATGCCCTTGAATCCCTGCGCAATAAGACTTTTTGCATGCTCCAGATAGCCGGGTTTGCGGTAATCGGCCATGCCGCATACTATAAATCGGTCGGGATACCGTTTCTGTACATCGGCCAGATAGTCGTTCTGCAGTCCGTCAATGAATTCCTGTACCACCACTGCAGCGGTAACCTGTGCGTAATCCATGTTGGACAGGAAAATCTCGGCGGTGTTACGGCCATCTATTATAAAAGGTGGAACCATCTGGCGTACCTCTCCCATAAACAGGGAACGGCCGTTCTCCAGAGTGCGGATGGGCATGCCGTTGACTACGGTGTCCTGACGCAGCCACAGGTGTGAGTGGGTGTCAATGATCTTCATCATGAGTTGCACCAGGTTACTCTCTGCTGGTCACCGATTATTTCACGAACTTCAAATACCAGATCCCAGTCAAGGGGCTCTTGAACCACCTTGATGTTTTTAAGTACATTGTCGGGATTGGCCGAGCTGAACAGGTTGGTAGCTATGCGCGGGTTGCTGTATGAATACTGTACAGCCAGTTTCTCAATTGATGTGCCGCGCGATTTGCAGTGCTGTGCGGCTTTGGCGCAAGCATCGACCAGTGGTTTGGGTGCGGGATGCCAGTCTGGTACACCGCGCTCTGATAGCAGACCCATAGCCAGCGGAGAGGCGTTGATTACTCCGATGCCTTTCTGCTCAAAATAGCCCAGATAATCATTCAGCTTGTCATCATTCAGGCAGAAGTGACAGAAGTTGAGTATGCTCTCTACAGTTCCGGCCGGTGCATGGTCTACCACCCACTTAAGGTTCTCAAGCTGGAGGTCTGTAATGCCCACGTGACTGACTATTCCTTTTTCACGCAGTTCAACAAGAGCGGGAAGGGTCTCATCGACCACTTTCTGCAGTCCGCCCGGCAGTGCAGCCTGGAACTCTATGTCATGGACATTGATAAGGTCTATATGGTCAATGTTAAGGCGCTCCATGCTCTCATAAACACTCTCTGTGGCACGTTTGGCGCTGTAGTCCCAGGTGTTAACTCCGTCCTTTCCGTAGCGGCCTACCTTGGTTGACAGGTAATATTTGTCGCGCGGGATGTCCTTGAGTGCCTTGCCCAGCACGGTCTCAGCCTTGTAATGTCCGTAATAGGGAGATACATCGATAAAGTTCAGACCGTTGTCTACGGCAGTGAAAACAGCCTCGATGGCTCTCTTTTCATTGATCTCATGGAAAACTCCGCCTAGCGAAGATGCACCGAATGCCAGTCTGGCAACCTTCATACCGGTTTTTCCGATTTCATTATACTTTAAGCTCATAAGTAAATTTGGTTAGGTTATTTAATTCTCAATTCTCAATTTAAGTATGTAGTCCCTACACTCCTCCATCAGCCACTTGGGAGTAGAAGTGGCGCCGCAGATGCCAACAGATTCGGCGTTGTTCAGTACCTCAAGGTCTATGTCCTGCCGTCCCTCTATCAGATAAGATCTGGGGTTGACGTTCAGACATTCCCCGAAAAGGACCTTGCCGTTGGAACTCTTACGGCCTGATACAAACAATATCACATCGTGCCTGCGGGCGAATTCACGTATGTTCTCACCACGGTGGGACACTTGTCCGCAGACAGAGTTGTTGTGTATGAAACTGCGGCCATGAGGAAGTTTTCCGGCAATCTTTTCTATCAGATGGTTATAACTGGCTGCCGATTTTGTGGTCTGTGAATAAAGGAATATATCCTTGTTGAAATCAATGCGGTCTATCTCATCGGCCGATTCTATTACCGTGGCCGTTCCGTCGGTCTGACCCACAAGGCCCAGGACTTCGGCATGACCTTTCTGGCCGAAGATTATTATCTGCTGGGTGGCTGGGTCAAGCTGCTGGTATTGCTTGTGGATGCGCTGCTGAAGCTTAAGTACCACAGGGCAGGTGGCATCGATCAGGGTTATGCCGTTCTTTCTGGCGGTATTGTATGTTGAGGGGGGCTCCCCATGTGCCCTTAGCAGTACCTTGGCGTCCTTGAGCTCTGCAAACTGATCATGGTTTATGGTCTTGAGCCCAAGGCCCTGAAGCCTGTCGCATTCCATTCCGTTGTGCACTATATCACCAAGGCAATAGAGCTGCTGGTCACAGCGCAACTCCTCTTCGGCCTTTCCGATGGCCGAAAGAACACCGAAACAGAATCCGGACTCAGGGTCAATCTCAACTTTCATGAACTGTCATTCTGCTGTTTTGGCCAGATATTGGTCCATCAGCCATTTGTCCTGCTCATCAATAGTCATGTGACTGTTGTCCAGCACTATGGCATCATCGGCCTTGCGCAATGGCGATACGGCGCGATGGGAGTCTATGTAATCACGTTCCCTTACGTTCTTGAGCACATCTTCAAATACAGGATTCTCTCCTTTCGCCTTGAGTTCATCAAAACGGCGCTGTGCGCGGATCTCGTCGCTGGCAGTGACAAAAATCTTGAGTTCTGCGTTAGGAAACACGGTCGTGCCTATGTCGCGTCCGTCCATTATGACAGCACCCTGGCGTCCCATCTCCCGCTGCAGGCTGACCATGGCCTCACGGACAAACCCGATGGCCGATATGGGGCTTACATTGCCGGACACCTCCATGCCGCGGATCTGACGTTCCACGTTCTCTCCGTTAAGTATGGTGTATTGCATGCCGTTCTCATGGCCGAACGTAATCTTTATCTGCGGCATCTCACGGCGGAGTGATTCCTCATCAATGCCGTTTTCACCGATGAATCCGCGGCGCATGGCATATAGCGTTACGGCGCGGTACATGGCACCGGTGTCAATGTACGTGTATCCTATCGCTTTTGCAAGCGCCTTGGCCATCGTGCTCTTTCCGCAAGACGAATGGCCGTCCATAGCAATGATTATCTTTTTCATATGTTGAATCCGAAATTGCAAATCAATGATGATTCCGACACCTGGTACTTGCCGTAGGAGATATCGAACATTATGCGATTAAGTCGCAGGCCTGTGCCGATGGTCATGCCGGTCAGTCCCTTGCTGCCGTTTCCGCCCAGCTCAATGCGGTTACGCATGTTAAGTCCCGCTGCAATATAGAAGGTTTCAGTAGGCATTATGTCGATGCCCACAGAAAGATGCCGCTTGAGAATTTGTCCGAATCCTTTGTCTTCATCTTCGGCAAAATAGAAATCGGATTCTTTCCAACGGGTAAGATTGTCCATTGAAAGGGTAAACCTCAGGGGAGCGTGTGCCGGCTTCCAGGTAAATCCTGCGCAGATATCAAAAGGCATTTTCTGGAAAGTGTTTTCGAAAGCTTTTATCTGACCGCCCAGATTGGTTGCGGCAAGTCCGATTGAAACGCCGTTTCCGGGTATTATATACAATAATCCCAGATCTACGCCAATGGCCACCGATGTCTTTGATGAATATCTGGAGCAGATCAGGTTACCGCTGACTCCGCCGCTGAGATTATCGGTGAGCATGTAAGAGTACGATACGCCAACCGCCATGTCTTTGGATTGGAATGTTCCGGTCCGGGTTCC
>JAEEGL011200117.1_pt1 | contig 11528 bp, 9 predicted proteins | sample 9134231 | NCBI WGS metagenome assembly JAEEGL01 (sample SAMN16246548, study PRJNA631951) | gut metagenome | biome: gut microbiome; feature: rumen; material: fiber-attached | host: Bos | place: Iran: Karaj | collected 2018-10 | reverse complement strand
TGGTACGGCGAAGGCGAAAAGAAAGCACGGGCTGAGAACCGTGCATATGTGAAGAAGATCTTCCCGCAGACAACGGAGCGGGAATTCCGCGGGCTGGAACACGCGGAACTGGTGCTCATATTTCCGAAAACATTTCACGCAGAAATCATGCGTGTATGGCAAAAGACGGCTTGATTATATTGATAATGCTTGCTAAAAATAAATCGGTGGGTGTGGATCGCCCGCCTTTTTTTTGCCATGAAGCGAATACCGGGCTGTGAGCGGAAGCGAACTCAGATCAGGCGCTTGTCACAACGGTTACAGCTGATTTTTCGCCGGCACAAAGCGTTTGACGATCTGCTCCGCGCATTTGACACCGTCGATCGCGGAGCTGACGATTCCTCCGGCATAGCCTGCGCCTTCCCCGGCCGGATAAATACCGGACACAGCGGATTCCAGCGACTGAAGATCCCGCAGGATGCGGACAGGGGAACTGGTTCTTGTTTCAATACCGGTAAACAGTGCGCCTTCGGACGTAAAGCCCGGAAAGATCTGTTCGGTATGCCGCAGCATCTCCTCCAGTGACTGATTCAGCGCATCCGGCAGTAATGCATGGAGGCCGGTCATTGTGACACCGCGTGCATAGGTCGGCTCTACAGAAGTAATCTCATTAATTAATGTATCGCCGAGATAATGGGCGATCGTTTCACACGGCGCCTTTCCGTTTCCAAGGTCATATGCCGCATGTTCCAGTCTCTCCTGGAATTTCATTCCGGCAAATAATCCGTCGCCGAAATCGGAAGCGTCCACCTGCACAAGCAGGGCCGCATTGGCGTTTCTGCCGTCGCGTGCCGCATAGGACATGCCGTTGGTCACGACGGTACCGGGAATGCTTTCGGCCGGGATGACATAGCCGCCCGGACACATGCAGAAACTGTAGACGCCTTTCTTCAGGGAAGAGGTGTGCGAAAGATGATATTCCGCTGCCGGAAGAAAAGAGTAATCCGGCACATTGCGGTACTGTCTTGCGTTGATGAATTCCTGCAGATGTTCACAGCGGAAGCCGACCGCAAACTGCTTCGGCGCCAGCGGAACCTTGTTCTGATTAAGCATGCTGAACGTATCCCGTGCACTGTGGCCGATCGCAAGGATCAGCACTTCGCAGGGGATCTCATCTCCCTGAGAAGTACGGACCGCAGACAGTTTATTGTTTTCTGTGACAAGATCGCTGAGGGCGGGCTCAAACCGGATCTCGCCGCCGAGCGAAAGGATCTGATTGCGGATGTTTTTATTGATTTCACGAAAGCGGTCGGTACCGATATGCGGATGATTCAGCCAGGCGATCGAAGGGTCTGCACCGGCTTTAATGAGTTCATCGAGAATCAGCTCTACCCGGGGATCTTTGACACGGGTCGTGAGCTTTCCGTCGGAAAACGCGCCGGCACCGCCTTCGCCGAACTGCACATTGCGCGCCGGGTCAAGGACACCGGTCTTCCAGTAAGTCTCAACCGCAGTGACGCGCGCTTCCGTTTTCGGGCCGCGTTCAAGAATCAGCGGTTTATAGCCAAGCCGCGCCAGTAAAAGGCCTGCCGCCATCCCGCAGGGACCAAACCCGATCACCACCGGACGGTGCGAAAGCGGCTGTGTGCCGCGCTCTTCGATTCTGTAGACATACGGTGTGATATGCTTTGCCTGCTTTACGCGGCGCAGCACCGCATCTTCACTGCGGAGTTCAAAACGGAGCCGGTAAAGAAACGACGGCTCGCGTTCGGATCTTGCGTCAAGCGAACGATGAACGATGCGCGAGGAAAGAATATCAGCCGGATTCAGCCGGTATTTTTTAATGGCTCTTGCGATCGGATCATCCGAAGCTTTGATCGATGTTCTCAGTTCCAGTTCTATCATAGGTATGCACAGGTATTGTATCATCTGAAGACAGTGTGAAGCGCCTGTTTCCAAAGGGCATATGATACACTGTTAGCGGACAGGAGATTATTAATAATGGAACTCAGAGTAAATGACAGAATCCGGGGCTTCCTTGTGACACGGGTCGAGGACGCTCCAGACTGTAAGGGAACGCTTTATGAAATGACGCATGAGAAAACCGGAGCGGGTCTCGTATGGCTGAAGCGCAGCGACGAAAACAAGACCTTCTGCATCGGTTTTAAAACAATACCGGAGGATGACAGCGGGGTATTTCACATCTGTGAGCACTCCGTACTCAACGGATCACGGAAGTATCCCGTCCGTGAACCGTTTGTCGATCTTCTGAAGAGTTCGCTTCAGACCTTCCTGAATGCGATGACCTATCCGGACAAGACCATCTATCCGGTCTCCAGCCGGAATGACAAGGACTTCCTGAATCTGATGGATGTGTATCTGGATGCGGTTCTGCATCCGGCGATCTACACCAATCCGAATATCTTCTATCAGGAAGGCTGGCATTATGAGATCCGTGATCCAAAGGATGAACCGGTCTTCAAGGGTGTGGTGCTCAATGAAATGAAAGGCGCCTTCTCCTCCGTGGATGAAGTACTGACAAGCGAACTCAACCGGAAGCTGTATCCGGGTACCTGTTACAAGTATGTATCGGGCGGCGATCCCGAAAAGATCACCGATCTTTCGTATGAGCAGTTCCTTGCGGCGCATGCAAAGTTCTATCATCCGTCCAATTCAAGAACCGTACTGGACGGTGATCTTGATATTGATGCGGCGCTCGCAAAGATCGATTCGTTCTTTGCGGAGTATGAGAACGAAAACATGTCCTTCCCGACCGGCCACCAGGATAAGGCGGAACCGCAGGTTTCCGTTGTTGCCTATGAAGTCGGTGAAGACGAAGACAAAAAGGAAAAGACCGAGGTCGCGCTTGCGAAGATCCTCTGCGATTACGATGATGTCGAGACGCAGATGGCATGGCGTGTGCTGTCGACGATGCTGACGGGATCGAATGAAGCACCGCTGAAGAAAGCCATCCTTGAAGCAGGGCTTGGCCAGGATGCGGATTTCTCCCTCATGGATGAGATCGCCCAGCCGTTTATGGGACTGATGGTCCGCAATACAGAAAAAGAAAATGGAGAGAAGATCCGTCAGTGCATGCATGATACCGCCGCAAAGCTTTTGGAAAACGGTCTGCGGAAGGAAGAACTCAAGGCGATTCTCAACCAGATGGAATTCCGTTACCGCGAACAGACCGAGCCGGCAGGTGTCAGACTGGCAGCGGAAATCTATCAGTCCTGGATGTACGGCGGCGATCCTGCAATGTTCATCTCGGTCGGAGACATGTTTGAAGCACTGCGTAAGAAAGCAGATACGGATTACTTTGAAAACCTGATCCGCAGGGACCTTCTTGATACCGATGCGTATTCGATGGTTATTGCTGTGCCGGACGGGACCCTTGCGCAGAAGCGGAAGGAAGCCGAGGCAGGAAAGCTTGCGGCAGCGAAGGAATCCTGGGGAGACGAGATCGCTTCCTACATCGAAAAGAACCGTGTTCTGGATGAATGGCAGGCGGCAGAGGATACCCCGGAACAGAAGGCAACACTGCCGAAGCTGCAGCTCAGCGATGTGGATCCGCTGCCCAGAAGGATGGAGCCGGAGGAATCGGAATACAAAGGCGTACCGGTTCTGCTCTACCCGGAAAGCGACAACGGCATCGTCTATCTGAACCTTTACTTCAACCTTGCGGGTGTCACAAAAGATCATCTGAGCGAAGTATCGTTAATGACCGGTCTTTTGCTGAAGCTGCGTACCGCGAAACATACGCTGCCCGAACTGCAGGAACTGGTCCGGGGCAATACCGGAGCCCTTGTCTTCCGCAATGATGTATTCACCGTAAACCGGGACAGGAAATCCTGTTATCCGGTGCTTGCGGTGCATTGCTCGGTGCTGAAGCAGAATGCTGCCAAAGCTGTGGAGATCATCCGCGAGATCATGCTGGAGACACAGTTTGAAAAGGAAACGATCCTGCCGCTGCTGCAGCAGTATAAGGAACAGTACCGGCAGATGTTTATCAATGCAGGCCACGCAGCAGCAGTGCTGCGCACCGGTGCACAGTGCAGCGCGGAAGGTGTAGCAAAGGAATACTTCAACGGCTATGAAGCGTTTACGTATACCACAGACCTGCTGGAGAATTTTGATGCAAAATTCGATGAACTGAAATTTGCGTGTGAAATGTACTGCGGCGAACTGTTCTCGAAAGCGCGGATGACCGTCAGTATCACCGGAGAAGAAAACCTCAGCGCGCTCGATTCATTGATGGAGGCGCTGCCGGTATCCCAGGCGCAGCGGGCAAAAGTTCATTACCCGCTCTTTGAGAAGAAAACAGAGGGCATCCAGGTCCCTGCACAGATCTCCTTTGCGGTCTTCGGCAACAATATGCAGGAATATGGGTATCCGTATTCCGGTGTGATCCGGACGGTGGCACAGATCCTTACATTCGGCTATCTCTGGAATGAGATCCGCGTCAAGGGAGGTGCCTACGGAACCGGTTTTGCGGCAAGTCCGAGCGGAAACATCGCCTGCTACAGCTACCGCGATCCTTCTCCTGCCGCTTCGCTGGATACCTTCCGCAAAGCAGCGGATTATATTGCGGAACTGGCAGATCAGAATACGGATCTGACGTCCTATATCATCGGCACGATCGCCGCAAATGAACCGCTTCTGTCACCGAGCGCAAAGGTCACCATTTCAGATTCGAGATGGTTCAGCGGCATCACCTATGAAGTCCGCGCACAGCTGCGCAAGGAGATCCTGGAGACTTCCAATGACGATCTCCGCAAAGCAGCCAAAGCACTCCGGGAAGCCCTGACGGAAGGAAATGCCTGTGTAGTATCTTCTGCCGAAGGTCTGGCAGCCTGCGGCATTACGGAGATCAAATCCATCTCCTGAACACACAGCAGAAAAAAATCCGGACAATTCCGTTTCGCTGAAGAGACGGAATGATCCGGATTTTTTCGTTTTCAGTGACTGCAGCGGTCAGTGCAGAAGCTTTGCGAGCTCCTTCTTCACCGCATCGGTCTGTTCTCCGACATACATGACGGCATATTTTCCGGCAGTGTAAACATATCCCTCTTTCAGAAGGTCCAGCTGTTCCGGTGCATATTGTGAAGCACTGCTCTGCAGGGTGGTCAGATAATAGTCCATCCGCTCGCCGGTCTTCAGCGCTGCATCTTCATCAGCGGTCTCCAGTACGATCAGCATTTCCGGTCCGCCGTCCTTTGCGAAAGCGGAAGCACCCGATACGATCGAATCCGCATCGATGCCGAGCAGTTTTGCGACGATCGTGATATCCTGCGTGTCATATGCAGGAAGATTTTCGGAAAGCGACGTGAAAACATCCTCGGCGGAAGCCGAAGCCGCGCTTCCGGCGGAAGTATCTGTACCGCATCCCGCAAACAGGACACAGGCAGTCAAAATAAAAGCAAGAATTCGTTTCATCATTTTTTGCATCCCCCGGCTGAAAAAGTATGCTGTAATTATAATACGCAAAGAGGGTTTTGCGGGAGGTTCGGTACGGTTTCTTTCAAATGCCGCATGACAGCGCGGGCAATCCGGAAAACAGGAATTCGGGAATCCCTTTCGGTCACGGGAAGTGAACGGGATGCATTTCTTGCGCATTTGAAGGAACAGCGCAGGGAAGCGGAGTTTCCCTATGATCTGCTTCTGAATGATGCGGAAGCGGGGGAGATCCGCATCGGCCCATGCCGTACACTGATTCTGACGCCAAAGGAGAATGCGACCGGCAGGGGTGTACTGTATCTTGCGGGCGGCGGGTTTATGAATCCGCCGGGAGAAAATGATTACCGGCTGGCGCTGAAGATCACTGAACAGACCGGATGCGATGTGGTCCTGCCGCTGTATCCGCTCTTTCCAGAACACAGTATGGATGAGACGCTGAAGGCAATGCTGGAAGTGATCCGGTTCATGGACAGCCGCTACCCGAAAGAATCCTCCGCAGTACTGGGCTTTTCAAGCGGCGCGAATCTTTGCCTGTATCTGTTTCTTCACATCATGCAGGAAAAATTATCCTGTACGATGCCGGAACGATGGATCCTGAACTCACCGCTGTTAAGACTTCCGCCGGATGCGGATGAGCTGCGGTACATGAAGATCCTTGCGCCGTATGATGTGACGCTGCCGATCGAATTTCTGCAGCGGAACGGGCTCAGCGGATCAATGATCGATGCGGCTTCGTCAGACATCCGCAGATTTGCGGATATTTCTGCCTGCAGCCTGAAGGGGATGCCGGAGACGGATCTCTTCTTCGGAACGCATGAGGTCGCTTTTGCGTGCATGGAGGCATTTGAACAGCGCTGCGAAGCGGACGGCGTGAACCTGCATGTGCATGAAGGGCTCGGAATGATGCACTGCTGGGGGCTGTATCCTGCGATGAAGGAAGGACGGAAAACGCAGAAGGAATACTTCCGCATCCTGAAGGAACTGAAACCGATAAAATAGAAACGAATTCATCAGAATAAGACGAAAAAAGGGGGAAAACTATGACCGTCAGAAAACGGAGAAAAGGGCTCCATCCGCTGCTTGCGGTGCTGCTCTGCCTGCTCTTCGGACTGGCAGCAGCCGGGTGGAATTATGTTTCGTACATCCGGACAAAATACGGAGGGGACCATCCGTACTGGAGCCGTCAGGCATTTTCACAGCTCGACAGGGGATCGCTGGAATATAAGATTGCTGAAGCGGTCCTGCCTGCGGATACGCTGGCTGCGGTGCGGAGCACGGAGAGCGGAGCGAAGACCTACGGCACTGCGCTTGCGGATATGAGCGAAGAGGCAGAAACAAAAGAGGACGGAATTCATATCGAACATGTCTCAGCAGGAACCTATGAAGGATTCATGCTGGTAGTGCCGGATCCTGAGGATGTATCGATCGTCATCAATCCGGGATACAATTCTGGTGCGCCGGGACCGGAACTGGACTGGTATGTAGATCATTTCCATGCGCTTGCCGGTACCAATGCGGGTGGATTTGAGGATGTCGGAGGACGCGGCGACGGCAGTATACCGCAGGGCCTCGTCATTCAGGACGGAAAAATCGTTCACGGTACAGAAGGCATGCGTTCTTCCATCGTCGGCATCGACAAGAACGGCAAGCTTGTGACTTCCACGCTTACGGGCGGTGAAGCACTTGCCCGCGGTGTGCAGCAGGCAGTCACGTTCGGCCCGACCTTTATTGAAAACGGCCGCGTTGTCTACACCGCCGCTGATGCCGGAACGCTGAACATGCTGAACCCGCGCACCGCGATCGGCCAGAAGGAAGACGGCACGATGCTGCTGCTGGTCATCGACGGACGCGGTCCGACAAGCTTCGGCGCGCAGTATGAAGATGTGATCAAAGTGTTCCAGGATTATGACGCAGTCAATGCCGGAAACCTCGACGGCGGTAACTCCTCCGTCATGATCTATGAGGGGGAATACGCGAATTATCCGGTTTCGATGTACAACTCACGGAACCTTCCCTCTGTCATTCTTGTAAAGGGGGATGAATAATATGGCAGCGAAACGGAAACGCGGCATCCGGCCGCTCGCAGCGCTGCTGTTTGCGTTGATCACCGGCGCAATCGTTTTCTTCATCGGAAGAATGACTGTAAGCAATGCGGAGAAGAAATTCGCCGCCAATGAAAGCAGTATGCCGGAAGTGCAGATCAACGCCATTATGGAGGAGATCGGCAAAGGAAACTACGGCGATATTTTTAAGACAACACAGAAACTGAATCCGACACTGGATTCCGAGGAAACCTATATCAAACGCCTGACGGAAATTCTTTCATACGGCGAACCGGATGCGCTTGCCGCAGAGCCGGTGAACATCGGGGAGAAGGAGCGCACTTATCAGCTGGTAAACGGCGATACGCTGCTTGGTACACTGACGCTGCTGAATGAGAACGGTACATGGAAGCCGGCATTCCCGATCCGCGGCACAAAGAGCTACCGCGTGGAAGTGCCGCAGGGTATTACGCTTACCGCCAACGGCACGCCGGTAGGAAAGGAACTCATGAAAGAAAGCGGCCTGGAAGCGTCCAACTTCTTCCAGATCACCGATTCTTCCATTATCCCGGTCGTGGATATCTATGAGTTCGACGGCCTGCTCGGAGAGCCGGCGCTGAATGCGGATGAAGGCTATGCCATGATCCAGGATGTGCTCAGCGGAAACTGGCTGATGGGAAAGGAAATCACCGACGAGGAACTGAAGAAGAAGCTGATCAACGCGGCAGAGCAGATCGCGATGTATCCGGCGCAGGATACCCCGCTTTCCAGTGTTGCGGCAGTCAGCGACACCAATGCGGCCTGGTACCGCAAGTATGTGAGCCTGCAGAATTACTGGTTCACGGCGCACAACAAAATGGAGCTTTCCAACGAAACGTGCAAGGCGGTGGCACAGAGCGATGATACGATCGTCGCACAGATCGCGTTTGATTATTTCGCGGACAACGGAGAAGTGAGCCGGACCTGGCACTGCGGTTATCAACTGACGTTCCGGAAATCCGGTGATGAATATCTGGTATGCGGGACGGAGATCAGTTCACTGCTGAATCCCGCTCAGCCGCACTGAGAAATGAAAGAGGAACGACATGCCGTTAAACATTATCCGACAGTCAATTGTTGAAGTCGAAGCGGATGCCATCGTCAATACCGCCAATCCGCATCCTGCGGTGGGAGGCGGAACGGATACGGCCGTCTATGAAGCTGCCGGAAGAGAGCAGCTGATGGAGGCAAGGCAGAAGATCGGAGATATTGAAGAGGGGTGCGCCGCGGCGACACCTGCGTTCAACCTGCCGTATAAGATCATCATTCATACGGTCTCCCCGATCTGGCAGGACGGGCAGCACGGGGAAACAGAACTTCTTCGCAGCTGTTATCTCCGCTCGCTGAAGATCGCAGAGGAGAATGAATGCACAAGTGTGGCATTTCCGCTGCTGGCATCGGGATCGAACGGATTCCCGAAAGATATCGCGCTGAAGACTGCGCTCGATGCGATTCAGTCCTATCTCATGGATCATGAAATGCAGGTCATTCTGGCGGTATTTGATAAAACGTCGTTTGAACTTTCCTCCAACGTATATGCCGATGTCCGCTCCTACATCCTCCAGCATCAGGTCGATGCGCTGGAAGAGAGGGAATACCGGAGACGGCGGGTCGGAGTCATTGCGTCTGACACCGGCGGGACGTACTACAGACGGCGCAGAGAACCGGCAGTTCAACCCAAAGACTTTCGCGAAGGAATACAAGCGAGGGAAAGACGCAGGAAGGATTCCGCACCCAGTATTCATGCACTTTATATTCCAAAGAAAGAAGAATACGAAAAGGATGAAGAGGATGTATCGTTAGCTGCTTATGCGGATATGGCAGACGATGCAGCAGCGGAAGATGTGCCTGAGGTATATGCGCTCAGACCATCCATGCAGGTAATTGACGCGGATGATGTTAAGCTTTCCGACATCGTGCGCAGCGCTGCAAGGGAGGATACCTTCCAGGTGCAGCTGCTGAAACTGATCGATGAATCAGGCAGAACGGATCCTGAAGTATACAAACGCGCCAACATCGACCGTAAGCTGTTTGCCAAAATACGGAAAGATGAAAACTACAAACCGTCGAGAAAAACTGCGATCGCACTTGCGATTGCTCTGAAGCTGAATCTGGCACAGACGCAGAATCTCCTGCAGCGGGCAGGATACTCGATCTCCCTGACCACAACATCAGATCTCATCATCCGGTACTGTCTCGAAAACGGCATCTGGAACATCAATGATGTGAACTCGATCCTCTTCCGTTTTGACCAGGAAACACTCTGAGAAATGTCGCCTCGCAGGCGACCTTTCTTTTTCCCTGAACCGCTATGATGCAGGTGTAAGGAAAAAGGAGGAACAGAAACATGGCAAAGAAAAATCTTACGGAAATCGTATTCATCATTGACCGCAGCGGATCGATGGCAGGTCTTGAGGCAGACACGATCGGCGGATACAACAGCTTCATCGAACGGCAGAAAAAAGAAGAGGGAGAAGCACTGGTTTCCGCAGTTCTCTTCTCCAACAATTCCGAAGTGATCCATGACCGCATCCCGCTGGACAAGGTTCCGCCGATGACGAATAAGGAATACTATGTGACAGGCTGCACCGCACTCATGGATGCGATGGGAGACGCAATCAAACACATCAAAAACGTTCATAAATATGCAAGGGAAGAGGATGTGCCTGAGAAGACGATCTTTGTGATCACAACTGACGGTATGGAAAACGCAAGCCGGAAGTACAGCAGCGGCGAGATCAAAAAACTCGTAAAGGCACAGACCGAAGCCGGATGGGAATTCCTCTTCCTCGGGGCAAACATCGATGCGGTAGAAACCGCAGGCAGATACGGCATTGCGGAAGACCGTGCCGTCGAATACTGCAACGATTCCGTCGGACTCGATCTGAACTATGAAGTGATCGGAGAGACCGTAAGCGCGATGCGCTGCGCAAGAGACCGTCGGATTGACGGAAGATGGAAAGAAAAGATCGAACGCGATCACAGGAAACGGAAACATTAATTGAACAGGAAAGCCGCAGCACCCTTATGCTCAGGGGCTGCAGCCTTACTTTTTTTCTTCAATTAACGAAGGCGGAACGCATGTGCTGGGAATCAATCAAAGAAAAAGGAACGGGTCATTTTCCGTTCCTTTGGGATGCGGTGAATTAGTAGTTTTCCGCGTTCAGTTCAAAGTAGGACTGCGGGTGGTCGCATACCGGGCAGATGTCCGGTGCTTTGGTGCCGACAACGATGTGGCCGCAGTTTCTGCATTCCCAGACCTTGACTTCGCTCTTTTCGAACACTTCCTGCATTTCCACGTTCTTCAGCAGTGCGCGGTAACGCTCTTCATGGTGCTTTTCGATTGCGCCGACTGCACGGAACTTCTTTGCCAGTTCAGGGAAGCCCTCTGCCTCCGCTGTTTTTGCGAATCCTTCGTACATGTCTGTCCATTCATAGTTCTCGCCGTCTGCAGCTGCCGCAAGATTCTCTGCGGTGGAGCCGATTCCGTTGAGTTCCTTGAACCACATCTTCGCATGTTCCTTTTCGTTGTCCGCTGTCTTCAGGAACAGTGCCGCAATCTGTTCAAAGCCTTCCTTCTTTGCCTTTGACGCAAAATACGTGTACTTGTTTCTTGCCTGGGATTCGCCGGCAAACGCTGCTTCAAGATTCTTCTCCGTCTGTGTTCCGGCATACTTGTTTTTCGGTGCTTCAGCTACCACTTCAAGGTTTTCGCCGGTTGCCTTGCATAACGGGCATACTGCTGTTTCGATGTTGTCTGCTTCGAATACTTCTCCGCAGATTTTGCATTTGATCGTTGTCATAATTTTCTTCCTCCTTCATAACAACTTTGATAATGGTTTCAATTCTTTCTCCGGGACAGGGTGATGTATCTGATCTCATGGATGACAGGAAAGAACGGCTTTCCGGTTTCCGCTGCAGTATTTTGAATCAGGTGCCGTCCGCCGGGATGAACAGCGTCATTAGATACTGCTGAAGTAACAGTATCTGAAAAATGATGATTTATCCTGC
>JAEEGL010871128.1_pt1 | contig 11528 bp, 7 predicted proteins | sample 9134231 | NCBI WGS metagenome assembly JAEEGL01 (sample SAMN16246548, study PRJNA631951) | gut metagenome | biome: gut microbiome; feature: rumen; material: fiber-attached | host: Bos | place: Iran: Karaj | collected 2018-10 | reverse complement strand
GGAGACCGAATGGCAGAAGGGCCGCCCCATCAACGAGGAGATCTACGACATGGCCGACGTTCTCGTAGTCGGAGGACTTCTCCAGACCCTGCTCGCCCATGCGGACCGAGTGAAGCTGGCGAACCTCGCCCAGACGGTCAATGTCATCGCCCCCATCATGACCGAGCCGGGCGGGAAGGCCTGGAAGCAGACCATCTTCCATCCCTTCGCGCTGACTTCGCGCTACGGCCGCGGCACCTCGCTTCAGGTGAAGACGGAGTCGCCGGCCTACGAGGGCACCGGCGAATTCAAGGGCACCGTGCCTTTCCTCAAGGCCGCCGTCGTCCATCGCGCCGCCGAAAACGAGCTGGTGGTCTTTGCCATCAACCGTTCGCTGGACGAGGCGCTCGAACTTACCGCCGAATTCGGCGGCTTCATGCCAAAAACGGTCGTCGAGGCCACCGAAATCCATCACGACGATCCCGACGCGCACAACTCCGCCGACCGCCAGACGGTCGCGCCCGCCCCCATCCACGCTGACCGTATCCGACTCCAGGACGGGAAGCTGGCTGCAACGCTCAAGCCTTTCTCCTGGAATATGTTCCGCATCAAGGCGAAGTAGTATCCAGATCCCATGGACATCCGCTTTCAAGCTCTGCGCGATTACATTTTGGCCGAAAAGCACCACGCTTTCCGCCACACCGTCGAATGGCATCTGGCGGAGGAGTTCGCCGCCAAAGGCACCCCGCCCGTGGTGCGGCGGGCCATCGCGCTGGAGAAAGTGCTTGCCGCCGAGGAGCCGCGCTTCCTGCCGGACGAGCGCATCGCCGGTCTGCGCACGGTCGCGAACCTCCCAGCGCTCTTCACTGATGAGGAATGGGCCGCCATACGGCAGAAGCATTCCTTCTCCGAGCAGGGCATGCCCTTCAATTTCACGCCGGACTACCCGACGGTCATCGCGCGCGGCCTTGATGCGGTCCGCAAGGACGCGTCGGCACGTTTGGCACAAGCCGAGGCGGAGGGTGACGCGGCGGGGGTGCAGTTCCTCCACGCCGGCATCCAGAGCATCGACGCGGTGCTGGACTTCGCCGAAAAATACCGTCGTTCTGCTGAAGCACAAGGACTTGAAGAAATAGCCAAGACGCTGGCGCAGGTTCCCCGCCGCGGCGCGCACACGACGCTGGAGGCGATGCAGTCCTTCCGCATCCTCCACTACGCGCTCTGGTGCGAGGGCGAATACCACAACGGCGCTGGACGCGTCGATCAATGGCTTTATCCTTACTGGAAGAACGACTTGGAGAACGGATTGCTGACGCCCGGCGAGGCCTTCGGTCTCCTGGAGGAGTTCTTCCTGAGCTTCAACCGCGACAGTGACCTTTACGTCGGCGTCCAGCAGGGCGACAACGGCCAGAGCCTGATGATTGGCGGCTGTACGCGTGACGGGCAAGATGCCTGGAACGAACTCAGCGAGGCTATTCTGAAGGCCTCCTGCGAGCTGAAGCTCATCGACCCCAAGATCAACTTCCGTGTCAATTCGCACACGTCCATTGAGCGCCTGGAACTCGGCGCACGACTCACGCGTGCCGGGCTGGGCTTTCCGCAGTATTCCAACGACGACGTGGTGCTGCCCGCGCTGGAGAAGTGGGGCTACGCTCCGGAGGACGCGCGCGACTACACGGTCGCGGCCTGCTGGGAGTTCGTCATCCCCGGCGTCTGCCACGAGTTCGTGAACCTGGATGCCATTTCCCTGCCCGCCGCGCTGCTGAAGACCATGCGAATTTCGCAAGCGACTGGAAAGGAGGAGTTCCTGGCTGATTTCGCAAAGACGCTCCGTGGCGAGGCCATGGTCCTGCTGGATAGATACGCGAACCTTTCCGTGCTGCCCGCCGCCTTCATTTCGATGCTTTGCCCGATCGCCGTGAAGGCGGCACGGAACATCACCGAGGCCGGAAAGTACCACAACTGGGGCGTACACGGCACCGGCTTCTCGGTGGCCGCCGACTCGCTGGCCGTGCTGGACGAGGTCGTCTTCCGGAAGCGCGAGGTCTCCTTGACGGAATTCGCCAAAGTGCTGGAGCAGAACTGGAAGAACGCTGCCGCGTTGCTGGCGGAGGTGCGCAACACCGCGCCGAAGTTGGGTCGGAACCGCCCTGAGGCCGATCAGGCGCTTTGCGACCTGACGAGGCTCTGGGAGCAGGCATGGGACGGTCTGCGCAACTCGCAGGGCGGTGTCGTGCGACCCGGCACCGGCTCCGCGATGTACTACATTTGGCATAGCCGCGAGCTTGGCGCCACGCCCGACGGACGGCTCGCCGGAGAGCCCTTCTCCGCCAATTACGCGCCCTCGCTGGACGTGCCGGTGGACGGGCCGCTTTCGGTGATCCGCTCCTTCGCCGTCCCGGACCTCGCGGGGGTCTGTAACGGCGGGCCGCTGACCATCGAACTCCACAACTCCGTCTTCACCGCGCCCGACGCCACGCGGCAGGTCGCCCGCCTCATCGCCGAGTTCGTGCGCCGTGGCGGACACCAGCTCCAGCTCAACTCCATCGACCGCGATACGCTCTTGGATGCACAGGCGCATCCCGAACACCACCGCCACCTCATCGTGCGCGTCTGGGGCTGGAGCGGCTACTTCGTCGAACTCGACAAGGTCTATCAGGACCATATCATCCGGCGCACCGAGATGACCATCAATGGCTGACCTTGCCGCGACCATCTTTGAAATCCGCGAGTTCTGCCTCCACGACGGGCCGGGGCTGCGCACGACCGTCTTTCTAAAGGGATGCCCGCTGCGCTGCCTCTGGTGCCACAACCCGGAGGGACAGTCCCCGCAGCCGGAACGAATGGTTCTTTCCTCGCGCGAATGCCTGCACTGCGGGGAGTGCGCACGCGTATGCCCACAAGGGATAGACTCCTGTAGAGAATTATCAGATTCTGTCAATAAATGTCAAAAATGCGGCAGTTGTGTCAAATCTTGTCCCGCAGGGCGTCTCCGGCTCTGCGGGGAACGCGTGACGGCGGCGGAACTGGCGATGCGCATCAACCGCAATCGCGAGGTATTGCTTTCCGCTGGCGGCGTGACCTTCTCCGGCGGCGAGCCGCTGCTCTATATATCCTATTTAAAGGAGGTAGCCGAGCTCCTGGCCCCGTTATCCGTCGCGGTAGAGACCTGCGGGCACGTCCCGGAAACGGACTACCGAACGATGCTGGGCTTTGCCGACTTCGTGCTGCAGGACTGGAAATGCGCCTCGCCAGCGTTGCACCGACGCTTGACAGGTTCTTTCAATGAGCTGATTCGCAACAACATTCGCATTTTGGCCGCCAGCGGTGTCCCGTTCGTGCTTCGGCTGCCATTGGTGCCTGGCCTGAACGACTCCGATGCAGAGCTTGAGTCCGCCGCCGCGTTCTTCGCCAGCCTGCCGTGTGGTGGACTTCGGGAGGTCCAGCTGCTTCCCTACCACCCTGGCGGCGAGGCCAAGCTGCGGCAGCTTGGGTTGCCTTCCCGGATGCCCGAACTGCCCTCCAGAAGCGTGAACCCCGCGGCCCTGGAGATTTTCCGCCGTGTCGGCCTGCCGGTTTCCTGGCCATTCGGCGGACCGTCAATTCCTGCTTTCCATGACAAACGATGATTTGCGCGCACGGCAGATAAATCTCCGTGCGCTGTACCGATACAATTTCTTCAACTCGCTGGCGCTAAGCGTGGTGGCCAGCACCATCCTCTCGGACATCCTGCTGCTGCGGATGGGCTTACGCACCGAGCAGTTCGCCTACGCACGGAGCGCCATGTTCATCGCCTCGGCGCTGTGCTACGAGCTGCTGGCCGGCTATCTCCAGGCGAAGAACCGCGACAGGCTGGTCTGCATCTGGAGCTACGCACTGCGCGTCACGGTGCCGCTGATGCTGTCGGTCATGGCGCTGTTCACCTCGAACCGGAGCGTGCTGTTCTGTACGGCCATCTTCGTCTTCGGCTTTGGCTTCACGATGGCGGCCTTCGCCAACAACACGTTGAGTGTTCTCTATCGCAAACTCCTTCCGGCGGAGGAGTTCAGCCGGTATTCCGCGCGGCTGTTCCTGCTGTGGAACATGCCAAGCAACATCGGCGCGCTGTTGGTCGCACGGCTCCTAGACCATTGCGCGGACCTCTCCAATCGTGCCTTCTTCCTGCTGGTGACCGCGCTTGAGCTGGGCGCGGCACTCTTCGAGATTCCCGCCATCGTCAGCCTTTGCCGACTCAAGGCCGAAGGACCGTCGCACACCTACCATCCATCGCTCCGGGAGAGCCTCGCCCCGATTTTGGACAAGGATTATCGGAAGATCTTGCTGATGAAGGTTCTGCATGGTGCTCTCATCGGGCTGATCGGAAGCTTCATGGCCGTCTGTTTCCTGAAAGAGGCGTGCTTCTCCGCCTTTTCGTTCATGCTGGTTGTCGGGTCGATGTCATTTACTGGCATGGGGTTGTCGGTGTTCTTCGGCTTTGACTTTTTCTAAGGATAATCATGATGTCTGCTACTGAGACTCTGCTCCGGCTTCCCTTCGAGGCAGCCGCCATGTTCGCACCGACTCGCGACCTCTTCTCTCTAGGGTTGCGTGTCCGCGACAGCCACGAACAGCTCCGCCTGGACGAATGCGAATTCACGGCGTCCGACTATGCCAGCAACATCTGGCGTTTCGAACATTGCGCACGGGCGCCAGGCCTCACGGTTATCTTGCGGCCGCGCGTCGAAGGAGGTGTGCTCTTTTTGAATTTCGCGGTCGCAGGCGTTCCCACCGACTGCGCACTAGAGTGGATTGAGCCGTTGCGTCTCTGCGTTGCCAACCCGCACGGTGAACTGCTGTTGCCGCGCCATGAGGGGGTTCTCGTAAAAAATCCATTGCGCAACTACGAACCGCAGGAGCCCGGCTGGCATAACTATGTCTTCTTCCCCGGCTATGACCAGATGCAGTTTCTCGGATACTTTGCCGACGGGGCGGGCCTTTGCTACATTGCGCGCGATCGTGCATGCGGGCTCAAATATTTCAATATCCGCAAGGACGACCTATCCATGGAGCTTTATTGTCGTGTCTATTGCGGCAGGGACTTCGGACAGGAGTTCGAGGCTGGATACGAGTTCTCCGTGGAGACTTGTCGTCCAGTCTGGCAGAGCGCCTGCGCACGGTACCGCGACTGGTTGGAGAACAGCGGCTTCGCATGTCCCAAGGGAAACTATCCAGAAATTGTCAAGGCGTCTCCGGTGGTGGTCATCTATCCGGTGCGCGGACGCGGGGATGATCGCGGAGACATGGGCTACAACGAGTACTATCCTTATTTAAAGGCGCTGCCGGTGATGGACCGGCTGAGGCGCCAGCTGGATTCAAAGCTTCTGGCGTTGCTGATGCATTGGGAGGGAACCGCTCCCTGGGCACCGCCATACGTCTGGCCACCACAGGGTGGCGAGGCGCTTCTGGCCGAATACCGTGACGCGCTGCATAAACGCGGAGACTATCTTGGAGTCTATTGTTCCGGCACTGCCTGGACCCAGGAGAGTTGTATCGACCGCAGCTATCGTCCTGCCGAAAAGTGTGCGACCGAGCATCTGGAATCCCACATGGTCGTGGGGCCGGACTGCAAGGACCTGGAGGCGCTCATTTGTTCCAATCCCTATGGACAGCGGCTCGGATACGACCTCTGCATGGGTGATGCCTGGGCTCGGCAGACCATCATCGACGAAGTACGAAAACTCGCCAACTTCGGCCTCGACTATGCGCAGTTCTTCGACCAGAACATCGGCGGTGCTGCGCACCCCTGCTGGGCACGCAACCACCGCCACGCGCCCGTTCCCGGACCCGACCAGGTGGAGAACCAGAAGTCGCTCCTGCAGGAACTGCGAGAACGCTTTCCGAAATTGCTCCTCGGTGCGGAGTCTGGCGCGGCCGAACCGTACTTGGAATATCTGCCTTTCAGCGACATGCGCTACGCCTGCTGGGACATGCGGGATGCACATCCGGTGTCGGCATATTCATTCATCTACCACGAATACGTCAACAATTTCATGGGGAACCAGAACGGCATCGACTTCGGCATTGACTTCGACAAACAGCCGGAGAATCTACTTTGGCGCACCGCCTACGCTTTCGCTTCCGGGAACCTCCTCTCCGTGGTTTTGGGGCCTGGAGGCAGCCTGATGTGGGGATGGATTATCCCGTGGGACACCAGCACTCGTCCGGACCAGGAGAGCGAACTCACCCTGCTCCGCAATCTCAACGCCTTCCGGAAGCAGTTTCCGCAATTTATGGTGTACGGGCGGATGCTGGAACCCCAGAACGAGGTCGCTGGATCGAAGTGGACACTTCCCGTGCCGTGGCGCTTTTCGCGAGAACTTGATGCCTTCATCCCCACCTGGTGGCAGGCACCAAATGGTGACAAGGCGCTTGTTCTCACCAATTTCCGTCCAGCCGAGCAGGTCGCCGAGGTAGATGGACATCCCATCGTCCTTCCGCCGTTGAATGCTGTGATTATTCCTCTGAATTAGTGATTTACACCATGAATTCTCCATTCCCCCCGAAGCCGTGAAATGCAAAGTGGCATAACCTATGTCCATCATCGAGAGACTTGGCGCATCACCCAGCAGGAGTGCCGGAAGTGGACGGCGGACTATCTTCGTGCCCGCCCGGAACTCTCCATTGCTTTTCTGCTGGAAGACAAGAAGGACATTGTTCTGGACTTCGGCTTGAGCGACCCTCCAGCTCTGCGGAATGACAAAATCGGCCATTGCCGGGCATCTTTCGGAGTTCGTTCAGTCGCATACGAAAGTATGCTCCTTCACCTCACTCTCGAAATCTGCTCCGGCACTGCCTCGCTTTTGTCTGGTTTCATCTGTTACAGTCCACTAAATTACCATTGGCCTTACAGCAATTTATCCAAGTCAAGTATGGAATTCCCAAATGCTATGTTTCCCAAGAGGGCACCTACAACCCTCTACGGGGGATGTGCCTCTCCGATATCCGCCGGAGCGCGCCATCTGCGCGCCGAAGACGCGGCTCGGGATGACAGTTCCCAAGGTGTTGATTTTCAGGACGCTCTCGAAGGCCTCCATGGACAGCCCTAGGAAGCCGCGCTCGTCGTCGGCAAGGGCGTTGTCGAGTTCGCGTGGATCGAATTGGGTGAGGGTGGTCATGGCGTTGATGTTGTTTCCGCCGGCGCCGTTGACCAGGAAGTGGCAGTTGCCCCAGTCGGCGGCGACGGCGGCGGCGATTTCGCGCATCCGCGGCTCGTCAGTGACGTCGCCTGGCTGGAAGCGTGCAGGGCAGTCCGGCAGGTCGAGAACTCCATCTGGTTTTTGGAAAACTGCGCCGAAGTCATCCGCCGACAGACCGAGTTTGCCATCCCTTAACCGCCAGATATGATTTGCCGACTATGGCTATAGTGTGGCTGAGGACAGGTTATCCAGCTCTCAGAAGGGCAATCCATCCTGTTTTGGGCAGGCAATATTAACCCATTCACTCGCCAACGTTCTTGAGGCGGTACATTCCCTTGCCCTTTCCGGCAACCGCGATGACGACATCCATCTCGCGAAGTTTTGCCAATAAACGTTGTGCCACCTTGTCCGAACATTCCAGTATTTTCACGAGATAGGCAGAACCGAACACCTGGTTGACCTCAAGCTGGTCGTAAATCTCCTTAAGATATTGGACTGTCGCACCTTTGTAGCCCCTTGCCATATACGCCTGTGTGTATGCCGTGGCGGAAATTTTCTCCAGCTTGTCGGAACGGACAGGGTTTGCGATTTCCCCCGAAACGGACACTTTGCCATCTCCAATCGGACACTTTCGCCCTGAATCGGACACTTTCCCACCTCCAATCGGACACTTTCGCCCTGAATCGGACACAATCGCCGTTTGAATCGGACGTTTTTGCCAAGTCGCGCTCATAACCGTCGTCTTCAAGATAAAAGTATTGTTGTTGAACACGGGGACGGGAAGACCGATGGCCTCCAATTCCCTGCACATGCGGTCCACGCCCTCGCCATACTCCTTGACATAGCCGTAGTCCTTCAGGAACGCGGCTATCTTCGGGTTCCGGGAGAAATGCGTGAAACGGATATTCTCCTTCTTCACCATTCCCGCGAAAGTGCCGGGACTGTCCACCTCCAGACGGTCGTCGAACATCTTGATCTGGATGTCCGTCCCCCGGATGCCGTAGTCGCGGTGGGTCGCGGCGTTCACCACGATCTCGGTGCGGACGAACTCGCTGTATTCCTCCTCGGTGACGAAGATGCCGTCGTGACCAAGATAGGTCCGCTCCTTCATCTGGTTCTTGATGAAATCGATGGCCTTCTCCACCTGCTCAAGGATGCGCCCCTCGAAAATCTTGTCCTTGACGACATTCATGTCCTTGCCGACCTTCGCAACAGTACCGTCATAGCGGATGAAGCGGATGTCGGCGCGGGGGAAGAAGAGCTGCGGATTCTTCCCGAACAGCAAGATGGCGGCCACCGAGACCTGCTCCCTGCCGTCCTTCATAGTGACGAATTTCTTGTTCTCGCGAACATACTCCTCAGGGGACTTCGCATAGCCAATCTTTTTGCAGTATTCCCTGACGAAGTCCAGGTCCAGATCCGCCATGGTCGCGTCGGCGACCGGCTCGTCCTCGAAATAGCGCAGGCCCTTGGCATACATCAACGCCAGGCGGTCGTTGAAATCCAGCTTTTTGTTCTTGTCCCCGACACGGACAAACGCCTCGTCCGCCTGATTGGCATGGAGCAGCGGACTTGCCTCGACGTGCATCAGCAGCACATGATCCGGCTTTCCCTCGGAATTGACACACGCCACCATTTCCGTAGTCATGGGCACGGTCGGGTTGCAGAAATCAATCGGGACGCGCAGGATTTCATTCAACTGGGGCAGCCAAGAGTCCACTCCTTCAATCCTGCGTTTCTTGTCCGAAATGCCGAGGGCAATGGTGCCGCCGTCCGCATTGGCGAAAGCGCAAAGGGTATCCGAAAGATCGGCGGGCTTGATGAAAATACTCTTCCGGTCAAAAATCTGCTTCTCGTCAAATGCCAGAACTTCTTCGATAGTCATAGGGGTTTCCCGGTGAAAATGCAGTTCAGGAATATGTCGGCATGGATACTTCACCAAATCCCCCGGTCCACGCGGAACCGGGGGTATAGGCAGAATGGGATTCGCTACGCCTCGACAATCTTGGCGTCGGCGGCGTTCTTCTGCACGGACGCGATGCCTTTCTTCAGGGCCGCATCGGTGGGGTAGGTCTCGCTCTGGCCGATGACCTGCGTGTTCTTCGCCTTCAGGACGAAATACTTCTCGCCGTTCTTCGCGGCCTTGACCTCGAAGCGTGCCGCGTCGGCGGCGTTCTTCTGGACCGAGGCGATGCCCTTCCTGGCGTAGGCCAGGGCCTTGTACTGCTGGCTGGTCAGGATGACCTCGCCGTTGGCGGCCTTCAGATTGAAGAAGAACTTCCCGTTCGATGCGGTCTTGATCTCGAATTTACCAGGCATTGCGACCTCCTGTTGTCGATGGCTTGAACGGCCCCACGCGGAGCCAAACGGCAACTAATATAGCATATCTGGCATCCCCCGGAGCGACCACGGGCAATCAATGTGGAACCGCATTGCAAATATGTCACCTGTTGCCACGCAAGAGACAATCTCACACGACGACGTTATTCAGCAAGATGATGCCAGAAGCATCGAGTCCTGAAAAGCCGGGGCGACGGAGGCACACGCCCTCGAAAATTGGTCAATTATTTCGAATCTGAGCCTGCACAGGGCCCACGGTCGTACACGCTACACATTGCATGTGTAGCGTGCACTCGCACAAATGTGCTAATCGGTACGCAAAATGACAACTTTTTTCGGCATAATCTGCGAAAATCCTGTTCGGGTGCCCCAGTTACCGCTGGCGCTCTTGTGTAGAGGTTGCAGGACGACGGAGCGGACAGAATGACGGCGAAATATTTCTTCGTGGAAATATTTTGGGCTGCCGGTCTGGCTATGGCGTGGACCAAGAAGCCCCGGGAATGAGTTCACGAGGACAAAAAAAGGCGGCAGTGCAGGCTCTGCCGCCAGGCTCCCGACGTTGCCGGGGAGCGGTTCGACTCTAGGCGGATCCAGCGATTGGCAACTGAACCCGGCAGCCCGAACTGGATTTCGGGCTTTTCGAGACCGCGGGCTTCGGGAGGCCTCTTCCGATGAGGGGAAGAACCATCTCCGCCCGGTTTGTGCCGCCCTCCGCATCCGGCTGCCTCAAAGTCAAGGACGCGGGTTGGGAGCGACACTTTCAATGGATGGTGGGTGCGCCTCGCCTTGCGGGCCTGAGCGTCACCCCTTCACGCGGACATCATCATAGTCGAAGTAAGGTCCGCGCTTACGGTGTTGAAACTGGTGCGCCTGCATTGGAACGCCAGTCTTGCGCCATACGGCATTAAATCCGTAATGGCGTGTCCCGGTCGCCACGGGTGGCGATTTCCGGGGACCCACACTTGCCTTTAATCAACTTGTTTTTAGTAGGCTGAGTGGAGGGTTGGTGGAGGGAGCCTTCGTTCTGGGCTGCCAGCAGGGCCGAGTGCCCTGCTGGCGTAGCCCAGGCTTCCTTCGCATCGCCGGGTGCTGAGGCCGTCGGCGCAGCGGTGCCGGTCAACGCCAGGCGGTCAATCGCCCGGTTGGTGAATTCCAGCAGCTTGCGCTCGAACCAGCGCTTCAGTGCAGGCACCCTGTTGGGAGCCAGTCCCGGTATTCTTTCGTAGTACCTGAGCATGCCTTCGAACTTCTGGCATGCTTTGTCGCGTCGCCAGATGTTGCCGGTCTCCGCGAACCGTCCCAGCAGTTTTAGGGCCTTGCCGCAGGCTCCTTGCTGCTTCCCTCGCGGAATGTCCCAGTATCGTCCTCTTCGGACGAGTCCCAGGAACGCCAGCCGGTTGGTCGGGACGATTACGGTCTTGTCTCTGTTGACCGGACACTCCATTGTCCGTTCGAGGTACTTGGCGGCGTTCTCGGCTGTGCGATCGGCCGCCTTTCTGGTGTGGCAGAAGACGACGATGTCGTCCGCGTAGCGAACGAACGGGTGTCCCCGCCGCTCCATCTCTCGGTCGAACTCGTCCAGGTACAGCATGGATGCCAGCCAGGGCGCGATTACCGAACCCTGCGGCGTACCCTTGCGGTTCCTGTACTTGCTGCCGTGATCGCACATGACCGGCGTGACGAAGGCCCGTATCAATCGGACCACCCGCTTGTCCGCTATGTGCTTGTGCAGCTTCGCCATCAGTCGGTGATGCGGCACGTTATCGAAAAAGGCCTTCAGGTCTATTCGGACGGCATATTCATATCCGCCCTCTATTATCCCGTTGACTCTCTCGATGGCCTCCGCAGTGTCCTTCCCTCGGCGGTACGCTACGGCTGAGTCGCTCCAGGTCCAGTCGGGGGTACAGTCCCCAACGGCCTGGAGAATCATCCGCTGCACCAGCCGGTCCTGGACGATGGCGAGTCCGAGTTTCCTCTTTCCTTCGCCGTGTCCTTTCGGGATGTAGCTCACCAGTACCTCGCCCGGACGGTAGC
>JAEEGL017231626.1_pt1 | contig 11529 bp, 15 predicted proteins | sample 9134231 | NCBI WGS metagenome assembly JAEEGL01 (sample SAMN16246548, study PRJNA631951) | gut metagenome | biome: gut microbiome; feature: rumen; material: fiber-attached | host: Bos | place: Iran: Karaj | collected 2018-10 | reverse complement strand
GCATGAAAAGGCGATCCGGGTGGAACTGTTCGGGGATGAGATCGAGCGGATTTCCGTGATCGAAGCGGTCAGCGGCCACGCGCTGGCGACCCTGGAGCACGCGGCGCTTTTCCCCGCGACGCACTACGCCACCGATCCGGCCCATATGGAGGAACATATCGGGGAGATCGAACGGGACCTGCAGGAGCGGATTGAAGAGTTTGAAAAGGAAAACAAGCTCCTGGAGGCGCAGCGGATCGCACAGCGTACCCGGTACGACATTGAGATGATGCGCGAGATCGGATACTGCCAGGGAATCGAGAACTATTCCCGTTACTTTGACGGAAGGAAACCCGGAGACGCGCCGTATACGCTGCTGGATTATTTCAAGGACGACTTCCTGGTCATGATTGATGAAAGCCATGTGACGGTTCCCCAGATCCGGGCCATGTACAACGGGGACCGGGCCCGGAAGGAAGCCCTTGTTTCCTATGGCTTCCGCCTGCCATCCGCCTTTGACAACCGTCCGCTCCTGTTCGAGGAATTTGAAAGCAGGATCGGACAGACGATCTATGTTTCCGCAACCCCCGGCCCATATGAACGGGAACGTGCCCAACAGGTCGTGGAACAGATCATCCGGCCCACAGGGCTGCTGGATCCGGAGGTAATTCTCCGCAGGGCCACCGGGCAGGTGGATGATCTTGTCGGCGAAATCCGGAAGGTCACGGAAAAGGGCGAGCGCGTCCTTGTGACCACCCTGACCAAGCGTATGGCGGAAAGCCTGACAGATTACCTGAAGGAACTGGATATCAAAGTCCGCTACCTGCACAGCGATATCCAGACGATCGAACGGATGGAACTGCTCCGCGACCTGCGGATGGGGGAATTTGACGTACTTGTGGGAATCAACCTGCTGCGGGAAGGTCTGGACCTGCCCGAAGTCGCCCTGGTGGCCATCCTGGACGCGGACAAGGAAGGCTTCCTGAGAAGCGAGACATCCCTTATCCAGACGATCGGACGGGCCGCCCGCAACGTGGACGGACGGGTCATCCTTTACGGGGACAGCCTGACAGAAAGCATGGCCAGAGCCATGTCGGAAACCAACCGGCGCCGGGCGCTGCAGGAAGCGTATAACCAGGCACACGGCATTACGCCGGAAAGCGTACGAAACGCGATCCGTTCCGTCCTCGAAATCACGCGCAAGGTGGAAGACACATCGCCGGATCCGCTGAACGAGGAAGAACGTGAAGCGCTGATGCGGCAGATTGAAGAAGAAATGATCAGCGCGGCGAAAGACCTGGAGTTTGAACGGGCGGCACAGCTGAGAGACCGGCTGCTCGAACTGCGCGGCGACGCTCCCATGAAGGACGATATCCAGAAGAAGAGACACCGGAGAAAAGAAAGGACGAGGAAGAGTGAACACTGAAACCGGAAAGCGGCGGAATGGACGGATATTCCTGCTGCCGGTGCTGATGGCCCTGCCGGTTGCCACCGCGCTTACGGTCCTGATGATCCGCTTCGGCCCGACCATCCGGAAGGTGATCGGTATCATGATCAAACTGGCGGTGACGGAATGAGCGGACAGAAAAGAAAGCCATCCGCGCCGGCCAGGACTGCGGTCTGGGCCTTCGCGCTGCTGCTGACGATTGCCCTGACAGGCACACTGATCAGCCATAGCTGCGTGCGCATCCTGATGTCCGAAGACCTGCATGTCAGTTCCGCGACGGACGACAAGGTGGTCGCAGACCAGATGGAACGGCTCAGCGACGCCATCCGGGAGCTGTCCGCGGAGTATTATTTTGATGCCGGTCAGGTTATCGCAGCACTGGACCGGGAAGAAGTCATCCGGGCAGACCGGGAAACGGCCGTATGGTGGACGCGGATCACTGCAGAAGGCATCATGGACGATGAGATTCCCGCATGGTCAGCCGACAGCCTCCTGCCGGTGATTGAAGAATCCCTGACCGCTGAAAAGATTCCCGAAGGACAGGACAGCGCGGAGACCGCGCAGGAAATCGCGTACTCCCTGGAGAAAGCAGCCAGGAGAACGATGATGCCCGTACGAAGGGCTCTGATTACCCTCGGCATGCGGTACCTGAACAAGAAAACCGACCTGCCCGGTATCATCCGGATGATTTCCGCAATACCCAAAACCGGAGCTGCCGCCTGCCTTCTGCTGGCAGGAATCATCGCGCTTCTGACCGCCGGGAGAATACGCACCAGCCTCAAGTACTACGGGGCCGCGGCCGGCGGAGCCGCCCTGTCTGCCCTGTTCAGCATGATGCTGATTAAGTTCCAGGGCATTCCGGATATGATCCGGGAATCATCGGAGGGACTGGCAGACCAGGCGGTCATTATGGGCCGGTCGTCGGAAACGGAGATCATGATTGCCGCCGCAGCGCTGCTGCTGATCAGCGCGGCCTGCCTGATACTGTACAGCCGGAAAGAAAGAAAGCCCGAACCACACGGAGAAAGCCATGAAAAGAAAACGAGTGATTTACCGGATCCGGTCTGAACGGATTGCGGAAAAAACCCGCCTCGCAGTGGCAGCCGACCTGCACAGCGCTCCATTCGAGGATGTGACCGAAGACCTGGCATCATGCGACGCCGTGCTAATACCGGGGGACCTGGTGGACCGCCACCGGAGAAACAATTCCAACGCCTGCCGATTCCTTCAGATTATTCCGGACATGGTGCCGGTATTCTATGCCATCGGCAACCACGAACGCAAATTCCGGCAACGGGAGGAGTATTACCAGAAGGTCCGGGAAAGCAAGGCACAGTTACTGGACAACGAAAGCACTGAATTCCGGGGAATCGCAATCGGGGCGCTGAGCAGCTGCGCGGACAGAGTTCCGGATCTCCAGTTTCTGGACCGGTTCGAGAAATCCGAAGGCTTCCGGCTCCTGATGTGCCATCATCCGGAAATGTACCGCGATTTCGTCCGGGGCCGGGATATCGACCTGACGGTCTGCGGCCACGCGCACGGCGGACAGATCCAGATCGGCGGGCGAGGACTGTACGCACCCGGACAGGGACTGTTCCCGAAGCTGACGCACGGATTCCACGACGGCGGGAAAATGCTCATCTCCCGGGGAATGACCAACGGAGCCAAACCGAGAATCCCCCGGATCAACAATCCGTGCGAACTGATCATTCTGGAACTGGAACCCGCAGAGAAAGGAGAAAAGGGCCAATGAACGAAGAAGACCTGAAGCTGCTGGTCAGCTGGTTTGAGGAGAACAAGGAACACAAGCTGAACTTTATTGAAAAAGAAGCGATCAAGGTTGCCGTCAAGAAAGCCGACACGGTGGGAGACCTGCTGGCTACGGCACTGAAACTCCTCAAAAAGTGAAGAATTGACAAGGGGATACAAAACAGGTATAATCCGTTTACCCTCAGAAGAACCGGAAACACCCGAGCCCCGTCGAGGCTCCGGGGTGTTTCTTATTATGAAAGGAGTACCTGAATACCATGGCAGAGGAAAAAGGAACGATCCTGACGGAAAGCGGCCTGAAAAAGCTTGAAGAGCAGCTGGATTACCTGATCTCTGTCCGCAGGAACGAGATCAGCGACCAGATCGCGATCGCCCGCGGATTCGGAGACCTGAGTGAAAACGCGGAATACGACGAAGCGAAAAAAGAGCAGGCCAAGGTTGAAGCCGAAATCACGCGCCTGCAGGCAACGATCCGTACCGCGACAGTCGTCGCGGACGACGAGATTACGACCGAACGCGTATCCATCGGCACCATTGTCAAAGTCAAGGATCTCGACGAAGGCGAAACGTACGAATACGCTATCGTGGGCGCCAATGAGGCGGATCCCGCAGCGGACAAGATTTCCAACGAGAGCCCCGTCGGGGCAGGCCTTCTCGGAGCCAAGAAAAACCAGACCGTGACCATTGCGATCCCGGCCGGCACCATCCGGTATAAAGTGATTTCGATCAAAAAGATGTAAGAGAAAGCTGGAAAACACATGGCAGATTATCCGGTCACTCCCCTGACCCCACCGCTGACCGAGCAGGAAATCATCCGGCGTCAGAAGCTGCAGAAGCTGATGGACGCAGGACAGAACCCATACGAGATTACCCGGTTTGACGTCAGCCATCACAGCGCAGAGATCATTTCAGGCTTTGAAGCGCTGGAAGGACAAACGGTTTCCATCGCCGGACGCATGACCAGCCGCAGAATCATGGGAAAAGCTTCTTTTGCCCATCTGCTGGACGGAGAAGGCGATATCCAGATATATGTCCGCCGGGACGACGTCGGAGAGGAATCCTACGCGGCCTTCAAACAGGACGACATCGGCGATATCCTCGGTGTGAAAGGCACGGTATTCCGTACCCAGACCGGGGAGGTTTCCGTCCACGCGACAGAGGTTACGCTCCTGTGCAAGAGCCTGAAGGTCCTTCCCGAAAAGTATCACGGGCTGGTGGATACAGACCTGCGGTACCGTCAGCGTTATGTGGACATGATCGTCAATCCGGAGGTCCGGGACACTTTCCGGAAACGGAGCCGGATCATCGCCGCCGTGCGTGAATTCCTGGACAGCCGGGGATATATCGAGGTGGACACCCCCGTGCTCCACACCCTGGAAATCGGGGCGAGCGCCAGGCCCTTCCGGACGCATCATAACGCGCTGAACCTGGATATGTTCCTGCGGATCGAAACGGAACTGTACCTGAAACGGCTGATCGTCGGCGGATTCGAACGCGTATATGAGGTCGGCCGGATCTTCCGGAACGAGGGCATGGATGCCACGCACAATCCGGAATTTACGTCTGTAGAGACATATCAGGCCTACGCGGATTACCGTGAGATCATGGAGATGGTCGAACAGCTGTATGAGTTTGTCGCCATCAAGGCGCTGGGCACGACGGACGTCATGTACCAGGGACAGGTCATTCACCTGAAGGCCCCGTGGAAACGCATTACCATGGCCGACGCCGTCCGGGAAGCCTGCGGCGAGGATTTCGCCTCCTGGCAGACCGATGAGGAAGCCCGGCAGATCTGTGACAGACGGGGCGTACATGTCGAAAAGGACGCGAAAAAAGGCGACTGCCTGGCCGCACTGTTCGACGAATACGTGGAAGCCACGCTGATCCAGCCGACATTTATCATGGATTATCCGGTGGAGATTTCACCGCTGGCCAAGAGAAAGCCCGACCAGCCCGAAATGACGGAACGTTTTGAGTTTTTTATCACGGGACACGAGATGGGCAACGCGTTCAGCGAACTGAACGACCCGATCGACCAGCGCCGGCGCTTTGAGGAACAGGTTGCCCTGAGGGCATCCCAGGGCATCAAGGCCGAGGTAGACGAGGATTTTGTCAACGCGCTGGAATACGGCATGCCCCCGACCGGCGGCCTGGGTTTCGGACTGGACCGTCTGATTATGCTCCTGACCGATTCAAGCACGATCAGGGACGTCCTGCTGTTCCCGACGATGAAACCGCTGGACAACGCAGGCAATGAAGGGAACCGGAATGCCGAAAGCTGAGAAGCCGCCCAAGGCGGAGAAACCGCCCAAAGCGGAGAAACCGCCAAAAGCAGAGAGGCTGCCCAAAGCGGAGAAGCCGCCCAAAACGGAAAAGCCGAAGAAACCCCGGAAACCCCGGAAGGAACCGCCGAAACGGTCCGTTCTTGAGGAAATCGGAAACGCGGTTACTCACGGGGCCGGCGCCCTGCTCGGCATCGCCGGGACAGTACTGATGCTGATCCGGTCGCAGACCGGAATCCAGACGGCCAGTTCCATCATATACGGGTTCTGTATCATCATGATGTTCCTGATGAGCTGCCTGTATCATTCATTCAAATGGGGAACCGCCGTGAAACGGCTTTGGCGCCGGTTTGACTATATCTCCATCTACCTCCTGATCGGCGGCACGTTTACCCCGCTCTGGCTCCTGTACCAGGGCGGTACATGGGGAACGATCCTGTGCTGCGTCCAATGGGCGGTGATCATCACCGGCATCACGCTGATCGGCGTATTCGGACCTGAAAAAGTCCGCGCGATCCATCTGACCCTGTATATCGTACTGGGATGGAGCGGGCTGGTTTTTCTTCCGAAGATGGCCCGGGACAACCTGCCGCTGCTTCTCTTTATCCTCGGCGGAGGCATCCTGTACACCATCGGCATCATCCCCTTCGCACTGAAGAAAAAGGCCGCCCATTTCATCTGGCACTTCTTCGTGCTCTTCGGCGCGGCCGCCCACTGGATCGGTATCTACCTGTACCTGTACTGAACAACTCCCTCTTCCTGCCGGAAGAGGGTTTTCCTTTCCCGGACACAATATCTATGGCCCCATACCGACATTGACATACAATCCGTATGGCGATATAATATTTTGAAACGACAAACCGGAGGTGCATTATGAGCAGCCATCCTTCCAGAAATCTCGAAGAACAGCGCAGGGAACTGAACGGCGTCGTATATTTTGACCGCGGCCGGATCGAAGGCCGTGACGGCCGGAAATACGACCGGTACGCCATCCAGACGCATTTTGTCGAAGTGGGGGAAGATCAGGCCGAGCTGGTCAAAAAGTATGTGCTGCCGATTTCCCGCGATGGGGACGTCCTTTCCTTCGGGGCGAAAGTGATGGCCATGTGCACCCGGAATGTTTACACCAAGGAGCAGATCCAGCCCGGATTCTGGGCAAAGCTGCTTTCCCCCCACGCCAGTGAAACCGTGGCCGGCATCGGTATGCATGACGCCTACAAGCTGCAGCTGGCCATCAACATGGTCGGCGCCCCGCGGGTCGTGTTTGCCGCTGCGGCATCCGCCATTACCAAGCCTTTCGGCGTCAAAGGGCTGTTTTACAAGATCGTGGGGAAAGGCGTGGCCGGAATCGACGGATTCTATTACCGTTCCTCCTTCGACCGGTACAAGGACCTGGCCCTTGTGAACAATGAAAACGCGGCGGAGCTCTGCGACGAACTGGAAAAGAAAACGGGCATCCCGGTCGTCCTGATGGACGCCAATGATATCGACCAGAACCAGCTGGGCAAGTGTTCCGATTTCCCGCTGACAGACGAACAGATCCAGGACGCCATGAAGGACAATCCTTCCGGACAGGGTGACGAGCTCACGCCGCTGATCCTGATCCGCCCCGCGGACTGACCGCCATGCGCCATATTCCATCTTCCGATACATTCCACGCCGACGTGCTGTCCTTTGAAGACGCGCTGGCCGTTACCGCTTCCGACTACGATCGGGAGCGCTGGCTATATGTTCCGGATCATTACAGTGAATACCGGTACATTCTCGGCACACGGGGTAAGCATCCCCTGATCTGTATCGGAATCAACCCGTCCACGGCCGCTCCCGACAGGCTGGACAACACGCTGAAGAGCGCGCAGCGGATTGCCCTTTTCAACGGATACGACTCGTTTATCATGTTCAACGTGTACGCGCAGCGCGCGACGATTCCGGACGATATGGAGAAGACGCTGAATCCACGGCTGCACGCGGAAAACATGAAAGCTTTCACCTGGGTGCTGGACGGGATCGCGGGCACGCGGACGCCGGACCTGTGGGCAGCATGGGGCGCCATTATTGAAAAACGCGATTACCTGGCAGGATGCGTACGCGACATGGCGGCGATCGGGAACCGGTACGGCGCAAGATGGTGGACTGCCGGGCCCCGAAGCAAAGCAGGGCACCCGCATCACCCGCTGTACCTGAAAAGCGAAACCGCGCTGGATCCCTTCCCCGATCTGACGGCATACCTGGACACCTTCGGATAACGGCAGGGAGAACGGAGGGAAACCATGATGATGAAAACATACGAAGAGCAATTCCGGCTGCTGACCCGGGACTGTGACGTGAACGGGCAATGGCGGCTGAGCGCTATTCTCGAAACCATGCAGGAGGCGGCCGGCGCCCACACCTACCTCCTGGGATGCGGCAGGGATGAGCTGCTGCGGAACAATATGGTCTGGGTGCTTTCCAGAAGCGAACTGAGGATGGACCGCTATCCGCGGATCAGCGAAACCATCCATGTCTGCACATTTCCGATGCCGACCCGAATCTGCTTTTTTCCCCGGTATTACGTCTTTACAGACGAACACGGGGAGACACTGGGAAAAGCCGGTACGCTGTGGCTGCTGCTGGACACCCAGACGAGGCGGATGCTGCCGCCGGGTGAAGTCGGCCGCATGATCCCGGACAACCGGGACCTGACAGTTCCGATGAAACTGCCGGCCACTGTAGGGACGCTCCAGGGAGAAGAGTTTGTCAAGGAGCATGTTCCGGTCTATACGGACCTGGACGCGAACGGACACGTCAACAACGCACGGTACGCGGACTGGATGTGCAACATGCTCGGAATCGACCTGATGCAGGAATACGAACCGGAATCAGTCATCCTGAACTATAACCATGAGGTCCTTCCCGAACAGCGGGTTATGCTGCACCGCGTCATGAAGGGACAACAATACAGGCTGACGGGATACGTGGACGACGCCATCGCGTTTGACATCGGCGGAAACCTGCGCAAAAGGGAACCGCACCGGGGAACGGGAGAACAAAGATGAACGAAATCAAGCAGGCGGTTCGCGACGCGGTCATCCTGATCCCGTCACTGGAACCGGACGGGCGCCTTCCCGCATATATCCGGGAGCTGGAACAAAACGGTTTCGGCCATATCGTCGTGGTGGACGACGGCAGCGGCGAAGACTACCAGACGGTTGTCCGGGAAGTCGCTGAGATTCCCCGGACCACCGTACTCCGGCATGAAGTGAACCGGGGAAAAGGCGTGGCGCTGAAAACCGGATACAAATATATCCAGACGCTGACGGAACCATACAGCGGCGTGATTACGGCCGATTCCGACGGACAGCATACCGTTACGGACTGCGTACGGCTGGCGGAGATGCTGGAAGACGGGAAACGCGCGCTGTACCTCGGGAGCCGTGATTTCAACCTGCCGGACATTCCCCCCAAATCCAGGTCCGGCAACCGGATCACATCCACAGTGTTCAAACTGCTGTACGGGCAGTGGCTGCCGGATACGCAGACCGGACTGCGCGCGTTCCGGCGGGAAGAAATACCTTTCATGACCGAAGTGGAAGGCGAAAGGTACGAATACGAAATGAAGGTACTGATCGCCTGCTCCCGCGCGCGGATCCCGATGATCCCCGTTACCATCGAAACGATCTATGAGAACGGGAACGAAGGAACCCACTTCCATCCGATCCGTGACTCATGGCGGATTTACAAGGTAATCCTCGGCAGTTTCATTAAATTCATGGGCGTATCCCTGTTCTGCTTTATTGTGGACTGGCTGCTCTTTAATCTGCTGAAAATGTGGATTATTCCTCTTGCGGGTATCAGTCTGAATCTCAGCCTGCCCATGGGCGTGTGTCTGGACAACACATCTCTGGCCAATTACACGTCGAGGCTTTTCAGCGCGATTCTGAACTTCCGCCTGAATAAGGACCTGGCTTTTAAAGTCAAGAAGGCAAAAGGAGCCGGCCTGCGATACGCGATTACCGCAATCTGCATTATCGTTCTGTCGACCCTGGGTATCAAAGGCTTAGGACTGATCGGTATCGCTTCGTGGATAGCCAAACCCATCGTCGATACGATCCTTTACTTCGTCAGTTACCGAGTACAGCAAAACTGGGTTTTCAGGGAGGAAAACTGATATGGAAGACATGGCGCGGACCGGTGTCATCCTGGCCATATCGGTCTGGGCTGTTTTCGCGGTTTACTGGATCCGGGACGTACGGAAACGCAGGAAACTTCCGACGACAGCCGGCTCATGGCTCAACGCCGCCGGATTCGCGCTGCTGCCGGCGATTGCCGTATGGAAAATATTTGAACCGTATACCGCACTGAACACCGCCGGCAAAAAGATTGCCGCGGATTCCGCGGCAGGCATCCTGCTGACCGGGGAGGGACGGCTGATCCCGTGGAGAATCGAACTGGCCGCCGCGCTGGCCGCATTTACCGCCATCATCGCATGGCTGATGTTCCGGAAAAAGGATGTGGAGGAAAACGGCGACCTGGCGCTCACGGTTCTGTGCGTATGGGGCGCAGTCCGGAGCGTAACGGAAGGCATGCGTGAAAACACGGCCCGGATCGGGCCGGTCAGCGTCATCATCTGCGCGGCGATCGCCGCCGAACTGACCGCGCTGGCCGCATGGACGATACGCAGGGGAAAGAAAGAAAAAAGCGCAGGGCTGACCACGCTGGAATGGGCCGCGGTTATCGCGGGCGGGGCGGTGATCCTGCTGCTTGAAGGCGGAATCCTGTTTCCGGAAAACACGATCGCCGGGATCGGGATATCCTCCGGATGCGCGCTTCTGGCTGCCGTTCTGATCCTGTTTGCCGGAAAAGACAGCCGGGAGGTATAGATTATTTCCGGTTCGGGCAGTGCGCTTTCGGACAGGAACGGCATGTGTCCAGATCAATCCGGTCGCCGGAGATCAGCATTTCCACCGGGTCATCCGTTCCGGACAGCGGCTGCAGCCCCAGGCGGGAGAAGAATCCCACCGTTCCGGCCGGGCTGAGGAGACGAACTTCCCGCGCCGCATGAGACTGCGCCTTGAACAGCAGGAGACGGAGAACCAGGTCCCCCAGCCGGCGCCCGCGGCGGGATTCCAGCACGCAGATATCCCCCAGCCGGAACGCGCCGTCCTGATACCAGATCCGTCCGGACGCGACGGGAATATCATCTTCATATACCAAAGCGTTCCAGGATTCCCCGTCCAGCGCGTCGGCCCCCCGGCCGAACACAGACTGCCGGACAGGAAGCAGGGGAGAAATATCACTGCCGGGCGCAAACCATTTTCCCTGAATCATGGTAACTCCTTTCCACGAAAACGGAGGTTTTATATGGATCCGAAAAAAATCGAGAGAATCAACGAACTGGCCCGCAAAAAGAAGACGACGGGCCTGACAGAGGAGGAGCAGGCGGAACAGGCCGCGCTCCGGAAGGAATACCTGGACGGATACCGGGAAAACCTGAAAAGCATGCTGGACAGCATCGTCGTCGAAGAAAAGGACGGCACAAGACATCCGCTGCGCAAAAAGGACGTTCCTCCGCTTCAATAATAGAAAAACGGCGGAGGAATGTCAACTTGCCAATAAAGGACAATGAAGGTATAATTTTCACGGAACAGACATCCGGTGATCAAAGACCGGCAAGGAGGTTAAGCGATTATGGACGACAAGGAACTGAACGGCATGGAAGGCATGGAAGAAGACGTGATCGTGTTCGAGGATGAAGACGGCCAGGAATATGAGTTTTCCGTTGTGGATTACTTCTTCTACAACGGGGACGAGTATGCCCTCCTGACGGAAAACGGCACAGAAGGAACCGAGCAGGAAGGCGAGTGCATCGTATGCAAAGTGGTTCCCGTTGCCGGTGAAGACGGAGAGGAAGACGAGGAACTGGCCCAGAAACTGATCGACATCGCCAACACCCATATGGCGGAAGACGACGAAGAGGAAGAATAAGAACATGAAGCTGTGGATCCGTATTGTACTGACGGCGCTGTGCATCAGCCTGATCGTGCCGTTGATCTTCGCCATGCCGATTACGAT
>JAEEGL015909597.1_pt1 | contig 11529 bp, 12 predicted proteins | sample 9134231 | NCBI WGS metagenome assembly JAEEGL01 (sample SAMN16246548, study PRJNA631951) | gut metagenome | biome: gut microbiome; feature: rumen; material: fiber-attached | host: Bos | place: Iran: Karaj | collected 2018-10 | reverse complement strand
AATGCCGTTGATCGCGGTGATAATGGTCTGTGCGGTCTTGTCCCAGTCGATGGTGTCAAAGAAATTCTGGATAAACTCAGCAATAGAATCTCCGACGTTCGCCCAGTCAACTTCACTCACGATGCCGAAAATGAAATCTACAAGGGCGTTCCAGCCGTTGGCAAAGGTCTGTCCCAGCAAATCCCATTCAACATTGTCAAACCAGCCGTTGATTGCTTTGCCGATGCCCTTTCCCAAAGCCTCAAAGTCAAAGGTCGTCAGGAACGTGTTGATAATGTCAAAGACTGAGTTCAAGCCGTCCGCAAGGGTTTTCCCCATCAGCTCCCAATCGAAACCGTCAACAAGGCCGTTCAGAATTTCGGCAATGTTCTTCGCCCACTCTACGCCCTTTGGCCGGAATTTGTTGTTGATCCAGTCGTCGGCCTCCTGCATGAGCATATTCAAGCCCTCGGCCAGCTTCTTTCCAAAGTTGAAAAAGTCGGCGTCCTCCCAGAGCTTTTTGAGTTCTTCAAAGAGTTCCTTGAGCTTGTCGGGCAACACACTGTCTATGGGGACTTCTTCAAAGAGGTCGGAGCCGTCGTTTGCCCCGCCGCTGTCCTTGTCGTTATCGCTGCGCTTGTTCAACTCGTCAAAACCGTAGACCTGATTTTTCAGTTCTTCCGCAGACTTCGCCGCGCCGTCCAGACTGTCCCGGTAAGAATCAGTCTGTTTCTTTGCAACAGTCATGGTCTGCTTTCCGCTCAACAGGGCGAAAAAGGCATTGATGTAGGTGATTGCTTTGGACAGTGAATCAATGAGTTTCGTGATAATCGGCTCGATTTTCTCAATGAGCCTCCCCATTGAAACGGCCAGATTCGCGGACAGTTCCTTAGACGAATTTTTGATGTTCGACATTGCGTTGTTGAACGAATCTGAGAATTTCGCAAGGGTCTGTAAGCTCTCTTTCGCGCTGTTGAAAATGCTGCTTATGAACATTCTCTTGATGCGCGTGATAAGCATACGTTTCAGGCTCGTAAGGGTCTTGACAAGGGCGTTGGACTGCGTTTTCGCCCGTTTCGCATGACTGATAAAGTTTTTCAGTCCTGCGCCCAGCGCCTTGACGCCTTTTGCCATTGCCTGAAACGGGACTTTCGCAAGCGTAGCCGTCGCTTTCATTGCGGCTGATCCCGCCGTCTTGATGGCCGCGCCTAACCGCTGCCAGAGGGTGATTTTTTCCTCGTCCGGGGCCGGGGGCTGCGCGCCGGGGTTGTTCGACATAGACGCAGCCAGCTCGTTAAGTTCCGCCTGAGCCGTCTGTAGCCGCTGTAGAGCCGCTTCACGTTCCGCCGTGGTAGTTGCCGCCGCTACTGCTTCCTGCGCCGTCAGGACGTTCAGACGGGCTTGTGCAAGGGCTTCCTGATCCACAAGGGACTTGTTGCGCTCAAGCACCGCCCCGGCGTTGTTCAAGGCTTCCTGCATCCGGGCAAATTCGGCGGTTTCACTACCGGAAATAAACGCCCCGCCGTTTGCGGCCAGACTGTCACGCTGCCGCTCGTACTGGGACAGGATCGTTTCTGCGTTTTTAATATCCAGCGTCAGCCGTTGCCACTGTTTACTGTTTTCCTTGACGCCCAAAGCCTCAAAGGTGTCTCTGCGCTCATAGAGCTTGAAAAGAGACTGTTCCGCTTTCTCCACCTGCGCCGAAATCTCTTTGAATGCCTCGGTAGGTATCTGAGTATTCCCGAAATCCGCAAGCCGCTGACGGGCTTCTGCAAGCCGCCGTTCAAGCGCCGTGATCTTGTTGTCAAAAGCAAGAACGGCCTTGCCGTTGGCAAAGCCGCTCTCTGCACTCTGAGACACGGCCTGTAGGCCGCTGGACAGGGAATTGACCTCTTTTTCAAGGGAGGACATTGACGTGCGCGTAGTGTTCGCCGCTACGCTCTGCTGATTGACAGCGTTTGCGGCTTCCTGAGCTGCGCCCGTAACCCGTTCCTCCGTATCTACAATGCGCTCGTTTGCCGCTGCCGTCTGTGTAGCTGCCGCGCCCATCTTGTCATTGATGGCGGACGTGGCGTTCGCCACAGCTTGCAGCATAGGGGCCATTTGACCGAAAGAACGCATCATGTTATCGCCCAGAGTATCAACGGCCTGTGTGAGTTCCTTGACAGCATTCAGGAGCTTGTCAACGCCCTTTTCAAAGCCGTCGTTATCCAGTTCGGTATCAATGATAAGGGAGCCGTCGCTATTCTCTGCTGCCATAGGGTATCACCCCTTTCCGTAAAGTTCCGCGTAGAGGGCTTCCATGTAGTCAATCGCTTCTTTTTTCCTATCTACGCGCTTTCCAATGTCGCACATAGAACGGTTTGCGTTGTAAAATTCCGTTTCGTATTTTTCCAGCTTGCGACCTTTGGCCTGTTTCTGCCGGATCGTCAGGATGAATCCCCACAAGTCGTCCCGGTCTACGGACTGAAAATAGCCTAAGAACGTCCACCAGTGCATATACTCCACCGCGCGGACTTCCCGCCCTGCAACCTTGTTCACCGCCGAAAAAATCAGTTGCGAATCTTTGTTCCAGTCAACCACTTTCGGGCCGGGGCTGTCGGAACGCATCTGACATTCGATAAAGGCGGTTGCGGCTTTGTACGCCGCCTCATAGTCGTCGGTAGGGATCGCGTCAAAGTCCACGTACATACGTTTCAGACAGACAAGGACTTTTTCACCGTCTTTCAGTTCTTCGGCGTCGTAGGCCGTAATAATCTGCAAAATGTTCCGATAGTCTGAGCGGATCGCGTAGGATTTGCCGTTTACCTCAAGACTTGTCGGAAGCTGCCCCAGCATCGGTCTGTTCCTCCGTAGCCGGTTTCACAGGCTCAATATCTTCCAGATACTTTGCCATGCGCTGCTTAGACAGGCGGGTTTCTTCCTCCACAGCCGCATTGACGACGCTCTGCAAGGCGTTCAGGACGTTCAGGCAGAAAAACTTGCCGCCGACAGAGGAAAACGGGTTGCGGTTGGCAAAGATTTCATCGGCCTCGTCCATATCGAACAGCCAGTTGATCTTGTCTTTCAGCTCGTTTTCAACCTGCTTGAGCGTAAGCCAGTCCTGTTCAAAAGCCGCCGTGCCGTCGTTGCGCAGGGACAGGTCTTTCAACGGCTCCACCAGCTTGTCAAAGTCGGTCATCATAGCGTTGTAGCGGTCAATGATGGAGAAATCCGCAGGGCGGAAATGGATTTTGCAGATCAGTTTCCCGAACGTGTTGACAAGGGGATATTCCCGCGTACCGTCGTCAACTACGACAACGGGCTTGTTGGTGCTTGCCTCTTTTGCCATTGATTTTTACCTCCGTTTTTTGTGTCAGATACTACGAGAGCCGGAAAACGCTTTGACGTTTTCCGGCTCAGTGTGTAGCAATTTTCCCGGTTTTTAGACCGGGAGCGCGATAGTGACCGCGCGGGTCGAGAGGGTATAGTCCACGGTCACGGCGGTCATGGGGCCGACAGGGTTGACGGTAAAGGGGATGCCGTAACCCTCCGTGCTGCCGCCCGTGGACTGCGGGACGATGTACGCCTCGCGCATATGACCGGAGCCGGTCAGGTGGCCAGCGGTGGACTGGGTCTGGTCAAAGACCACTTCGACAAAGTAGCCTTTAATGTCGGCGTCGCCGTACTTTTCCTCCACCGCAGCGGCCTTGAGCTTGGTGTACAGGGCGCTATCCGGGTCAGCGTAGTAGGGATCGACGTTGACGGACGGCTCATAGCCCTTGTGCTTGAACGTGGATTCACCGAGAACATTCTTGGACGTTTCGGTGTCGGGGTTAAGCTCCTTGCTCAGATCGTCGTTGTCGCGGCCCAGCACTTCCCACGTCACGTTTGCGGGAGCCGTGCCGGTGCCAGAGGCGAAACCGGCAAAGAACATACCTCTGTTTCTGTCGAGTTTCATACTGCTGTTACTCCTTTCGTCAGTAAAAGAGATTTCGCCCGTTTCGGTTACGACAACCTGTGTCGTAGCCCGGTCGGACAAGATAAGTTCGCTGCGAATGATTGTCCCCGGAACGGAGAGGCAACCACTTCTGAATTGAATCATGCGTCCCCCCCCCATTTAACATTTTTGGGGAAACTCACGCTTGCCGTTTGTAGGTCATGCGTAACTGGATTTGATACTTCGCCGTGTCGCTTCCGATCTCAACCGGAAACGCGGTCAAAGTCGGAACGATGGACTTGACGCGCCCACCGCTAATCTCAGGAAAATTCCGCAAGGCGTTCTGTTCGATAACCCACATCACAACCGCGTCATAAAAGCCTAAGTTGGCAAGGTTTGTCTGAACGTCTGCGCCGTAGGATTCCTTTGACGCAAAGATGAAATTGAGCGTTTGAATATCATCCGGGATTTCCTCGCCTAACACGTTCTCGTGATACGTGATCGTAGACGGAGACGCATAAATCGCGTACTCCGTAGGACTTTCCGAAAGATAGTCCACACGAAAGCGGTTTTGGTCGGAAAGCGCCGGACACGTCCGAAACCATTTCCTGAGCTGATCGACGTTATTTAAGTCCGGCAACTGCTTTCGCCTCCCTCAGAATATCGTCCTTGTGGTCGGCTTTCATACGCTCAAACCAGAACGCACCGGCCAGCGGGTTTGTGTCCGTGTTGTAGTGTAGCTTTCGCCCCGTGGGGTGCTTCTTCTGTCCGGGCGGAGAGAAAAAGCGGGTCGGAATGCCCGAATCGTCCTCAAAGACCGGAATGTTCGGCCCGTAGACCTCGCCGTAGTACAGGTATCGGGCATAAGGCCCCGGATAGATAACCCTGCCGCTGCCAATGGTCGTAGCAGAATAGGCGCTTTTTGCCAAACTGCCGGTTTCCCACGGACAGTATTGCAGATTCCAGTCAATTACAGACTTGTCAATGACCTGCTGCACAAGACCGCCTTTCTCAAGGTGAAACTTTTTAAGCAGGTCGGACGATCCGTTCCACTGGACACGCACCCGAAACACTCCGTTGCTCATACTACTTACCTACAACTTTCCAATGTGGCGCGTTGGGCGCGCGGCGGTTATCCGTCACGGCCAGCACCGTTGCGGCCTCTGCATACTGCTTTTGCAGGTCGGCGGGACGCACGTTAGCCCCTGCGGTGACTGCGCCCTTTACGATAATGTCCCCGCTTTTCAACGTGAACACCTGCGCGGGATCGCTGCCAGCTTGCGCATAGGTGATAGGGTCAACATACGTCTTTCCGCCGAAATCCGCGTCCTGCGGTATGCGGATCGTGTACTTGTCGGCGGCTTTTAACCCCGATGAATCGACGGTAGACGCTATTTCGTCATACCACGAAACGCCGACAATGACCGTGGCGTGATACACGTCACAGTCATTGCCGCTGTCGTACCGTGCGTTGAAAACGGTTATCGTATCGTTGCACAGTCTCAATAGCCGTTCACCCCCCGGTAGAGCAGGGGAACGCCGTTGTCGTCTTTCTCCCCATAGAGATACTCACCGACAACGGCATTCATGCTCTTGTCCGCGTCCGCTGCGCCCATAGCCTTACCGTAGCTCTCTGAATAACCGTCCGTACTGAAAGACGTGACAACGGGCTTTTCGGCCTGTGCCTGAACGCCTACAGTGCTTTCCAGAGAGATAAGACACATGACGCACATCTTGACCGCCTCCGGGACTTCGGCCATGCTCTGCACACGGGAATCCGTCAGGTAGTCAATCCGCTTGCGGCTCTTGAACTCCAAAAGGTTAAAGGACGTTTCGGGGAGAGTACCGCCGCGCTCCACGTATTCCGCATAGGTCAGATACTTAGAATGGGCCATACTCTACCTCCGTGCTTCCGGCTCAGGACGCGGTGATCGTCGCCGTGTAGGTCTTGGTGTTGCCGTTGGTGGTGACCTCAACGGTAATCACGTTGGAGCCGGACGCAAGGGTGACGTTCTTCTGGATCGCGCCGGTGCCGGTGCCCTTGGAGGTGCCTCCCAGCTTGATTTCCAGAGCCGCGTCAGGATCGGCGGCAACAGCAGTCACCTTGACAGAGCCAGCGTCACCGCTGCCGGTGTAGGACGTGGTGTTCTTGGCAAAGGTCGGGGACAGGGTGATGCCGCCCACGCTCAGAGCGGTCAGGCCGTTGTCGTCGGACTGATAGACGGTGGTGTTGAACTGGATCGCATCGGACTTCTTGTTCAGGATGAACACGTCCTCAAAGCTCTCCTCGTAGTAGATGTACTTGCCCTCGGTCACAGCGGACGGGGGGTCAAGCTGGGAGAACTGATAGGACACGGGGGTAATGACGGCGGACGGATGGACAAGGAACATATTGATCTGATCCGCGCCATCCTTGACAGCCCAGCCAGAGCTGAAAACGTACTCAGTACGCATCAGGGTAGCCGGGACGCCGATAACCTCCACTTCCTCGATGCGGGACACGGCGCGGCTGATCGCGTTACCGCCGCCCTGAACGTCGAAGTTGCGGGTGAGGCCGGACGCCTGCTTGAGCATGGTCTTGACCTCGTTGGTGCAGTAGAGGATGCGGCCATTCGCCGGGACACGGGCGTTGTCCATGTTGAGCATGAGACTGTCAAAGACGGTCAGCACGTTCGCGGCGGACAGCACAGTATGATCGGCGGTGTGGCCCTGCTCAGTCCAGAGCTTGTACAGCTCGGAAATGCAGTAGGCGTCCATCTCAGGGAACTTCTGTTCCTCGTTGAACACCTGCGTGATGTTGGTGATAGACGCAACCTCGTTGGTCTGGTCGATGTCCTTGGGGTGGACAAGCGTAGACCACTTGCGCTGATTCTTGAGCGTCTTGGGTTCCCACGCATTGTCGTAGTTGCGGGTGGCGGTGGCGATGGTGTCACGGTCAGCCGCAACGCGCCCGGTGGTGGACAGGTTGGGGATGTAGATGGTCTTGCCGTCCTCGCCCATGCGATAACGGCCATTGTTGGGGGTGGCGTACAGAGCGCCGAAATTCAGAGCGTAGGGGTACGCCTGAGCCAGCGCCTGTGCGTACTGCGCAGCATAGTTGATAGCAGCCATTTTTACATTCTTCCTTTCGTAGATTGATGGTGTTGCCCGGTGTTTTACTCGTCAGCGGGTTTCGGGCGTACCCCGTTGAAATGGAAGCCGAACGCACTTTTTTCCGGCTCCGGCTTTCCGGTTTTCGGGAGTACGATTGTCGGGGCCTTGCCGCCCTCCGGGGGAGTACCGCCGTCAGGCGGTGTAGCATCGACCAGCGCGCCGGGATTTTCGGCTTTGTACTTGGTAAGGAAATCCTCGTAGCCCAGCAAAGTTTCGCCGTCTACCTTGAACTCCTTGCCGTTGGCCTGACTGATGAAGTCGCGCTTTGCAGCCGGGGACGAGAAATTCAGGCCGTTCGCCTTTTCACGCACCATGAACTCATACCGCTGTTTCTGGGTTTTCTTCTCCCAGTCCTGCCGCTCAGTGTCGTACTGAGACTGCAAAGCGGTAAGGGCGTTCTGGGCCTCGGTCAGCTTTGTCGCGTCGCCCTGCGCAGCCGTCAGCTTGTCTTTCAGGCCGGTAATGTCGCTGTCGCGTTTGGTGATCTGCCCCTGCAAATCGGTGATCTGCTGATTCAGGGCGTTCACCTGAGAATTGTACTTGTCAACGCTGACATAGCCGCCCTCAGACAAGTCCGCAAAACGAATATGCTTCGTTTTATCGGTCTGACCGGCGTTTGCCTTGTCGATCTCTGCCTGTACCTGTGTGTACAGCTCCGGGGTAAGCAGGTCTTTCAGTGTCATACTTCCTCCTTTTACGGCTGGACTGAGTGTCCGCCGCCAGCGGTTTAATTCCCATGCTGAGGGGATGATTTTGTATATCAAAGGCTGAGTGCCGTTGATACGGATAAAGAAAGCGCCCTACGGAATCACCGTAGAACGCTTTGAGAGGCGCTATACGCGCCGATAATTGCAGGGGTATACATTCCTGCCCCGTGTGAAAGAAACGCTCCTGCGCCTGTCTACGGCCTTTGACGGGCCGTTAAACCTTGACTGCCTTGAATCCCTCCACAGACAGCCGGTTTCCATGCGGTTTCAGTCCCGCAGCTTTGGCAAGAGCATAATACTGTTTTGAGAGCTTGTTGATCCTGACCTGACAGGATCGCCGCAGCTCGTCGTCGTTCACGTCCCGCGCCGCGTTTGCGCTGTCCTTTTCGCGCCGGACGCGGGTTTCCAGCCGTCGCATATACTGTTGCGCCTGATAGGTCGTCATGTGCTTTCCGTTGAACGTGCAGCCTTTGGCGTTGTCCCGCGCCCACTGAGAAAGCTGATCCTCCGTATACCGGCGCACGGAATGAGCCGTTGAAAAGCTCATTGCGATATGCTGACAATTCCATTCACCGATAGGCCGGGGAAATCCCTCGTAGCGGTGGCCGTCCACGTCGGAAAAGTCCTCGCCGTTCTGCATCTTCTCAAATTCCGCTTTGAGAAAGACGCGGCCCTGTACCGGCTCGTGATCCGGGGCGCTGTGCGCGTGTGCGGAAAGCTCAATCGCGTCAAACCCCAGTGCTTCCCCCATTTCAAGGGAGGCGTTTTGATTGATCTGATTCACGCCGTCGATGATGTTTTGCCGGACGGCGGTATCAAGTCGCCGGTGGTAGCCGCTTTCATAGTAGACCTGCAAGCCGTTGTAGCCTATGTCCCGTATCACGCTCCGGGTGGCGGACTGATAATCGGACAGCCCCACGGAAACGGCGGTGATCGCTTTGTCAACGGCCTCTTTGTACTGATCCTGAACGGCGGTAGTGTTTGAGATATTCAACATGGTCTGCGCGGTCTGTACGCTGACGTTCTGCGCAAACTGCGTGATCCTGTCCCGCTGTTCAGTGGAAAGCGGGGTCTGTTGCAGGAACACTTTGAATCGTTTGTCCGTGTAGGTTTCCGTCAGTGCCGCTTGGTAGATTTTGAACAGGTCACGGATATTCAAAGCGGTAGCCTCTTGGAGCTGCCGGTTTATCTCCGCAACGTCCGCGCCCATGTCGGCCATAACGATAAGACGGTTGATGCTGGACTGATTCAGCTCTCCGATTTTCAGGATTTGCGCGGCAATCTTTTTGACGAACAGCCGGTTTACCTCGTCCAGCCGGTCAGTGATCCGCTTGATCGCCGCCTCAAGCTCTTTCTCAGTCAGCATTTACGGCCTCCCTATTCCTCGTCGTCCTCGCCGGTCTGATTCGTGGGGAGCTTCGGCAAAAGCTGTTCCATGTCGGCGGCTTTTTCGGCGGCAATGTTTTCAATCGCGGCGTTCGCCTGTGCCTTTGTCTCACCAAAGTACCACTCGCGGAACTCGGCTTTACTGATAACGCCATTGGTCAGCAAAAGCATTCTTTCGTTCATCTGCTGTTCGGTGTCAGTGATGATGCTGTCGTCCCACTCAAAGGAAACGTCGTACTCGCCCTCCGGGGCAAGGTGGTACATTGTCGCGTACTTGTCCATAGCCCGGATCACGTCTTTCAGACAGTTTTCAAGAGCCGTCTGATTGTCCGCAACCGTCGCATAAGACCGCTGTTTGACGATCCGCAGCTCCGTAGCCGTCCGCGCCTCGCTGTTGGCGTCGGAAAGCGTACCACGGGCAAGGCCGCATTGATCCTCGATCCGCATAAGGAGCTGATTCAGGCCGTTCATAAGGGAGCTGTCCCGGATTGCGGGGGCAAAAACGTTGTAGTTGTCGTCTTTCCCCATATCGACGCCACGGAAAAGCCGTTCGTTCAGCTTCGGCATTTCCATCTTGCCGTCCGCGCCCTTTTTCGGACGCAGGACGGTAGGATCAACGTCAATCGCCATTTCAGATGCCTCATACTCCCACAGGATGCGGGAATACTGTATGTCGGCTTCCTTGATGGTGTTTCGGGCCTTACAGTAGACGGACGCGCCCATAGGACTGTCAACGTCAACGCTGTTCGCGGTAGCAACCTTAAACCAGCCGAACATCTGACCGCCCGTGTTCTGTACGGTGGCCTCCGGCTCAAGCTCCGCCCACGCAGGGACTTCGGAAAGACTGATCTCCGTCCCGATATTGTCCCGCATTGTGGATTTGAAAGCCCTCTGACTGATCTTGACGTTATCACCGTCCACGGTATGCCGCTCAAGGCGGGTATAGAACACCTTGCCCTGCGTGTAACTGTCCCGGAAAATAACGTCGCTCAGATTCCCGTCGTCGTCAAAGGCAATCGGGTACAGGCTCCAATCCATTGTCCAATCAAAGTAGATGTGTTCGCCTTTGGGGTAGGGCTTGATCGTCATGCCGCCAGCCGCGCAGCCCTGTTCCAGCTTTTGCCGGAGAACGGTAATGCACCGCTCAAACTCAGTCTTGAGAAATTCGGCACGGGGATTCATAATCGCCTCGCCGTCCTCATTCTGAGTGCTGCCGTCTACGTTCTTGCCGGTGATGTTCCACTTCATTTCAAGAACGATCTGCCGGGACAGCTCCGCGCAAATAAAGGCGGGGAGGTTAAGGGACTTCACCGTATCGGGCTTCAACCACTCCGCTTTGTTCAGGTACATATTGTACCAATCGTCAAGCGCCTGTGCCATTTCGTTTGACAGCGGTGTTTCTATGCGCTCAACCGATTCAATGTCTTTATACGGTAAAATCTTTCTCACCACCTGTCGGATAAAATTGAGTAGCTTTGTGAACATAGGGTTTTCTCTCACCACCTTTTGGCGGATATGAAAAGAGGGCGTCATTACTGACACCCTCTGCGAAATAATCAGATGATTTGTTCAGACCGCAACGCGCCTATCGCAATCAGCACCGCCCAGAAACCGACGATAATCAACAGCCGCCATTTCCGGTCAAGCTGGATCGCCGGTGTTCGGTAAAACCAGACGGACAGTGAAATCGGGAAGAACAGAAAGCACAGCACGTAAAACCATCCGCTGCGCCCCTCTGCGGTATAGCCGCAGTCCGCACAGATACCAACCGCTTTCTGTTGACGCTGACTGCGGTACGTCTTGCGCCCTGCCGGAATAATCCAGCTCTGCCGAACGCCTGTCCGGTAATAGTTTGTCCGGGATCGCGTACCGGCTGACCGCAGCTCATACCGAAAATTTCTGCCGCCGCACTTAGGACACACAGCCATAATGAAAGCCTCCTGTTTACGGATGTTATCATTATAACATTTCGTGCCGTCGTTTACAAGGCGTCGGCTACAGTTTCCACGCGCGCGTATACATATATGCGCGCTCAGGCGGTTTTCAGCCTGATTACTCCCTATTTCAAGGGGTCTATTAGGAAGATCTGTTTATCTGTTTACAAAAGCCCGAAAACCATTGATACATAAGGCTTTGGGCGGTCTACAAATGGGTAAACAGATGGGTTACACTTAAACAGTTGCGGTCTACAGTTGCTACAGTTTTCGGACAACTGTAGACCACTTTGTAGACCAATCTGTTTACCGTCTTTGCCGTGTAGCTGTCAGCTCACACCGCGTCAACTGATTTCCACGCTTCGTAGATTTTCGGCCCTTGCAGGGCAATCCAATCTACCATTTCCTCATTCTTTGACCACGGCTGATCCACCAAAAAGGAACTGTCTTT
>JAEEGL015748568.1_pt1 | contig 11529 bp, 2 predicted proteins | sample 9134231 | NCBI WGS metagenome assembly JAEEGL01 (sample SAMN16246548, study PRJNA631951) | gut metagenome | biome: gut microbiome; feature: rumen; material: fiber-attached | host: Bos | place: Iran: Karaj | collected 2018-10 | reverse complement strand
TTGGCCATGGGCGGGGCCGAGGGCGGGCCGGTGGTGCGCGCACGGGGCGCGCACTGCAAAACTGCTTCGCACCTGGCATGTGCGGAGCATTGGCTTTCCGGTGGCTTTGCCGCTTGGGGTTTCACGCTTTGCCAAAGGCGGGCCGCTTGCGCCACGGTCCAGCAGCAAATGGCAAGGCAATCGCTTCGCCGATGGCTGAGCGCGCAGCCGTTTTGCAGGGCGCGCCCCGTGCGCGCCCCACTGGCAAGTGAATGCTTGCGCACATGGCAAAGCGCTCCGCAAAGACGCGCGCGGCCCCGCGCGCGGCAGGCGAAAGGCCCGGCGATTTCACATCCCTTTTCCCGCCAACCCCGTGACCACGAGATCGCCCATTTCATGGCAACGCTCGTGGAGTTCGCGGTTGGTCAGCTCCCGGTCCTGGTCCGGATAAAGCGAAAGGAAGAGCATGCGACCATCCGCGCAAAGCCTCTCCTTCTTCTCAGAGGGGTGCCACCGGTCGCCGAAGCCATCTGGCGACAGCACGACCATCCCGCCGCCCGCCTTCGCGATGGCGTTGCCGCAGTTCTTTTCAAGCGGGCTCATGAACGTGGAGATGCCGACGCCGCCCGGGCCGATGCGCGAAGCCCGTTCGACAAGATCCTTCCACTCTGGCGAATTCGGCAACGTGCGGCGGTGTCCCTTGATGGGCACGAGGACGGGGCGTTCCAGCAGCTCGTCGTTGCCGTAGGCGAACCAGGTATGGTCAAGGAACTGCACGGTGTGGCGTTTGAGGAACAGGTCGCTGCTTTGCTGTCGCCGCCAAGCCCGGAAGGGGTTTTCAAGAATGTAGGTTGCAAATGCCTTGAGCTGGCCCTTGCGCTTGACGATCCAGTCGTGCCACTCCCTCTCGAAGACGGGTTGCACGGTGCCCTCTGTGGAGGGACTGCCAAGCGCATCCCAGTAGGCACGTGCGAGCTTTCGCATGAGCAGCACCACAAGGTTGCCAAGCGGCATCTGGTCGTCGGTATCGCGGATGCGGATAAGCAAGTGGATGTGGTCGGGCATGATCGCGAAGGGCGTGATTGATTCGATGCTCAGCGTGTCGTTGGCGAACCGTTCAATGGCGGCGAGCAGGGCCGCTGTTACGGCGGTGCTCTCGAGAAAGGCTTCGGGATGGCGCTGGAGCTCCTGGATGGAGGCGGCGGCAAGCCGTGAAAGGATGGCAGCTTCGCTCTTCCCTGTGATGCGGGAGAATGCGGGAAGCCCCTTCCTCTTCTTGATCGTGACCATGTAGAAGAAGGGGGAACGGTAGTTGAACTTTGGCAAGCGTCCCATGGCGGAGAGTATAGCGAAAGGAGGGGGCTTCGCGCAAGGGCTTTTCCCCTGCTGGCGGCAGCGAATTGGCCCGTGAAAGGGGAGTGCTTCGCACAGGGCCTTTCCCCTGCTGGCGGCAGCGAATTGGCCCGTGAAAGGGGAGTGCTTCGCACCTCCCTTTCATATCCCAAGGCAGGGCCTTCCGCGGTGAACGGCTTAGCGATTCTCGCCTTCCTTTCATTTCCCGTGCCTGTGGCCGCGCGCTTTTTTGCGAAGCACCTGGCCATAGGCGGGGCATTGGCCTTCCGGTGGTGCGCGCACGGGGCGCGCACTGCAAAACTGCTCCGCACTTGGCATGTGCGGAGCATTGGCTTTCCGGTGGCCTTGCCGCTTGGGGTTTCACGCTTTGCCAAAGGCGGGCCGCCTGCGGTTTCACGCTTTGTTAGTGGCCGGGCCGCCTGCGCCACGGCCCTGCGGCCAAAGGCGAGGCGATTGCTTCGCCATTGGCTGAGCGCGAAGCCGTTTTGCAGGGCGCGCCCCGTGCGCGCCCCACCGGCAGGCAAATGCTTGCGCACTTGGCAAAGTGCTCCGCAAGGACGCGCGCGGCAATGCGCCCGGCCATGCGCGGAGCATTGGCTTTCCAGCGGTGCGCGCACGGGGCGCGCACGGCAAAACTGCGAAGCACCCGCCCACTAGCAGGCTGTAACCATTGTGACTAGGCTGTCAAGAAGTGGACTGAAAAAAAGTATAAATTTGTTAGTTGGCATTCCGTTAGAAACATGGTAAAATATACGGCAATATTTTTGAGGGGAATTTTTAAGTAGTCAAGCGAATGGCATACATTGGCTACAAACATGCCATTCATTTAATGAATTTCGTGTAACCTTGTATTGTTCTAGAAATCACTATTGGGTTGCACCGCACTGATAACTATGGTAGGATATACGCGCGAGGGCGCATAGGCGCTTGAGCAAACGGATGAAATTTTAGGACAATATTTTGATTTGAGGAGTGCGAAATGAAGACGGTGGTTCTGCCAGACCGTTCGGCTATGTGTGCCGATATGCACATGAAGAGCAGCCTTTTCAGGTGGCTCTTCGTGGGTCTTTGCCTCGCGCTTCCTTTCGCGCGCGCGTGGGGATACACCAAGATGGAGAATGATCGAATTCTCCTTATGAACAATGACAAGAAGACTGGTGCAGTTATTACTTATCAGGGCTATTACGATACGAATACAACCGATAAGACTTTTTGGGTTCATACGGGAACGCGTAATGTCTCTGCGCGTTATTTGCTCGCAGGGACTAATCATGTTCTGTATGCTGGGGGAGTTAAGCTCTGGGAACTTCAGCAGTGCCGTGCCGGCAGCGGAACCGTTGTCGGTAATTCCACGAGAAATTACATACCATGGTCACCTACCGCAAGATCTATCCTTGATAACAATGTTGTAAACATTCCAGAAGACAGTAATGGCGAGAAGGAAGTGGGAACGATATCAATGCGAAATATGACAACTGCTCGCATTTATTCGCCATACTATGCAGAAGGAATCGGGACTATCTATTTTGATGCAGTGAACTCTTTTGTTGCCGCGCATGATATTGAACTGGATGTTCAAATTGCCACGAATGCCGTATCCGGGGTGGATTTTGCCACGGCAGATAACAATGACGAGAACTTTAATTGGCAGCCCTGTCTATTTGATATCTTTGCTGTCACAAATGGAACAGGATTGATGCAATTGAATTCTGCACCGACGAATATTCTTGTGCTTGCTTCTGAAGCGGGAGGCTCCGCACTTTTCTATCGTGTGCGTGCACATTTGAATTATTATGGTCCAATTCGGTTTCGGATTCGACGGTTGAATGCGACGGGTGGTACTGCCGACACGTCGGGTCTTGCAATGATCGATAACATTATAGCTTCTTATCCCCCCATGACTGCTACGCTGGGGCGGTATGGGTTTGATTACGACGATTCACTCAAGGGCGCAGATGTGCTTGGGTGGCAAGGTGATTTTAATCGTCCGTTACTTTCATTCGGTCAGACGAATGTTGTACCCTATGCGAATTTTTCTTTTGCTACAAATACTGCTTCAACAACTGCCGCTAAGATCGTGAACCCTAAATTCTATTATCGTTGGCGTTATTTGAATCAAACTATGAGCAGTTGGAAGACGGTAGCATTTGCTCCCACGACGATTGCTTCTGATTCTGTTGGAACGACGAATCTTATAGGGAACGCATCAATAGAATTGACGGATGGCGTTGGGGACATTGAGTATTATTTTGCGGCGGCATTGGAGGCACCTTATTATGCGGTCCGTGACTATGCTTTTACTGGTGTGTCTCCTAAAGTTGGGTATGGATCAGGATGGACAGAGCAAATTTCTGCTATTACGAACCGTGCCTCCTACACGGTCGCTGACAAGTTGCCCTCTGGCGGTACCGACTGGTTCACGCGTATCCGCGAGGGGGTGAGCGACTACGCGTCTATCTCGCTTGTGGGAGAGATCACGACGAACGGGTTCTGGGGCGCGGACATGCACAAGAACGACCCGAAGAACGAGCGCGTGAAGATGGAGCTCGTGGGCGACCACACGTGGCGCTACCACTACTACATCCCGACGAATAACGTGCCGACGAACGGTCCCTGCGAGCGCATCCGCTTCCACTTCACCGGGATGAAGTATGAGCCGGGCGAGACGCCGTTCACCTACACCGTCTCCTCCAACGTCTGGTACGCCAACAGCACGAACGTGCCGTACGTCCCGTTCACGATGACGGTCAAGACGAACAGCGAACCCTACGACGCGGAGGTCCAGCTCGACGGCTCGGGCACGCACCTGCAGATCGAATTCAACGACGAGATCGGCTCCTTCTCCCTCTCCCACGGCACCTACCAGAACTTCAACGCCTGGACGGACGCGATGGAGGGCTACCGCGGCAACTACTCTAGCACGACAGGCGTCTCGGACGTCAAGCAGCGGTGGGACGCGGCGATCGACAAGTGGAAGCCCACGGAATACGCGAAGCCGTCGCTCTGGCGCGAAGCGTTCGACCTGACCACGGAGCAGGAGCAGGAAGAAGCCTACCGCTGTTACCAGCGCGGCGCGTTCGCCACCCCGAACGGCTGGACCGTGGAGAACGGCATGTACGTGCCGCGCCGGCGCAACGGCACCGGGCGCGCCGTCCAGCTGGAGGGACGCGGCAAGGGCGCGCTGATGCTCAACAGCTTCACGAACAATACAACCGACATACCGAACGGCGTTGGGACGGTCACCTTCTCGGCGCGCGTTTCGCAGATTCCGCTGTTCGAAGACTTCTGCTACAACGCGCTGCCGCCGCTGCTGCCCTCGGAGCAGAAGACGTACGCCGTTGCCGCGAAGGTGACGATGAGCCGCCTGTATGAGAGTTCGCGGCCCACCGACCCTTCCGACATCTCGCCCGCGAATCCATCCGTCTCGCTCATCGGCCTTCATCGCGGCACCCGCTACGGGTGCTACGAGTTCCGTGCTACGCGCTCTGGTGCCTCGGCGCTGACCGTGGCGCTCTACCGGTGGAAGAACGAGGAGGCGACGTGCCTCGCCTCGAACATCATCTATGCGACCGGTAACGCCACCATCTACAACGGCGGCAGCCAGCCGGGGCTGGGCAAGACCATCGATGGCGGCAGCGGATCGTCGTCCTCCCTCAACAACTTCGGCAACATCCTTCTGCCCAAGGACGGCAACCAGACGAAGGACGACTGGACGTGGATGTGCCTTTCGCTCTTTACTGCGTCCGACAATACCGTCAAGCTGAAAGGGTACCTCTCCAAGAACCACAACAACAGCACCTTGAGCTCGGACAAGTCGAGCGTTCTCTGCGTGGTCTCGTACGAGGACTCGAACACAGAGCTCGGCAGCCGGGGCGGCACGTTCGGCGTCGGTTCCGTCGGCTGCCAGGCCGCGTTCGGTCTCGTGCGACGGTATGAGTTCAGCGATCCCTCGAACGAGAGCCTCGGCGTCAACACCACGTCGGGACCGCAGTATCAGGGAACCCAGATCGGCAATTGCGCCGACTGGGAATACGGCGAGCATCGGTGGCGGATGTTGACTGATAGTGAGACCGAATACCACGCTTCCGGCTTCACGGCCCTGATTCCCTCGGACCAGACGGTGAAGCTTGTGTTCGCGAAGCCGGGCGGCAAGGACGGCGGCTGGTTCGAGAGCGGCTGGGAGACGAACGTCATGTCGTTCGCCACGAACCAGTTCACGTTCGCGCCGTGCGAGGCGACGGACTACTTCGTGCGTCTCCAGACGGGCGCGGCCGACTCCGAGATCGTGATCGAGGAGGCGGAGGTGCGGTCGTGGCGCGCGGAGGACATGCCGGATATCTACCTCGCGAGCGAGGAGTGGGCCTACACGATGGGTTCGATCGAGACGTCCGCCGTGATCGAGGGTCTCCCGTACGACCTGCAGCCGGCGGGCACGAACGGCTACGCCTTCATCTTCAACAAGGCCGGCGTGGCGTCGTTCACGCCGCAGTTCGACGTCGTGATCGACCGCGTGCTGGTGGTGGGTGGCGGCGGCTCGGGCGGCGCGACGATGGGCGGCGGCGGCGGCGGCGGCGGCGTTGTCGAGGGGAACTGGGAGAACGCGCCGGTGACGTTGCCGGCGGGCAAGACGATCTGGATCACGGTCGGCGCGGGCGGCGCGGCGCCGGTGCCGAAGTATTACAAGGACGGGAATAACAATACTGCCAACTCCACGTCGCAGCCGGCAGGCAACAACGGCGGCGATTCGTTCGTGAGCGGGATTCCGGGGAAGACGCTTGCCACGGCGAAGGGCGGCGGCGGCGGTTCAGGTTGGAGCGTGGTGGCAAAATCTGGCGGTTCCGGCGGCGGCGGCGCCAACAATCGCGCGGGCGCTGCTGGTACGTCCGGGCAGGGCAATTCGGGCGGCAAGGCCGTGACAGGCTCCAGCAATTCCTACGGCTTGGGCGGCGGCGGCGGCGGCGCGGCCGCGGCCGGTCAGGACGGGCAAGGTTCGACGCTCGTGGGCGGCAAGGGCGGCGACGGCAAGCCGAACGACATCACGGGTGAGATCTGCTACTACGGCGGCGGCGGCGGCGGCGGCGTTGGCTGGAAGAACACGGCCGTTGGCGGCGAGGGCGGCAAGTGCGGACCGGCCAACAAGTCCATGGATGCCGGTCACGGCGCGAGCTACCATCAGGAGACGACCACCCGGACGGCGGGCCTCGACGGCTATGGCGGCGGCGGCGGCGGCGGCACGTACTATGACAACGGCTCCGACGCCAACGTGAAGAAGGGCGCGGGCGCGGCGGGCGGCTGCGGGTGCGTGATCCTGCGCGTGCGCACGGCGAGCAAGGTGTGCGTGCTGCAGCCGACGCGGAGCTATCCGCTCGACAACGACGAGTATCTCGACCATCCGATGAGCATCCGCTCCAAGTACCTCGAGAACGGCCTCTCGCTCTTCAGCTTCAGCTACAAGAACGCGGACTCGAACACCGTGGTGAGCCTGCAGATCAGCACGAACCTCCTCGACGTCGGCTACGTGGAGCCGCGCACGCTGCAGAACGCGGACAACAAGAACTGGACGACGCTCACCAACTGGACGTTCAAGGGTCTGCCGCCCGACGAGCTTGCGGAAGGTACGCGCACGTACTTCTTGAGCCTGCGCGCCCCGCAGAAGGGCCTGATGCGCCTGATCGTGCCGCCGTCCGTGATCTCGAACGCGCTGGCGAAGGCGCAGAACAGCGCGACGCGCGACCTCGACTACGGCAAGATCACGGTCACGCGCATCTTCTGCTACGACGAGCCGGAGCTTGACGCGCGGTCCTGGTGGGGCTGGAACCTGCACACGCGCGGCTGGAACGAGGATGCGGTGGACAAGACGAAGCGCTGGGCGTACCTGACGGACTCGCCGGACGGACTCTCCTGCTCGCTGAACTTCGCGGCGCTGGCGGACGACAACAAGACGACGGATGCCGCGACCAGCAAGATCGGCCTGGGCGAGGATGACAAGGAGGCCGAGTACAAGGAGAACAACCCGTTCGTGCAGTGTCCGGAGATGACGAACGGCATCGGCAGCGTCAGCTTCCGCGCGCGCACGTTCGAGACGAACGCGGCGACGGCGGCGGCGCATCCCGCCGTGGTGACGCTGTACGCGTCCTCGAACATCGGCGCGTACCAGCCGGATCCGATCGACGGGCAGTCGTGGCAGCGGCTGGCGGAGTTCGTGATCACGAACACCACGTACCAGACGTACAGCTGGAAGACGAACGAGGATACGGTGGCGGCCGGCTTCAGGACGATCCGCCTGGAGATGGCCGGCGCGCGGCACGGACGCCAGAAGGTAGAAGAACTGGAAACGGCGCCCGAGTCGTGGGAGACGCCGGCCTACGCGAACTACCGTCCGATCCAGCGCGTGTTCCTGGACGAGGTGTCGGTGTCGGAGCCGGTGGGACCGCGGCTGAAGTTCCTGGACGTGCGGCCGTTCCGCTCGAACCTCGACGGAAGCGCCACGATCGTGATCACGAACATCAACAGCCGGAACGAGCAGCCGCTCCTCGACGAGTCGTGGGGCATCCAGGCGCGGATCGAGCCGCAGCAGATGGCGGACGAGCTGAATCGTGACAGCATCCGCGTATACATGGCGGCCTACGTGGGCACCGACAAGTGGGGCTACAGGGAATGGATGCAGCTCCCTGTGGACAATACCACGCGCTACGAGTCCGAGCTCGAGTGCGTGGACAGGGAGAACCTCATCTTCCGCAGCACGGTCGACAAGCCGGAGAGCCTCATCATGCCTGCGGGCGCGAGCAGCGGCGTCTCGTACGCCGTGGTGCAGTACCACGTGTGGGCGACATACAGGAAGAAGGACTCGACGGATGATCAGAAGCCGTCCTCCAGCGCGCTCACGGCGTCGGACTGGGTCAAGCCCGAATGGTACTGGCCGAAGGACCTGAACGCGGAATACGGTCTGAACCAGGAAGAGAAGTTCAGCGCGTACACGATCCTCGACTCCATCTCCCCCGGCCGCGCGTGGCTCAACGAGGTGAACTACAACAACAAGGCCGTCGACGGCACCAGCGACTACAAGAACTACTACCAGTTCATCGAGATGATGGTGCCGGAGCTCCAGAAGCTGAAGGACTGGAGAATCCGGCTGACGAGCACGAAGACGGACGAGGAGGGCACGCTCTACCAGGGCGAGATCGCGCGGTTCGGCTCCTCCGCCCAGCCGATCACCTCAAAGGCGGGGAAGAAGCCGGGAGTCGATTCGACGAACCTCTTCACGGTCGTGACGCTCATCCCGCCGAAGGCGCTGGAGACGGGGGTGTTTACCGAGGCGATGCGTACCGAAGGGCAGTGGGACGCCATCTGGAACAGGGGTCTCGACAACAGCGCGCTGGAGCTGACGGAAGGGTGCCTCAGCGGCTACAACATCTACGGCATCGAGCTGGTTCGTCCGAGCGGCGTGGTGGAGCACCAGATCGTCACCTCGGGCACCAACGGGTGGGTGGGCACCGCCTGGGAGAGCGAGTACGACGTGGAGGGCAAGGTTGCGGAGATCAAGGCGAAGCGCGGTCCCGGCAACTGGTTCTACGCGGGCGAGGAGCTGGGCGAGCTCCGCAAGACGCTGGGCGTGTGGCGCGGTCACGGCGAGGAGCTGTTTGAGGGGCAGCCCACCTGGACGAACGACCTGACCTCCACGCCGGGCGAGCTCAACCTGCGCAACGGCACGCGCCAGGCGATCGAGACGGACTGGCTGCTGCCGCCGAACGGCACCAACGTCTGGGTCTACTCGTCCGTGCAGGGTTCGCATGCGCTGCAGTACGTGGACGGCAACCCGGCGCACGCCACGAACGAGACCATCATGCTCGTGGTGAGGGGCGGCAACTCCACGAACATCCTCTACAAGGTCGATGCCTGGTACGAGCTGTCCGACTGCACGACAAACGGCATCCCGACGGAGCCGAAGTTGCACGACGCGGCGTCGAACACCTTCAAGATCGAGCTGACGAACGTCACGAAGACGATCTCGGTGCTCGTGAACGACCGGGGCGACAGCAGGCTCTTCGGCACGAACGCGTGGCAGCTGGCGAGGGACGACCCGTACACGCCGGCGGTCCTCGACTGGCTGCTCCGGAAGTGGCCGGACAAGGGGCCGGACGACATCCATCTGGCGGAGCAGATCGACCTCCAGGGGACACCGAAGGGCACGCTCGACCTCAAGTCCATGTACTGGCTGGACATCACGCCGGTGGAACCCGGATGGAAGCTCATGTACGCGTTCCTGACGTCCCCAAACACCTTCTTCGACACGACGGTGCAGGGCGTGACGTACACCCACAACGCGATTGTCGGCGTGAAGATGCTAATCACGAACGCCACCGAGACCGCCACCTCGGATCCCTATGGCCTGAGCCATCCGCCGAAGACGCTCCAAGGGCTCGCGCCAAGGTCTTCGAGCGCCATCGATTATACATCCGTCTCGTCGCCGAACTGGACGAGCGCGACGTTCAAGGTGAAGGGGCGCATCAGCGGCGGCACCACCTACAAGCCGGTGAAGTGGTTCGTGTTCGACGAGAACTCCTTCAATTCCGACGGCGTCACCTACATCGAGGTGCCCGACCAGACGAACCCGCAGACGCCGGGCTTCAATTACGGTTGGCACAACTTCCCGGGAAGCTCCTTCTTCTACACGACGTCCCTTGACGAGGGGGCATCCGGCCTCTTCATGACGGAAATGCTCAGGGCTGTCCACACGAACAGCTATCACGGGGCGATTCCTCCACAATAAGCGCACACAGCCATGTCCGAATACAACTACGCGGCCATCGAAAAGAAATGGCAGAAGTTCTGGCTCGACCACAAGACGTTCAAGACACCCGACCACGTTGACGGCAAGACGAAGTTCTACTGCCTCGACATGTTCCCCTATCCGAGCGGGGCGGGGCTCCACGTGGGGCACCCGGAAGGGTACACGGCCACCGACATCCTCTGTCGCTACAAGCGCATGAAGGGCTTCAACGTGCTCCATCCGATGGGATGGGACGCCTTCGGCCTGCCGGCGGAGCAGTACGCGGTGGAGACGGGCACGCATCCGGCGATCACCACGAAGAAGAACGTGGACCGCTTCCGCGAGCAGATTCGCGCCCTTGGCTTCAGCTACGACTGGGACCGCGAGGTGAACACCACCGATCCCAAGTACTACAAGTGGACGCAGTGGATCTTCGAGAAGCTCTACGAGAAGGGGCTGGCCTACGTGGCCGAGGTGCCCGTGAACTGGTGCCCGGCGCTCGGCACGGTGCTGGCGAACGAAGAAGTGATCGACGGGCGCTCCGAGCGCGGCAACCATCCTGTCATCCGCCGTCCGATGCGCCAGTGGATGCTGAAGATCACCGCCTACGCGGAGCGTCTCCTGGAGGGTCTGGAGCACCTCGATTGGCCCGAGGGCATCAAGGAGATGCAGCGCAACTGGATCGGGAAGTCCACGGGAGCGGAGGTGGATTTTGAGGTGAGGGGGAACGGGGAACAGGGAACAGGGAACAGGGAACGGGGAACAGGGAACGGGGAGAAGATTACGGTATATACCACCCGGTGCGATACGCTCTTTGGGGCGACGTACATGGTGATGAGCCCGGAGCATCCGTTCCTGGCGAAGTGGCTGGAAGCGGGCTTGATCGCGAACGCGGAGGCCGTGAAAGAGTATCAGCGCCAGGCGGCCTCAAAGAGCGACCTGGAGCGCACCGAGTTGAACAAGGACAAGACGGGCGTGCGGCTGGAAGGCGTGACCGGCATCAACCCAGTGAACGGCGAGGCGCTGCCGATCTTCATTTCCGACTACGTGCTCGCGAGCTACGGCACGGGCGCGATCATGGCCGTGCCGGCGCATGACGACCGCGACTTCGAATTCGCCAAGAAATTCGGCCTGCCCATCTACCAGGTGGTGGCGAAGGTGGGGAACGGGGAACAGGGAACAGGGAACGGGGAACAGGGAACAGGGAACGGGGAACAGGGAACAGGGAACGGGAGTGGTGATGGTCGAACTGTGTTCGACCAGCCGCAAGCCTTCACCGACATCGCCACCGGCGTGATGGTGAACAGCGGCTTCATCACGGGCCTTTCGGTGGCGGATGCACAGGCCAAGATGATTGCCTGGCTGCAGGAGAAGGGCCTTGGCCACGCCAAGACGCAGTACAAGCTGCGCGACTGGCTCTTCAGCCG
>JAEEGL015154323.1_pt1 | contig 11529 bp, 4 predicted proteins | sample 9134231 | NCBI WGS metagenome assembly JAEEGL01 (sample SAMN16246548, study PRJNA631951) | gut metagenome | biome: gut microbiome; feature: rumen; material: fiber-attached | host: Bos | place: Iran: Karaj | collected 2018-10 | reverse complement strand
TCTGCTCTACCACTCCGGTCAGGGTTCGGCAAAAAACGTCAGCGAAGCCGAGGATGGAATCCACTTCCCCATCGAGCTGCAGGAGTTCACGGACTCGAACAACACAACCTGGACGGTGTGGGGCGGCTACTACGAGCTGCTGGGCCGTCGTGCCATCCGCTTCGACATCAAGTTCTATCCCACCTACAGCACCAGCCGCGTTGCCATCCGTCATTATGTGGGCACCGTCACCTTCGACCTCAATGGAGGCTACGTGGTTACCGGTGGCGACTTCCGCATGACCGACGAGATTCGCGAGTTTCTGCGCGACTTCGCGAGATATTACTTAAACCACTAAGAATCTTCCTGTTTCCATTAAACACTTTTGTCACCACGGCGGCCGCTCTCTTGCGGCTGCCGTGGTTTTTTTGAAAAAAAAATTGCGCTTTTGTCACACAATTCAAATTTTTTTGCCTCTAATAAGGTGAACACTAAAACAAACCAAGATTATCAGCAATGAAAAAGAAAATCGTTTGGCCGATTTTATTGTCGGCAGTGGCCCTGATGTCGGCTGCATGCAGCAAGGATGTTATCAAGTCGCCGTGTCCCTGGTGTGGGGAGAAAGAGCCGTTGGAGGACATCAAGTGGATAAACAGGCTGATTCATGAATACAAGGGTGCGACTGTTTTTATCTGTACGTACAGCGAGGGAAAGGAAGGATTTCTGATTGACTATTGCCCGACATGTGTGGACCATGCACTGCAACTGTGGGATTGTGAGGGGAACATAATAGGGATTGTCGGGGGAATAGAGGGAATCCCGTATTCGGAGTACGACATCGACGAAGAAAGCATTAAACTGTTTTACAAAAAATAAAAAAACATGAAGAAAATCTTTTTATTAGTTCCCTTTATCGGGATGGCGATTGGAAACATCGCAGCACAACCGCAATTGAGTTATCGGTCGGAAGACGCTGTACGGCTGGGAAAGAAGGACAATGTGTCGTCGTATTTGACGAGCAAGTTGTCGTTGTCGGAGAACCATGTGTTTTTGGACGAAGGGGTATCGCTTCGGGACAGTGTCCTCAGAACGAGGTCGGACTACAAGGACTCGTTGGGGATAACCCACATGCGGTTGAACCAATACTACAAAGGTATTCCGATAGAGGACGCAATGATGAAAATCCACGTGAGGGATGGAAGAATCGTGTATTCGAACGGAGAGTATGTTCACTGTGAGAACATCGACACAAGACCGACATTCTCCTCTCAGGCGGCGGTTACAAAGGCGCTGCAAATTGTCAATGCGAGGCTGAACCACGCCGCTGACGATACCACCCTCATTGTGCTGAAAGAACCGAAGCTGGTGCTGTCTCACAGCAAGAATAATTCCTCGGACACCACGTTGTATCTGTGCTATAAGGTGGGCGTTTATTCCAAGACGGAAGCCGTTCACGACGAGGTTTACATTGATGCGAAAAGCGGTGCGGTAATCGGCACGGTTTCGAATCTCATCAGCCATAACGGTAGGGCAGAAACCCGCTATAGTGGCGTTCGGACGATAAATACGAGCCATTGGCTGGTGTTTTGGTATAAACTGGAGCAGAGCGACAGCAGAAATATCAGGACGGTGAATATGAATACACGTACCGATTTCTGGAATAATTCCAGTTGGACACATTTCAAAGACGGGGACAACGATTGGGACTCGGATTATAACAACAGAGACAAGGACAATGGTGCCCTTGATGCTTATTGGGGCTTGGAACGGACATATGATTACTTCAAGACGGTACACGGTTGGAGAGGTCTCGATGGAAACAATTGTCAGATAGATGCAGCTGTCCACTATGGATACAAGTTGGACAATGCCTATTGGGACAGGTCATACGGTGTGCTTTTGTTCGGGGACGGGAATGTCCGCGACATCTACACATCGTTGGATATCGTTGCCCACGAGTTTGGACATGGTGTCTGCCAGTTTACGGCCAATCTGAGTCAGAGTGGAGAGCCTGCCGCTTTGAACGAAGGATTGAGCGATATATGGGGCGCATGTGTGGAGCAATGGGCTACCACAGGAAAGCAAACGTGGAAAATGGGAGAGGATATAGGAAGCCCCATAAGAATTATGTCCAATCCGATGACCTACAAAGGAAATAATTGGAACGACAACGCCGACTGCCATGTGAATGCTGGTGTCTTGGATTACTGGTTCTATTTGCTTGCTCATGGCGGAAGCGGGACAAACGACCACGGTCGTCACTATAACGTTACCGGAATCGGGATGGAAAAAGCCGCCAAGATTGTCTTCCGTGCCGAAACATCGTATATGACAAGCAGTACCAATTACCAGAGCATGTGTGAGTACACCATACGAGCGGCAAGAGAACTGTACAGCGGTCAGGAGATTTCATCGACGATTGAGGCCTGGCGTGCTGTGGGATTGTTGCCCGATTACTATACCAAAGACAATTCGCTCGATGATGGTATGGAACCGCTGCATTATCTGTCTGAAGGTTACCAGAACAGCCCCGACATCTGGCTCAGACGAAATGCCGATAATGGAACCGCACACCAGAAGGCGAGACACAATAGCGTGAACTACGTTTATGTAAATGTGCATAACAGAGGCCTCACTCAAACCGCCATCTCGTGGCCCAGTTGGGTCCCCCAGTGGATGCAGCGGACCGACAGCATCGAACTCTATGTGAAAAAGGCATCGTTGAGTATCGATTCTTGGCCCCAGGGTTGGCAGAAAATTGGCTGCGTCGCGATACCCGCACTGGCCTCCGGTCAGACTCAGACCGTGCGCATCGACGGCCACTTCCCCTCGGTTGGGAATGGACATCCCATTGGAGGCAGTGTTGTTGTGGGGAATGATGTAAACTATGCCATGTTGACGCGCATCGTCTCCTCCAAGGATATCATCACATATCCCGAGGTGGACAACACCCTGTTGAACGTCATTAACAACAACAATATCTCGTACAAGAATGTGGTTGTCTCGTCGGCAATCTTCATGGACGATATCTATCAACAGCGTGCTACATTGGATATCGACAATACCAAAGGACCGCTCTATACCACGGATATCCGTTTCACTTCGCCTTCCAACGAAGAAGGTGCACAATTGTTCAAAGAGGCTGAGGTCCGCATGGTGTTCGACCGGGAACTGCTTGATTTTTGGCAGGCAGAAGGTGCTGAATTTGTTGATTTGAAACCCGTCGACGACACCACGTTCTTGGTATTGTCTTCCGATGCGGTCATCAAAGGTGCCGTTATCCCCGAAGACTACTACGGTGCTATGAATATGCAAATCAACTTCCTGACAAAGGAGTACTCGGAGAAATTCTCGTACGAATACCAAATCACTGAAATGGATCCGAAAAAAGAGCAAATCTTGGCAAGCGCCTCCATCGTAGTGTATAAGAACCCGCGCGATGTCCTGTTCGAGGCCAAAGCTGGCGACGATCAGATTGTGAAGAAAAACACCCGCGCGCTGCTCTCGGCCGAAACCATCGACGAAGAGGCTGTCTATAACTGGTACGATGCCCGCGGCGAACTCATTGGCAGCGGCGATACCTTGTCTGTTGATGTGACTGAGACTTCAAAGTATAAGCTGGAGGTTATTGCGAAAGCCGACGGCTACAAGGATTACGACAGCGTTTATGTCATCGCCACCTATGGCTCTATCGAGGGCATCGCTCCCAATCCTGCCAACATGCAGACTGTCGTCACTTACGACCTGTCTGAGGAAGTGACCAGCGCAACCATCGTTGTTGCCAATGCTACAGGCCATGTGCTCTACTCCGCACCTCTCGACGTGACCCAGACCTCGCACATCGTTAACCTGCAAGCCATTCCCGCAGGGCAGTACATTGTGCGCATTGAGTCGCAAGGCACACCTCTCGACACCAAGACACTCATTGTCTACTAACCTTCCTGTTCTTCATAAACAATTTTTGCTACGGCAGTCGCCCTCTCGCGGCTGCCGTGGTTTTTTGTGTTCGATTAAAAAAAAACACCCCTTTGTCACACAATTCAAATTTTTTTGCCTCTAATAAGGCGAACAATAAAACAAACATAGTTATGACAATCAGGAAAACGATATGGTTGATGGCTTTGGCCATCGTGCCCCTCTTCTCCGCCCACGCCCAGCATTTCGACTGGGCCAAGGGCTTCAACGGCTTAGTGGTAGGCTCCGTTGCCGATGCCGACGGCAACCTGTACATCCTCAGCCGGTTCGGCATTAATTCCACCTGGGATGGGGAACGCATCCTCCCGATGGTCCCCTACGGAATACTACCAGACAACATCAACACCCTTATCGCCAAAATCTCGCCCAGCGGCGAGATGGTGTGGAAAAAGGTTATCCACGCAAACAATGGAAGCGACGTTATCCCCTACGATATCAAGCCGATGGGCGACACGGCTTTTGCCTGTTTGGTGAATGTACCCCTTCCGACAGTTGGCAACTATTGCTATTTCCTCGATACCCTGCTGCCGACATGGAGCGATTATCCTATTCCTCTTACTGCGGAGACCACCTCTTGCGCGACATTTACCGCCTATTTGGTCTTCGACTTCACGGGCGAGGTGTTGGAGCAGCACTTCATCCAGGTGTCCTATATCGACACGACGGGCAACGATTTTCAACCATTTAATCGAGGCATAATCGACTCCTATCCGCTGCAAAATCCGTCCTTCGACATCGATGCCAATGGCAACATCTATATCTGTCGTCAGGCCGAAGACTACCATGATGACGTAATCTCTGTGGAGGAAGGTTCAGCCATCGGTCTCAGGTTCTGGGTCGACAGACAGTGTGTAGGCACCGTGTATGTGAACGACGGACATCATCCGCGCTGGGTTCCGCAGTTGCTGAAGTTTTCCCCGCACCTGGCATCGTTGCTGGACAGCCGGTATGTGTTTGAGTCGAATAACGGAACCCAGTATGATGGCGCTTTCACCTACCTGAAACTGAACAGCGACGGACAACCTTTTGTCGTCGGGAATTTATATATGGCTGGTGAGCATTGCGACACGTTAACGATAGACTCGGCGCAAGAGATGGCTTTCTCGCATTCCAATGTCAATGACGAATGGGGCTATATGGTAAGTTTCGATGACAATCTCACCCCACGTTACCATGTCTCCCTGAAGGATAGCGTTGTCGGTGATATCCCGCTTACAAATTCTCGTTCTGTTTTTCATGACATCGCCTTTGATTCAGACAGCAACAGGGTTTTCGTCAGTGTGGCTGCAGGGAGAAACGAGGATGCGACATCGAAATACGCCTATGGAAACCTCCTCTTGCCTCTGGAGCGGAACGATGCGTTTGTGCTTTCGCTCGACATGAATACGGGCGACTACCGCTCCTGTGCTGTCGTCCCGTCGCTCACCGCGTCGGATCTGGGTAGTCTGGAGAGCTGGGGGAATCTTTTGTGCAGAGGCAACCGCATTCTGATGCAGGTCCGATACCTAGGAGGAGTACAACTTCCCAACCGGACCATACATGCGCCAGGCTACAACCCGGGTTGGTGTTTGACGATGTTCGACTACTCTGGTCGTATTATCGACGGCATCGATTACAATTCTTTCGGCTATGGTAACCGGGCAGGTGCCATCGTGATGGTTGACAGCGTCCTTTATCTGACGAACCTGTTGCGCGCAGATGCTACGTTTGGCGACATTTTTGTGCCCGAGCAGGGCGAATTTGCTTGCATCGCCCGCTATGTCGACACCGCCTTCATGACCCCGTATGTCTATACAGGCGATGTGTGCATTCCCGAATTTTTACTTCTCGATTCTCAATTTTCAATTTACCCCAATCCGACAACAACTGATTTGACAATCAACCATAATCTTGGTTCTGTCATAGAGATGTCGGTTTATTCCATCGCTGGAACCAGGGAGGCTGTTTCGTTCGATGGAACGACGATTGTCACTTCCCATCTGAAACCGGGAATATATGTATTGGAAATCGTAACAAAAAACAATAAGTATCACCAAAAATTTATCAAACAATGAAAAAATGTCTGCTCTATCTATTGGCATTGCTGCTGAATGCCAATTTTGTTATGGCGAAACAATCGGTTGCGCCAACGGGAGACGGCACAACTGTTTCCCACTCATGCAACATCGTCATTACGGGTAATTTCGATTCGGAGTGTATCTATGATTTCAAGGATGAAATCACCGACGAATACCCTAATCTGATGATTGCATGCAAACATTCCACCGTCACCTACACCGCCTATGCAAACACAGGCTCGGCATCTGCCGTCAGCTACAGCTGGGAAGTGATTGGCGATGTGTCACACTCTGCCAGTGGCAACCATCTTGTTGTGAACTGGAGCAACGAAGAATGGGGTATGGTTGTTGTCACCGTGGTCAACTCGGAGGGCGACACCTGTACTGAATTTAGCCGCGTAAAACTCATCGACAATCCCACCGTTGGTTCAGCCACAATACCGGCATATACAGTAATGCCCGATGGGCGGAAGGTTATCCGTGTCTGCAAAGGGGCCTCCATCCAGTTTGTCGACCAGTCGTCGGCGGGCAACAGCGACATCGCGGGTTATCACTGGGAATGCGAGCAGGCAGCCCCGTCGTCGACACCCAACTATGTTATTGAGGATGTCTACATGAATGACAAGGTGGCCCATCGTGTTTACAACAATTGCGGTTGCTACGATGAGGAGGTTATTGAAATTGAGTTAATAGAGGGAACGAATCTTGAGCTGGATTGCTATGGCACGGTGTGTGAAGATGCAATCGTGACCTATAGTGTCATAGCCCCCCATTGCCATGATTATCAGTGGTACGTAGAAGGGGGTACCCTCATCGACGGACAGGGCACAGATCATCCTGTCGTGCAATGGGACAACCCTGCAAATGGATATGGTGTCATTGGCCTTGATGGCCTGCTCTGTGGTGACATTGCCTGTCCCACAATGATGAGCAAGAAAGTCCCCATCATCCAGAACCATCTTGCCATCGAGGGACAGACCGATGTGTGTATTGACGAGGCTGTGCTGTTTTCATTACCGCTATTGGGCTCAACCGAGTACAATTGGAGTATCACCCCCTCCGCTGGGGTAAACACCTATATGATGACGCAATCCAACGAGATTAGGCTGGTGTTCACCCAAGCCGGCACTTATCAATTGAGTTGCAAATATCGCTGCGATTTCCTTGATTGTGGCACTAAAGATGCCGAACCATTGACTATCACCGTCAAACCCAAGTTTGATATCACTGGCAACAACCAGGTGTGCGTTTCGAATGCTTGCGACCTGCAAACGGCACCTGCCATCAGCGCCCATTGGATAGCCTATGACCTCTCCTTGGGAAACCATGTGGAGGCAACGGCCAACGGCTCCACATTCTCACATGTTTTCAGTCATCCCGGACGATACCTCATAACGGCCGAGAATGGTTCTTATTGCGGTCCTGCAACATTCGTTCTGAATGTAAAGGATGTTCCCCCAGCACCCACAATTGCCGACCTTAATCCCAACAACCGTCACACCGCATGTCCCAATGGCGGCATTGTCCTTTCTGGTACGCCGTCGGAACCCAACTACAGCTTTGTATGGGAGCCTGAGTGTGTTTCGGCATCGCCGCAGCAGTATAGCGGCGACAGCGTCTCCATTAGCTATCAGGATGAGGTCTGCGACATCCGTGTCTACAACTACGACCGTGTGCTACAGTGTCAATCTTCCAATTACTATGTGCATCAGGTCGAAGAATTGGTGCCCGCATCCTTGAATATTCCCGCCAATATTACCACTTGCCCCAACAGTCTCATTGTTTGGGGAGATGATAAAATTCCCGACCAAAGCAACGAGGGCATGTTGTACGAATGGACGATACAGAGCAGCAAACAGCATTGCGCATCTGTCCAGGGGAGCCACCAGACAAACAAGGTTACATGGGCCATCAACCAAATCCCCACACCAACCACCTTCTATGTGAAACTCACTCGTACATATTGTGGCAATAGCGTCGATACTATCATTTACATCAGGGTGATTGATTCTTCTCATACCGCTCTCAGTATTTCGGGGCCGGATCCTGTCTGCTTGAACACTTATGCCACATACACAGGGACGGGTGGCAATGCCAATAATTATCGTTGGGAAATCGAGGAAAATAGCTACAGAGGCAATCCTGTTTCTCATCAATTCAACCAAGAAGGATTGCGACAGATTCACCTCTATGAGAACCCTTACACTTACTGCGACAATCAAAGCTACATGAACAGAGCAGTCAAGCAGGTGCATGTCAATCCTCTTCCGATGGTGCAGGGCCTGGATTATGACTGTCATACACACACCATATCGGTGCAACCCTCACCTTTCCCCAGTGGTTACACATTCTCGTGGGAATTTCGTGCCGATGCGCATTCTCCATTCCTACAATTGCCAGACAACACCGAAAGTATCACACCGACTTCTATCGGCACATATATATGTACTGTGACCGATGTCAACACCGGTTGTTCAAAAAGGGTGTCGTTGTTCTATCAAGGTCCGATTTGTGAACCGCCATGTAACCGGATGAGTCTATCAGGCAATTACGACATCTGTTCTCATTCAATCTCGCTTAGTGCCGGTCGCTACTTTCCTTCTGTGATATGGTTTGTTTCGGGTGGCAGCTTTTCCATCCAAAAGTATGGTTTGGGGAACCGTTACGCCGACATAACCTTTAACAATATTGGTGTTTACACAGTCTCTGCAACATCAGGTATCGATCCTTGCTATTCGGGCACGCGTACAATAACCGTAAATTTCATTCCTGATTTCGAGTTTACTCCTGCATGTAACCAAATTGTGATAACAAACAACTCACAATATGCACATTCTGGTGAAACCATCTATATCACAGTAACCAATAGCTGTAATAGCAATGTCGATATCATTTCAATTCCGGCATCTACTCCTACATATACTTATACGCCTTCAATAGTGATGTATGGAATTTGCACTTACACGTTCTCATTGACTGGGTATGGAACCAATGGGAATATCACCTCCTGCCCTTTGGGGAATGCCACCATCGGCGGTCCACGTATGTCGTCTTTTTCATCACCCGTGACCATTTCCACTTCAAATCCGTATCCTACGTCAACCACGTGTGACAATACTCCGATTGAGCTGACCGCTGCACTCGGATATTCTGGAAGCATCGTTTCGTCAACATGGAGTTTTGGTGACGGGAGTTCGTATCATGCGAGCGGAAACTCAATTTCTCACACCTTTGCATATTCGACGTTAAGTCCGTATAATGTGACTGTTACTATTGTTGACAATTATGGATGTTCGAGAAGCACAACCTCTCCCCTTCAAATATTTTCGGCCTCGAATCCTTTCAATGGAGCAACATTAACGCAAATGGACTATAATATATGCCCCAACTCAACTCCAGGTATTCGATTAGATTTCTCCAATCATAGTGTAATGAATCACTATTCATGGTGGAGACAAAGGAAACCAGTTCGGGTTAATGCAGGAAATCCTTATGGTACAAGCGTATCGGATATGTATTTTGTTAATGTAATGAATGATAATTATTGCCAAAAGGAGGAATCCAGATATGTAACCTATCTTAACGCCCCTATTGCCTACATTTATGCTGAAAACTTCAATTGCTGTATCGGTAACGAAATTATGCTTTATGGAGAGCAGGGGCCAAGCTCTGACCCGCTAAATTATAGTTGGGCCATCACCGGACCGGGCAGTTTCTCACAGACTTCGAGCGATCCAAATATCGTTTTCACAGCACCCTATGTAGGAACCTTCAATGTGACCCTCACCATTTCAAATTCGACCTGTTCGTCCACCGCTACGGAAACCATCACCGTCAATTCCCAGCCGGCGGCACCGACGCTGTCCTTTGTGGGAAGTCCGTGCATCAGCAATGCTCCCGTCCATCTCCAGGCTTCGGGTTTCTCTGGCGAGATGCATTGGAGCAATGGAACCACAGGCCCGGACGCCTACTATTTCACTCATGGCCTGGCCTCTGCCTACTATTACGACCCCGCCATTGGCTGCCCCTCCGCAAAGGATACCATCCGCATCCACAAACAACCCGATTTCGATGCCCTGCTTACTGGCTGCTATGAGAAGTGCAAGTATTTCTTCACTTACAATCTACCTGTTTACAGCCTTACCGACGATATGCAGTCCATCAGTTGGGATTGGCACATGAATGGTGCCTCCTTGACCTCGGGTAGCGGAAACTACACATTCTCACCCCTTCAGCTTCCCCTCTATGGTTTTGGTGATTATCAATTGTTTGTGACCTATGGAAATGGTAGCTGCAGCGAGGCGTCCCCGCTATTGAGAATCGACTCAAAGGAAACTTGCGACTGTGATAGCATTGATATTACCTACGAGAAGGAGATGATTTTGAAAGATTGCCACCTGTTTTATGACGTAGCCGTTACAGTATGCAACAATTCCAGTGTGAGAGGATTCTGTTTTGACGAAGTTTTCTTAAACGAGCCTCCGAAAGAACTTATCAAAATTGGTTCCACTCAATTAGATCCAATCGCCATTCCACCGATGGGTTGCGAGACCTTCCATCTCTATTTCGAGGTTATGACGATGAACCCATCGGCCGTGACTTTCAAGATAGTTGACGATGAGTGTGCCTTCTGTGAAAAAGAGTTCAGCATTGACTTGATGCCCGAGAAGATTGATTGTGAAATGGAGGTGCAGTATGGATGGTACGAAATCCGTCCCGATTTGCCGAGCGATGTTGCTGCCTATTTCGATTTCGGACTGGATATGACTCCCTGCCAGTCTCTGTTTGCTCTTTGGTCCGAACCCCCGATGGTCGACTATTGGTACGACAATAATGGAGCAATGGTGCATGGGCTGGGTATGGTAGACTATGCCACACTCTCGCAACTGACGGCTGAGGAAGGCTATGTATGCTTCTATGCCATCACCTGTGAAGGCGACCAACTCTGCAACCGCATGTACTGCATCCCGGCCAAAGATATTCTCAACGACCTTCAAAGAATGGGACGTGCAACAGACAATCCTTATGTCAGAGACTTCAAGAGTGCAGCAATGCAGCAGGGAGATTCTGAATTGGGCGACGGCTCCGACCCGAGACTCATGCCCAATCCCACCACGGGAGAAGTGGACGTGGTTGGTACGGAGGACGAGGTCGTCGAGGTGCTGGTGATGGACATGAACGGTCGACAGATGGTCACTTTCGACAATACGGCCAAGTTCAACATCGGCAACCTCGCCTCGGGCATCTACATTGTCCGCGTGAAGAGACTGAGTGGCGATGCCGAGAAGGTTACCTACCTCAAACTCGTCAAAAAATGAGAAAGGAGAAATTAGAAATTAGGAATTAGGAATTAGAAATTAGAAATTAAAATTCAAACCCATTAAATACAAACCAATAAAAAACAACAAAAAAATGAAAAAGTCTTTTAAATTCCGTTCGGTGGCTTTCGCCGCCATCATGGCTCTCGGCAGCCTCGCCAGTGTCTCCTGCGACAAGGAGAATGACATGCTCGACATGC
>JAEEGL015095330.1_pt1 | contig 11529 bp, 2 predicted proteins | sample 9134231 | NCBI WGS metagenome assembly JAEEGL01 (sample SAMN16246548, study PRJNA631951) | gut metagenome | biome: gut microbiome; feature: rumen; material: fiber-attached | host: Bos | place: Iran: Karaj | collected 2018-10 | reverse complement strand
ATGGTCACAGAATAAGGCTGAAAAAGCTATTGCAGAAGGAAAGTTCAAGGACGAGATAGTCCCTGTAGAGATAAAGAAAAAGAAAGAGACAATTATTTTTGATACAGATGAAGGCCCTCGTAAGGGCGTTACTGTAGAAGGTATTTCAGGACTCAAGCCAGCGTTCAAGAAGGATGGCGGAGTTGTTACAGCAGCTAACTCATCAGGAATCAATGACGCAGCATCAGCAATAATTGTCATGAGTGAAGAAAAGGCAAAAGAGCTTGGAGTTAAGCCTATGGCTACCTGGATAGCAGGTGAACTTGCAGGTGTAGAACCAAGCATCATGGGAATAGGTCCTGTAGCTGCTACACAGAAGGTTATGAAAAAGGCTGGATATTCAATAGGTGATTTTGATCTTATTGAGGCAAACGAAGCTTTTGCAGCTCAGTCGGTGGCTGTTCAGCATGATCTTGGATTCAGCAATGACGTCCTCAACGTAAACGGTGGCGCTATAGCTCTTGGACATCCTGTAGGCTGCTCCGGAAACAGAATTCTTGTTACTCTGCTTCATGAGATGGAAAAGCGCGATGTTCACAAGGGCCTTGCGACTCTTTGTGTTGGTGGCGGAATGGGATGCGCAGCTATAGTAGAAAGGTGAGATAGGAAATCCCCCCCGATTTCCGTGATCGAACCTTATCCTGGAGGTTGTATGGCAAATCGTTCAATTCTCGTAGTTGATGACAATGAGATCAACAGAGGTATTCTTGGAGAGATCTTCAAGGATAAGTATAATATCCTGGAAGCCGGAGACGGTTTAGAGGCTATTAAGATAATGGAGGCGGAGGGCACCAAACTGGCGGCGATCCTTCTCGACATTGTCATGCCTGAGATGGATGGCTATGCTGTTCTTGAGGAAATGGCAAAGAGGGACAACCTTAATGAAACCATCCCGGTTCTGATGATCACTGCTGATACCTCTACGGAAGCAGAGCGTACCAGTTATCAAAAAGGCGCTGCGGATGTTATCCATAAGCCCTTTGATCCCGTCATTGTAGACAGGCGTGTTTCGAGAACTATTGAGCTCTATGATCACAAGAATAAGCTGGAGAATCAGGTTGATGACCAGACCAGAGTCCTGAAAAAGCAGTTTGTATATCTTAAAAAACAGGAAGAAAAGCTTAAGAACAGCAACGAGAAGGTTATTGATACTATAGCCACCATCGTTGAGTTCAGGAGTATGGAATCCAGTTATCATTTAAAGAGGATCAAGGGGTTCGTTAGGATCCTTGCCCTGACTGCCATGAACAATTATCCGGAGATGGGGCTTACTCCTCACCTTGTTGATGTTATTACCCAGGCCTCAGCCATGCATGATATTGGCAAGATCTCTGTTCCGGATTCCATTTTGCTTAAACCGGGACGTTTGTCCAATGAAGAATTTGAAGTTATGAAATCTCATACCACCAGAGGTAGTGAGATCATAGAGATGATCAAGGATGTCCAGGATAAAGAGTATTACGAGATGTGTCTGGACATCTGCAGACATCACCATGAAAGATACGATGGGAAAGGATATCCCGATGGCCTTAAAGGTGAACAGAACTCTATAGGAGCGCAGTTCACTGCCCTGGCTGATGTATATGATGCTTTGGTAAGCGACAGAGTATATAAGGCAGCTTATCCTATGGATAAGGCCTACGAGATGATCAAGAACGGAGAGTGCGGAGTGTTTTCTGAAAAGCTTCTGGCTTGTTTCGAATTTGCCCGTCCTGACATGGAAAAACTTGTTACGGAAACCAAGGCATTAGAGCAGGCTGAAAAGGATGCATAATTTTTCTTGACAAAGCCATGAGGCATGAATATAATATTATTTGTTGCCGATATTGGCTTGAGTGCGTGTAGCTCAGCTGGATAGAGCGTCTGGCTACGGACCAGAAGGTCGTGGGTTCGAATCCTGTCACGCACACTGAATAGGAACAGCGATTACATTATATGTGTGATCGCTGTTTTTTTATTGACTTTTGGAAACTGTATCACGGAATAAAGTTTTGAATTATAAACAAAATATAAACTAAATTTAGAATCCTAGAAGATTTGTTTAATATGTGAAAACGCTATCATTTAGGTTGATGTTAAAATTGCATAAATAACGCCCTGAAAGTTTGTTGATTATTTAGGCATAATTATGAAAAATACTTTCGTTTTCCTATTGTTTTCGTCAAAGTTCCTATGCTAAGATAGAAACACGTTTTAGAATAATGTAAGCGTTTACATTATTAAAAAAGTATAAACTATGTTACGAATTGGGAGGAGCAACATGGTAAAAAGAACGAAAAAGGGAAAAACGGGGGCAAAGGTTTTTGCTGCCATCATGTCTGTAGTACTGGGACTGTCTAACGTTCCGGGAGCTATGTCAGGTGCTATGGCTTATGCAGAGACCGGAGAAGCTAATGACGCACAGGTGACAGAAGGTGCAGGGGAACAAGCAAGCAGCGTTGCTAGTACTGATGGTGCTGGTTCTGAAGGCAGCTCTGTAAGCGCCGAAGGCGAAGAGCAAAAGAAATCTTCTGGTGCCGAAGAGAAACAGGAAACACCAGGGGAGGATTCTTCAAGCACAGGATCAGGAAGTGAAGATTCTGCAAAGGGAGAAGAGTCTGGCGATGCTAATGAGAAAAGCACCGGAACAGGATCTTCTGATAAGGATAAAAAATCAAACTCTTCAGATGAAGCATCCTCAGAAAAGACTGAAACTGTAGAGAAGTCTGATGAGAAAGATGCTGAAGCAACAGGTAAGAAGTCATCCGAGAAAACAGCTGATGCTGCGTCAGAATATTCAACATACGATCCTTCTTCATCTTCCAGAGATTTTGATTACAACAAGACAGATGTGTGGGACTTCGGCGCAGAGGATCTTGGAGAAAACTACAACAACAGACTTGATGTTGATACCATCAATGGATTCTATGATGGGGTTGAACCAGGAAGCACTGGAAAAACTATTGCTTCATTTTCTGTAGATGACGGAGACTTTGTGTTTAATGATGGTGGAAACTCTAATACACATAAACTTAGAACTATAAATTCCGCCTTAACACATGCTGACGAAAAGTCTCTTAAAGACTCTGATGGAAATGTTTATAGTGGATATTTATATTCCAATAAAAGCTCTAATGAGTCTGTGTATCTTGCATTGGAGTGTCAGGCGGACGACATAATCACTGCGTACGTTTCACGTAACAATGGTGACAGCGAAATTCATTTTGTGAACATGTCTGATTCTAGTGATGATACATCCTATACCCATACTTTGGGCGGCTCAATGGTAAGCAAGTTTGTATGCTATCCATCTCAGACAGCCAAGTACAAGTTCTATTCAGCAAATGAGAAACTGGTTGTAGCAAGAGTTACCCGTGAGCATGCTTCTTATGCAAACCTTACAGGTACAGTAAGTGGATTTACCGGAACAGACTCTTTTGACGTAGTATTTACTAATACAAAGAACGGCAATGAAGTAAAGGCTACTGTTGTTGATGGCAAGTACACAGCTGAGCTTGCATGTGGCTTTGACTACGAGCTTTCACTTGAGGGTGCAGATGAGTACGTTATCACAACAGACAAGACTGTTAATATTTCAGATGACGCAGAAATGAATATTGAGGTAAGCTCAGTTGACCTTGTTGAAGTATCCGGAACTGTAAAAGGTATTGCTGAGGATGCTGTAGATAAGTTCATTGATGGCGCTGAGTTCACATTTAAAGCACAGGATGAGAATTCTGTATTCGTTCCTGTCATCAACCTGAAAAAAGTGGGATCAGATATCAAGTTTGAGACCAGGCTTCAGAAGGATGTGATCTACGATGTATCTGTTGCAGATAAAGCGCAGGTTGCAGTGGTTGAAGACTATGATCTTTTGACAACTGAGTTTAAGGCAGATGATGCTGCTATAGAGTTTGAAGCAAAGCCTGTATATAAGGTAACGATTGTTCCGGAAGGAGCAAGCAAGGAAGACCTTGCAGAGGCTGTATTCACATTCACAAGACTTGATGTGGAAAAAGAGTTCGTACCTGACGGATATGTTTACGAGTTCACAGGACTTAATGACATCGCCTTAAGGGATGGTCAGTACGTTGTAAAAGTTACAAATTCAGGAGCTTTTGTACAGAAACTGACTAGCAACCTTATTGTTAATGGAGCGAACGTATCCAAGACCATTAACTTCTCATCTGATATTACAGAGTGGGATTTCTCTGATGCAGCATTTGCAGCTAAGTTTGCGAACGCAACAGAAGGAAATTACAACGGACTTTCATGGACAAACGGAAGATCCCACAATAATACATACCTGTATTCCGGCGCTGGTAAGATTTCAGTTCCTGTAAAGGGAGCATGCCAGATCCAGGTAACTGCTAACTATCAGTATTCATACTATTTTGAGAATGACGCTGAGAAATCAGTTAACGTTTTGACCAAATCAACAAGTCAGAATGATACATTCACATTTGACTACAAGGGCGAAGCAGGAACTTTTGACATAACAGTTCTTGGAACATCCTATATTGCTAAGATCGCTACAGTTTATCAGACGGAGTACAAGAAAGAGCTTTTGGTTGGCTCTTCTGATAAAGCAGATTTTGCAACAATAGGCGAAGCTCTTGAGGCAGTTCGTCTTATGAATAGGGAGGACGGAGAGAGAGTTACAATCAACATCGAGCCAGGTAACTACGAAGAGATGCTTGTTGTTGATGTTCCTGATGTAACACTTGCAAATGCAAGCTCAGCTCCTACAAACACACTTACAGATTCAGGCGTTGGTATTGATGCAAATGCTGTTCGTATCACATGGTACTACGGACATGGTTACAGCTACTACAGCATGGGCAGCGATTACAAGTATGATGCAGAAGTTCTTGCTGCAAACAAGGCAAATGGCTATGCATCAGTTGCTAACCCTGGCTCAGGAACAGGCACATACTGGAATGCATCAGTAGTAGTAAATGCATCCGGATTTGAAGCTAAGAATATTATTTTTGAGAACTCATTTAACCAGTATCAGTCACAGAAGGCTGCAGAGGATGTTATCGTTCCTAATAGCGGATCTAAAGAAGGAACAGTAGCAAGAGCTTCCATGGCAGCAGGTGACACAACTGTTCAGGAAAAGAAATATGTAGAAAGAGCTGCAGCACTTGCTCTTACAGCATCAGCTAAGGAGGCATATTTCGAGGGATGTCGCATTGTTGGACGTCAGGATACACTCTATGGTGCAGTTGGAACAACAGCAGCATTCTACAACTGCGCAGTATATGGTGGAACAGATTATATTTTTGGTGGAATGACAGCAGTATTTGCTAAGTGTGACCTTGTTCTTAACACAAGCGAGGACAAGAACGATGTTGCTTACATCACAGCAGCTCAGCAGCAGTCAGCATCAAGCCGCGGATATCTTATGTACAACTGTACAGTTAAGAGCACAACTCCAGGCGTTGATACAGCATCTGCACACACATCAAAGCCTGGTCAGTTCGGAAGACCATGGCAGGCAAACACTTCAGAGGCAGTATTCTTTGATACAGTTGTTGAAGCTACCAACTGGACTCTTGGAGCAGATGGTAAGTATACATATGACGAGAGTTCAGAGGTTTCTCTCATTCAGCCAGAAGGTTGGAACACAACCCTTGGCGGAGAGTCAGCAAGAAACGTTGAGTATGGCACATTTGAAGTAGCCAAGGTAGATAACAGCTCATCTCGTGTTTCATGGGTACAGCAGCCAAAGGATGCAGTACTTGCAGATGGCACAGCTATTTCTGTAGCAGCATTCCTTGGAGAATGGGATCCATTTACAGCTAATAATGATGACATGACAATTACATTCCCTGACGGAACAAGCCAGGATGCACCTGAGGCACCTGCAGGAGAGTCACCAAGTCAATCTGGAGTTTATACTCTTTTAGCCGATGATCTTAATGGTTTTGGTAAAGGAGATAAAAAGAACGGAGAAACTGAGGCTGCTGGAACTGATAAATTCTTTACCCTTCAGTATAGCGAGAAATCTGCTGTAAACACTAATTATAATAAGGATTGGGAAGATGGATTCTCATCTACCAACAGGATAAACCTGGGAGGAAATGCTACCACTGCACTTAATTCGATCAAGTTTACGACTACTACTGATAATGCCGAATTAAAGGTATGGTGGGGAAGCAATACTAAGCCATTAGTTCTTCTTGGTTCAGACGGCGCTTCTGTTCAGATTGCAGAGGCAGGAACAAAAGATGCTCTCTATATCACAAAATATGTTATTGAGAAAGCCGGAACTTATTTCCTGGGAAGCAGCGGCGGAACAGATTATATTTGCAAGGTCGTTGTAACTGAGAAGACAGAGGAACCAGCTAAAGTATATACATTCGAAGGTGCTGGTATAGATGCTTTTGCTCAGGGGGCTAAAGAAGATGGCGCTAAAGAAGAAACTGGTACTGATAAATACTTTACATTGTTCTACAGTTCCAAGACAAAAGTAGAAGATAAAGAAAAAACATTTGAAGATGAGTACCACGGAACCAGAAGAGTTAACTTTGGTGGTGGAGTAAAAACAGAAAAGAACTCTGTTAAATTCACTACATCTTCTGATAAAGCAAAGGTAAAGCTTTGGTGGGTGGCTGGCGCTAACGACAGACAGATGGCTATCCTCGATGCAGAGGGAAAAGTTGTAGTATCTACCAGTGGAACAACCGTAAAGGATGCTGCCTATATTTCAGAGTTCACTCTTGAAAAGGCAGGAACATATTTCCTTGGTGGTCATGAGAATAATAATTACATTTTCAAGGTTGAAGTAACAGAAGGGGGCTCGGAGGAAGTTGTAAGGGCTAACTGGACAGATGTTGCGGCTCCTGTGATCAGTTCTGTAGCACTTGATGAGAATGATTCTTCAAAAGTTGTAGTTAAAGTAAAATCTGAGATTAGTACTAACGGTGGAGATGCTCTTGTGGTAACTATGTACGATGAGCAGGGCATGGAAAAAGGCTCTTCCAGATCTTTGAAAGAGGGCACAGAGTTTGAGTTTACCTTTGCTCCTACCAGAACAGGTAAGTACTACTTCACAGCAACTCTTTCAAGGGATGACGTAGAGGAAGTTAAGACAAGTGACAAGTCAAAGGAAATTTCTTTTACCTATGAACTGAAAGCACCTGCCTTCAAGAATGCAACAAACAAGGGAAATGGAAGTGTTACTGTTAAGTTCTATTCCTCATCAGAGGCTGATGATTATGTACTGACTTATATTGATACAGAAAATGAGAAATCTTCAAAGAGCGCACGCATAACCCCTAAAGAGGTGGTTTATAACACATCTACAGAGTATGCTTATACCTTTGACGGACTTACAGTTGGACATAAGTATAATTTTGAACTTGTGGCAAAGCGTGGCCAGGAGACATCAGAAGTATCAGTACTTCAGGGACTTGTTGTGACTAAGGAAAGCGGTATTGAGTGGACATTTGCTGCTTTTGGATCAGGCGTTTCAACAAGCTCCACTAACTGTGGCTACAAGACCAATGACAATGGATCTGTAACTGTTTGGAATACAGGAAATAAGGGAAAGATCGTTCCTGCCAGCACAGATGGACTTTCATTCTTCTATGCTACACTTCCTGCTGATAAGAACTTCACCTTTACAGCTACAGCAACTATTGATACCTGGGCATTCACAAACGGTCAGGAAGGCTTCGGTCTTATGGCTTGTGACAGAGTTGGTGTAAATGGAGATGCCTCAGTTTTCTGGAACAACTCCTACATGGCATCAGGTACTAAGGTTGAGTACTACTATGACAAAGAAAAGGGTGAATCAACCTTTGATGAGACTGATTCCAAGATCACTATGAAGCTTGGTCTTGGTGCTCAGCAGAAGATAGGAGTAACACAAGAGAATCTTGACCTGCTTGAGGCAAATGACACAGAAACAATAAAGAACGATTTCTCAAGTAAGATGTATCCTCTTGAGACATCCTGTGGAACAAAGGGAACAGGTACATATAACCTCTTTGGAAAAGAGTCTTCAGGAACTGTTCAGGGTACTGTAGACAACACTCTTACAAAGGTAAGACTTAGAATCCAGAAGAACAACACAGGATACTTTGTAAGCTACCTTGATGAGAATGACAACGAGCTTTGCACAAGAAAGTTCTATGATACAGAGGCTCTTTCAAAGCTTGATCCAGACCATGTATATGTTGGATTCTATGCTTCAAGAACCTTTAAGGCTACCTTCTCGGATATCGAGATTGTAAGGACAAATCCTGAGGATGATGCTCCTGCAGAAGATAGAGATATTACATACGTAGCACCAAATTATAAGATTGTTTCAGCAACCTACTCTAATACAGCAAAGTATGATCTTTCATACTCAGGTAATGCAGATGGAACTCTTACTATTTCAGATGGGAAGGGAAATGTTTTAGTAAATGCCCAGGAAGTTACAGCTAATGAGACAGTAACTGTAACTACCAAGCTGGCAAGGGGCGACAACAAGTTTAATGTTAAGTTTATCCCAAGTGAGTTCTTCTTCCCTGAGGGAGATCAGTACAAGAGACTTTCTTCCTATGAGATGAGCGAGTTTACTCACACAGTTAAGTTTGAGACCATCAATGATAGCGACAGCGTTTACGTTTCAGCAGATGGTAAGGCTGGCGCAGATGGTTCAAAAGAAAGTCCTGTTGATATCTACACAGCTGTTAAGTATGTACAGCCAGGTCAGACCATCAGACTTGCAGCCGGTACCTACAGCTTAAGAAGCACTGTTAAGGTAGAAAGAGGAATCGACGGAACTCCTTCAAAGCCTATCAAGATGGTGGCTGAGGACGGAAGAGCGATCTTCGACTTTAACAAGTCCTGCGCAGGATTTATCTTTGCAGGTGATTATTGGTATGTAAATGGCATCGACTGCACAAAGTCAGGTAATTCACTTAAGGGTATCCAGGTATCAGGAAGCCATATCACTCTTGAGGATGTTCGTACTTATGAGAATGGTAACACCGGTATCCAGGTTAGCAGATATCTTGGAACTGATGACAGGGATGAATGGCCAAGCTATGACCTTATCCTTAACTGCACATCCTACAGCAATGCAGATGCAGGTTACGAGGATGCTGACGGATTTGCTGCAAAGCTTACAGTTGGCGAAGGCGTAGTATTTGACGGATGTATTGCATACAACAACGCTGATGATGGATGGGATCTGTTTGCAAAGGTAGAGACCGGATCCATCGGACAGGTTACAATCAGAAACTGTGTTGCATTCGCAAACGGTTACGGTGTGGATGGAACAAACGAAGGTAACGGAAACGGCTTCAAGATGGGTGGATCAAGCATCAACGGTCCTCACAAGCTCATCAACTCTGTTGCATGGGGCAATAAGGCTAAGGGTATCGATTCCAACTCAGGTCCTGATATCCAGGTTTACAACAGCATGTCCTTCAACAACGGAGGCAATAACGTAGCTCTTTATACAAACGATACTGCTAACACTGATTATCTGGTTGATGGAGTTATCTCCTTCAGAACAACCGGTGAAGGCACAAATGAAAATATCAAGGCTAAGGGCACACAGGATAAGTCCAAGATCTATGGCAAGAAGAACTTCTTCTGGCAGGATGGAAAGTCTGCAAACAGTGAAGGGCTTACAGTGACAAGTGACTGGTTTGTATCACTTGATGCTCCTTACGCTAGCTCATCAGATCCATACGCAGTAGCAGCTTCTCTTAGAACCTCCAACGGATCAATTGATCTTGGAGACTTCATGAAGCTCACTGACAAGGCTATAGAGGCTATGTCTGCAGCTGGTTTAAGTGCTTCAGAAGTGGCAGCTAACATTGGCGGAAACTACGAAGCAGTTACAGATGAAAGAAATATCGCAGGCTCTGCAGATGATGCTAAGAATGATGAAGAGACTGAGGAAGAGAATGGCGGATCTGGAGAAGCTGGTTCAGGTTCTTCAACATCAGGAAGCACATCCGGAAGTTCATCTTCAGGAAGTGGATCAGGAAGCGGATCTGGTAGCTCAGAAAGCTCAGACAGCACAGGAAGCGAATCCGGCAGCAGCTCTGAGAGCACATCAGCAGCTTCAAGCGCTGCATCAAGTGCTTCAAGCTCAAGCACTACAGGTGCTACAATTCCTACCGGAGAAGTGGCTCAGACAGGTACAACAGTTACCGGTCAGACAAATACTCCTGTAGTAGCCGGTGCAACCCGTGAGAATGGTACTTCATCAGATAATGGAACCGGATCATCTGAAGGCACACAGTCAGATAATGGTTCTTCAAACGAGGCTGCTCAGGCAGACAGCAGTGCAACTCAGGAAAATGTTCAGCAGGATAACAGCGCTGCAACTGAGAACGCTGCAGTAGACAATGGCTCAGATAAGACCATCGTTGATGAGCAGGCTCCAAAGAGCGATAAGCCAGAGAGAAAGGTTCCTGTAGCTCCTATTGCAGGAGGAACAGTAGTAGTGGTTGCAGCAGCTGCAATCGCAGTTAAGACAGGACTTATGGCTAAGCTCCTTGCATTTTTGCACATCATAAAGTGATGTGACAACTATTTTAGTTGCTCCCTTTCGTATATACATTAAGGAACGACCCGGATGATTATCATCCGGGTTTTTCCATAGCGTAAATCTGTGGTACAATCTTGGGTATGATGAAGTTTGAACTAATAGCTCCATGCCATTTTGGCCTGGAAGCAGTACTTAAAAAAGAAATAATAGACCTCGGCTATGACATTACCGAGGTGGCAGACGGACGAGTTACCTTTGCTGGTGATCCAGACGCTGTTTGTCGTGCCAATATTGGCCTTAGAACTGCTGAAAGGATCCTTATCAAGGTGGGAAGCTTCCACGCTGAGAGCTTTGAGGACCTTTTCCAGGGCACCAAGAGCCTTCCCTGGGAGGAATTCATTCCGGAGAATGGAAAGTTCTGGGTCAAGAAAGCAAGTAGTGTGAAGAGTAAGCTCTTTTCCCCATCAGATATTCAGTCCATCATGAAGAAAGCCATGGTGGAGAGGATGAAGACCAGCTATCACACTGACTGGTTTAAGGAGGATGGACAGGATTTCCCTGTGAGAGTATTCCTTATGAAGGATGAGGTCACTGTGGCCCTTGATACCACAGGAGATTCCCTTCACAAGAGAGGCTACAGAAAGCTGGAGTCCAAGGCTCCTATAGCCGAGAATCTTGCTGCTGCACTTATCATGCTGACCCCATGGCATGCAGACAGGATACTTATCGATCCTTTCTGCGGAAGTGGAACTATTCCTATTGAGGCAGCCATGATGGCAGCACATATTGCGCCGGGCATGACAAGGCACTTTACGGCAGAGAGCTGGACCCACATCATCACTCCCCAGAACTGGCAGGATGTGAGAGATGAGGCCAGGGACGAGATCATAACAGACGTAGAGACAGACATTCAGGGCTATGACCTTGACCCAGAGATGATCGAGATAGCCAGGATTAACGCCAGAAAGGCCGGGGTGGAGAACATGATCCACTTCCAGGCAAGAGAT
>JAEEGL012915754.1_pt1 | contig 11529 bp, 5 predicted proteins | sample 9134231 | NCBI WGS metagenome assembly JAEEGL01 (sample SAMN16246548, study PRJNA631951) | gut metagenome | biome: gut microbiome; feature: rumen; material: fiber-attached | host: Bos | place: Iran: Karaj | collected 2018-10 | reverse complement strand
TGGAGGGCTTTACCTATGAATGTTTTTGATATCATTGGCCCGATAATGATCGGACCGTCCAGTTCTCATACAGCGGGAGCAGTGAGACTTGGAAGAGTTGTAAATAAATTAATCGATAACAGGAAACTCAATGAAGTTGAGATTACGCTGTCAGGGTCTTTTGCCCAGACCTATAAGGGACATGGCACGGATAAAGCCATTCTTGCGGGAATTATGGGATATAAGAGCTATTCCCCCGAAATCAGAAATGCTCTGGATATAGCCGATGAAAGGGGAATTAAATACTCTTTTGTCAAAGAGAACATAAGGGATGCCCACCCCAATACTGCCAGGATAAGGTTTACCCTGGAGGACGGATCAGAGGGTGTCATGCAGGGAGCCAGTATAGGCGGCGGAAATATTCAGGTCAATCAGATAAACGGAATGAAGGTGGACTTTAACGGCGACAGCAACACCATACTGGTGATGCATGAAGATAAGCCCGGTGTAATAGCTGCTGTAACAAATCTGATGCACTGGGAGTATGAAGAACTTAATATTTCCAACTTCCATTTGTCCAGACAGGAAAAGGGCGGCGATGCCATTATGACCATAGAAATAGACAATCAGCCCCCTGAGGAACTGTCAGATGAAATCAGGAAGATCGAGCATGTCAAAAATGCTATCCTTATCAGAAAAGTTTAACCTGACCTGTTTGTATTCCTGATAATGTATATAAGAATATAATAATGGAAGACTGGTTTTAAGATAATATGCTTAAATACGAAAGTATAGAGGAAATAATTTCCGAAGCGGAAAAAAGAAACATTAAGATTAGCGAACTTGTTTTGGAGGACCAGGCGGCCTTTATGGAAAAAACAAGTGCGGAAATATATGAGAAGATGGAGATAAGCTTTCAGGTGATGAGGGACTCCGTCAAAGCGGGTATGGATAAAGACTTAAAGTCTACTTCGGGACTTACCGGCGGCGAAGGCTACCTTATGAATGAATATGCAGGCAGTGGAGATACACTCTGCGGATCATTTATGGCAGGAGCTATGGCCAGAGCACTTGCTGTGGCCGGTTGTAATGCCGGAATGGGCAGAATCGTGGCCGCACCCACTGCAGGAAGCTGCGGAATATTGCCGGGCTGCCTTGTGAGCCTTTATGAGGAAAAGGGCTATGAAGAAAAAGACATTGTCATGAGCATGTTTACAGCGGCAGCTTTTGGTATGGTTATTGCCAACAGGGCAAGTATAGCAGGCGCCCAGGGGGGATGCCAGGCTGAGTGCGGAAGTGCAGCGGCAATGGCAGCGGCGGCTCTGGTGGAATTAAAGGGCGGAACGCCAAGACAGTGTGCAGACGCCTGTGCCATAGCAATATCAGGTCAGATGGGGCTGGTCTGCGACCCGGTTGCGGGACTCGTGGAGATCCCCTGCATTAAGAGAAATGCCACCGGACTGATGATTGCTTTTTCCAGTGCGGATATGGTTCTTTCAGGAATTGAAGCCAAAATTCCTGTAGATGAATGTCTTGATGCTATGAAGGAAGTTGGGGATGCGCTTCCCGGTTCACTAAAAGAAACTGCCGGGGGAGGTCTTGCAACAACCCCCACGGGGCAGAGGTTGAGAAAAGAAATATTTGGACGATGACTTGGTGGGTTTCAATTCAGTTGCCAGCCAGAATCTATGAACAGTCAGAAATGCTTGTTGCCGGTTGCGCAGTGATTTTCATATACTCATTATTGAAGATAGGGCTCATCTCAGCGTTGTTCGAAGCACTCGCCCTATCTTCAATCCTTCGTTTTGAAAATCATCTTGCTCGTCCAGGAACTGCACATTTCTGACTGCTTCATAGGAATCAGACTGGCAAATGAATTGGAACTTCACAAGATTTTATTATAGATACTACCGGAGGAATTTGTTTTAGATGAAGAAAAAGGCTTTAGCGATATTACTTTCATTAGCTGTGGGGGTTGGCAGTTGTGCCAATTTTTTTGCTGCAGATTTTGAAGTTGATAAAGTTGAAATAATAGAAAATGAGTATGAAGAAGAGTGTGATGGTGAAGAAGAAAATATCAGTTTTGATGATACGGAAACTGGGGAAGAATTTAGCATCACAGATGAAACTGATAGTGAGATAGATAGTGATGATTTAGAACAGAACTATGCTTTGGAAGATGACGCAGAAATTGACACTGAATTACCCGAGGAGGCCTCTGCAGAAACACCTTCCATGAATTATATGGTGGTGGAGCCGGAAGAACCCTTTGAAAACCCGGAATTTGATGAGTCTGCAACTTTTAGCGACTTAAGTGATTATGTAGCCGATAAATATATTACACCTCATTTACCAAAGCTAAGAAGACAGGACCCCTACGGCGCCTGCTGGGCCTTTTCCACCATGGCTCTTGCTGAGATAAATCTCATGATGAAGGGCGTGAGTGATGAAACAGTGGATTTTTCAGAGCTCCATCTGGTTTATTTTACCTATAATTCTGTTGTGGATCCCCTGGGGGGAACGGCAGAGGACAGCAACAGGATGACTCATGATAATATGTCTTCATCGGAAATAGCTTCCGAGTTTATGGAAAGGGGAGGAAACCTGATCTTTTCCCAGAATGTTCTGGCATCCTGGACGGGAGCAGCTGATGAATCCCTTGCTCCTTACAGCACAGCCTCAGATGTTATCGCAAGATACAAAGAGACAGGAACAGGCCTTAGCGAAAGCCTTGCCTTTAAGGATGCGGCTCATCTGACAGCATATTACAATGCAAAAATGCCCGCATATTACCTGCCCGGCAAAGACGGATCCGGAAAGACCACCGGGTATATTAACAGCGAATTCGGTGATGGCTTTGCAGCGATCAAAAAACTGATTGTGGATAACGGTGCTGTGGGAATCAGCTACAACGGCAACAAGACCTACAATAATTCGCAGGGAGTCAGGATATACTGCTACAATTCCGATAATAATGCGTTCTATCATCCGGATTATTCAACCCAGAACCATGCAGTGACAGTAGTGGGATGGGATGATAATTTCCCTGCTTCAAACTTTAATGAAACTCCTCCCGGAGACGGGGCCTGGCTTGTGAGAAACAGCTGGTACAAAGAGGGTGAGGATGAATTTGAGTACAACGGATATTTCTGGCTGTCTTACTATGACGGATCGCTTTCCGATGCAGCTTATTCTTTTGTTTTTGAACCCGGCTTCAACTATGAGCACAACTACCAGTACGACGGAGCCATGTATACCGCCTATCGCACCGGCAAAAAAGCTGCAAATGTGTTTACTGTTAACGGGGACGGAGAAGCTGAGTCTTTAAAGGCAGTATCTTTTGTGACCCGTAAACCCAATGACTGTTACACCATAGAAATCTACAAAAACCTCACCGATGATACTAATCCTGTTTCGGGGAGACTGGCTGCTACCGTGACAGGTAAGACCGAGTATCAGGGATATCATACGGTGGTTTTGGATAATCCCGTCTATTTAAATGAGGGAACAAAGTTTTCTGTGGTGATCTCTTTGACTGACTCAGAGGGCAATGCTGACTCCTATGCCGTAGAAAAGGCGTATAAGGGATGGGTAAACATTACCACCGGAGCACAGAAGGGACAGAGCTTTATATATACCGGAAGTAAATGGTCTGATTTAGGCAGCTCAATCAATGCAAATTTAAGGATTAAAGCCTTCACGGATAACACGGAATATGTAGAAGAAAAGCCTGTGCAGGTAATACGTATCCTGGACAATTCTGCTGTGCCCAAGTGGTATGCATCCTCTGACGGCAGATCAGAGCAGCATTTATATGGAGAAGACGGTCCTGTACTTGAATACGGACCTGATGAAGCAAGCGGAATTTACAGTATCACTGCAGGAAATACTCTTACCCTCAAGGCCGATTTTCTTCCCAAGGAGAATTTAAACGGTCTTGCGCTTAATGTTTTTTGGGGAAGTGATAATTCATCTATCGTTTCGGTTGATGACAGCGGAAAGCTGACAGCCTTATCCTCGGGAACCACAAGAGTTTATGCACAGAATAAGGACTATGATCTGGAAACATCCTTCATGGTTTCTGTAGTGGATGCGGCCGAAAGCATTATTCTTAATAAGACAAGCTATAAGATGGGGGTAGGAAGCAAGGTGAAGCTTTCTGCAACCGTTCTTCCTTACTCTGCCGATCAGCAGGTGCTCTTTAGTGTTCAGGAGGGAAAAGAAAGTATATTAAGCGTCAGCGAAGACGGCACGGTCACGGCGCTCTCCGGTGGAACGGCTTATGTACTTGCAAAGACTGCTGACGGCAAAAAAAGTGCAAAATGCTCTATAACTGTCGGACAAAATTATGACGATATAATTATTAGCGGCTCAGGCAATAAAGATATTGTTGCTGTAGGAAAAACACTTCAGCTTAGCGCTTCCTATGTGGAAGGTGGAAGTGTTGTAAATCCAATAAATAAGAATATAACCTGGGAAATCCCCGAAGATTATCAGGAATTTGCCTACATTTCTTCCAAGGGTCTTTTGACCGGAGTAAAGGAAGGAATAGTTGTAGTCAGAGCTGCGGGGCAGGAGGGAGAACCGGTTTCCGAAAAGGTATTTTATATATATGTTCCTGTAGCTAAGGCGGAACTCATGGATAAGGCTGTTACTTTGTCACCGGGAAAAACCTATCAGCTCGGGGCAAAAATCACGCCTTCGGTTACCGGCGCAAATTACTTTGACACTGCTACCGGAGATGATATCTGGTCAGACGTAAGTCAGCAGATAAAGTGGTCGCTTAAAAATCCGGAGGATTCCGAATATCTGTATGTGGAAGAGGACACCGGACTTATTACCTCCTTTGGAGATTCTCCGGGAAGAGCAATTCCGGTGCAGGCTAGGATTACTCCCTTTATGGCAAAAGAAATCCTGCTTACCTGTAATGTGACAATTGCGGAGAAGTATCTTACAAAGCTGACTCTGAGCGCTTCTAAAACCAGGCTCAGTGCCGGAGACAGTACTTTTGTTACTCCGAAGTTCTCTCCTACTGTTCCCTTGGAAGAGGGCATAGACTGGGAAATAATTTCGGGAGAAGAGTACATTTCCCTGAAGGATGAAATCGATAATAAACTCCTGATTGTAGCGAATGAAAACGCACCCAAAGGGGCTGTCATCAAGATAAAGGCAACAACTTTTGGAACAAATAAAAGCAATAAGAATCTTACCGCAACCTGCAGTATAACAGTTGTAAATCCTGTAAAGTCTATAGCAATCCTCAAGGGTGGCAAGGAGATAACAGAACCGTTGGCTCTTCAGAAAGGAAAAAGTGCTACCATAAAGAGCCGCGTATATGCTGATTCAGGCAAGACAGTTCTTTCCGGGAATCAAAAGGTTTACTATTCATCTTCGGACACCAGGGTTGCCACGGTGAGCTCCGCAGGGAAAGTAACTGCGGTTGGAAACGGCCAGGTAATTATAACCGCACGCTCAGCAGAAAATAATGAAGTTACCGAGGCAATCTCCATAGAGGTATTCACACCGGTCTCCAAGCTGAATCTTGATAAAACTAAAGTGAAGCTTAGCCTTGACAACAACGGAAAGGAAACCGGCTACGAAGTAATTAAGCCGATTCTTTCACCTTCGGATGTGTCGGAGAGTAAGAGCAGCATAACCTGGACGGTGAATACCACCGGGAAGATTGAGTGGGGAGCAATTCCCTCAGATACTGCGGATATAGTAATAACAAATCTAAGGCTTAATAATTCTTCGGAAGATGTGGAGTTCTTCCCTGCTTACAAAGGAGTTTCTTTTACAACCCATAAGGACGAAGTTCTGGCGATAAAAGGAACTTCTCCGGGACAGATCAAACTGTCTGCCACGGAGCCCGGAGGCAAAAAGAAAACAGTGACAGTGACAGTTTACACTTTTGTTGACAAGCTTGAACTGAAAGAATCATCTGACCTGATAAGAAGTAAGGAAGATTTATCACATTATAGTGCAGAGATAAAGCTCAAAAAGACTCTGAAAGTGAAGCCCATGGTAAGCTTTTTCGGAGCTCCTTATTCTGACGGCAAAAAGACTGTCGAAGAAAGATCAGCGACAGCTATTTATGACAATGCAAAAAAATATTCGCCAAGTTCGGCGGTATATTACGAGAGCAGTGACATTTCCGTAGCAGCGGTAAACAGCAGCGGCAAAATAACTGCCAAAGGGAGGGGATCAGCCACCATCAGGGTTATAACAAAGGATGGAGGATATATTAATACAATTGACGTTACCGTCTATTAGAAACAGTTTTGAGTGTGGCATTTATACAGGAACGGAGGGTTATGTCTATGAAGCACAAGGTTTTGGCTCTGTTACTATCTGTTTCCATGGTGTTTGGAAATACCACGGTTTCTTTGGCTGCAAGCACCACTGATATCAGTATCAGTGAGGACACAAAGACGCCCTATGAGGAGTCCGACGTCATCGATATAAGCGGCGATGATGAGTCGGATGCTGCCACATGGGCAGGCTCATGGGATGAATTTGACATCGAAGAAAATGAGACTCCGGATATTGATGAAGATTCAGAGGATGCATCGAATCAGGCTTCTTCAGGTGCGTCCGTTCCGATGCGACTAAATGCCTATAAACCTTTTAAACCTGATAAGCCAATAGACAATCCTGATCTGTCGGAGCTTCCTTCCTTTAGCAGCGATGCTACCGAGGCTGAGTATTATGTCACGGAAAGGCTTCCAAAACTCAGGGATCAGGGATCCTACGGCTCCTGCTGGGCTCACAGCGCATTGGCCCTGGCAGAGATAAATCTTATGTTGAAGGGATACCCTTCTGAGCCAAACCTATCCGAACTGCAGCTTGCATATTTTATGTACAATTACGATGAAAACGTAGATGATCCTCTTGAGGGAACCAAATATGATCTAAACCTCATGACAGATCAGCAATTATTGCCCTATGAACTTGACGGTAAGTTTCTGAACAGGGGCGGAAATATTTATTTAGCCAAAAACGTCCTGGCAAGCTGGATAGGAGCAGCAGACGAAGCTGCTTTTCCATACAGTGAAGCCAAAAATGTTCTTAAAAACGGCCTGAAGAGCGAAGACGCTTTTGAAGATGCCGCACACCTGGAAAATGCACTGGCTTTTACCTTTACTTCAGAGCCGGAATCTATAGCTCTTGCAAAATATCTTATCGTTAATTACGGAGCTATCGGTATCAGCTATGCTTCCAGCAAAGAATACGTGAATACTGCCGGTGAGACAATAGAGTGTTATAACGAAGAGCACAATGCATTTTATCGTCCTGATTTTGATTATGGTGATCATGCTGTTACAATCGTGGGATGGGATGATAATTTTTCCAAAGAAAACTTTAATGTCACTCCTCCAGGAGACGGTGCGTGGCTTGTAAGAAACAGCTGGTTTTCAGAGGGCGTTGATCCCGAAGAGGATAAAAAGCATGTAAACGACTACAGTGGTTATTTCTGGATGTCCTATTATGAGGGAACTCTGGACGATTATTCTTTAGCCTTTGATTTTGCTTCCGGAGATAATTATGACCACAATTACCAGTATGATGCAGGTATGTATGAGCAGTACTTCCATGCAAAAAAAGCGGCAAATGTTTTTGAAATTCATGGTGGAGAAAAGGCACAGAAGCTTGAAGCCGTTTCTTTTTATACAGGAAATACCAATGTAAACTATAAGGTTAGCGTATATGAACTTGAGAATGGTGTTTCAGAAGATGATCCTAATGGACCTGAGGCAGGAACTCTTCTGGACACTGAAGAGGGAACACTTTACTTTGAAGGGTATTATACTATTCCTCTTAAAGAGAGCATACTACTTGACGAAGGAACAGTTTTTTCGGTAGTGGTTGAACTTAGTTTCTCTGAACCCCGGTATGATGCCGTTACAGGGGAAGAGATATTACCTTTGCATGCCTTTGAAGATGCTTATAAGGTTCCGTCATCCTGGTTTTATACTGATGTAAGTATTGAAGAGGGCCAGAGCTTTGTCTATGACGATGGGGAATGGCTTGACTGGCTGTATTACGATTACGGAAATATAAGAATTAAGGCTTTCACCAGTGATACCGAAACTACTTTGCACAACTACAAGATAAATTATGTGGCGCAGGAAGGCAAGGTAAGTGAGACAGCGGTAAAAGAGTATACGGAGGGAGAGGAGTTTACTTTTGAAGAAGCAATCTCCCAAAAGATGGGCTATGTATTTGACGGCTGGTATGGAGATAAAGCCCTTACTGTAAGAAAGAACGGCATTGAAAAAACCGATAAGAGAGATATAACCGTCTATGCGAAGTTTGTGCCTGCGAAATACACCATAGCATTTGATGCCGGAGGCGGAACCGGTTCAATGGAAGCCATAGAGACTTCGTATGATAAAGAGGTTGAGCTTCCAAAGGCGTTGTTTACCAAAGAAAATGCCTATTTTGTGGAATGGAACACAAAGGCTGACGGCACGGGAACTACATATGCCGGCGGTGCTTATGTAAAAAATCTTACAGACAAGGAAGAAACCGTTACCCTGTATGCCCTCTGGTCCGAAGAAAAGATCCCTGTTACGCAGGTGGCATTTGGCATTCAGGAAAAAAATCTTTTCATCAATTCGGAGACCGATACCTTCTTTGATGCTTCGCAGCATCTGGTATTTACCGGCAAGGACGGGAAGGAACCTTCCGTAAAGGATATTGTATGGAAATCATCCAATACCGATTTGGTCACGGTTGATGAAAACGGATATGTAAGTATTTCCGAGAATATTTACAATAAACCGGCCGCTTCCTACAGCGCAACCATAACAGCCACAGCTAAAGACGACAATAAGAAAAAAGCTACCGTCAAGGTATTGGTATCATACAAAATGACCGCCCTTCGAATTCTGGATTCAGGCAAGAACCCCAAGTGGTATGCTTCCAGTGATAAACAGGAGGTGGGATATCCTCACGGCTACGAGGACGAAAATCCCCTTGAAAAGGGAGAGCTTACCCTGGAGGTGGGAAAGAGCTTTAATCTTAAGGCTGACTTTTTGCCAAAGCTCAGGATCGGAAGCGCGGTTTCCGGAAATTCCTCCAAGTACATTGAAGCAGTAGATGACAGAACTGTGGGATGGAGCTGCAATAATCCTGCAATTCTTAATGTGAATAATGGAAAAATAACGGCTGTTTCCCCGGGAACAGCCACAGTGGTGCTGACAGCCAAGGATACGGAGAAAGGTACTGTGTCGGCATCCATGAAGGTCAAGGTTATCGAACCGGCAAAGAGCGTATTTTTGTCTGAGACAAGCTATAAGCTTGGGGTAGGAAACAGCGTTGAACTGTGGGCCGGTGTCCTTCCTGACGCAGCGGATCAGACCATAGTCTGGTCAGTTCAGAAGGGAAAAGAATCCATAATAGAAGTGGATGAAAAAGGCCTGGTTACTGCTAAGAGCGCAGGTACTGCGCAGGTAATAGCCTCCACAGAAGACGGAAAAAAGAGCGCAAAGTGCGTTATTACAGTTGGAAATGCCTACAAGGGAATAACCATAAAGTCTTCAAATAATAAGACCGAACTGGCGGCAGGGAAGACAATACAGCTGTCCGTTGACTATCTTGATAAGGATGGAAGTACGGTAAAGAAACCTGCCAACAAAGAGATAATATGGTCAATTCCGGGAACGAGTCCCAGAACCTGTGCTGCACTTACTTCAAAAGGTCTTTTGACCGGGCTTTCTGAAGGAAAGGTTACTGTTCGCGCACAGAGCAGTATTGATGAGACTGTTTTCCTGGAAAAAGAGTTTACGGTTTATGTGCCGGTAGCAAAGGCATATCTTGGTGAGAAGGAAGTCACTCTTTCTTCCGGAAAGACCTATGAACCCTCGGTATATATCTTATCCTCCGGCAAGGAAGCCGGTCCTGAGCCCACGGGAAAGAATATCGGTGAAAGCGTATACAGCACTGTAAGATACTATCTTAAGGATATCAAAGATGCCGATTACGTGACGGTTGACGAGGAAACCGGAATCGTAACAGCTAAAGACAAAGAAACAATAAAGCCCGTTATCGTAGTATGCATTTATACGCCATACGGTGCTGACAAAGCCTCAGAGCTTACCTTTAAGGTAAATGTTAAGAACAATACACAGGTTTCGAAGATAAAGCTGGATAGTACAACTCTTAACATGAGTGAGTATGCAGTCCGTACATTAACGGCTACCCTCAATCCCACAGTGCCGGCTGAGAACGGAATCAACTGGACAATAGCGGATGAGGATAAGGAATACATAGCATTTTATGATGGTGACTTTGTTTACACGGCCACCGGAAAGTCAGTAAAGATTGTGGCACAAAAAGAAACTCCTAAGGGGAAGAAAGTTAAGGTTACAGCCACAACTGTCGGGACAAGTGCCTCAGGCAAAAATTTGTCTGCAGTCTGCAACATTACAATCGGAAAAGGTGCTGCTGAAATGGAAATAACAAATCCCATCAGCTCACTTCCGGTAGGAAAGACCTATAATCTTAAGACTAAGGTTTATGCCGATGATGATAAGACGATTTTAGCCGGCAACCAGAAGGTTAAATACAGTACAACCACTTCCAAGTTTATTTCCGTGGATTCCTCCGGAAGGATCAAGGCAATGAAGAGCGGTACCGCATTCATTAGCGTGGTGGCAGAGGACAATCCATATGTGTCCGATATCATGGTCTTTAACGTGGTGGATACTGCCTCTAAAATTGTACTGGATAAGACGAACATAACCATAAATCTGGATTATGCAGGCAAAAAAGATGACTATGAGACCATTACACCGTATTTTTATCCCGCTGATGCAGCTTTGCTCACATGGACGGTGGATGCTCCGGAAAAAGAACTTATATCCTGGCAAACATTTTCGGCTAATTCCTCAGACGAAAAGGCTTTTGTAATTCCTACCAAGAAGGGAATCACAAATTTTAATGGCAGTTACCTGGCCATAAAAGCATTAAAACCGGGAACAGTTAAGCTTACGGGGACAGATCCGGGCGGAAAGAAAGTAACCTGCAAGATCACGATCAATACTTATGTTAACAAGCTGGAATTTAAGGAAGAATCAGGGGTGAAAAAGACCTTTGACGGCAACTACAGCCTTGTGTTGGACAGAAAGAAATCCTTAAAGGTTAAGCCTATGGTTAGTTTTTGCCGGGCTCCTTACTCCGATGGAAAGGCAACTGCCGAGGAAAAAGAGGCAACAAAGCTTTATAACAACGCAAAGAAGTACGTAAAGTATTCAGGCGTTACGTATTACAGTAAAGATCCATCCATTGCGACTGTAAATGCAAATGGCAAAATAACCGCCAAAGGCAAGGGGACTACTGAGATTGTTGCCGTAACCAAAGAAAAATCACTGAAGAAGACTATTGTGGTCACGGTAAGATGATTTTTTGTTACTGTTCACTCGCTTGCAGCTCGCTCCAGTAACGAATTCGCGCATTCATTCCAATTCGACTTCGTCGAAGGAATGCGCTCACTCCTGATTCACTTTCTCACGAAATGCGCAGCAGAGTGCGCATTTCTGTCTGAAC
>JAEEGL010792031.1_pt1 | contig 11529 bp, 12 predicted proteins | sample 9134231 | NCBI WGS metagenome assembly JAEEGL01 (sample SAMN16246548, study PRJNA631951) | gut metagenome | biome: gut microbiome; feature: rumen; material: fiber-attached | host: Bos | place: Iran: Karaj | collected 2018-10 | reverse complement strand
GACCAGCAAGCTGCATACGGCCACTCACCTTCTCAACGCCTGCTTAAAGTACGTGCTCAACGATAACAGCATTCAACAAAAAGGCAGTAATATCACGGCAGAGCGTCTTCGCTTTGATTTCAACTTCCCGCGTCCGCTGACTCAAGAAGAACTGAAAGCCGTCGAAGACAGGGTCAATATGATCATCGATAAGAAAATACCCGTCGTCTGTAAAGAAATGCCTATCGAAGAAGCGAGAAAGTTGGGCGCCATCGGCGTCTTCAACGATAAGTATTCCGACGTGGTAAAAACCTATACCATCGGAGAATATTCGATGGAAATGTGCGGCGGTCCGCACGCTGCCAACACGGGCGACTTGGGACACTTTTCCATCGTCAAAGAACAATCTTCTTCCGCGGGCGTCCGCAGGATCAAGGCCATACTCAGTTAACGTTTCTTTCGCAACGAGGGGGAATATAGAATGAAAAGAATGTTGAAAGCCATTGCGTTGATACTCGTCACGCTCCTTGCACTCGTTTCGCTATGTTCCTGCGATAATTTGCTCGGTTCGACGAAAACGCCGGAAGATAACACGAACAAAACGACGAAGATCGACTTTGCGCAAGCGGCGGAGAATTACGAGAAAAAGAGCGTCAAGAAAACGGATATCACGGTTAAACTCAAAGGAACGGTTTATGCGAATCCCGATCCGGATCCGTTGCCTAATCTTCCGAAACTGAATATTATACAATCGAAAGATAAGTATAATATCGGCTCGACGATCACAGTATCGAGAATACAAGAAAACGATAAGATATTCGTCTCCTCGAAGGTTGCGCCCAGCGATATGACCAAAGGCATCGACGGACTTGTTTTGGCCATCTCTATGGCCTTACCCGGTCTGTCGAAAGCCAGAGAGAATCCAATCGACGAATCCACGATCGAAACCGTCGTCAGATACCTCACGTATCTTAATCGCTACGCCTCGGGCTCGATCGATCTCGGAGCCGATTTGGGCGTTATGAACGACACGTATAATCTAAAAGCGTTTTACACCGTTTATAAAAACAGATTCGATCAAGAACACGTCGTAGAAGAAGCGGACGATATTTGGTTTGCGGCAAACGATAAGACGCTTTCCGCCTGGCTGAATAACAACGCTCAACTCGAAGTTACGGGAAACAGGATCAACACTTATTTAATGAAGACCGTTTTTTCACAGGTAACCGACAAAAGCGAGTTCTTTGATAAAGATAACGCCAAAAAATACGTGGATAAAAACGGCCACTCTTCTTACGATATCTCATTAAAAACGGATATTATCGTTTCGTCGTTTCTTTCCGGATTCCTCGATCTTCTCGGAGTAGCCGATAAAAACGGCGCTTTAACGCGTTATGCGGAATACTTTTCCGAGATGAAACAGTGGTTTACCGTCACGGCGCAGAACGTTACCGCCGACGTCAATAACGACCTGCCGCAAAATATCAAAACCGGTTTCAGTGTCGAACTGAACGTCCTCATTCCCCAAGTCAAAGAAATCATTCAGCTCATGTATCGAAACGGCGTGATCGATGAAAGTTCTTCAAAAATTTCTACGGTCATCCTCAACCTCGCCGATCATTATTTACTCGGCACGAAAGGTCAGGACCATACCATAGGAGTGCAGTTCGACATAGATTTTAACGAGAATTTTTCTTATAAACCGTCCGAGTGCAGATTAAGCGACGACGAGTATGCCGATTACTTTCTTCCTATAGGCGTCGAAGCGGAAGGTCGGGTCGATCTGAACGACTACGTGATCGGCTTCATCGCCGATAAAGGCGCGTTCGTTGCCGATTATCTTTTGACGCTCGGCAAAGAATATGCCGAAAAGCTCGACGCGATACGAGAAGAGATCATGCAAAAAGCGACGGAAATCGAAGATAAAGAAGGAAAGATCACAAAAGCACAAATGCTGTCCATTGCCGCGGAAGTGATCCTAAAATACAAAACCGACGATTCCGGCGCGACTGACAGTTCGCAACCGGACGAACTACAGTCGGAAGATTAATTCGGAGGCAGACGGTTGTTTACCGTTCTTATTAACGATAAAAAATTCTGCGCGGAAGACGGAACGCCCTTAAAAGAGATCTTATCTTTATACGGCGCTTCTCTCCCTTATTCAAAAGAAAGCGCCCTCATCGGGCGTTTTTTAGACGCATCGGATCAAGAAAACGCAAAAAAGATCTCTTACGAAACGATCGTCGACCGCGATATGGCGATCGAGATCGATTTCTTTCCCGAAAAAGAAGATCTATCTTTTTCCACCTGTTCTCTCGCCGTAAACGTCGGCGACAAATGGGTGGACGTCTGTCTGACGGACGGGGAAAACGCCGTCGTCCGCTCAATGGTCAATCCTCTGCTTTCTATCGGCGATCTCGCGGCGCAAGAAACGGCATACGTCCGCGATCGAACCGCGGTAACGGAAACCTTGCAAAAAACGATCGAAAAAAAGTGTCTTGACCTTCTTGCCGAATTCGATCGAAACAACGTTCAAATCGCAGTCGTGTGCGCGAGCGAATTCTATCTCAAAATACTTTTCGGCGATAAAAAGATCGGTCTTCCCGCCGACAACGTTCGTATTCTTCCCCCTATCGGCCCGTATGCGTCCGGAGAGCTCTTTTGCGAATCGGTCTCCTTGCCGGAAAACACGTTTTTGATCGACTGTGAAAAGAACCTCACTCTTTTGTATATCGGAAAAGAAAACGACACGTATACGTTCATGTGGGGAGTAGACTACTCCGAACTGTCTCTGCTTATGATCCGCGCCGCTATGCGTGTGATAAAACCGGAAGAAACGAAGCCTATCGTACGACTGTACGGCGAGAACGCATATCTTTTGGAAGATATGCTTACCGCGGAAGGATTAAGTTACATTCACGCGGAAAAAGATCCCGCCATGGTAGCAAAAGCGGTAACACCCTCTTTTTACGCCAAACTGGAAAAAGAAAAAAAACGCACCTCTTATCACGATCTGTTAAAAGACGAAAACTTTCAGGAAGAGATGAATAAAATCTACCTTTCCCCTTTCGACAACAGAGATATCGACTGAAACGACGAAAAAAACCGCCTGATTTGCGATTTCGGGCGGTTTTTATATTCAAACACTATATTTTATTTTTCAAAAGGCTTTCGCTTGCGAAAACCGTGCAACTCGACTCCCGTATAGGAAAGCAGATCTTTATCCAGCAAAACGTCCTTGTTCGCGCCGTAATAAATATCCTCTTTGCCCGATATAAGACGACAAAAATCTTCGAACTTATCCCAGTCGTTCTCAATATCGAATTCGTACGAATGGCCCCAAATATAAAAGATCTTCGGCGAGTCCGCTTTCAGCGATAAAAACTCCTCTCCGAGCGAGAACAGCTTATCCCATTCGGTATGGTGCAAGGTCGGGCGGAAACGGAGCAGATCGGTCTGCGGCTCGAAACTATAGGTGGATACCGTATTGCGGGAATACTGTACGCCCGTGAAACGCTGCAAAATACTGACGACACGGTCGTTTTGGCTGGCTTCCGTACTGCAAGGATAGGCCATGCCCACTACTTCGTATCCGGCGATATCGGACAAAACTTTTCTGTCCTCTTCCACTTCTTTGATAACTTTTGCCGTAGTTAACTTAGTCAATCGCGGATGGTGTAAAGTGTGTACGGCGATCTCGTGACCTTCGTAGATATCGTGCACCTCGCGGGCAAGCGGCTTACAATGAGCGACGGTAACGTCGTCCCGTATCAGCGATCCTGCTTTACCGAAAAAACCGGAATTGAGGTTGAACGTACACTTTAAGCCGTACTTATTCAGTATCTCGATCAAGCGTTTATCTTGCAAAACACCGTCGTCGTAACTGAAAGTGACCGCTTTCATTTTGCCGTCGAACATCACTAAACCTCCATGATCATATAGTTATTAGCCGATGTATCGGTCATAGACGGAACGGTGACGTAACGTACGCCCCCGATCTCGTGATCGTCTCCGTCGTGAAAGTGCCCGGAAAAAGCATATTTTACTTTGCCGGATTTTTTAAGTAAACGCCTGAGTTGCGCGCACTTCTTGATGCGATAATCCTTAGGCAAAAACTTATCCAGGTTTTGATGGGTAAAGAGAACACAAGGATTATCGGACTCGACAAGGTTCTTTTTCAAAAAGTCGATCTGTTCGGGCGGTAGCATCGTTTCCGTCCAGACCATACCCTCTTCGTCGTATCTCTTGCCGCTGTAACGATAGCACGCGTCCAAAAACAGTAGTCTCCTGTCGCATACGTCTACGAAAAAAGGATAGGCGGGCATCCCGGTCGTTTTACAGAACTCATCGCCGATCATGACTTCATAGTCGTGATTGCCCGGGATAAAGTAACACGGAAAAGGATACTCTTTGACAATAGCAAGGATCTCCTGCCAACAGGATAATTCTTCTTCGTGCGTTTCCGCTTTGTCAACGATATCTCCGAGGCATACGGCTACGTCGATCTTTTCTTTACGAAAAGCCTCCATCGCTTCTTTCAGACGAACGGGCGCAAGCGCGGTAAATCTTCTGTTTTCTTCCGGATCTTTTTTGTAATGCAAATCGGTAAAAAGTCCTATTTTCATTATACCCTCCTAAAAAAAACAAGAGGCTGCCGCAAAGCGAGACAGCCTCTTCGTTTTACTTTTATCTTAGAGATTATATCCCAAGTCGAAAGCCGTGAAGTTGGCCGGGATGACCTTGGGCTTTTTGGCGAACTTCTTCTCAATGACCGCCTTCATGATCTCGGGCGTAAACACGCCGGAAAGCTTTGTGTAAGCGCCGAGAACGACGATATTGGCCGTACGGGAGTTACCTGCTTCCACCGCGAGGCGGTTGGCGTCAACGTAGAGGACTTTTACGTCGGTACGCTTGACCTTATCTTCGATAAGCGAACTGTTGACGATAATGGTGCCGCCCGGTTTGACCGTGTTCTCGAATTTGTAAAGAGAAGGCTTATTCATAGCGATGAGCATATCCGGATGCGCGATGATCGGGCTTGCTACCGGCTTATCGCTGACAACGACGGAACAGTTACTGGTGCCGCCGCGCATTTCAGGTCCGTAGGACGGAAGGAAGGTGACTTCTTTGCCGTCGTGAATGGACGCAAAAGCGATGAACATACCGAGGGACTGAACGCCCTGGCCGCCGAAACCTGCGATGATGATCTTATTTTCCATTAGTCCTTTACCTCCGTATCTTTATACACTCCGAGGGGATAGAAGGCCTGCATTTCGTTCTTAACGAACTGGATAGCCTGTTCGGGAGCCATACCCCAGTTGGTGGGGCAGGAAGACAGAACTTCGATAAACGTGAAGCCCTTGTTCTCCTTTTGATAAGTAAAGGCCTTCTTGATCGCTTTCTTGGCGGCGCGTACGTGCGCAGCGTCGAAGAGAGCGACGCGTTCGATATAAGCGGGACCGGTAAGAGTGGCGAGCATTTCGCACATTTTGACCGGGTTACCGTTCTTTTCGGGATCTCTGCCGTAGATACAGGTGGTAGCCTTTTCTCCGATCAACGTGGTGGGTGCCATTTGTCCGCCCGTCATACCGTAAATGGTGTTGTTGATGAAGATCACGGTGATCTTTTCTCCGCGCATCGCCGCATGAACGATCTCAGCCATACCGATGGACGCGAGGTCGCCGTCGCCCTGATAAGCAAAAACCAGGTTTTCCGGCGCAACGCGCTTGATACCGGTGGCGACTGCCGGAGCACGACCGTGAGAGGCCTCCTGCATATCGCAGTTAAAATAGTTATACGCGAACACGGCGCACCCGACGGGGGCTACGCCTACGCATTTTCCTTCCGCGCCCAATTCTTCCAGGCATTCGGCCACCAATCTGTGGGCGATACCATGCGTACATCCGGGGCAATAGTGGAAAGGAGTATCCGTCAGCATTTTTGTTTTTTGAAATACGACTGCCATCTTACGCCTCCTTGGTAATAAAATCAACGATGTCTTCCGGAGTCATGACGTTGCCGCCGTTGCGTCCGAAAAACTCTACCGGCTTGAGCATATGCGTAGCCAGTTTTACGTCTTCGATCATCTGACCGGAACTGAGTTCCATACAAACGAACTTCTTTACGCTGTCCTTTTGCGCGGTCTTCAGGAAGGCGTCGGAGGGGAAAGGATACAGGGTGATAGGACGTAAAAGTCCGGCCTTGATGCCTTTTTCACGCAACATATGCACCGCGCTCTTTCCGATACGAGCCACCGTGCCGTAGGCGGTGAGGACGATCTCGGCGTCGTCGGTCATATATTCTTCATACAGAGTCTCGTTTTTGGCGATCTCCGCATATTTTTCTTCGAGGTGCTTGATGTGCGCTTCGAGCTTATCCGGTTCGATAAGCAAAGAGTTGACGATACGTCTGTTCTTGCCTACCCCGGTGCCGTCGGTCGCCCAAGCCTTCTTTTCGAGCTTGCTGACGTCCTTCATCGGAGGAAGTTCTACCGGTTCCATGATCTGACCGAGCATACCGTCGCCGAGCATCATGACGGGGATACGATATTTTTCGGCAAGGTCGAACGCGTTATACATAAGATCGACGCATTCCTGCACGCCCTGGGGTCCGAAAACGATCATATGATAGTCGCCGTGACCGCCGCCCTTGGTCGCCTGGAAGTAGTCGCCCTGAGCCGGTTGGATACCGCCGAGGCCCGGGCCGCCGCGTACCATATTGACGAGTACGCAAGGGATCTCCGCGCAGCAGATATAACTGATACCTTCTTGCATAAGAGAGATACCGGGGCTGGACGAGGAAGTCATAGCGCGCGCACCTGCGCCGCAAGCGCCGTAGATCATGTTGATCGACGCCACTTCGCTCTCAGCCTGAACGAAAGTCCCGCCCACCTCGAAAAGTCTCCAGCTCATATACTCGGGGATCTCGTTTTGGGGGGTAATGGGATAACCGAAAAACGCTCTGCAACCGCCGCGGATAGCCGCTTCGGCGATCGCTTCGTTACCTTTCATAAGTTCTTTCATGAAACAACCTCCTTATCTCTCGACCGTGATAACGCAATCGGGGCACATGACCGCGCAACTTGCGCAACCGACGCAGGCAGCCTGATCGGTGATCTCTGCGATGAAATAACCGTTCTTGTTGCTGACAGAGGAGATTTGCAACAACTTTTTCGGACAAGAGAGCACGCATAAGCCGCATCCCTTGCACGCTTCGCCGTTAAATGTTATTTTTGCCATAACAAAAACTCCTTCGTAAATAATTTTATAAATATCATTATAACCTTTTGAGAAAAGGATGTAAAGCGTTTTATTTCATACGTAACGCCGTTTTTTTCGGCAATGAAAAGAATTCGGGAAAAAACAAAACGCAAACGGCTTTTTCGCATAATCGCCTTCGCTTTTTACATACTGGAAGTACAAGGAGATAATAAAAAAATGATCGGATCTATCGTACTCACCGTACTCGGTATTATGATCCTGCTCGGGATCGGACACAACGCCGTAAAAGATTTCGGCGTGCCTTCGTTGGTTCTTATTCTTTTGATCGCCGCCGTCGTCGGACTGAATTTTATTCCGCCTTTTACCTTCGGCGAAGTGACGTTCAGCGCAGGCACTCTGCTATTGCCCCTCGTCGCCCTCTTCTTTTTGGTTTTTAAAGGAACTTTGAAAAACCGTTTGATCTGCTTTCTGATAACACTCGGTCTGGCCGCCGCTTTATACGGCGCAGTGCGTCTTGCCGCGCGCTTCGGCGCGGAAAAATGGTCGTACGTTAATTTATATTACGGCCTGATCGCGGGCGCTCTTTCTTTTGCTTTTACCCGAAACACGAAGTACGGTTTTATTGCCGGCGTTCTTTCCGTCGTCGCCGCGTCTCTTCTCGTCAGCAGAAATTTCGACCTGTATTACACGCCCGCCGTTCTTTCCGGGAGCATGGCCGCGGTATTATACGGCAGCGTCTCCGCGCTCATGCCGAAGAGGCCCAGCCGAATCGCGTACCACTTTGAAACGGGAAGGATGCTCGACTGAAAACAGCTAAACGGAGCGCATCTTTTTTACGCCGACGGCTTCTGCCGCAAAGCATATCTTCATACCCGTTTTGTCCGGCATAAAGGATAATTCAACGTTCTTTTTGTCCAGCTCGAAATATCCGTCCAGAATGCAAACAAGATCGTTTTTCAGCATCCGTACCGTCTCGTTCGGGATCCGTAAATTGTCGCTTTTTATCATTTTTCGCAAACGCAGGATATCCGATTCGGCGCCCGTCATCCAAACCACCTCATAAGTTTCAGCCTGAGACCGTTGCCTTTTTCCGTACAGTCGTACGCCTTTTTTTCTTCGCCGTCGAGAAAGGCGGCAAGATGCCTGAAACCATGCGAAGAAGTTTGACCGCCGGACAATCGCACAAGTTCTCCGAGGTTGATCTCGTCATCTTCCGGAATGGTCCCGAAAAGTGGCGCGCCGACAATCTCGGACGCTTGCTTCGGCGAGATGATCTCTTTTTTCGCGACCCAGTCTTCGCGCACCCGATTGACGATCAGACCGATCTTTTTGACGCCGTATCCGTCCAGTACGCGCGCCGTTTTATATCCGTCTCGCAGACAGGTAACGTGCGGAGTGGTGACGATCAAGGCCTCTTGCGCGCAGGATACCGCACGATGAAAGCCCTCTTCAAGCCCCGCCGGGGAGTCGATCAGAACGTACTCGAATTCGCTCTTTATTTTATTGACCGTGTCGGCAAAGAAAGCCGCCGTCAACGCGGAAGTTGAGGCCGTGGCAGGCAAAAGCCAAAGGTTTTCGCCGACGCCGAGAAGACACTCCCGAAGGGTCGCCTTACCGGCGGCGTATTCGGATATATCGTATAATATACCGTCTTCGACGCACAACGCGACGTCCAGATTATTCAGTCCGATATCTCCTTCTATCAGCAGCGTTTTCTTTTTCCGTTCGGCCATAGCGCGTCCGAGATTCGCGCAACAAGTCGTCTTTCCCACACCTCCTTTACCGGAGGTGATCACTATTACTCTCGTCATATCCGATAGTATAAAAGCCGTTCTCCATCGGAAAACGGCTTTTTGAGTCGAATTATAACGAATCAATGCTTATACGCTTTTTTCTTCTTTAGCGGCTTTCGATTCCTGCGGAACGGGAATAACGGGTCTGACTATGGTGTATTCCTTTCTTTTTTTCTTCGCTCCGGGATTCTTATTTTTCCGACGCTTTTCTCGTCCGACAAAAACGTCTCCCCTGTTCTTTTCTCCGTCCTCGTAGAACTTATAGTCGCTCTTACCCATGGTGTTCAAACGAATACTGTCCACCGCTTCTATTTCGCGCGGAACGGCATACGGCAGGATGTTATCGCGAACGACGTCTTTTATCTTACTTTTCAGCCACGGCGAAAGGTGTCCTTTGTCTTTTAAAACAACGAGCAAACGAATAGCGGGTTTACCGTTCTGTAAAATACGCACGGCGCAAGCGTTTTCCACTTCTTTCAAAGTGCAAGCGACCGTCTCCACTTCTTGCGGGAAGATATTGACGCCGCCGATCTTGATAAGACGTTTCAATCTGCCGCGATAGTACAAAAAGTCTTCATCGTCGATATAACCGTAGTCGCCGGTGGGGAACCAGTTTACGCCTTGTTCGTCCTGAACGAAATCGGTCTTTTGATTAAGATATCCGATCATCATAGAAGTACCGGACAAATATAATTCTCCTTCGGTGCCGGGCGGGCATACGTTACCGTCCTTATCCATGATCTTGGCTCTCACGGTGGGCATTGGTTGTCCGACGGTACCGTCGGTGCGGTGTTTGATGTTAAGGTGCGTTAAACTTGCGAATTCGCTCAACCCGAAACCTTCGTACAGGCGGGCGTTGCTGCCGCATTCCGTCAAAGTCTTTTCCACCGTCTCGCGTAACTTATCGTCCAGCTTATCGCCGCCGATAAAAAAGGTTTTGATGGACTTCAAATGCGGCCCGACGAAGTCTTTTTGTTTATACATTCTCGCCAGCATACTCGGCACGGCGCAAACCATGGACGAAGGATACTTCTTGATGAGTTCTACGGCCTTTTTGGCGTCGAAAGCAGGCAGAAGAATATTTTTGCCCGAAAGCATGGGATAATGCAAACACACGCCCAGTCCGAAACCGTGGAAGAGCGGCAAGAGCATGACGGAAGAGTCGCCTCGTCCGAGATCTACCTGTCGTCCGACCCAAGGGCAGGCTTTTCCGGCCAGTTCGTTCATCGCGTAAGAAGAAAGTACGACCGTTTTCGGCTGTCCGGTCGTTCCGCTGCTGTGCAGATACACGGCAGGATCCTTACCGCCGACAGGCACGTCCAGTTCCACCTTGCGCATAACGGTACGGCGAAAGTCGACGGTCGCGTGCGCGCAAGAGACGAGTTCGTTGAGTCCGACGATCATCTTTTTTATACCGCCCATGTATTCGCCGATACGACAATTAACGGTATTGACGCCTTCTTTTTTCAGGGCCTTTCCGTGTTGGATACAGGCTTTGCTGTACAAAAAGACCCAACTTGTAGCCGTCTCGTGAATGATCTTCAGTAGGGCTTTCGTGCCGATCTTCGGGTGGACGATATTGGCGATGGCGCCGATCTTGTTGACGGCATAAAGGGCTACGACAGCCTGCGGAATATTAGGCAGGCACAAAACGACGCTGTCTCCTTTTTTTACGCCGTGTTCGTACAGGAAGGTGGCAAGGCAATCAACGTCGTGCCACACTTTTGCAAACGTGAATTTTCTACCAAAATAAACTAATTTGACCGCCTCTTCGTCAAGGTTGTTTTCCTTGATATAGGCGTACATGGATTGATTCGTATCCGTCGTAAACACAGTATATCCTCTTTTCAGTTATTCGTTTTCCGCTTTCTCCGCGTTATCTTCCGCAGGCGGTTCGGACACAACTGCTTCTTGCGGAGCGGACGTCGGAATGAGCCGAGCGAACTTTTTGTTGCCCCACGCGCTCACTTTATACGTGATGGCGATCGCCGCGAAAGAAGAGAGCATCCCGATATATCCGCCGAAAAGCGTATCGGACAGATAATGGGCGCGGTTGACGATACGGGAGATAGCTACCGCCACAGTATAGACGATAGCGAAAGCGTAAAAACATATCTTATATTTCTTCAACTTCTCGAACAAGTCGGGAAGCATAACGAAAACAAAAGTAAGGGCGGCTCCGCAGGTATGACCGCTCGGGAAAGAGGTATACGCTTCTTTTTCCTTCATTCCGGCGCTGTCGGGGAAATAATAGACCCCTTTGTTCTTACCAAAATTGGGATGATACCAGGGCGTAAAGCCGGTGGAATCGGTTCCGCCGTTTCCTATCGGCAAGTTGCGGAAGCGCTGACGGCTCCAAGCAAGTTTCATGACGTACGTCACGGCCTGAGAAAGCGCAAGCGCGATCAAAAGGGCCGCGGCAAGCATAGCCAATTTATATTGATTTTCTTTGGATATCTTGGACGTACCGTACAAAGTTCCCGCGGTCAAAAGCAACGCGAAAACCACGTCGTACAGAATCAGCGCTCTGTACGGGG
>JAEEGL010782134.1_pt1 | contig 11529 bp, 5 predicted proteins | sample 9134231 | NCBI WGS metagenome assembly JAEEGL01 (sample SAMN16246548, study PRJNA631951) | gut metagenome | biome: gut microbiome; feature: rumen; material: fiber-attached | host: Bos | place: Iran: Karaj | collected 2018-10 | reverse complement strand
GCTGCATTTTCAAAATCCTCTATACAGCGTTCAAAGTTACTTGAAACAAAATATCTCGCGACATCATATGTTTTGGTCAATCCCCTCAAAACATCATCTGGCACACCGTCAATTTCCAATTTGAGACGTACACAGCGCAGCACCTCTGCATCAAGATTAAAGTTACGCATCCCATTAAGTGCTATCACTAAATTCCGTTTGTCATTCTTTTCAACGGAATCTGCAATATCACTGTCTACACTTCTAATATTTGATACAATCGAAGATCTTAATTTAGCATTTCCAGAAAACAATGCTCCCAAAGTGACCGCTAAGTGTGACTTTCCTGTACCATATCCCGCAATAGTCAACAGGAAATTATTGTCTGATTTTTTGGAAAGCTTGTCAGATACAATTTGGGCAAACGAAGCGGTGTCAATTAACTTATGTTCTCCGGTTGAAACATCTTTTCTGGTAACGCCATAATATTTCGGCCCGTGAAAAACATAACTTTTTGCAATGCCATCTACTCTATTAGCGTCGTAAAACCACTCTGTCTGAATAGCGCCATTGTAGTAGTTCTCCCTGTTAAATTTGACAATATCTCTGACATGCATAGCGGCCTCCATAATTACATTAAAACGCTATATACTAGACCTATAATCTCTTCTAACCCCATCGTTCGAACAATCGTGATTGGAAACAACTGCCTGTTAATACTAATGATTCGTCGGTCTTCTAAAGTACTAAGAACAGAATCAACGTCTTCATCATTTAGACCAAATACCTTTCCGAACGATAAATCCTCTAACACTTCAGGTAAAGTCAGCTCCTTTTTCTCTGGGAACAGACTACTCCAACTATCGAGTAACGCATAAGCATATAGATATTCAAATTCTATCTGCTCTCGTTGTTCTTCAAAAATGATTTTGTCATCCCAATCTAAGTAGTATAGATTCGAAAAACAACCTGACATATAACTATTCTTTACAACACCAAAAGCCTTTGTAACCTCTGTAGAAGAGATTTCATATTCCTTCTGAATCAGTGTTGACAAGAACTCGGCAGTTAATTCCGTAGCAAACCCTTTATTAGCTTTATGAACAAGGAATCCCCATTGCGGGGCTCCCTGTTCTCTTCTAGAAATGAAATAATGCAATAACCAAAGCGTCAATGTCTCATGCAGATACTTATCTTGCCGTAAAACCTCTTCTCCGATTTGAGTTAATGACAAATCGTATACTCCACGTGAAACGGAATAATCAAGTAGCCCCATATATTTTGCATAGCGTATATGTGGCTCTACTTTTCCTTTTTCTTTACCAGTTGGTATTCCTGTAAGCTCACTAATCTTGTATTTATCGCCCGAAAACTTTTCCGCACCAAGTTCTAAGAGCTTCGATATATATCCCAATTCCGGTTGAAAGGTTTCGTGAAAAAAAAGTGCAGTATTCGCCATAATTTACCTATCTTTCCTGTAAGCTAGTTACTTTCACGATACGAGGATCGTACTTAGTCCACTTACCACCCTTGACCATGTTCCCACAAGTTACGCATTCTCCCTTTTTTAGCTTTTTTAATCTGTCTGCCCATTCTTTTGCACCTTGTGTCGAAATATCAATGTTTCTAGCCACAGTCATAACGCCATCATCTGGCGGGCAAAAATAGAGCTTTTGACCAGCTTGCTGTAATCTTTGAATTTCATCATCGCTTAGCTGAGGCTTCATAAATTGAGTAGCATACCATCCTGAGATGCCAAATTTCCGCCCCTCCGTTAATATCTTTGCACTCGGCGACTTCTCCCCATGACTAAGATTTTGAGCCTCATCCATAACCAGAATAAACGGCTTACTCTCATCTCCGTTTTTAACACAGAAATTCCATATATCCCAAAGCAACAGTTCGGTTAACAAAACTTGAATGTCTCTTCCGTAACCAGCAAATTGAAATACATAAACAACCCCTTCAGAATCGCGAATATCCCCCCAACTGAATGTGTCATCTACAGCAAACGGATTAAAGTCAGTAAATGCCTGAATCTTGCTAATAACTGTCTTCGCATAGTTCGTTCCGATGTTCTCTAACTCTTCTACCATCACAGGGAATGACATGTTACTTCCATGAACTTTTAGCCCGTTAAGAACTGCGCTATACACTGCGCTTTTCTGCTGATCACCAAGTTCATATACAGCTTTAAAAATCTCCGATATCTTATCAGCTACATCCGCATCCTCCTCGGGAACGAAAATATCTTCATCAATCTGAATTTCGTTCTTTTCAAACGGATTAACAGGAATTTTAGCAATTTTAACAACTCTCTGTTTTATCCTATCTCCAAGGCGTTCCTTGAAAATAGGATCCAATTTGCTATTAGCAAAGCCACCAGTATAATCAAACACAACAGAAGAAACTCCCTGCGAAGCTGCTTCCATAAGTAGTGCTTGTATACAGTAGGTTTTTCCACATCCAGAGTTACCGTTAATCAAAAGATGTCGATTATTCAAATTTTTATTTCCAAACTCCCAGTAATAGGGTTCGCCAGTTCGTAAATCTTTACCGATGAGCATACGCACACCATCCACACCGGAATTCTCTGCTTGAACAAGACCGCCTTCCGTACTCGTGTTATCTGTTTGAGGATTCTCTTGTTCTCCTTTTTCGACAATTGTTGTATCAAGTTCCTCTTCGGATGTTTGATTTGCTTTCTTTGATGAACTTACTCGTTCAACGAATCTCGCAAAGCTTTCGTCTACCTTTCTTGTCTCTATTAACCTAGCAACGCTCTTTCCAAGCTCCGTCACGTGATATTTGCCAACTTCACTGTTTTCTATGAGCTGATCTTTCCGGAGCTCAGTGATAGAAAAGTCAAGAATCGTCTCCCACTTTGGATGTCCATTGCTTTCATATATAATCTTTTTATCTTCTGGACTAATAGCAAAGAATGAATTGTACCAAATCAAATCATCTTTTCTACTATGTTCCGTCCCATCAGATAAATGTTTCAAGAACGGTTCTAAAACATCTGCCATCCTTGGAATAGTGGCTCCAGATGGCATACTATCATTAGTTATGTTTTGAGTAAGCTCCATCTCATCATCAGCGTCATCCACAATCTCCGGCTCAGAGATATCATTGTACTCGAACGTATCACTTCTCTTTTCTGGAGGAAGCAACATCTTCTGGATAAACATCTGCCCGCAATTGTGACATACTAACGACTTCAGATCAATTTCTTCAATCTGATCCAACTCAGGCGAATCTATATTCCATTCCTCCTGTACTTCGGAATTAGAATCAAGCCAAAAAGCAAAAATATCTCCACTCCAGCTAATTTCATAATTACCCTGAAGTATACCGTAAATCTTGTTTCGAACGGTTGTATAGTCAGGAGAAGAGTTGTCCATATTTAACTGAGTAAAAATGACAGCTCTATATAGCTGATTAAGCCAATATCTGTGCTTAACGCCGGAACTATGCGGGTTCCAGTTGGTGCACATGGTTTTTATACCCTTTTCCAGTTGAGTCTGAGCCTTAGCTAAATGCCCTTCACTCTTATAGCCCATTTTACATTCAACAATTTTTATGTCGATGTGAAGCTTTTTATTCGGGTCAAGATTATCCTGTGTCTTTGGTATCTCAAGAAGCATGAAATCCGGTCGCTTGTTATCAAGATTAATGTCTTCGTCCTCTTCAAACCAATGTTTATACGAATCCAAGCTTATGAGTGATCTTAAGAGGAATCCATCATTCTGCTCCGACATACCAAGCATTTGTAACGTTAGCAAATATGCCAAGAAACTATGAATTTCATAATCATATGGATTAAGTGCCTTAAGTATCCTGCTCCCATCCATGAACTGCGACAATGTATCAACACAGTAATTAGAAGCAGCTTGTAGTCTATCCGGGCTCCAGTTGGAGAATTTCTCCGTAATTCTCTTACGAAGCATTGATTTAATATCTGTAAGCACATCCTTACGAGCCGAAACGGTAACATTTAGTTCTCCGTAACTGCCTTCGCCAGTTGTAAAACCAATTATCTTACTTTGTTGAGCTTCAATCATATGTCGATCAATCGCCGGATCAATGCACACTACCCATTTACAACATTCGTGAGAGATTTCGACCAAATACGAAGCCTTCTCAGACAACTCAAGCTTCTTAAATGAGCGATAAACATCCTTAACTACATGTGGATTTCCCATCAAATTGCTAATTTGTGTTTGAGCACGGGTAGACAAGAATTGGAACTGTGAAATGCATACTTTTCTTGACTTTCCATGTGAGGCAGGAATCGTATCAGGCGTAAATGTCATGGGGAATTTGATGAGATCCTTGTCGATTTTCTCATTTATCCCTGGTTCAAATTCAATTCCCGCAGTTTCTAGTATGTTGTAATTGAAGCAAAGATCATAATCTTTAAGCATCGGCTTAATACTGTCAATGTCGTTCTTGCTCTCTATTACTATATTTTTCAAGTAAGTATTTACATTCACACAACTATCGTCGCTAAAATAGCTATCCAGCCACTTTCTAAGATAGCTATTTGAATTCTTTTTGCTATTGATGCATATTATTTCAATATTAAATGTTGCAGAAATATCCTGTTTTTCAAAGCGTTTTGCAATAGCGTGGATTGCGGCAACAATATGCTGCATATCGTCGGGTCCAATAAACGCAATGTTTACTCCATCCATTCTCGCGGGAAATGTTCTCAAATAATCCAACACATTTCGAACAACGATATTAGACATAGGGGTTGTATGAAGCATAGCTGAAGCATCTTCATCATCCGTTACTATAGTACTTCCAAATGAAGTTCCAGACACCATCTCGCTTTCAGAGCCGCTATCAAAGTAAACGCCATAATACTCCCACATATTTTGACACATGAGATAATTCGAGCCCGTCCTATTCAGAGTATCCATCGCCTGAGTGATTGAGGACAATTGTATTAAGTCTTCAATATCTTTTGAATAGGATTTACTGCTCGGCATGAGCTTTTTGATAATCTCAATCAGCCCTTCCCGCACAAACAAAACCTTTGCATCAATCTTTTCCAAAATAATTGGATTGTACGCCGGAACTATAACTGCCTTCATATCTCCTGTAGATAAAACATTTTCATTGGAACTTATCACAAAACTATTCACTAAAAGAGGCAGTTTTTCCCTCTGAACGGTGGTAAACACATCAAAGTTTTCATATGCGCTATCCAACATATCTGTGTACTCTTTAACCACGATTCGAAGACAATCCAAAGCATTAAAAAGACCATTTTGTGTCAATTTGCTCGTAAAATCTTTAAATTTAGAGCATAATGAATCAAACCGAACCAATGAATCGGTATCCTTAAAGACCTTCCGTAACTCTTGCCTATGCTCATCAAAACAAACTACCTCTCGGATTTGACCAAGCTGTGCATAAAATTCATCTTCACTCTCGCAGTTAAGAAAGTCCTGTATATTATTGCAAACTACCATCGTGGGAAGAGTATAGCTATCTCCCGTTCTGTAGAACACATCTCCTAAATAGGTGAACGCATTTAACCAAGGGCTATTCGGAGAGAATGCCCACTTGTATTCATATTTTTCTTCTTTTTCTCCCCTAACTGTTGCAGTAAACAGAATCTTGCAAGGATCTCCCCATTTTCCAGAGCACTTTATTTTAGACAAGAAGTCTTCATAGTTCGAATAATCAAATGGATCTTTCTCCAAATCATACGAAAAACTGATATCCTGTCCCCGACACTCGAGGTTTGCACCATTAAGGAACGATAATATGCCACCCATATAATTGCAGATATGCATATAAGACTCGTCCTTTTGCTCCTCTGTGCAATCAGAAAGAGAAATATGATCAACCCTAAAACTAACTTCATTAGGAGTTTCATCATTATTCTCTGCATATTTAACTAGAGCATCACAAGCCATTTTGCTGATAGCTTCTATCGGTTCTCCCGTTACTACTGTCGCTTTAGTTGTTGCAGGTCCTTTTAACTTTGTTCCAATGATTTTATCTATATACGCGTAATCAATCTTTAATAGTCTGGCACGATTAGCCTCTATATCTCTGCCTGTCATAAAATCAATTACGCATGTTCTGAAGTCTGCATAGTCAACAAACAGAGAACTCGAACTCGGAAATGCTTCTGATGTGTCTATGCCTGTATCCTCTGCATACTTAGCAAACTTCTTTTCTAATTTAAAAATATTTGATTGCGTAGGGATGTCACTTGTTCTCTCAATAAAATCAATAGCGTCCGTTACTATTTTGGCGCTCTTAAGTGTTCCTTTCGCCAAGTTTTGTGCCTTAGGAACAGATTTTAAATCTTCGATTTTTGGTATATCCCATGTTACATTCAGTGTTTCACATATATATGCTATTAGATCTTGTATCGAAGTAAAATTTAATTCGTCTAGCGAATCAACGAAGTCACTTAGCTTTATCAAGTCAATATTGACACTTGAAAAAATAGCTTTATACAGGGTATTAATAGCCCTCTTCGAATCCGCTCCATCAATCGAATTATTCCTAAGAATATTTTCAAACCATTTACTATAGTCTGCCTTAAGTTCAGAAATCAGCTTCTTTGGAGTAATCGCAAACGAAGTATCAGCCAGACCACCTGTATCAGGAGCTGCTTCCGTACCCATTAACAAAACAAGGACTGTTTCTCCACCTTGAAAGGATGCAGATTGATTTCTCCATTTCGTCATAGCATTGTCATAATCGACGAAACTATTTGTCATGTATTGTTCTGACAGGGCTTCCGAGTAATCCAAGTCAGAATTAGTGCCCTGATGAAGATAATCAAGAGCATTTTTCCATTCATATTTATTAATTTTTTGAAACTCGGTATATTTTTCCCTAGATAGTTTCGGTATAAAACTATCTAACGAACTGTTATGAATTAGATTTGCGCACACAGCTTTATAAAGCAGAGGATTATCAAAGCTTTCAAGTCTAACAATATTTGTACTATTCCTGATTATCTGCGACTCAACCTGCTTTGTGAGCAATGCTATGAGTTGTTTCATACTAGTCATCCTCCCGTTCATATGGATTTTCAACTATAGAAGTTGCATCCGACAAATCACGTAAAAATCCACATTCCTTCAATTTTTGAGCAAATGCAAGCTTGTTTTCATCCATGAATGACAAATCGCTAACAGTACTAAGGGATCCACGCTCCATTTCAATCCTATATTGTGTAGAGCCTATTACCATGCCAAAATGCTGGTATAATTGCTCTACAAACTCGTCTAGTGTAATCATACTTTTAGGCGGAATTATAGCGAGGACCAAAAACTTGATAATCTCTTCAGATACTGAGAATCTCATACCAGCCCCGGTATTAGGTATGATAATGCCTAAACTTTTACCGAGTTTTCTAAATAACCTATAGGAATCATCTGCTGCTGCTTTTATGAGTTTTGCATCATCCTTAGTATTATCGAGTTCACTTCTAAGTTCATCGAGCCCTTTATAAAGGTATGTACTTATCGTCTCTTCATTTCGTTTAAATCCCTGAATCGCCGCCTTCTTAACTTCTTGATTTATATAATTCTTACAATTAACGTCAATAACCCAGCAGTTACTTCTCTTCTCGGTAGCGGCTGCCAAATACATCATCCTAAGGATCTGTAAAATCAAACCATTAGAAAGAGTCTCCATTTTTTCAAAAGGATGACATTTACTATTGAGAAAATTGTTGAGTTCCATCAAGGTATATTTGTTTCTTGAGGAAAACTCTACCGGAATGGCACCAAGATCTTTAACTATCGGCTTAACATCCTCAGGTGATACCGCCATGTAATCATCCCATGTAGTCTGAACAAAACTACAAAGATAGGAAAACTGAGGAAAGCTTCCAATCATCTCTCCTAAGCGTTTTTCTATAGTATCTTTGTACTTTGGAAATTCATTAATTGCATTCAGCAAGTGAAGATAATATATTTCTCCTCCACGACACATATATGTGTATTGTTTGAAATCAAACTTCTGGTCAATATCTGCGACGCACTGCTGAAAATCCATTTTAGCGCGCCAACTCTTCTTTCCCATTCCTTCAGGAAGAATTACCTCAGGGCATACTGGAAGCATGTTTTGGTCAAACCATGAACGATTCTGATTAACTGCACTAAATCCATTTAGAAGATTTTGTATTATCGTTATGGCATTCTTTCGCTGAACACTATTTCCTCCGACCATACGAGCCTCTAATGCTTTCAAGCACTCTTCGTATGCTTTTTTATCCACTTCAGGTTTCCCATCCAGTTTACTCTTTGGAAAAAAAACGAATCTCTTAAGCCCGATTCTAGACACCGGATAATACTGCATATTATTATCACAATGATCCTCATTAACCGGGAACATACAGTCGTAATGCTTGTTGTTATATTCTATAACCTTAGGCGAAATCGCCACTTGTAAGAATTCAATTAAATACTCATACTTCGTTTGGCTGTCCTGTATTCTATGTCCAAACAAATAACTTTGAAGTGGTATTTGTTTGTATGGCTTATAATCTGATGGATACATCCTCATTCCGTAGCCCTCCTAATCTACCAAGTGCAACTTATTGCCAACAAAATCGAACCGCTTAAACTTCTGCCCTTTTGTCGTATTAACGATGACAGAAATCTCACAGTCTTCTTCGTGATTTGGTCTTGTGTCACTAAACTTTTCAAGCAAAAGCGTATCCAAGGATGCTATTCCATGAGACAGCGCCGGATTGTTATTAGATGTTACTGATCCCGCTATCAAATTGTTGAAATAATTCAGCATGGGTAACGTCAGCTTGAATTTCTCATCCTTCAGGCATATGTATATACTGTATTTTTCATCTGCATCTTCCAAGTCACTGACCACTTTTTCGGCAACAACTCTAATGTCTGATTTGTTGACCTCACCCAAAACCAAAAGAACGCTCTGGTATACTTCATCTTCTCGGCGAAGTGTAAGAGGCAAGATAACCTCCGAACTACTAGCTGGCAAAAATCCTGTGTTTTTTATATAAAGTGCATTAAACACTACAGTTTGCAACCTTCTAAACATAGATGATGGTTGAACGGACGTAATAACACGCTTGTAATCCATATAATTTGTGCCATATATTTGATTATATATTTCTGTTACAGGATAATCCTCTTGCTCCATCCCAAAAATAAGATAGAACCTTCTAACCGCCCTCCTAATACTTGCCGTTTTCTCGTACTCACCTGTAATCTCATCTGCTGCATCTTCGATTATTTGGAAATGCTTCCTTGTAGATCTCGACAGAGTTTCCAACACCTCTTTTATTTCCTGGGAAAAGAAAGAATAGTCGTGATTTACGAACAACTTATAGTCAACACCAAGTGCTATGCTGTCTAATCCAATACTGTTGATATAATCTATACCCTTAATCTGCTTGCTGTCACGATCAAGATTCAACCCTTTATGCCCAAAGAATAAATTGGCAAAGTTATACGTAAAAAATGGCGTTTTCAAAAGGTTCTTCTCAATTTTGTCACAGGTTAGATTGCCTGTTATTCCATAACTGAGCTGTCCCACCATTTGCCTAATAGTCATCCTCTTATCGTTCTCAAATAGATAGCGATAATAGTTCTCTACAAAATCACAAACCCGGTCTATTTGCGCGGATAGTAGTTTTTGATTAAAAAAAATGGGACAATTGCCCGAAGAAGGGCAAGCGAAGCAAGACTCCCATAGTTCAGGAGCCAGTATTTTTCTCAGAATTTTGGTAGCAAAAGAGACATTATCAACACGCGCAATGTTAACCAATACAAATTCAAAGCCAGCTATCGGAATAGTCTTATCCTCATTCTTATCAAGCTGATTAAGAATTGTAGATTGAAGATTTATTCTGTCTTCAGTAGAAAAATCCTTTCCATTTTTTGTCGCCTCAACTTCAGCTAAAGTTGTAAAGGCTCGAAGCAACGGTCCCGTATTACTGATCAACACCCCCGTTTTGCCATTGCGTGGAGCTTCCAAAGCCTTCTCAAGCAAATCAACCTGATTTGCCTCTGGAATTTCACTCATGTCCTTTACATAGTACAGTTTTGAATAGTCTTTCGAGATCTTCAATCCCTCACCTGCATCTAGTAAACCCAGAGCCTTGAGTACCTGGACCAATATGCTGGTTTTACCATCTCCAGCATGTCCTGTAAGAATGTAGGTCTTGTATACTCCCGAAGTTATTTCTTTTACTATTCTAGTACCTATTTTTCGGTCAACCTTAACAAAATCATAAAAAGGACTCTTCACCTGAGATTCTGCTAATGATCCTGTAGAATTACCACCTATGTTATTTGTGGAATTAAGGTAAGCAACAAACTCGTTCATACAGACCTCCTATATTTCTCTTATAGCCTTTACCAAGCTTTCGACATCTCGTTCAGTATTAAAATAGCTAATGCTTGCTCTAACTGTTCCCTGCGTTTCTTCCGTTCCAATCAGCTTATGAACTAATGGAGCACAATGATATCCAGTCCTTACAGCAATATCAAAATCTTGATCCAAAATCATTCCAACCTCAGATGGTGTGTAACCATCCACATTAAACGAAACAACGGATGTATGCTTTTCAATTTGTGCCGGTAGATATGTTTTGGTTGGGCACCCTTTGAGACCGTCAATCAAAATATCCATAAGTTGCTTCTTATGGTCGCTAATCGTACTAAGCCCAATCTTGTTGATCCATTCCAAAGACTTTTTCAAACTTGCAATTGCTATAATATTAGGGCTCCCCAGCTCAAACCCGGACATTGATAAATTTAAAGAATCAGAACCAGTTCCGCCAGCTAATACTGGGTGTAAATTGTAATTCGAGTTGCTAACAAATCCACCAATCCCCCAAGAAGCATATAGATTTTTGTGTCCAGCAAAGATTAAATAATCAATCTTCTGTACTCTTAAATCTATCTTTTCTAATCCAACTGACTGCGATCCATCCACTACGACAACGGCTCCGTACTTTTTAGCCGCTGCACTTATTTCATCAATCGGAAGAATTGTACCAGTCACATTGCTTATATGGTTTATAAAAACATAATCAGGGTGATTAAGGCTAAATTCCCGAAGCATTTCTTCTTTGTCCAGCTCCTGAGAAGCAGGATCGAACGGTATTTCAAAAACACTAATGCCATATTTGTCGCGAACGCCTTCTAACGGACGCATTATCGCATTATGCTCGAATGGTGTCACATACACATTTTTCAAACCATCCCATTCTAATCCTAAGATTATTTGATTAGCCGCTATAGTCGCAGAGGGAGCAAATGTTACATCCTGTGCGCTATTTGAGTGCAAAAAACATGCAAGTAGAGTCTTTGCATCTTCAACTATAGCCATAGCTTCTTTTGCTGCTTTGTATGACCCTCTTCCAACATTTACTGCGATATTTCTTTGTATCCAATCAACATAGTCCAAAACTTCGGAAGGTTTAGGAAACGTTGTTGCGGCATTATCTAAATAGATCATTTTTACTATCCTTTTTTACTGAATTATTCTTCCAATTAACTGCGCAAGAATAGCTAGTTTCTC
>JAEEGL016308291.1_pt1 | contig 11530 bp, 8 predicted proteins | sample 9134231 | NCBI WGS metagenome assembly JAEEGL01 (sample SAMN16246548, study PRJNA631951) | gut metagenome | biome: gut microbiome; feature: rumen; material: fiber-attached | host: Bos | place: Iran: Karaj | collected 2018-10 | reverse complement strand
GGAATACAAGGTTGTGTTCGTCACAGGGGAGGTCATTATTATCACAAGTGAGAATAATCTGATCGCCTTCATTTTTCTCTATATCAAGTGTGTCTGCAAGATCAACGGACTGCATGATCATGGATACTTCATGGTATCCGTTATCTCTTATCCCGGTCACATCCAGTGACAGATTGATCTTGGCGTTTGCAAGCAGTCTCATAATACTGTCCTCATAGCAATGGTATATTGTATACAATGTGCAAGATGATTATAGGTCAGGCCGGGGCAATCTGCAATAGGATTAATTTGCATAAATATAAGAAATAATGCAATAAAGTCTTTAAGAATACGCACGGATGTGATAAAATCACACAAGATGTAGATAAGCGGAAGCGATCCTACACAATGCATAGTATGCGGAGGAGTCAGAAGAAAAATGAAAAATAAGCTGATCAAAACGATGGCGGTCATGACAGCCATGTCGGTTGTCCTTGCAGGGTGCGGTTATGATAATAACAGCACAGATGTGACCAAGGTTGATGTGGACAAGTATGTCACGCTTAACGGCGATTACCACAATCTGTCCTTGAGCGCGAATCTGTCGGATCCCGTAGAGGATGATGATGTAGACAAGTACATAGATTATGAACTCAGCAATAAGGCTGAGACTGTTAAGAGTGACAAGACCGTTATCGAGAACGGTGATGTAGCCAACATAGATTACGAAGGCCTTAAGGACGGCGTGGCCTTTGAAGGCGGTACGGCGCAGGGTTACGACCTGGCGATCGGATCCGGGACATTTATCCCCGGCTTTGAGGATGGCCTTATAGGTCATTCAGTTGGTGAAGAGGTTGCGCTCAATGTTACATTCCCGGAGAACTATCAGTCTGAAGAGCTTGCGGGACAGCCGGTTGTATTTAATGTCAAGATCAATTACATAAGCGAGAAGAAGGCGCCGGAGCTTAACGATGAGTACGTTGCTTCACTGGGTCTTGATGGGATTACCAATGTTGAGGACTACAAGGTATACACCAAGGAATTCCTCATAAAGAACATTGAGAGCATAGATACTTCATCCAAGAGGGATGCAGCCCAGAACGCGCTCATAGGTCTGTGCACCTTCAATGATGTATCGGGACTCGGTCTCTACAGATTCTATGCAGATCAGCTCAGGGCTCAGGTCCAGAAGAATGCAGAGCAGTACAATATGTCGGTGGATGAAGTCATCTCCGCCATGTACGGAACGGATGCGGAAGGATATGAGAAGCAGCTTGCCGAGCAGGCAACGACACTTACTCAGGGCGCTCTGGCCTGTGCCAAGGTTGCCAAGCTTGAGAAGATAACCATATCGGATCAGGAATTCAATGATCAGGTGGCCAAGGATTCGGCTGAGTACGGATATGCTTCGGTTGATGAGTTCAAGAAGTACATCAATCCTGAAGATTACAGGAATTACCTGCTTCAGATGAAGGTTGTGGACAAGATACTTGAGACTGCCGTTGTCACGGATTCAGAACCCGGAAACAGCAGTACAGGAGCAGCAGAGGCTGCAGAATAAAACGGATAGTAATGATCGATCGGATATGATCATCGGGAGGAATATATGGATTTAGTTAATATCAGAGACCTGTACAGGGACAAGGAACAGTATATCGGCAAGGAGATTTCAGTCGGCGGATGGCTTCGCGGCAACAGAGATTCGAAGACTTTCGGCTTCCTTGTTGTGAACGACGGCACATTCTTCGAGACATTGCAGGTAGTCTACTCGGACACCCTGCCTAACTTCGATGCCATCACCAAGCTCAATGTCGGTGCGGCAGTGATCGCCAAGGGTACGATCGTGGCTACGCCCGATGCCAAGCAGCCTTTTGAGATGCAGGCAACAGAGGTTGCCATAGAGGGTGAGTCGACCTCGGATTATCCCTTACAGAAAAAAAGACACACTTTTGAATATTTAAGGACCATAACGCATCTCCGCGCCAGGACGAACACCTTCGAAGCAGTGTTCAGAGTCCGTTCCGTTGCGGCATATGCGATCCACAAGTTCTTCCAGGAGAGGGACTTCGTATATGTGCATACACCCATCATCACGGGCAGTGACTGTGAGGGTGCCGGCGAGATGTTCCAGGTAACTACGATGGATCTTAACGATATCCCACGTACCGAAGACGGTGCAGTGGATTACTCTAAGGACTTCTACGGCAAGCAGACCAACCTGACCGTGAGCGGACAGCTCAATGTGGAGACTTATGCGTTCGCATTTAAGAACGTGTATACCTTCGGTCCCACATTCCGTGCCGAGAATTCGAATACCACGAGACATGCTGCAGAGTTCTGGATGATCGAGCCCGAGATATGTTTCGCGGATCTCAAGGACGACATGATCTTGGCCGAGAGCATGCTTAAGTATGTCATCAACTATGTACTCGAGCATTGTCCCGAGGAGATGGCGTTCTTCAATAACTTTGTGGATAAGGGGCTTATCGAGAGGCTTAAGCATGTGGCCACATCGGAGTTCGGTCATGTGACATATACGGATGCGATCAAGATCCTTGAGAAACATAATGATGAATTTGATTATAAGGTATTCTGGGGATGCGATCTCCAGACAGAGCACGAGAGATATTTAACCGAGAAGGAGTTCGGACGTCCCGTGTTCGTAACGGATTATCCCAAGGAGATCAAGGCCTTCTACATGAAGCTCAATGATGACGGCAAGACCGTGGCAGCATGTGACTGTCTGGTACCCGGCATCGGTGAGATCATCGGAGGATCACAGAGAGAGGATGATTATGATCTTCTGCTTAAGCGCATGGATGAGTGCGGACTTAAGAAAGAGGATTATGAGTTCTATTCAGACCTTCGTAAGTACGGTTCCGTAAGACATGCGGGCTTCGGTCTGGGCTTTGAGAGATGCATCATGTATCTGACCGGAATGGGCAATATCCGTGACGTGATCCCATTCCCTCGTACAGTCGGTAACTGCGAGCTGTAATTCCTTATCCGATCCAGGCGGTCGCCCCGAGGGGCAGGGACCGCAAAGAGAAAACGAGTAAGAGGCGGTTGTTTTTTGTGAAGAAGAGAATCCTTCAGACAGCATTATGTATGGTACTGATACTGAGCATTCAGATGAATGCTTACGGGGCAACCATCGCCGAACTCAAGCAGCAGCAGAAGGAGACGCAGCAGCAGCTGGATGAAGCCAACAGCAATATCAGTTCGCTCACTGAGCAGAAGAAGGGCATAACGGCGGAGATCGCGGCGCTGGATGATGAACTGGTGGAGGTGATGGCTTCCGTCAGCATCCTTGAGGACGAGATCGAGGACATCAAGGTGCGTATCAGCGAGAAGGAAGACGAGATCGCTGTCAAGACTGCCGAATATGAAGAGGCCAAGGCGACTGAGGAAGCTCAGTACGAGGCCATGAAGAAGCGCATCAAGTTCATGTATGAATGCGGTGACTATACATATGTGCAGCTCTTAGTCGAGGCAAAGGGTCTGTCGGACCTGGTCAATAAGACGGAGTATGTTGAGAAGCTCTACGAGTATGACCGTAAGATGCTTGTGAAGTATCAGGAAGCCAAGCAGGCTGTGGCTGATGCCAAGGCAGTGCTTGAGCAGGAGCAGGAAGAACTCAAGGAGCAGAAAGAGGAACTCGAGGTCAGCCTGACCGAACTGGATGAAGAGAAGGAAGCGTTGAATGCTCTCTTAGACCAGAAGAAGGCAGAGGAAGAGAGTTACGAGACTGCCATAAGCAAGGCCAAACAGGAAGCGGCTGCATACAAGGCCAAGATCAAGCAGCAGAACAGCGAGATCAGGAAGCTTGAAGCCGAAGAGGCTGCGAAGAAGGCGGCTGCAGAGAGCAAGAAGAACAATTCAGGCAGTAAGAAGAATAACAGCAATGTGGATTCCGACTCCGTGATAAGCAGTTCCGGAGGAAGCGCAACGGGCAAGCAGGTAGCGTCATATGCATGTAAGTATGTGGGCAATCCCTATGTTTCGGGCGGTACATCACTTACTAACGGATGTGACTGTTCGGGATTTACCTATGCGGTATATCAGGCATTCGGTTACAGTCTGCCCCGTACATCCACAGCCCAGAGAAGCGCGGGAGTGGGGGTCAATTATTCGGAAGCACAGCCCGGTGACATCATCTGCTACGCCGGACATGTGGCGATATATATAGGTAACGGACAGATAGTGCATGCCAGCACACCGAGTACGGGTATCAAGTACGGATATGCCACATACAAGGAGATACTGGCGGTGAGGAGAATAGTCTAGTCGGGAAGGATGTCGGCTGCGGTATGAAAGATGCCGGATTATGGTTGACATAACTCGAGAGGAGGATCAATGGATTCTGAAGAGAAAGTATTGGTGATCGATTTCGGAGGACAGTACAATCAGCTGATCGCAAGACGTGTCAGAGAGTGTAATGTATACTGCGAGATCACATCCTATAAGACGGATCTGGATAAGATAAGGGAGATGGCACCCAAGGGTATCATACTTACAGGAGGACCCAGCAGCTGCTACGAGGATGGAGCGGCGAGTTGTTCTCCTGATCTTTTTAATCTGGGTATTCCTGTATTGGGACTCTGCTACGGCGCACAGCTTATGAGCCACCTCTTAGGAGGCAAGGTGGAGAGAGCGTCCGTAAGGGAGTATGGAAAGACTGAGGTTGTTGTTGATACAAGAAGCCCGCTTTTTACCGGCGTGACAGGACATGACGATCATGATCCGACTGCGGAATCATCTCATGAGGTGACAACGACCTGTTGGATGAGCCACTTCGATTATATAAGCAAGGAAGCTCCCGGATTTGAGATCGTAGGTCATACCGCAGGATGTCCGGTGGCAGCAGCACAGGATAAGTCGCGCGGACTGTATCTCATTCAGTTCCATCCTGAAGTTCTGCATACTACTGAAGGAACAAAGATGCTTTATAATTTCGTCAGGAATATCTGCGGATGTGCCGGTACCTGGCGCATGGATTCGTTCGTGGAGAACTCTGTAAAGGAGATAAGGGAGCGTGTCGGTGACGGCAGAGTGCTCCTTGCGCTTTCGGGCGGAGTGGATTCGTCTGTGGCAGCAGCGCTTCTTTCCAAGGCGATCGGATCTCAGCTTACATGCGTGTTCGTGGATCACGGCCTTATGCGTAAGGATGAAGGAGACGAGGTAGAGGCGGTATTTGGTCCGTCAGGCGACTTTGATCTTAACTTTGTCCGTGTCAATGCGGCAGAGAGATATTATGAGAAGCTTGCAGGTGTTACGGAGCCTGAGCGCAAGCGTAAGATAATAGGAGAAGAGTTTATAAGGATATTTGAGGAGGAAGCCCGCAAGATAGGTACGGTCGACTTCTTAGCGCAGGGAACGATATATCCCGATGTGGTTGAATCGGGCCTTGGCGGTGAGTCAGCGGTCATCAAGTCTCATCACAATGTCGGTGGACTTCCGGACTGCGTGGACTTTAAGGAGATAATCGAACCTCTCCGCAACCTCTTTAAGGATGAGGTGCGTAAGGTGGGCCTGGAGCTCGGACTGCCCGAGTATCTGATCTTCCGTCAGCCTTTCCCCGGTCCGGGACTCGGTGTGAGGATCGTCGGAGAAGTGACTGCGGATAAGGTTCGCATAGTACAGGAGGCGGATGCCATATATCGTGAAGAGATAGCGAAGGCTGCCGAAGAATGGAAAAAAGAGAACATTAAGGATGCCGGAAACAGTGATAAGTCTTCTATGACCACGGACGAACGCTTTGATTATGCGATGAAGATGAATCCGGACTGGATGCCGGACCAATACTTCGCAGCGATCACCAATATGCGCTCGGTAGGCGTCATGGGTGATGAGAGAACTTACGATTATGCCATAGCACTCCGTGCAGTCAAGACCATAGACTTTATGACTGCAGAGGCTGCCCCTCTTCCCTGGGATCTGCTCCAGACTGTCATGAGCAGGATCGTGGGCGAGGTCCGGGGTGTCAACAGAGTACTGTATGACCTGAGCAGCAAGCCGGCTTCGACGATTGAATTAGAGTAAAAAAAGGTGCGACACTGTCGCACCTTTTTTATATTGAGAAATCAATACCGGTCATTCATTGCTGATGAGCTTCTTCGCCCACTCGATGGCATCATCGATGTGAGGTCTGAAGTTATCTTCTCCGACTTTTTCTATGAAGTTATCCTTGCGCATGGTGTTCATGGGCTGTTCGTTGACATGTGAGAATACCAGCTGGATATCACGTTCTGCGCAGCGCTCGTAGAAGTTTTCAAGTGAATGCATGGCTGTGGCATCAAGGGCCGGAACGCCTCGCATCCTTATGATGATGACTCTGGTCTCATCACGGAAGTTCATTGTATCGATCTGACCTGAGCTTCCAAAGAACATGGGACCGTATATCTCATATACTCTGACCTGGGGAGGAAGAGGCTTAAGATTCATTCCGTCAGGATCCTCCTCGGGATCGTAATATTTCCATCCGACAACTCCGGATTCATCACTCATTCGTTTCATGAATAAGAGAACCGCAAGAAGCATTCCTATCTCTATGGCGATCACCAGATCGAATACAACCGTAAGTACGAAGGTGAGAACGAGTACGATGATATCGCTCTTGGGTGCGGTCTTGCACAGATGCACAAAGGTACGCCACTGACACATGTTATAAGCCACGATGAACAGTATCGCCGCGATCGTGGGCATGGGTATCAGTGCTGCATAAGGCATAAGGACAACAAGGACCAGTATCAGAGTGATCGAGTGAACTATACCTGCTACGGGAGTACGGCCGCCGTTCTTGATATTGGCAGCAGTACGGGCTATGGCACCGGTTGCCGGAATACCTCCGAAGAGAGCCGAACCAATGTTACCGCAGCCCTGTGCGATAAGCTCCATATTGGAACGATGATGTGAATTGATCATACTGTCAGCCACTACACATGAGAGAAGTGATTCGATGGCTGCAAGTATGGCTATAGTAAAACCGTCAGGCAGGGCCGCACTTACGGCTGCCATGGTTATGTGCGGTGTATGGAATGTGGGAAGTCCGCTGCGGATGGTGTATAGATCTCCGATAGTATTGACCTTAAGTCCGGTCAGTTTTACGATCAGTATCCCTGCGATAACGGCTATTAAGGACCCCGGGATCTTACTGCTTATCTTGGGCCAGACGATCAGGATTATGAGGCTGATCACACCGACCAAGAGAGCATATGGATTAAAAGTGGATATATTGGATATGATCGCCTTGAGCTTGTCCGTAGTCTCTATGGTGACGGTACCGTCAGGATATTTAAGTCCCAGAAAATCCTTGATCTGTCCGATCACGATGGTAACTGCGATACCTGCGGTAAAGCCTGTTGTTATCGTATAAGGGATGAATTTGATAAGTCCGCCGAGCCTTAAGATACCCATGAGTACGAGGATGATACCGGCTATGATGGTAGCGAGCATCATGCCTTCCATGCCGTTCTTGGCGATTATCCCTGCGACGATCGTTGCAAATGCCGCCGTCGGACCTGCGATCTGCACACGGCTGCCTCCTAAGAAGGATATTATGAATCCTGCTACTATAGCCGTATAGAGACCTTCTTCGGGGCCTACGCCTGAAGCAAGTGCCAGAGCTATGGAAAGTGGCAGGGCTATTATTGCAACTATGAGTCCGGATACGGCGTCCGTCCCGAACTGCTTAAGACTGTAGTGCTTAAGCGTACTGAATAACATCGGTTTTAACTTATCTTTATTCATTATGATTTCCTCTTCCTGTAAAAATACCATCAAGAATAATAGCCCTATCTGCCGATTTTATCAAGAAAAAGATTGACGGATGCCATAAAAGATTGTATTTGACGTGATTTTCTAGTATGTTAATAGTATATAACCTTACTTATATCAGATACCGGGTTATGTGCCATAAGGTGCAGAACCCTTCACAATTGAACATGATCTGTTCCCCGAGGAGAAAGGAGAATCGAACTTATGAAGAAGAAGCTGATGATGTTGTTCGTGTTGTTTGTACTGGCTCTGTCAATGTGTGCTTGTGGTTCTAAGGGAGATGACATTGATGAGGAAGAGACCGAGATAGAAGAGGTTAAGGAGAAGGAAGAGAAGAAGGAAAAGGAGGAGCCGACGCCCACTCCCGAACCTGAGGAAGAACCCACACCCACTCCGGAACCTGTGGAGATAGTGGATCCCGAGTATACCGATGAATTCGTTAAGGCCGGGAAGTATGAGGATTATGCGTCCAAGACGGCCACTCCTTCGGATACAATGGTATGGATCGAGGGTGTGATAGATCGATATGAAGAAGGCAGTAAGAGTCTTATCCTAAAGAGCGACGACGGAGACTGGGAGATCTCTCTGGGTAAGTCCGGAACGGACAATTTCTATGACAGGGCCAAGGGCTTTGTCGGACTGAATACCAGGGTGTTTGGCAAGTATACAGGTTATTCCGAGGATCTGGAGATGCCGACTGTATCCTTTACTCCCAAAGAGTTCTCCAATCATGCATACAGGATGGAGACACTCGACAATTCGAGTCGTCTGACACAGGTAGATTATCTGCTCAATGCTGATAAGTTGAGTGCGGATAAGGATTATGATTCGATCTCATTCAAGATTGCCATTGAGTGGAGAGAAGTTGAGCATGATGATACGCTGTTCTATTATCTCAATGATGAGACGATAAGCTTCATCATGATCCACAGTGAAGAGAAGAAGGAAGCGGAATTTGAGGGAATGGATGATGACAAGATCCTCCTCGAGTACGCCAATGAATATATGAAGAACACCAAGGTCATTACGAAGGAGCCTACGAAGATCAAGGGCTATCCGGCGCTTCTTCTGGTGACCACATACGAAAGTGATGATACAGGTGTCCCGATGTCGCTGTACAGCTATCTCATAATGGTGGATGATGACTATTACTATGTGGGATATGTTGAGCCTTACCTGACGGGAGATACCGGCAGGGATGCGATCACGGACCTTGTAGGTACGATCAGGAAGAATGAGTCGGCAGATGCATCTTCTGAAAAAAAGGATGACACTAAGACTGCAGACGATTCCAATAAGGATGCGGATAATAAGACGGACACCGATAGCAAGAAGGATTCCGATAAGACGAAGGAAGAGGAGAAGACCGTTAAGACAGGTATTCCTCCTCTGGCCGATCTTGCGGGTCTGTATGATGTGACAATGACCATCACCAGACCGGACGGGACATCTGATACCGAGACTCTGAAGGATTCGTACTTTGGAATGAATGAACTGTCGGCCTATAATGAGAGCAACGGCACCATGACTCTGGATCTTGGCGGAGGACTTATGGCAAGCCTGACATTCTCATATAATTCCAAAGGCAAGGTTGTATTCTCAGGATTGATGTCAGATGGAGTGAACGCCGGAACCGTCTCAGGAGTACAGACCAAATCCGCCAATTGATAACGGGCTTCATGCAGTAAGCATCCCGGTATATCAGCGGATTGTTGATAATTACAGGCCTATAATGTATACTTAATTTCACTGATTTTTATTAAAGAATTGTTCAAGGAGTAGTAGAGAAATGGCAGACATTGCGCTTATCACAGGAATAACCGGACAGGACGGATCGTATCTTGCAGAGTTTCTGCTTGAGAAGGGATATGAAGTTCATGGTCTTATCAGAAGACACAGTACACAGAATACGGAGAGGATAGATCATATAATCGCAGGTCCGTATAACGGGACCAAGTTCTTCCTTCACTATGCTGATATGACGGATTCGAGCGGACTTATCAGACTCGTATCCGAGATCAAGCCGACCGAGGTATACAATCTGGCAGCTCAGTCTCATGTGGGAATATCTTTTGAGGTTCCTGAGTATACGGCAGAAGCTACCGGTGTTTCAACCATCAAGCTTCTTGAGGCATTGAGGCTTTACGGTGGTGCATGCAGATATTATCAGGCATCCACATCCGAACTCTTTGGCGGAATACCTGAGACTGCTCCTCAGAGTGAGAAGACACCGTTCTATCCCAAGAGCCCCTATGGTGCGGCCAAGCTCTACTCATACTGGATCACGGTCAACTACAGAGAGTCTTATAAGATGTTCGCCTGCAACGGCATACTCTTCAATCACGAGTCTCCGAGAAGAGGCGAGAACTTTGTTACGCGTAAGATCACTCTGGCCATTGCCAATATCCTTGCCGGTAAGCAGGAGAAGCTCTCACTCGGTAATATGAATGCCAAGAGAGACTGGGGATTTGCAGGTGACTATGTAGAGGGTATGTGGCTCATCTTACAGCAGGAGAAGCCTGATGACTTCGTGCTTGCCACCAATGAGACACATACTGTCAGAGAGTTCGTGGAAGCGGCATTTGCTGAATGCGGCATCAAGATCCGCTGGGAAGGCGAAGGAATAGATGAAAAGGGTATAGATGAAGCCACAGGCAGAGTTCTTGTGGATGTTAATCCTCAGTTCTACCGTCCTGCAGAGGTTGAATTCCTCTGGGGTGACTGTACCAAGGCAGAGACAACACTTGGATGGAAGCGTAAGGTTGACTTTAAGGGCCTTGTAGCCATGATGATGGATTCCGATCTGCGCAAGATCGCAGGCATGAGTACCGAGGAGTACAGGAATTCCAAGAAGTAAAGCCCGAACAGGCAATCAGCAGACAGTTTATATATTGAAATCAGTTTAAGTAAGAGAGTCGGCACATGCCGGCTCTCTTGCATTAAGGCACTCCAGAGGGTATCATATAACACGGAGATATCGAAGATGATCGAAGTACTCATAAGCTGGATTTTTATTGGGATAACTTCATATGTGACAGGCTTTGAACTGCTTAAGCTCCTGTACAGATTTCTGACACCCGGGGCAGCAGGCTCTGATAAGGCCGCCGCTGACGGAGCCGATGTGTATGACCATATACCGCATCCGCATGTACTGAGGTGCCTTCTTGGCCTGTGCGTCGTCAATGTATATGCCGAGGTGATCAGCATCTTTACAGGAGTAGGGATGTGGGCGGATTATATCCTGATGTTCATCTGCCTGATAATCGTCTATATGGACAGAGAGAACTTCGGAAAAGCCATGGATCTGTCAGGTTCAGTCAGAAGGCATCCCGTAAGGTCATGCCTCTATGTCCTGCTTTTGCTTGTGATGTCTTACGGCACGAGCAGGGGATATATGCACTTCGATACCAATCTATACCATGCCCAGGCGATCCACTGGATCGAGGACTATGGCCTGGTCCCGGGACTTGCCAATCTTCAGAGCAGGTTCGGTTATAACAGCGCGGAGTTTGCACTTAACGCTCTGTATGGCTTCAAGTGGTATCTGGGCAGATCCCTGCACACGAGCGCGGGTTTCTTTGCTCTGCTGTCTTCGTTTGTGCTGCTTGGAATGTTCGGCAGATCTGCTGATGGAGCAGCAGAGACAGACACTTCGGATAAAGCAGGAAGACTGCCCGTGCTGACAGGGCATATAAGGATGTCTGACTATGTCAGAGTCGGCCTCATTTTTTACCTGGGAATGATCTTCACGGAGATGATATCACCGGCATCGGAT